>Ga0066652_100002286_pt1 | contig 10414 bp, 13 predicted proteins | sample GraSoiAngelo_101_FD_71413 | JGI IMG/M metagenome (GOLD analysis project Ga0066652, IMG submission 71413) | Grasslands soil microbial communities from the Angelo Coastal Reserve, California, USA - 14_0903_02_30cm | ecosystem: Environmental > Terrestrial > Soil > Grasslands | place: USA... | reverse complement strand
GGCCGAATGCGCGCACTTGATGTGGTTCGTGGCCGCTCCTGACAGCACACACACGGACAGCCTCAAATAATTGACGGTCCGGCCGACCGGATTCTCGTGCTAGCCTTGCGCGGTCTGACGTGCACGGGCAGAGACCGCCTGCTCAGTCCCTCCCTCGTGGCCAGTTCAACCAACCGCAACGCCATGTGCCCCCGCCGACGGGGGGGAGGGGGGATCGCGACCCGACCGGAGGCGGTGTCGCTTACTCACACACGAAGTGCGGCTCGTCGTGCCCTCCGCCAAAGCACCCTGGGCAACGCACCGACTGGGCCACCCCTGGTACTAACTAGCAACCCCTGTCGAAGAAGGATCGGGGACGAGTCCGCGAGGCCGGCGTGCGTAGGGCCGGGGAAGAAGGCACGGCGGTCGGCGAGGCGAGACGAACGGATCGGGGTGAACCAGTGAAGAGCGTGACCACAAGGGCTGCGACTGTGGTACGTACTAGGGACATCAAGAAAAGGCGGTGTTTCGTCTTCTCTTTTCCAGTCAACGCAGCGTTTTCTGTTGATTTTTTGAATTGCTTGGAGGATCAGCGCCATGTTTGAGGTGGACGACGGGCCCGGGGCGGCGCACGAGACGGCGCGGGATCCGTCCCTCTCCATGCCGCCGGAGATCGACGTCCGGGTGTCCGGGCGCCGGCGCCGCGAAACGCGGTGGCTGCGGGCGGGATCGCCGGGCGACACCATGCGGGTGTTGATCGCCGCCCGCGACAAGGCGGATCTCTCCAACCCGCAGATCGCGCGGGAGTTAGGCATCTCGCATTCGGGTGTGCAGCAGTTGATCAAGGGCGAGAAACACCCGTCGCTGCTCCTCGTCGTCCGCTGGCTCGGCGTCTGTGGCTGGGACCTCCTGGCGGTCGAACGCTGACGCCGGTCGCTAGCTCATCGGTTGTGACATGTCACAACCCAGCCGTATCGTGAAACATGCGGAAATGCTAGTAATTCTGCGCGTCGCCCGGTCGCAAGCTCAGCCGTTGTGACATCTTGTGACAAGGTTTGTGACATGTCACAAGACTGCCAGACCCGGCCAGACGGCGCAGGCGTTGGAAACCGAATTACCCGAATCCGCGAATGTCAAGTGGAGTCTCGGTGGAGTTTCGGTGGAGTTTCGGTGGAGGATGTTCCGTTCTGAGCCACAGGAGCACGGGAGGCAGACATGACCAGTTGGCCACGACCGACGGAGGAACAGGCGGCGCGCGTGGGGCAGTTGATGGAGTCGGGCGTCCCGGCGCGCGAGGCCGTCGACCTCGTCCTCCCCGATGCCGACGTCGTCACCCGCGCCCTGTGCGCCGACGAGTGGCCGATCGATAGCCGCGTCCGCGCCGCCCGCATCGCGCTCAATGGCGGCAAGACCTGGACGGCGATGAGCGAGGCCGAGCGCCTCGGCTATACGCTCCGGATCGCCTACGGGTCGATGGCCTACGCGGTCCTCAGCGCCCCGCCCACCCTCACCGCGGAGCCGACGAGCCTCAAGCGCGTCCTCGACTTCGTCGACCGGCTCGAACGGCAGGCCGAGCGCATCGGGAAGGCCGGCGCCCCGGTCATGGCCGACGGGTGGACCGCGTTTCTGGAGCAGGTCAAGACCGACCAACGCCTCGCCGAGGCCCTCAAGGCCCCCGGCCGCGAGAAGCGCGTCCAGTAACCAATGCGCTTCACGCGCAAATCGGCGCGCGCCCTCGGCTGGGTGCAGGGGCCGCCGCGTACGGCCGGCGAGGGGCACCGCCCGGCCCACTGGGGCGACGCGCTCCAGGCGATCCGCCAGCGGGCGGGCCGCTCCCGGGCCGACGTCGCCGCCGCCGCCGGCCTGCAGGCGGGCTATCTCGCCAAGTTGGAGTCCGGCGGCAAGCCCCTCACGGCCGCCTCGCTCGACGCGATCCTCGACGCCCTCGGCGTGACCATCTTCGACGTGCAGGCGGTGACGGAGACGCTCCCGCCCCAGGCCCGCCGCGCCGCCGCGCCCCCCTGGCCCTGGTGGGCCGAACGCCGCGACGCCAGTGCGTCCCTGCGCCGCGCCGATCGCGCCCGGGCCCGCGCCCGCGCCACCCCCCCCGTGGGGCTCCCCGCGGACCCCACCCCCGCCGGTGGTGGTTTGTGCTCGACACCGCCCGCCGCATCTGCGACCATCGGCAGCACCGCGTGGCCACCAAACGGATCCCGAACGACGTCCGCGATACCCTGATGACCACCTACCGCGCCGCGATCTGTGCGCGCCTGGACTTCATCCCCTTTCCGCATCAGGCCGACTGGTGGCTCGCGACCGATGGCCTCAGTCTCACCGACCAGGTCGTGCCCGCCGACACCGCCGGCGCGATCCCGGTCCGCGTCCCCGGCCGCGCGCCGGGCACCGTCCGCGAGGAATGGCGCCGCGTCCTCCCGCGGCGCGCCGGCCGGGCGCGCGTCGTCGCCGCCCTCGGCAGCTTCAAGATCGGCAAGTCGTACTCCTCGGCCCTCTGGGCCGCGGGCTTCGCCGCCGTCCCCGGCGCCCGTATCAAGTTGATGGGCATCGAGTACGACACCTGTGCGCCGGAATTTGAGTACCTCCTCGAGGCCCTCTGTTCGGCGCGCGGCATGAACATGCCGTACACGAGTCTCCAGAACCGCCCGCGCGATGGCCGCATGTGGCTCGATCTCGCCAACGGCGCCCGCTATGAAGCGCGATCGTGGGAACGGAAAGAAGCGTTGAAGGGGAAGGAAGACGACGCCTACGTCTACTGTGAAAGTTACCAGTTACCCGGGCTCGAATGCTACACGGACTTCAAGCAGAACCTGACCGCGCGCGATGGCTACGCGGTCTTTGCCACGACGCCCGATCGCCCGTGGGTCGAAGTCTTTCATCAGCACGGCCATGGGGATCCCGCGTTCGACACCTGGCAATGCGTCTGCGGCGTGCGCCGCGAAGTGAATCCGTACACCTTCGATGCGACGCAAAAAGAACGCGACCGCACCCTGATGACCGCGGAGAAATTCGCGATTCACTACGAAGGGCAGATCGGCCGCTATGTCGGCAGCGTCTTCCACTATCAGCGCGGCATGTGGCCGTTGACCACGGAGACGCATCCCGATTGCTGGCGCGATCCCGACGCGCCCGCGACGCGCGACAACTTCATCCTCCCCGTGCATTGGGAAGTCCTCGGCGCCGCGGATACCGGCACCTTTACCAGTGCGGTCTTCGTCGCCCTCAGTCCCGACGGCGACCTCGTCGTCTTCGATGAAGTGCCGAACTATCACTACATCGGCGGCAAGCCGGAACTCGACGAAGCGATGAGTATCTCGACGTGGAAGCGGCGCGTGCGCGTCACGATGGATCGCTTCGAGGTCCGCGGCCTGTGGGCCGACCAGAACAGCCAGTTCAAACGCGAGTTATTGCTCGCGCCGAACTCGATCATGTTGTACGGCGCGAAGGCGCGGCTGGAGCAGCGCACCGAAGTCCTGCGCGAATACTGCAGTCACGGCAAGGTGTATCTCGCGCCGTGGCTGGACGTGTTGCCGCACGAGATCGAGCAGGCGACCTGGCCGCCCGAAGCGACGGCGGGCGGGCGCTTCCAGCGCGTCAAGTTGCACGACCACACGCTCGACGGCGTCGAACATCTCGCGGCGCTGCGCCCCCGCTCCGCGCTCCTCGAACCCGAGCCCGATGACCGCCTGTGGGTCGAAGCGTTCGCCGGCCGCCGCCTGCACCATCTGCAGGGCGACCCGCATCTGGGGGTCATGTGACGACCCGCGCCCCGACGGCGCGGGCGCGCGTCACCGAGTTGCGCGAAGCCCTCGGCGCGCAGATGGTCTTGATCCGTGAACTCTCGGCGCAGCTGCAGACGCTCGATCGCCGCCTCCGATCCCTCGAAGAGACGAGCGGCCTCCCGATCGATCTGCGCGATCGCCCGCGCCGTACCGTCGATCCCGATCCGCACCTGGGGCGCTTCTGATGACGATGACGTTCGAACCGCGCTCGGTCTATGAATTCGGGGACGTGCCCCGCGCGCCGTGGCCCCCCGTGGCCCCGATCCTCGTGCCCGCGCCGTCCCCGCTCCCGACGGTGGCCACCTTCACGCAGTCGATCGCCGCGATTGACGGCGCGCTCTACACCCTCACCTATCGCCTCGTGCAGCGGCCCGCGGCGTGGGTGGGCGTCCTCGAATCCTGCTGCGAAGTGCGGGCCGGCCGTGGCTGACGCCCCCTTGCTCCCGACCGGCGATGACGAGCAATTCCTGAGTGAGATCACCCAGGACTTCAAACGCCTGCAGGCGCAGAAAGCCAAGCGCCAGGGCGGCGCGGAAGCGCGCATGCTCGTCGCCCGCGCCTTCGAGGCCGGCGAACAGGGCAGTTACTACAAGGCGCGCGGCCTCTACGCCCGCAACACCGAGACCGACGAGGAAAAAAACAAGCTCCATCTCGTCTTCAATCTCGTCAAGCAGCGCAAGCACAAACTGGTCGGCCGCCTTGGCGCGATCGGCGCCACCTTCAAGGCGAATCCGGATAAGACCGATGTCGCGGCGACCGATCTCGCGTCGATCGTCGACCGCCTGATCCTCGCGCTCGACAAGAAAGTCGACCAGCCCGCGCTGCAGCGCGCCCTCCTCGATCTCCTCACGCTCGAAGGCGTCTGCGTCGAGTATGTCGGCTGGAACGAGCGCGCCACGATCGAGCCGATGCCGCAGTTCACGCCCGACAATCAACTCTTGTTTGTCGATCGCGTCGCGAGTGACGCGAGTGGGCAACTGGTCATCGTCCCCGAAGCCGAGAAGCAGGCCGCCGTCGCCGCGGGCAAGCCCGACGAAGCGTACGAACTCTATGAAGTGGCCGTGCCGACCGGGGAGATCCACGACGAGATCCTCTCGGGCCTCCAGGTCTTCGTCGATGCGCGCGTCACCGCGATCGAAACCCTCGCGCCCGGCCAGGCGATCTATGTCGCGTGGTACAAGACGCAGGCGTGGCTGGAGGAGTATTACGGCGCGGAGGCGATTGCCGATCTCGCGCCCGATACCGACGGCAGTATGCTCGCGAGCCGTCTCTATCAGGGCCAGGATCTAAGCCTCGCGAATACCGCCTTCACGGATCTGATCAGTCACTTTGTCGCGCCGAGTGACCCGAATGATCCGCCGATGAACCTCTTTGTCGAACGCTATCAGCCGCCCTCCCGCCGCTATCCGCGGGGCCGCCAGACCTGCTTTATTCCCGGCAAGCGCATTCTCCGCGACGGCGACAACCCGTATCCGGAAATCCCGCTCGTCGACTATCACTTCGAGCCGCCGACCAAAAGTTTCTGGACGACCGACTTCCTCACCGACCTCCTCGCCGCGCAACGCTTCATCAACAAGCGCATGTCCCAACTCGGGGAGCAGAGCAACGCGACCCTCTATGCGAATCTCCTCCTCGGCCCGGGCGTCGCGCCGAAGGACATCCCCGTCGACACGCCCGGCCCGATCGCGAACGCGGTCAGCGAGAATGGCGCCGTGCTCGTGCGCCGGCAGGAGCCGCCGCTCTTTCCGCCGTGGTTCATGGACTCGATCAACCTGACGATCAAATTCCTGAATGACCTCGCGGGCGGCGCGGACCTCGTCGAGGAGCACAAGTTCCCGGGGCAACTCCGCGGCCCGATGGCCGTGCCGATGCTCCAGGAAATTATCGACACCGAGTGGGGGCCGCTCTATCAGCATCTCGGCGAGCGCCTCGCGCGGGCCAAGCAGCTGCGCCTCAATCGCGTCAAGCAGTTCTATCCGCCCTCGCGCACGCTCCACTACACGGATCGCACGCAGCGCGATGAGGTCTTCGAGTTTCACAAGGAAGAACTCTTCGGCGCGGGGACCAACTTCAACATCACCGTCGAGCGCGGCAGCCTCCTGCCCGAACTGCGCGCCCTCCGCGAGGCCCGCATCCGCGAGCGCCTGCAGGGGCCGCTGGCGGTGCTCTACCAGGATCCGCGCACCGGGCAACTCGATCGCGGCAAGATCGCCGCGGATCTCCAGTTTGGCGACGATGGCCGCGAGGGGCGCGTCGTCCAGGACCGCAAACTCGCCCGCGCCCTGATTGCGCGCCTGTGGAAAGCCGAGCCGATCCCGCCGGTCATGCCCTACTACGATCATCCGTCGTGGCTCGATGAACTCGAAGCGGCGATGAAGACGACGGAATTTCTCGAAGCCTCGCCGCCGATTCAGGACGCCTTCAATCAACGCTGGGCGGCGCACCACCAGTTCCTGCAGCAGGCGGCGTCGGCACAGGCGCAGGCCGGCCAGGCGGGCGCGATGCAGAACGCCATCGCGCAGGCGACCCAGCAGGCCGCCGCGAAAGCCGCCGCGGAGACCGTCGACCAGACCATGGAGCAGATGCGCTTTCAGGCGATGCACGCGCCGCAGATGCCGCAGATGCTCAGCGACTTTATGCACCAGGCCGCGGGCGGGCCGGGGCAGCCGGCGCCTGGTCCGGCGGGGCCACCGCCCCCGCCACCGCCCGGGCTGCCACCCGGTCCCCCGCGGCCCCCCATGTGAGGCCCGATGCCGATCCGTCCCCGCCCCCCCGTGCCCGTCGACCCGCCCCTCGCGCCCGGCCCGCCGGCGGTGCCGCTCCGCATCCCGGATCTCCGCACCGACGTCGCGCGGGCCGTCCGCAGCCCGAACGCCCTGCGCCCCGTCACGATCGGCCTGCCGCCGTCGCTCTATGAGGACTACCTGCTCTACGCGCAGTCGCAGGGGCATCCGCTCGCGGGCCTGCTCCGGCGGATTCTGACCGAGGGCTTGCCCGCCGCCATTGGCGGCGTGGGCCGTGGCGGCGGCGCGGCCCCGCAGGGGCTCGGCGGCGTGGCCCGCCGTACGCCATGAGTCGCGTGTGGAGGCGGCTGCGCTGTTGCCTGGGGTGGCACGAGTGGATACCGTTCGGGGCCTACGTCGGCCCGAGCCTGCTGGTGTGCCGCGTCTGTCACGCCGTCGATGTCGAGGATCATCCATGAGCGAGACGCCCGACACGCCCAAACCCAAGATGGGCCGGCCGGTCCTCTATCCCGACGACCCGCTGCACCCCGTCACGATCTGGGTGCCGCAATCCGTCTATGCCCGCGCCGTCTCGATCGCCCGCCAATGCGATGTCAGCGCGTCACGCGTCCTCCGCATGACGCTGATGCGCCACTTACCGCCTAAGTAAGTCGCTCCCCTCGCCCCGCCCGTCAGGCTGAGAGCCGACAACCGACCCGTTCCAGTGCGGTCCGCAGCCATCGGACGCGCTGGCGAACGCGGAGTGCCCCGATCGAGCGCGCCGGCCCTCGCCGGCGGTCCAGCACTCGGGGATCCATTCGAGAAGCGAGGCCCTCATGATGGCGGATGGAACCCTGCCGGGCGGCGACGCCAGCGGCGGCGGATCTCTGAGCCCGGCAGCCCCGGCGAGCGGCACCCCCGCGTCGACGCCGATCACGCTGACGGACGACTCCGACATCCTCCTGCCAGGCGCGACCGCGCCGGTCAAATACAAGGATTTTGTCGGCGGGCACGTCCCCAAGGCCGATCTGACGCGCATGCGTCAGCAGGATCGCGCGCAACTCGCGCAGCAACAGAAGGCGCTCGAAGACGAGAAGGCCACGTTGCAGCGGGCGGCGCGCGAAGTGACGGCGCGATTTGGCCAGCAAAGCCCCCAGGGCGCGGATCTCTTCACGCAACTGGAGGCGCTCCCGTACGTCGACGGGAAAACGCAGGCGACCATCGTCAAGCACATCGTCGGCGCGATGCAACAGTATCAACAGGCGCTCGGGTTGATGCAGCAGCGCGTCCAGCAGATGGAGCAGGGCTATGGCTCGCTCTCGGGCCAGAACCGCGTCGCCCAGGTGCAGGGCTTGTTCTCGGCGGCGCGCGGCAATCTGCGGCTCCCCGACAATCCGCAGGTCAACGCGCTCATCGAGGATGTCTATCACGCGCACGAAGGGTGGACGCAAGTCCCCCACGCCGAAGCGGTGGCGGAACTGCAGCGCCTCGTCTCGCAGCGCCTCGACGGGTTGCGGACGATGTTCAATCAGCAGAACCAGCAGCGGGCGGATGCGGCGCGTCAGGCGTCGCCGATCCGGTCGCAGCAGCCGCTCAAGCTGGCGCGTCAGAAAGGACGGCTCCCCGGCAGTGAAACGCCGCAGGAGTTGGCCGAAGCCCTGTTTCCGCTGATTGCTGGCGCGCCGAACACGTAACGATCCGCCGCCCGGGACGTCACGCCCGCGTGTGAGCCCCCCATGGCTATTACCGCCACGAGTGACGTCATTCAGGGTCTGCGCTATACGTACGGCGCCGATCGTCTCCAGTACATCGCGAGTCAGGAAGTCCCGCTGTGGAATGTCCTCTCGAAAACGAAGAAGGACATGGGCGGCCGGGGGCAGTTCCTGATTCCCATCCTGACGCGCAATCCCGGCGCGTGGACCGGCATCACCCAGGGCGGCGTGCTGCCCACGGCGCTCTCGCCCGCCACGACCGAAGCGAGTTACGCGCTCAAGGAGTTCGTCGGCATCTACGAACTGTCGTGGAAGCTGATTCAGGACGCGCGCACGAGCAAGTTCGCGTTCCAACAGGCGATCCAGATGATGGACGACGGCCTGCGCCGCCGCATTTTCCGCCTGCTCAACGCCGATCTGCTCGGCACCGGCCGCGGCGAACTCGGTGCCCTCGCCGCCGCGTCGAATACCGACCCGGTCACCGTTCGCTACCTGCCGCGCGTCGAGCCCGGCATGCCGGTCGACCTGATCGCGAACACCGATGACGCGACCACGCGCGGGATCGCCAACCTGACCGTCACCGCCGTCGATGCGGTCGGCCGCACGGTCAAGACCGGCACCGCCGCCGCCGGCACCGCGGCGAACGACTACTTCACGATCGCCAGCACGATGACCGGGTCGCTGCAGTTGCACATGAACGGCCTCCTCGGCGTGTTCAACAGCGTCAATCCGCAGTTGGCGTGGAACGCGGGCAACACCGGCACGCAGGTCGCGAACATCGGCGGGATCGATCGCGCCACGGCGGGCAACGAGTTCTGGAAATCGCCGGTCCTGAGCAACGGCGGGGTCGCCCGCGCGCTGACCGAGGATCTGTGGCTCCAGGCCGAGGACCAGGTCCGCGAGAAGGTCGGCGCGAAGCTGACCAACTGGTTCATGAACCTCGCGATCGGGCGCCGGTATCACGAGATCATCCGCGCCGATACGTTCTTCACGGCGGGGCGCGCCGAACCCCTCGGCGGCGGCATCGGCCGCGAAGGGAACGGCAGTCAGGGCGCCGGCGCGGAGGGCGATGGCAAGTCGCCGTACGAGTTCAGCGGCACCGCGGTCCATTTCGATCCGTTCTTCGAGTCCAACACGATCGTCGGCTTCGACCGATCGCATGTGTTCCTCGGCGTCGGCGAGAACGAGACCCCGGCGCCGATCTCGGACATCTTCGACAACATTCCGTTCTTCCGGCAGACCGCCAACGCGAGTTTCCAGGTCGCCTGGTACTGGCAGGGGCAACTCCTGACGGATTCCCCGCCCGCCGGCGTCCAGATCAAGGACATCGCGGAGTCGTAGACGATGGCCACCATTCAGCGCCCCACCGGCGTCGCCCGGCGCCGTGAAACGAAGTGGGAACGCGCCTTTCGGGCCTACAAGGACGGGGATCCGTGCTCCGTCATGCACCGCACGCTGGCGATCACCGGGCTGACCGATGCGACCGCGACGACGATCGGCACCCTGACGATTCCCAACGTCCAGGCCGCCGGCGGGCTGCAGTTGACCGTCTGTAGCGCGCTCGGTGACGGCGATTCGGCCGAAGTGTCCACCTATCCGATCGCCGTGAGCCGGATTGCCGGGGCCGCGGCGAAAGTCGTGGTCGGCACCAAGGCCATGGTCGCCGCGACCGCGGGCGCGACGGGCAACGCCGCGGTCACGGTGACGGCGGGCGCGGTCACGGGCGCCATCACCGGCCCGCAGACGATCGCGATCCAGGTCGCGGTCGCCCGCTCGGCGGGCACGGCCGCCAATCACGATCTCGTCGCCACCGCGCAGGTCTACAACGCGCGCGCCGGCGGGATCACCTTCGCGTAGGAGTCCGTATGCCGCTGCTCGATACCTTGCCCACGGTGTTTGATCCGGTCCTCTACAGCCTGGAAGCGAACGCCTGGCTGATCGCGCATCTCGGCGAATCGCCGCAGCAGGCGACCCTGCAAGGCATCCCGAAGGGCGTGGATCGGGCGGCGCTGACCGCGCTCGACGAGTTATATCGGCTCGATCAAGCGGCGCAGGCCACGGGCCAGCCGTGGGCGGGGTTCGAAGCGGTGCGCGCGGCGGCGCAGACGTATCTCGACCAGTTGGAGAAGTGGGAGACGAATTATCAGCAGCAGGTGCGGCGCGATCCGAATTACCCGCGCTATCCGAGCATGTGTACGTGGGA
>Ga0066652_100002285_pt1 | contig 10414 bp, 11 predicted proteins | sample GraSoiAngelo_101_FD_71413 | JGI IMG/M metagenome (GOLD analysis project Ga0066652, IMG submission 71413) | Grasslands soil microbial communities from the Angelo Coastal Reserve, California, USA - 14_0903_02_30cm | ecosystem: Environmental > Terrestrial > Soil > Grasslands | place: USA... | reverse complement strand
AGCCGTCTTCGACCGCTGACGATCAATCGTCCGAAGCCGATGGTGCCCATCGTCGACAAGCCGTGCCTCGGGCACATCTTCGAGCTCCTCAAGCGCCACGGCATCGAGGACTCGTTCGTCACGCTTCAGTACCTCGCCTCCGTCATCCAGGACAGCTACGGGGACGGCGGCGGGGTCGGGATGCGGCTTCGTTACAGCGTGGAGGAAACTCCGCTCGGCACGGGCGGGTCGGTCCGGCAGCTGGCCGACGATCTCGACGGCACGTTCCTCGTTATCTCCGGCGATGCTCTCACGGACATCGACCTGTCGAAGGTCATCGCGTTCCATCGCGAGCGCAAGGCCGCCGTCACGCTGACGCTGGTGCACGTGCCAAATCCTCTGGAGTACGGCGTCGTGATCACCGGCGAGGACGGGCGAATCGTCAAGTTCCTCGAGAAACCGTCCTGGGGCGAGGTCTTCAGCGACACGATCAACACCGGGATCTACGTCATCGAGCCGCGGGTCCTCGAGCGTTTCGGCCTTGGCGAGGTCTTCGACTTCAGCAAAGACCTCTTCCCGCGTCTGCTCGCGGAGGGTGAGCCGCTCTTCGGGTACGTCGCCGAGGGGTACTGGACCGATGTGGGTTCCATCGCCGAATACGCGCGGGCCAACGCCGATCTGCTGCGCGGGAAGGTGAAGTGCGATGACCTCGCGCACGAGCTCATGCCCGGCGTCTGGACGGCAGGCGACGTCGACATCAACGAGTCGGCCAAGCTCACCGGCCCCATCTTCCTGGGCGAGGGCGTGAAGATCGGACCGCACGCCGAAATCATCGGACCGACCGTACTGCGGGACTACGTCTCGGTCGACGTCGGCGCGATCATCGATAGCTCGATCGTCTGGCGGAACACGTATATCGGCGAACGGTCGGAGCTGCACGGCGCGCTCGTCGGCCGGCAGTGCGCCCTGAAGTCGCGCGTGATCCTCGAGGAAGGCAGCGTCATCGGCGACCACACCATCGTGGGCGACCACGCCCGCGTTCGCGCGCAGGTGAAGGTCTGGCCCGACAAGCAGATCGAGTCGGGTGCCGTGATCGGATCGAGCCTCATCTGGGGCGCCCAGGGACGGCGCGGGCTCTTCGGCCGGTTCGGCGTGACCGGCATCGTCAACATCGACCTCACCCCGGAATTCGTAGCACGGCTTGGGTCGGCCTACGCGTCGACACTGAAGCTGGGCGCGACGATCACGATGAACCGCGACCAGCATCGATCGAGCCGCATGCTGAAACGCGGGCTCATGAGCGGCATCGTCAGCGCCGGGGTACACGTCGCCGACCTTTCGCAGGCGCCACTCCCGATCGGGCGGTTCCACACGCGACGCCTCGGCGCCGCCGGCGGCGTGCACGTGCGCGTCTCGCCGTTCGACGTGCGCGTCTGCGACGTGAAGTTCTTCGATCGCCAGGCGCTCGACATGGACAGGGCGCAGGAGCGGAAAGTAGAGACCATCTTCTTCCGGGAGGACCTGCGCCGCGTTTCGTACGAGGACGTCGGCCGGATATTCGAGTCCCCGCGTGTCGGCGAGGCCTACAGCGAAGCGTTCCTCGCGGAGGTCGCGCGGCGCAAGGAGATCGCCGAGGCGAAGCCGAAGATCGTGGTCAATTACTCGCACGGCACGCCCGCGCAGTTCCTTCCGCAGCTCCTGAACGTGATCGGCGTCGAGGCGGTGGCCGTGAACGGGGTCGTCTCCGAGAACATCGGTTCGCGCTCGTTCGAGGAGTTCCAGGAGGAGCAGCGGCAGCTCGCGGTGCTCGTCCCCGCGCTGGGAGCGTCGCTCGGGGTGATCGTCGACGCCGGTGGCGAGAAGATCTTCGTCGTCGACGATCGCGGGCGCGTGATCAGCGACATGCATTTCCTGACCGCGTTCGTGTCACTCACCGTGCGTCAGGTGCCCGGGGTCGTGGCGGTGCCCGTGTACGCGCCGTCGTCGATCGAGCAGATCGTGGTGGCGCACGGCGGCCGCGTTCAGAGGGTCCGCGCGTCGGCCGAGGCGCAGATGAGCCTCGCGGCGCGCGAGCATCCGCTCCTCGTCGGCGACGGCTTCGGCGGATTCATCTTCCCGCGGTTCCACCCGTCGTTTGACGGTCTCTTTGCGACGGTGCGGCTCCTCGAGCTCCTCGTCGCGGCGAAGCAGACGCTGAGCGAGGTGATCGATGAGACCCCGCCGGTCCACGTCGCGCGCCTCCAGGTGGTGTGCCCCTGGGAGCAGAAAGGCCGCGTCATGCGGATGCTCGCGCAGGATCCGAAAACCGAGCGGACACGGCAGATCGACGGCGTGAAGCACCAGAACGACGGCGATCCCGGCGAGTGGATCCTCGTCCTGCCGGACGCCGACCGACCGCTCTTCAACGTGTATGCAGAGGCAAAGGATGACGATCGCGCGTGGATGCTCGTCCACGAGTACGCGGACAAGCTCGAGCGGATGCGCGCTCCTTGAGCATTCGCATAGCCGTCGCGCAGTGCGCGCCGGCGCTCGGCGCGGTGAAGCGCAACCTGGACATGCACATGAAGTGGATCGCTCGCGCGAAGACGGCGGGCGCCCGTCTGGTGGTCTTTCCGGAGCTCTCGCTGACGGGGTATTACCTAAAGGATCTCGCCGCCGACGTGGCGTGCGCCGCCGACGATCCGCAGCTTTTGCCGATCGCCGAGGCGTCCCGCGAGCTTGATATCAGCGCCGGGTTCGTCGAGCGCTCGGCCGACGCGAAGCTCCACATCGCGCAGGGGCACTGGTCGAGCGGGAAGCTCGTGCACATCCACCGCAAGGTCTACCTGCCGACCTACGGCATCTTCGACGACGGCCGCTACTTCGGGCCGGGCGATCGCTTCGACACGTACCGCTGGGCGGGCGGGACGACGGGCGTCGCGATCTGCGAGGACCTGTGGCACGTGTCGACGCCGTACCTCTATGCCGCGGCCGGCGCGACGATCGTCCTCGCTCCGTCAGCGAGCCCCGGCCGTGGCGTCGCGGAGGGCGGCGATCTTGGCACCGCCGAATCGTGCCGGCTCATGGACCGCTTCTACGCGTCCTATCTCACGGTCTACGTGGTCTACGTCAATCGCGTCGGCCACGAGGATGGCATCGCGTTCTGGGGCGGGTCAGAGATCGTCGCGCCCGACGGGACCGTAGCCGCGCGCGCCCCGGAATTTGACGAGGACCTGCTCATCGGTGAGATCGATCCGGAGCTCGTCGCCCGCGAGCGCGCGCGCAATCCGTTGCTGCGCGACGAGCGCGAGGACATCGTCCTGCGCAACATCGCCGGCCGTCTCGGGCTGCCGTTCGACCGCCGTGACTAGCGGTCTCGCGCGGACCGGAGTCATCCGGCCCGACCCCAAGGACCCGTCGCCGCTTCGCATCGACGAAGTCCTCGTGCGCAAGATGCTCGTGCTCTTCATCCGCGACGAGATCGCCAAGGCGCGGCTGCGGCGGGCCGTCGTCGGCGTATCGGGCGGCGTGGACAGCGCGGTCACCGTCGCGCTGGCGACCGAGGCGCTCGGTCCCGCGAACGTCCTCGGCCTCTTCACCCCGTACCGCACGTCTTCCGGAGAGTCGCACGACCACGCGCTGGAGCTCTCGAAGAAGTTCGGCTTCGCGCTCGAGGAGGTGCCGATCACCGAGCAGGTGGACGCATACTTCGCCGGCGTCAAGGAGAAGGTCGACAAGGTCCGCGTCGGCAACAAGATGGCGCGCGAGCGGAAGAGCATCGAGTACGACCGCTCCTGGCCGGACGGGATCGTCCTTGGGACGAGCAACAAGACCGAGCTCCTGCTCGGCTACGGAACCCAGTTCGGCGACATGGCCTGCGGCATCAATCCGGTCGGTGATCTGTACAAGACGCAGCTCCGCGAGCTCGCGCTGTCAATCGGTATCCCCGAACGGATCGTGCGCAAGCCGCCGACGGCGGAGCTCTGGGAGGGACAGACGGACGAGGGCGAGCTCGGCTTCACATACGCCGACGCCGACCTCGTCCTCTATCACATGGTCGATCGGCGCTTGCGGCCCGCGGAGCTCGTTGAACACGGCTTCGACGCTCAGCTGGTCACGCGCATCCGCGAGCTGGTCCGGCGCAACCACTACAAGCGCGTCATGCCGCTCATCGCGAAGCTCAGCCTCCGCACCATAGGCCACGACTTCCTCTATCCGCGCGACTGGGAGGCGGACTGAGCCTCGAGCCTGACCGCACGGGATCGGTTGCCGCGGGGTCGACCGAAACCCTCTCTTCGCGCCGGGGTCCCCCCGGCCTCGGACGCCTCGGCCGGCACCCCAGCGGTCGCTCCGCGCCCAGGGGCCCCTCCCCCTGGGGGCCCTCGGTCGACCCCGCGGCTGCGCCGTTGCGGCTCGGACTCGGGTATTCCTTTGCACTAACAGCGGCCGCGTTCTTTGGTGTCGGCGGCATTATCGCGAAGGCGGCCTTCAACTCGGGTGTGCAGCCGTCCATCCTCGCGGAGTGGCGTGTCCTCTTCGCTTTTCTTGTATTCATTTCGATCTTTGCGGCGATGCGCTTTGACTTGCGGATTCGCCGCGCCGACCTGCCGCTCTTCGTTGTGTTCGGCGTCATCGGGCTCGCCGGGGTTTCGCTCATCTATTACGAGGCGATCAAGCGCATCCCGGTCGGGGTTGCCCTCGTCATCGAGTACACCGGGCCGGTCCTGCTCTTGATCTACGCGCGGCTCCGCGGGCGAACGGTCGGCCGGCGCCTCTGGGTTGCCGCGGTGCTCGCCGTTCTCGGGTGCTTCTTTGCGGCCGGTGCGTACGACGCGCGACTGCGCGAGCTCAACGCGCTCGGCCTCGCGCTTGCTGCGATGGACGCGTTCGTCTTCGCGCTTTACTTCGCGCTCGGCGAACGTCTTGGCAAGGCGTACGGCACGCCGACACTTCTCGTGTGGGGTTTTGGGTTCGCGCTTGTCGGGTGGAGCGTCGTACATCCTCCCTGGCTCCTGCCGTGGGCGGAGACAACCGTGGACGGCTACGTCCAGATCGCGGCGGTGGTGGTGATTGCGACGGTCATCCCATTCGCGCTCACGCTCGCCGCGGTGCGGCTCATCCCGGCCGCGCGCGTCGGCCTTGCGGCGACGTTTGAGCCGGTCGTCGCCGCCATCGCCGCGTGGATCGCCCTTGGCGAGAAACTCGATCCGCTGCAGATCGCCGGCGGGATCGTCGTCCTGGTCGGCATCACGGTTGCGCAATCTCTCCGACCGACCGTAGGAAGCGTCTAGGCCGCCGCTCCTCTTAAAGACCCCATGACGAGACGCGCTCGATACGGAGCGCGATGGCCTCGTCGAACTCGTAGTCGCGGTATTGCTTGTACTTCTTCTTGAGCAGCCGCACCGCCCGATCGAGCTCCGGCCCACGCCGGACGATCCGCGCTCGGACGCGCGCGACGACTCCGCGGAGTCGGCTCCAGTTCTCGAAGTAGTCATCGCACGCGAGTGACGCGGTCGGACGCTTCATCAAGTTCCGGGCGGTCCGGCCCTCCGTGGCGATGTATGCGGTGCGCCGCGGTGCGTCAAACGCATGGCAAAGAGGTGCCACGTGCGGCGTTCCCCTCCCATCGGCCGAGGCGACTCGGCAAACGCGGGCGCGATCGAGAAACCGCTTTTCCTTCTGCGAGAGACGGGTATGCATCCCAGGATCCCTTAGGGGACGAGTCGAAGCACGCGCCGCACGGTCTCAGTGACGAACCCGTATGCCAGATGCGAGGAGAGCGCGTACGCGTGCGTCGATGGCGGGTACGCGGATGGCCTCTTCGACAGCCCGACCGCGGGAACGGCCGTATTGTCAGCGACCCACCAGAGGACCGCGCCAAAGAGCAGCCCATTGCCGGCGCGGGCGACCGGCAGCATCTCTGCGATGGCGCCGTAGATCGCGCCCGACAGCATGCCCATCCCGTAGTGGACGGCTTCTCCCGCCGCCGGCTTGATCTCTTCCGGGAGCTCCGCATGAAAGACGGTCTCGGTGAGGCGCTCTGCGGCTTTGACCGTCGTCGGCTCGTCCTTCGCCGCGCTTGCGATCTGCTTCGGCCGGGCGCTCTCGGCGGTCTCGGACCAGAGGGTCTGGAACCGTTCCATGGCATACGCGCCCACGAGGCCGGCGATGGCGCCGGCGAGGACGCCGCGCAAGATTCGCATTCGAGGCGTCCCTGCAAGAATCGAGCGTGGGAGGTGCGCAGTTGATCCAACAGCTTCGGATCTATGAGATCTTCGAACGTAACAAGGCTGCCTTCCATGCTCGATTCCGCGACCACGCGATGCGGATCATGCGGAAATACGGCTTCAAATTTCTCGCGCTTTGGGAAGCCAGGTCTGATAAAGAGACTGAGTTCGTCTACCTCCTCAGCTGGCCGGACGAGGCGACCAAGGAAGCGGCGTGGCGCGAGTTCCTGGCCGACCTCGAGTGGAAAGAGATCAAGCGGGTAACGAACGCCGAGCACGGCGACCTGGTCGGCGAGATCGAGGATCGCGTCCTCACCTCGACGGCGTACTCACCGCGCCCGTTCGCGTCAGTGACGCGATGAGCGTCTTCACCACGGCTGAGATTGCCTATTTGCAGGGCCAGCGGCTCGGACGTATCGCGACGGTCGGCCCTTCTGGCCAGCCGCACGCGGTGCCGGTCGGGTTCCGGTACAACGCGGGCGAGGACACGATCGACATCGGCGGTCATGGCTTCGCCAAGAGCAAGAAGTTTCGTGACGCTCAGGCGAACCCGCGCGTCGCCTTCGTCGTGGACGATCTCGCGTCGGTTTCCCCGTGGCGACCGCGCGGCATCGAGATCCGCGGGGTCGCGGAGGTGCTCGCGTCCGGGGGCGACGCCTTCGGTCGCGGCTACGATCCGCAGATCTTTCGCGTTCGACCCAGGCGGATCGTCAGCTGGGGTCTGGAGGGCGAGCGCCGGAGCGCTACGGTCCGGCCATAGGGAAGCTCTACCTCGTCGCGACACCGATCGGGAACCTCGAGGACGTCTCGCTGCGCGCGCTCCGGATCCTGCAGGAAGTGCACATGGTCGCGTGCGAGGACACGCGGCATACGCAGATCCTGCTCCGCAAACACGAGATTCGCGCGAAACATCTGACGAGCTACACCGAGTTCAACCATCGCCGCAAGGCGCCTGAGCTCGTCGGGCAGATGGACCGCGGATGGGACGTCGCTCTAGTGACCGACGCTGGAACGCCCGGTCTTTCCGATCCCGGCGAGCAGCTCGTTGCGGCTGCGATCGCGGCGGGTCACGAGATCGTCCCGGTTCCGGGCCCGGCCGCGGCGATCGCGGCCCTCGTCGCGTCGGGTTTGCCGACGCGCGAGTTCACGTTTGTCGGCTTCCCCGAAAAGAAGAGCGGCGCCCGCCGCCGCGAGCTCACAGAGCTTCTCGGCGCGGGACGCACGCTCGTCATCTACGAAAGCCCCTTCCGAGTAGGCGATCTGCTCGCGGACCTCGCCGCGGTCGCGCCGGATGCGAGGGTCGCGGTCGCGCGCGAGATGACAAAGCTGCACGAGGAGATCGTCCGCGGGTCGGCGTCGGACCTCGCCGCGCACTATGCTTCCGAGCGCCCTAAAGGCGAGATCACGGTGGTCGTGGCGCCGGCCAAGAACGCGGGGGAGCAGGTGCGTGAGGAGCGGGAGCCAGGATCAGAGCGTTGACGTCCTCGTCGAGATCCCGCGAGGCTCGCGCGCCAAATACGAGCTGGATCAGAAGACCGGGCGCATCCGACTCGATCGTGTGCTGTTCTCATCGGTGCATTACCCAGCCGATTACGGCTTCGTCATCGACACCATCGGCGGTGACGGCGACCCGCTGGACGCGCTCATCGTTGTGGAGGAGCCGACCTTCCCCGGGTGCGTCGTGCCGTCGCGTCCCATCGGTACGCTCCTCATGCGCGACGAGCACGGCGACGACGAGAAGATCCTCGGCGTTCCTGTCGGCGATCCACGGTTCGACGAGGTGAGAGCCCTGAGCGACCTTGGGAAGCACTGGCTTCGCGAGATCGAGACCTTCTTCGCGACCTACAAGGAGCTCGAGAGCAACAAGTCGGCCGACGTGAAAGGCTGGCACGACGCCGATGTCGCCTGGAGGCTCATCGGCGAGGCGCGCGCACGTGCACGGCGGACGTCATGAAGCGCGAGTACCGCAAATGGTGGAGTCCCGCCCTCGGTCGTGACATGGAGCTGCTCGTCTTCGGCGACCGTGGCGCTCCGGTCCTCGTCTTTCCGACCTCGATGGGCCGCTTCTATCAGTGGGAGGACTTCAGCCTTGTCTCGCACATGGCGCCGCGGATCGACGCGGGCTGGCTGCAGCTCTGGTGCGTCGATTCGATCGACGGCGAGTCCTTCTACAACAAGACGGCTGCGCCGCAGGACCGCGCCCGACGGCACCTCGCGTACGAGCGGTACCTCATCGAGGAGGTCCTTCCCGCGATCCGGTATGCAAACGCGGTGGATCACCTGATCGTCGCCGGAAGCTCGTTCGGCGCGTTTCACGCACTCGCGTTCGTGACTCGGCGTCCCGGCATAGCACGCAAGGCGGTGGGCATGTCCGGCGCGTATGACACGGCGAAGTGGCTGGATGGCGAACGGGACGGCGACGCGTACTTCGTGAACCCTCTCGCGTTCCTTCCGAATCTCAACGACGATCGTTTCCTCGCGCCGCTGCGGGAGACCGAGATCATCATCGCCACGGGTCACGATGATCCAAACGTGGACGAATCCAAGCGCCTCGCGGGCGTCCTGCAGCAGAAAGGCGTCCCCGCTGAGCTTCATCTCTGGGATGGTTGGGCTCATGACTGGCCGTATTGGAAGGAGATGGTCGATGACTACATCTAGGGAAAAAGTCATCGGACTTCTCATCGGCCGCGAGAACACCTTCCCCGGCCCGTTCATCGAAACGGTCAACCGCAAGGGCGCGACGCAGGGCGTCCGTGCGGAGATGGCGACGCTCGGTGGCGCGCGCGAGATCGAGCCTCAGCGCTACGCGGTGATCGTCGACCGCATCAGTCACGAGGTCCCGTACTACCGCGCCCATCTAAAAAGCGCGGTGCTACAGGGAACCGTCGTGGTGAACGACCCCTTCTGGTGGGAAGCGGACGAGAAGTTTTTCGAGTGCACACTCGCTCGCGAGCTCGGCGTCGCGGTCCCGAAGACCGTGGTCCTCCCGAACAAGGCGTACATCCCCGACATCTCGGACCAGTCGCTCCGCAACCTCCAGTACCCGCTCGACTGGGATTCCCTCATCGAGTACACGGGCCTACCCGCGATCCTGAAGCCGAACACCGGCGGCGGATGGAAGGACGTCTACCGCGTCGACACGAAGGACGAGCTGATCTGGGCCTACGACCAGTCCGGGGGTCTCTCGCCGGGGTACAGACCGAAGACGATGATCCTGCAGGAGTTCATCAAGTGGGAGGACTACATCCGATGCATCGCCATCGGACGGAAGGACGTGCTCCCGATCCGCTATGACCCAACGGCGCCGTTCCACGAGCGCTACGTCGTCAGCCGGCCCGTCGAAGGCGAACTTCGCACCCGCGCCATACTCAACGCGATCCGCCTCACAGACGCGCTCGGGTACGACATGGACACGGTCGAGTTCGCGGTCCGCGACGGCGAGCTGTATGCGATCGATTGGCTCAATCCGGCGCCGGACTTCGATAGCTTCTCGATCAAAGAGGCGAACTTCGAGTGGGTCCTCGAGAAGATGAGCGATCTCGTGATCGGGTACGCCACGGGGCAGGCGGAGCCGCCGTGGAAGGGGGAGCATCGGTGGTGGCGGCACGTGCGCTGACACGGCGGAGCTCGAGGGCCGCGCGCGACCCCCTGGTCGCGTACCACGAGCTCCTGGAGGATCCGAGCCTCGCTGACGCGAGCGCGTCGGCGCTCGCCGAAGGGCAGCGAGAGCGTCGGCTCGTGTTCGGGGACCGGCCTCTCTGCGTCTCGCTTCGGCCGAACCTCATCAGCGATTGGCAGTACGCCGCCGTGAACGAGGCCTCGCAGACGATCTATTCGGCGTTGGGCCGGCTCGAGCGCGCGCTTCTGGACGACGACGATCTCCGGCGGCAGCTCGATCTCGACCCGCGCGAGGAAGCGCTCGCGCTGCGGGATCCCGGTTTCCGCGCCGCGTCTCCGTCGGCGCGGCTCGACGGCTTCATCGGCGAGGACGGCGTCATCCGCTTCGTCGAATACAACGCCGAATCACCGGCCGGGATGGCCTACAACGACGAGCTCGCGCAGGTGTTCGCGTCGCTGCCGGTGATGAAAAAATTCCGTGCCAAGTTCCCGTGTCAGGTCGTCCCCACACGGGGACGCCAGCTCACCGCGATGCTGCGCGCTCATCGCTCGCGCTCGGAGACCGCGCCTGCCATCGCGATCGTGGACTGGCGCGGTCTGCCGACGCTCAC
>Ga0066652_100002284_pt1 | contig 10418 bp, 8 predicted proteins | sample GraSoiAngelo_101_FD_71413 | JGI IMG/M metagenome (GOLD analysis project Ga0066652, IMG submission 71413) | Grasslands soil microbial communities from the Angelo Coastal Reserve, California, USA - 14_0903_02_30cm | ecosystem: Environmental > Terrestrial > Soil > Grasslands | place: USA... | reverse complement strand
AGCGGAATGCCGAACAGCAGGTTGAGGCCGATCGCCGTGCCGATCACTTCGGCAAGATCGGTCGCGCAGATCGCGATTTCGCTGATCACCCAGAGCGGCCAGGAGGCCCAGCGCGGATACGCATCCCGGCACGCCTGCGCGAGGTCGCGCCCTGCTCCGATGCCAAGGCGCGCACAGAGGGCCTGCAGCAGGATCGCCATGACATTCGATATCAAGGCGATGGAGAGCAGCGCGTAACCGAACTTGGAGCCGCCGGCGAGCGAGGTCGCCCAGTTACCGGGGTCCATATAGCCGACGGCGACGAGGTATCCGGGTCCGAGAAACGCGAGGAGCTTGCGCCAGAACGAGCCGGTGGGGCGCGTGCGGATCGAGCCGAACACCTCGGACAGCGACGGCGTGCCGCGCGGCCGGTTCCAGCCAGATTTGCTCAGCCCGCCTTCCATGCTCTCAACCGCCATGACGCCACTCCCCCAACGAGAAGCGGACTATAGCTTGTTGCGAATAATTTGCAATTGCAGAATTGGCACGCAGAGACCTGCCGGATGAAGGCTCAGCGGAACTTGTTGCTGCGCGGGAAGCCCTTCGGCGCGAGCCGTCCGGCGTCGGCGCGGTTGCCACGCCAGTCGGACAGCTCCTTGAGCGTCAGCGAGAAGGCGCGCCCGGCCCCGTCGGTCCAGCCGAGGCCCTCCGCACCTTTGAAGGTCTTCACGTCAGAGAGCCCACCGTCCTTGTAGCGCTGCAGGCGCACGCCGGAGCCGCGCGTCATCTCCGGTAACTGCTCGATCGGAAAAATCACCATCTTCCGGTTCTCGCCGATGCTCGCGACCTGCTCGCCTTCGAGCAGCGCGACCGCGCGCGCCTCGTCCGGCGCCTTCACATTGAGCACCTGCTTGCCCTTGCGCGTGGTGCCGAGGCACTCATCCTCCGGCACGACAAAGCCCCTCCCCTGATGGCTCGCGACAATGAATTTGCGGCCGCCCTGGTAGGGAAACATGGTGACTATGTCGCCGTCCTGTTCGAGATCGATGAACAGGCGCACCGGTTCGCCGTGTCCGCGGCCGCTGGGCAGCTTGGAGCCTTCCAGCGTGTAGAAACGCCCATTGGTGCCGAGCATGAGGAATTTCGAGGTCGTCTCGGCGAAGAACGCAAGCTTGAGCTTGTCGTCCTGCTTGAACGCGATGCCGGAGATATCCTCAACATGGCCGCGCAACCCGCGCACCCAGCCTTTCTCGGAGAGCACGACCGTGATCGGCTCGCGCACGACCATCGCTTCTTCGATTGCGGCCTCGTCGTGCTCCGGCGCTTCTGCAAAATCGGTGCGGCGTTTGCCAAGCGGCGTCTTCTTTCCGAATTTCTCGCGCACTTCCTTGATCTGCGCCGAAATCGTGTCCCACTGCTTCTTCTCGGATTTGAGCAACTCTTCGAGCGACTTTTTCTCGGCGCGAAGCTCCTTGTCCTCCTTGCGGATCTCCATTTCCTCGAGCTTGCGCAAATTACGCAAGCGCATGTTGAGGATGGCGTCCGCCTGCACGTCGCTCAGCTTGAACGCCTTGATCAGCACCGGCTTCGGCTCATCCTCATTGCGGATGATCTTGATGACGCGATCGAGATTGAGATAGGCGATCAGGTAGCCGCCGAGCATTTCCAGCCGGTGCCCGATCTGCTTGAGGCGGAAATTCGAGCGCCGTACCAGTACGTCGCGTCGATGGTCGAGCCATTCGCGCAAGACCTCGGCAAGGCCGATGACCTTCGGCACCTTGCCCTTCACCAGCACGTTCATGTTGAGCGGAATGCGGCTCTCAAGCTCGGTGAGCTTGAACAGGCTCTCCATCATCAGCGCCGGATCGACCGTGCGTGCACGCGGCTCGATCACCAGGCGAATGTCTTCGGCGGATTCGTCGCGCACGTCGGCCACGAGCGGCAACTTCTTCTCGTTGATCAGTTCGGCGATGCGCTCGACCAGACGCGACTTCTGCACCAGCCATGGGATTTCGGTGACAACGACATTGTAGGTGCCACGGCCGATATCTTCCTGGGTCCAGCGCGCGCGCACGCGAAACGAGCCACGCCCGTTCGCATAAGCTTCCACAATCTCAGCGCGCGGATCGACGACGACGCCGCCGGTGGGGAAGTCGGGGCCGGGCACATACTTCAGCAGCGTCTTCGAGCGCGCATTCGGATTGTCGATCAGGAACAGCGCGGCCTCGCACAGCTCCGCCGCGTTGTGCGGCGGGATCGAGGTCGCCATGCCGACCGCAATTCCCTGCGAGCCGTTCGCCAGCAGATTGGGAAACGCCGCGGGTAAAACCGTCGGCTCTTCGGACGTGCCGTCGTAACTCGCACGGAAGTCGACCGCGTCCTCATCGATTCCGTCGAGCAGGAGCCGCGCGACCTCAGTCATGCGCGCTTCGGTGTAACGCATGGCGGCCGGATTATCGCCGTCGATGTTTCCGAAGTTGCCCTGACCGTCGACCAGCGGATATCGCGAGCTGAAATCCTGCGCGAGCCGGACCAGCGCGTCGTAGATCGCCTGATCGCCGTGCGGATGGAAGTTGCCCATCACGTCGCCGACGATCTTGGCAGATTTCTTCAGGGCCGTGCCGGGATCGAGTCGCAAGAGCCGCATGCCATAAAGGATGCGGCGGTGCACCGGCTTCAAGCCGTCACGCGCATCGGGAAGCGCGCGGTGCATGATGGTCGACAGCGCATAGGCGAGATAGCGCTCCTCCAGCGCCTCGCGCAGCGGAATTTCATGCACCGAGCTGGGGTCCGGCGGAATCAGTTCTTTACCCATATTAACGGGGTACTGCGTGCCGTCTCGATGAACAAGGGATGAACGAGTCAGCCACGTTCTCTACGTAATTTCCGAATTAACTTGGTGCATCGCAGGCGACCGTCCAAGATGGACACGTCTGCAATCGATCGAACGAATGCGTGCTCTGGAGCTGAAACGAACAGACCGATCGGACGTTAGCTGACGTCGCGGAGCGATCTCTTCTCCAGGCTGCAGGTACGGTGGAACGAGGGAAGAATGGGGTCGCCCACAGATGCGTCCGGTCGCGGACATCCCTAGGAGAGGAGACTTCAGAATGCGTGGACTACTGTTAGCGATGCTGGTTGCCGCCGGTATCGGACTCGTCGGCAGCGCCGGTGTATCGGCCGCTCCGATTAATGGCGCGGCGATCGGCAATGCCGCGGATGCAGCGAGCCCGGTTACGACCGTGCAACACTGGCGTTGGGGGTCTGGTGGCGGTGGCGGTCACTGGCGTTGGGGCAGCCGCGGTGGCGGCGGTCACTGGCGCTGGGGGAGCCGCGGATACCGCGGCGGCGGTCACTGGCGCTGGGGGAGCCGTGGCCGCTGGTAAGCAGCCGACGTCTGAGTTACCGGGCCGGTCGCTCGTGCGGCCGGCTCATTTTCTTGAGCACTTCAACGGAGAGGAAACATGCGCAAATCCATTCTGACGGTCGCAGCGATTGCGGCGAGCGTCTTCGTGATCGGCAAGGCCGATGCGATGCCGATCGGCAGCGGGCTGGGCCAGGCGGCTGACGGCCTGAGCACGGTCGAGAAAACCCAGTACTTCTATGGTGGCCGCAATTATTGCTGGTACCCGGACGGCTGGAACGGCCCCGGCTTTTACTGGTGCGGGTACGCATTTCGCCCGGGCTTTGGCTGGGGCGGACCCATCGGCTGGCGCGGGTGGCGGGGCGGATACGGCGGGCGCGGCGGTGTCGTGGTCGGACCGCGCGGCGGTGTCGGCGTGGTAGGCCCGCGTGGTGGGCGCGCGTTTGTCGGGGGCGGCGGAGCCGGACCCCGCATGGGCGGCTATGGTGGACGCGGTGGCGGCGGTGGTGGCGGCCGCGGCGGCGGTGGCGGTGGCGGACACAGGGGACACTAACCAGTGGAATTGGAAAGGGCGGCCTTCGGGCCGCCCTTTTCTCATGAGGCCGCGCGCGTTTCCTTGCGCAGCACCGCATTGATAAAGCTTGCCCGCGCATCGTGCATCGCAAGCCCGCGCGGCTCGAACACATGCCGCTCCAGGAAAAATCCCGTCAGGGCGAACGCATCGCTGAGCTCATTGCTTGCGGGATCGTCGGCGTCCTGCTCGCCGCGCAGGAAGGCAGGCAGGCGCAGCATGCGATCCTGCCACGGCTCGCCCGCCACGCGCGAAACGGCCCGCCCTGATTTTGGCGAGACATAGATGAGCTCATCAATCGCGCCCGTCGCCGCACACTGATCAAGATCGAGTCCAAATCCGAACTCGGCCAGCATCTGCAATTCGAAGCGCGCGACGAGCGCGGCGGCAAGCGTGCGCTCCTGCAGGTGATCGAGAACGTCGGCCAAACTGTCGTGCACCAGTTCATGCGGATCCCGCTCGGGCAATAACCGGCACAGCGCCGCGAGATGCGTCACGCCGTACGCGGTATGTGCCGCGATCATCAGGTCGCCCGCACGCAGCCGCATTCCTTCGACCACATAATGACCGAGATGCTCGTCGAGCCGCGCACGCCAGGTGACGCGCACGACATTGCCGGGCTGCAGCACCGGGCGCATGCGCGTGCCTGCCCCGCCCCGCACCAGACCGAGGTGCCGCCCATGCGCACGCGTCATCACCTCCAGAATGGCGTTTGCTTCGCCATGGCGGCGCGTGCCGAGAACAATCCCTTCGTCGGTCCAATCCATGATTCACTGATCGAGCATGATCTTGTCCGAAAACCGGTACCCACTTTTCGGGATCATGCTCATTTTGGCCGCGCTGTCCTCTTTGGCTTCGGCGCCACCATACCACCGGATTCGTCATCGCTGACGAAGCAGCGATAGTAATCGGGCTGTTTCTGCTTTTTGACGGCGCAGCGATCGATCCCGTTTAGATCGCTCAGCTCCTGGTACGGCAGGTAGGGACCGATCATAAAGCGGATGCTGCCGTCCGGCGCGCCACCGAACCGGTCGATATGGCCCTTCAGCTGCGGACGCACGGCGAGAATGGCGTCGTGCAATGTTTCGCCTTCAATGAAATTGTCGGGGAGCTGGTCGAATGGCCCGTCGAAGTAGTTATTCGCGCGCATGTTTCCCTGGAACGCGCCGATCAAGATTTTCCGGTTGAGGTGGTGATCTTTATAGAACGCAAAGCCGGTGCGCTTGCCGACCAGAACGCGGTCCTTGCCTTTGGGCGAGAAGAATGAGTCCGCCACCCTGTCGCTCTCGTTGAGCACGTAGTGGAATATCTTCAGCCGCGTGTTGAACACGAGGTAGAACGGAATGGCGGACTCATCGAAGATCGGCCCGATGAATTTCTCATCCGGGCCGAGCGCACTGGCGGGCGGCTTGACGTTGCGCAGATCGTTAAGTGCAAAGACGACACTCCTGCCTTGGTATGTGATGCGATAGACTAGCGGCTCGACCTTCTCGAGGGTCACTCCCTGTGATGAGTCAAGAATCGCGTGCTGCACCGGCGCATCGTCGTACCACTGCGAGGTATCCTCGAAGTAGGCGAAGATCACCTTGCCGTCGTCGCGATTGCTCGCGTCGAGCCGGATATTGCCGGCATAGCGAATTCCGTCATGGAAGAAGCCGAAGTAATAATAGTTCTCCGTCGGATAGACTTTCACGCGCTCCGGCAGCTGCGCCATCACATAGCCGAACACCGACATCAGGTCGCCGACGTTGACTGACGTTGGGCGCGCGAGCTCCTCGACATAGGACTGATTGGTCTGCAGCGCCGGCGTTTGCGCCTGCGCCGAGGAAACAGCCAGGAGGAATGCGAAGCCAGCGAGGAAGCTGCGGATGATGGTGGCGGCGCTCATGGTCATGCCCGGATGGTGCCGCCCTGGCAATCAGTCGCAGCACAGAATGAACGAATTGAGGCAAGCTATTCGGTTGGAAACTCCAGCCCCATGCTGCGGTAACGCTCGGGATCGTCGCCCCAGCCTTCCCGCACCTTCACGAACAGAAACAAATGCACCTTCTGTTCGGCAAGCTCCGCGATCTCCTTGCGGGCTTCCGCACCAATCGCCTTGATGGTCGCGCCGGCTTTGCCGAGCACGATCTTGCGCTGGCTTTCGCGCTCCACATAGATCGTCTGTTCGACGCGCGCCGAACCATCGCGCAGGTCCTTCCAGGAATCGGTCTCGACCGTCGCCTGATACGGCAATTCCTGGTGCAGCCGGTCGAACAGCTTCTCCCGCGTGATTTCCGCCGCAAGGCTGCGCATCGGCGCGTCGGAAATCTGATCCTCGGGGTAATGCCACGGGCCCTTCGGGGAATGCTCCGCGAGCCAGGTCTTCAGCGCATCGATGCCGTCGCCTGTGAGCGCCGAGACCATGAAGCTCGCGTCGAACTTGGCTTTTTCATTCACCGCCTGCGCCAGCGCGAGCAACGCGGGCTTGTCGACTAGGTCAACCTTGTTGAGCACCAGCGCCTTCGGCTGCCGCAGTTCACCGAGCTTCGCGAGGATCGTCTCGGCTTCCTCGTCGATCCCCTTCCGGGCGTCGATCAGCAGCGCGACAATGTCCGCGTCATGCGCCCCGCCCCAGGCGGTAGTCACCATCGCGCGATCGAGCCTGCGGCGCGGCGCGAAAATGCCCGGCGTGTCCATCAGCACAAGCTGCGCATCCCCGACGATTGCAACCCCGCGGACGAGCGCGCGTGTGGTCTGTACCTTGCGGCTGACGATGGAGACCTTCGATCCGACCAGCACATTGGTGAGCGTCGATTTGCCGGCGTTTGGCGCGCCGATCAGCGCAATGAATCCGCAGCGCCGCTCCTCACCCGGCGGCGATGGAACGTCGCCCTCGACGCGCTCACGCATTTGCGTCGACGCCTTCGCGGGTCAGCATCGCGGCGGCCGCAGCCTGCTCAGCCGCACGTTTCGAGCGGCCGATGCCTTCAGCCGGCGCGAGCTTGGGTACATCGACGGCGACGCGGAATTCCGGATTGTGATGCGGCCCCTTGCGCTCGACTTCCCGGTAGATCGGCGTCGGCAGCCCGCGTCCCTGCGCCCATTCCTGCAATATCGTCTTCGGATCGCGCAGCGGGCGGGCGGGCGTGATCATCCGGTCATGCCACAGCCGCTCGATGAACGCTGCAACTGCCGGATAACCGCCGTCGACAAACACAGCGCCGATCAGTGCCTCGCAAACGTCGGCGAGCGTCGCGGTGCGCCGCCGGCCGCCCGCGTTGGATTCCGAGTTGCCAAGCCGCAGCGCCGCGCCAAGATCGATCGCGCGCGCGACATCCGCACAGGTCTCGCGCCGCACCAGATCGGCAAGGCGGCGCGAAAGTTCGCCCTCGTCCCCTCGCGGAAAGGCGCGATAGAGCATGTCGGAAACCGCAAGTCCCAGCACATGGTCGCCCAGAAATTCGAGGCGCTGGTAGCTGCCGCCGCGCCCTTGCTTCGGCGACGCGGCCGAGATGTGCGTCAACGCCCGATCAAGGATCGATTTGTCGGCGAATGTGTAGCCGATCCGCTGCTCAAGCTCGTCGCGGGCGATTGTGCTCTTCGCCTTGCGGCTCATCGAACGATCGTGAACAACCGGTCCCAGCGCACGACCCAAGGCCAGCGCCATACTTTCCACGCCGGTTCGCCTTCGCCCACCGAGAAGAAGATGATCTCGGCGCGGCCGACGATGTTATCGATCGGCACATAGCCGACCTGGCTCAGCACGCGGCTGTCGGTCGAGTTGTCGCGGTTGTCGCCCATCATGAAGTAATGGTCGGGCGGGACCGTGTAGACCGGCGTGTTGTCGTAGAAGGAGTTATCGACCAGATCGAGCGTGTAATAAACGACGCCGTTCGGCAGTGTCTCCTTCCAGCGCTTGATTCGCTTGATCCCGGGGCCGTCCTCGGTGCCAACGTAATCGTCGGCGCGCTCGCGCTTGATCAGCTGGCCATTGATGTTGAGCACGCCGTCGACCATCTGGATGCGGTCGCCGGGCAGGCCAATGACGCGCTTGATGTAATCAGTGGAGTCGTCCCGCGGCAGGCGGAACACCACCACATCGCCGCGTTGCGGGCCCTTGCCGAGAATCGGGTCACGTCCCGTGAACAGCGGCGGCGAGAACGGGAACGAGTAGCGGCTGTAGCCGTACGTGTATTTCGAGACAAACAGGTAGTCGCCGATCAGCAAGGTCGCCATCATTGAGCCGGACGGGATGTTGAACGGCTGGAATAGGAACGTCCGGATCACGACCGCGATGAGCAGGGCGTGGACGACCACGCGCACGGTTTCGGCGAATCCGCCTTCTTTCCGTTTTTGTTCGGTAGTGGTCACGCGCATGGCCTCTGAAGCTCTCAAGGTGGCGCCCCCACCCTTCGGCCCGCCCTTGTAACGGGTGAGTGCGGCGCACGCAACGAACCGCGCGCCCATTACAAGATGGTAAGTTAGTCGTTCGAAAGCCCGATAAGCAATTGATTCGGCCTTCTGTTCAGACTTCGGCAGCACCGGCGCCTTCCACTCCTGCCTTCGCGGCAAGTGTTGCTCGCGACAGCCGCGCGGCGTGCAGCATTCGCAGGCCGCATCGCGGGTGCTGACTGCCTCTTTAATCAGCCTTCGCTTCCGCAGCGCGAATTTGAGGGGACTGGCGCCGCGCGGCCGAAGTTCCGAGCTCCTCCAGCGCGCCCGCTTCAACAGAGCGGCGGAAAGTCGCGCAAAATTTGTTACTACTAAAGATTGACAATCGAGGAGATGCAATAGAAACATTCAGAGGTTGCAAGTACGACACGGAGAACGAGAATGGCACGCCGATCGCACATTGCCTCACTTGGCGCGCTGCTGATCGGCGCATTTGCGATCGGTGCAAACGCCCAGGGCATACCGATCACAATCAATTCCACCGTGCCCAATGAATTGAATCCCTCCAATGGAGGCGCTCCGAACGCGACGCCCGACCAGGCCGCCGCCTTCGCGTGGCAGGAGTTCATTGCGCTGAATTGGCCGGCGGGACCGCAGCTCGGACAGCCGAACCAGCGCGACACGCCGTCGACGACGGTGAAGTTCGGCGATTCGACGTATCAAGGCCCGCTGACGTGGCAAACGTTCCGCGGCAAGGTCGAGATATTCCCGGGAAACGGCAATCCGCCGGGCTATCCCGGCGTCGTGCCGAACGACCCATCATTCGGGTATGACGCACTACCGCAATACAATTATGCGGCCGCCGTGCAGGCATGCGGCACGACCGACGCGATCATCGGCCCGACCCCTTGGGTGAACCTCGACGAAACCGACCAGATCACGCTCGCCTCCATGTATGCGGGTATCGTGACGGCACCGGTCTCTGCCACCAACAGCGCGCCGCAACTGATCCGCTTTCTCGCCAAGGCAAATCGCGCCGAATACGTCTACGTCGCGGGCAATAGCAGCGCGACCGATCCGAACAATCAGTGGTGGTCGTTCCTGCCGGGCCCGGTCGCCGATGCGACAAAGCAATTCCTGCAACAGAACAACGCAAGTCCGCCCGCCGGCAGCAGCACGATGGTCAGCCTGCCTTATGGCACGATCGAGCTGAAAGCCGGCTGGCGCGTGCTCAACCCGAAGGAAACGCAGTCGGGGCGTTTCCATACCGCGCGTGTGCGCTATTACGAAGAGACGGCACCCGGCAGCGGCGCGCCCTGCTATCGCGACGATGTCTTCGGGCTCGTCGCGCTGCACATCATCCAGAAAACGCCGTCCGCGCCCTACTTCATCTACGCGACGTTCGAGCAGGCGGACAATATCATGACGCCGAACGGCCCGCTCGAGGACGAGAACGGCGTGCTGATCCTGCCGGCGCCCGCAACCGCCACCACCCCCCAGATCTGTCTGGTCGATCCGCAGCCGAGTTCGTCGGCGCCGGCCGCGCCGCCGCCGGGCCAACAGGGACAATCCCCGAACCCGCTTGTCATGCTCACGCCCGATCCGACCACCTGTCAGCCGGTCACCTCGCAGATCCCGCTCTCGCAACAGTACTGCGGCGCACCAGGCAACCAGCTGTATTACCAGAACGCCTCGGTACAGCCTCCCTTGGTGCAACGACTGCCGGCGCTGGGATTCATCTGCGTCAACAAGCGCGATTTCGATATTCCCACGGAAGTCGTCGAGGCCAATCGCACCGCCCATGCGGCGATCGCCGCGTATCTGCAGCAGAACGGCTTCCAGTCCGCACCGTGGCTCGCCTATAAGCTCGTCAATGTCCAGTATTTCCCGGTGAACAAGACGCCCAGCGGCGTTCCCAATGGCGGGCAGTACTCAGCCTCACCCCCCTACACCGCCAAGAATCCGTCGGCGGCGACTTTCTATCAAGCCAACATCGTCGTCGAGACCAATCGCACGCTGCAGATCTTCAGCGGCACGCTGGCCGGACGCTTCGGCACCGGCGCCAACACCGACTGGGACAAGGCACCGGCGAACGGTCCCGGTACGCCGCACACCAACCTCTATTACGGC
>Ga0066652_100002280_pt1 | contig 10421 bp, 8 predicted proteins | sample GraSoiAngelo_101_FD_71413 | JGI IMG/M metagenome (GOLD analysis project Ga0066652, IMG submission 71413) | Grasslands soil microbial communities from the Angelo Coastal Reserve, California, USA - 14_0903_02_30cm | ecosystem: Environmental > Terrestrial > Soil > Grasslands | place: USA... | reverse complement strand
AGCACGATCACCGCGGCGCACAGCGTGACGAGCGCGAGCACGAGCGTCGCCGGCACGGTCACGCGCTGATCGACCGACGTGAACGTGCCACCGACGCCGCTTCCCTCGACGAGCAGGCGATACATCCCCAGCCGATAGCTCCACGCGAGGCCGAGCAGCAGCATCCCGCCGAGCATCGTGAAATGGCGACGCACGTACGCCGAGACGTAGAGCGCGCCGCGCGTCCACCGAAGGCTGGGCGTGAGGGCGTAGAGGAGAATCACGACGCCGATCACGACGAGGAGCAGTATCATCGCCCAGTAGTACAGCGCCGTCTCGAACGGCAGCCAGTAGACGAAGAATCCGAGATCCGCGCCGAAGTACGGTTCTGTCTCCTGGAACGGACGTCCGATGCGCGCGAGGAGCGCGACGGACCACAGGTCGCCCGGCAACGCGAGCGCGACACCGAGTGCGACGGCGAGCGCCGCCGTGACGAGGAGGAGATAGCGGCCCGGGACCTCCTCGCCGATCTCGATGTTCGCGATGCGCCGCGGCAATACGAGCGATACGACCGACTGGCGCACGGCGTACAGGTTGACGAAGGCGAACGCGCTCGCCACGAGGAAGGAGACCGTGCGCAGCGCCATGCCGTTCACGAACCGCGCGCGCCAGACGTCGCTCGCGCCGAGCGCGGCGTACCACAGCGAGTCCGTGTACTGCTCGCTCGCCCACCGCCCGAGCGAGAGGACGAGCGCCGCGGCGACCAGCGTGCCGATGACGACTCGTCGCTTCGTCACGTCAGACGGTCACACCCTGCTGGCGCAGCCACGACTCCATCTCCCCCTGAATCTCGGCCAGCCGTGCCTCCGAGCGCGCCTCGAAGCGAGTGACGAGAATCGGCTGCGTGTTGGACGCGCGGATGAGCCCCCATCCGTCGCCGAACAGCACGCGTACGCCGTCGACGTCGATCACGTCGTAGCGGCTGCGGAAGTAGGCGACGGCACGCTCGACGATGCCGAACTTGACGTCGTCGCCGCATTCGACGCGAATCTCCGGCGTGCTCACGAACTCGGGGACATCGGACAGAAGCTCGCGCACCGTGTGGCCGGAGTCGGCGACGATGCGCAGCAGCCGCGCCGCGCCATAGAGGGCGTCGTCGTAGCCATAGTAGCCGTCGGCGAAGAACATGTGTCCCGACATCTCGCCGGCGAGCGGTGCCCGGAGCTCCTTCATCTTCTCCTTGATGAGGGAGTGGCCGGTCTTCCACATCACCGGCGTTCCGCCCGCCTTGGTGATGGCGTCGGGAAGCGCCTGGCTGCACTTCACGTCGAAGATCACCGGGATGCCCTTGCCCTGCCGCGCGAATACGTCGCGCGCGTAGAGAATGAGCAGATGGTCGCCCCAGACGATCCTGCCGGTTCCGTCGACCATGCCGATGCGGTCCGCGTCGCCATCGAAGGCGATGCCGATCTCGGCGCCTTCACGTCGAACGGCGGCGATGAGGTCCTCGAGGTTCTCGGGGACGGTCGGGTCGGGGTGGTGATTCGGAAAGGTGCCGTCATCCTCGGTGAACAGACCGGTCGCATCGAGCCCCAACGCCTGAAAGAGCTGCGGCGCGACACGGGTCGCGGCGCCATTGCCGCAGTCGTAGACCACCTTGAGCGGACGAGAGATCCTGCCGATGCGCGTGGCGACGTCCTGCACGTACGGCTCGACGACGTTCGCGTGGCGCAGCTTCCCCGCCGTCGCCGAGGCGGGGGCGTCGATGTGAGCGAACAGCGTCTGGATATCGTGGCCGTGGAGCGACTCGGTGCCGAGGCACAGCTTGAAGCCGTTGTACTCGGCCGGATTGTGCGAGCCGGTGATCTGGATTCCGCCGGCGACGCCGAGGTTGAAGAGACTCCAGTACAGGAGGGGCGTTGGGACCACCCCGATGTCGACGACGTCGACGCCGCTCTCGGCGAGCCCGGCGATGAGCGCGTCGCGAAGCCTGGCGCCGCTCGGACGGTTGTCGCGTCCGACGGCGATCTCACCCGACACGCCACGCTCGCGCATCACCGCCGCGTACGCACGGCCGATGGCGTGCGCCGCCTCTACCGTCAGATCGCGATCGACGACGCCGCGAATGTCGTTCTGCCGGAAGATGCCGGGGGCGATGGGCACGACGATGGGAGGGACAGGTGGGGCGGGCGGCGGAGCCGATGTGCGGCCCCGGAGGGTCACTATCGAACGCGCGTCGTCTCGAACGGCGGTGGGGGGCTCGCATCGCCAGGCGGCCGCCGATAGGCCATGCGCGGCAGTCCGACGTTCGCGAAGCGCACGGAGTACTCGGGCATCACGCCGAGCACGAGGATGGCCGTCGCGCACGAAACCATGACGAACTGCGTCCATGCCGGCGTTTCCATCGGCGTGCTCGCCGACTCCGACCGCGGTCGCATGAACATCACCATGACGACGTACAGGTAGTAGCCAGCCGAGATGACGGTCGTGAGGACGAGCACGACGGCGAGAGCGATCTGTGGCTGAGGCGCCTGGATCGCCGCCTTCAGCACGAACCACTTGGCGAGGAAGCCCGCACCACCGAACACCGGGAATCCCATCAGCGCGAGCATGAACACCGTCATGGCGATGGCGAGCCATGGGCGGACCGACCAGAGTCCGCTCAGATCGTCGGTGGTGGCGGCGACGTCACCGCGTGAGAGGACGATGATCACGGCGAAGGCGCCGAAGGTCGCCAGCGTGTAGGCGAGCAGGTAGAACAGCATCGCGGAGGCGCCCTGCGACGTCCCCGCCGCGATGGCGACCAAGATGAATCCGGCGTGCGCGATCGATGAGTACGCGAGCAGGCGCTTGAGGTTCCGCTGCTGGAGGCCGATCGCGTTGCCGATCACCATCGTCGCGATCGCGAGGCCGGCGACGGCCCGATGCCAGCTCCCGAACTCCGCCGGGAACGCCTCGAGCCAGACGCGAAGGAATGCCGCGAAAGCCGCCGTCTTGACCGTGGCGGCCATGTACGCGGTGATCGGGTTCGGCGAACCGTCGTAGACGTCGGGCGCCCACATGTGGAACGGCACCGTGGAAACCTTGAATCCGAATCCGACGAGGAGCATCGCGATCCCGATCAGCAGGATCGGGCTCGACGCGAGGTCATTCGCATCGATGCGGCTCGCGATCTCGGCGAGCCCGGTGGCACCCGTCGCACCGTAGACGAGCGCGATCCCGTAGAGCAGGAACGCGGTGGAGAACGCGCCGAGCAGGAAGTACTTGAGGGCGCCTTCGGCCGCGCGTACGCTGCGCCGGTTCAACCCGGCGAGCGCGTAGACCGAGATCGACATGAGCTCGACGCCGAGGAACACGATCATCAGGTCGCGCGCGGCGGCGAGGAGCATCATCCCCGACGAGGCGAGCAGAATGAGGACGTGCGTCTCGGCGGTCGTGGTGCCCACACGGTCGTTGTCGTCGATGCCGAGCGCCAGCGCGCCGATCGTCCCGAGCAGAATGATGACGTCCATCATCCAGCGGAAGTTGTCGACGGCGATCGGTCCCGGCGGCGCGGTCCCGCGCCGGTACATCGTCACGACCACGGCGACGAGCGTGACGACCGAGAGCGCGATCGACAACAGGCCGACGAGCCGCTGATGCGCCAACGACTCGCGACGCCAGACCGCGAAGAGCAGCAGCAGCATCGCACCGCCCATCAGGATCAGATCGGGCAGCAGCGCCGCCATGAGCTGGGACGGGATCGAGAGATTGAACGTCAGCATCGTCAGCGCCCTCCGGTCGCCGTGCGGACAGCGCTCTTGCTCTCGACTTGGCGGACGAATTTCTCCGATGCGACCTCCATGCGCCGAAGCACTGGCGCCGGATACACGCCGAGCCAGATGATCCCCGCCACGAGCGGCGCCATGAGGATCAGCTCTCGGCGGTTGAGATCGGGGACGTGCTCGTTCTCCGGCTTGTCGAGCGCGTTGAAGAGGATGCGCTGGATCGCCCAGAGCAGGTAGGCGGCGGCGATGATCACGCTGGTGGTGGCGATGAGCGACAGCACCGGCGTCGTCCGGAACGACCCGAGCAGCACGAGGAACTCGCCGACGAAGCCGTTCGTTCCCGGTACGCCGATGGAGCTGAGCGAGACGAGGGTGAGCATGGCGGCGAACATCGGCACGACGCGCGCGATACCGCCGTACGAATCGATGAGCCGCGTGTGTCGGCGCTCGTAGATCATACCGATCAGGAAGAAGAGCGCGCCCGTGGAGAGACCGTGGTTGATCATCACCATCAGCGCACCCTGCACGCTCTGCACGGTCAGCGCGAAGATGCCGAGCATCACGAAGCCGAGATGGCTCACGGAGCTGTAGGCCACGAGCTTCTTGAAGTCCGGCTGCACGAGCGAAACGAGCGCGCCGTAGACGATCCCGATCACGGCCAGCACGAGCACCGTGGTGCGGACGGCCGGCTGCATCGCCGCGGTCGGGAAGAGCGGCACCGCGAGACGCAGGAAGCCGAACGTGCCGAGCTTCAGCATGATCGACGCGAGCACCACCGACCCCGCCGTCGGCGCCTCGACGTGCGCGTCGGGCAGCCACGTGTGCAGCGGGAACATCGGCACCTTCACCGCGAACGCGAGGAAGAACGCGCCAAACAGCCACAGCGCGCCGCGCTGGGTGAACTGTGCGGTGTTCAGGGCGGCATCGTACGAGAAGTTCGGCAGGGCCGTCATCACGCCGTTCACCGACGTGACCGGCTGATGGGTGCCGAGGTACACGATGCCGACGAGCATGAGGAGCGAGCCGACCATCGTGTAGATGAAGAACTTGAGGCTGGCGTAGATGCGCCGTTCCCCGCCCCAGATCCCGACGATGAAGTACATCGGGATCAGCATCGCTTCCCACATCACGTAGAACAGGAACAGGTCGAGCGACATGAAGACGCCCAGCATTCCCGTCGTGAGGACGAGCAGGAGCGCATAGTACGAACGCGCCTTGCGGCGGATCGACGTGAAGCTCCCGTACGATGCGAGCAGCATGATGAAGGTCGTGAGAAGCACCATCATCAACGCGATGCCGTCGAGCCCGAGCGTGAAGCGGATCCCCCACGAGGGGATCCAGCGACGGTCGAAGACCTGCTGCCAGCCGTCGTAGACCGGGTCGAACGCCCACCAGAGTCCGAGCGAGAGGACGAACTCGACGGCGAAGACGGCGGTCGCGAGGACGCGTGGTCCGCGCGCGGCGCCGGACGCGACCTCATCCGTCCCTTCCGGTTCTCGGCGTCCGGTGAACAGGACGAGCAGTGCGCCGACCAGCGGGATCGCCAGCAGTGTCGGCAGGATCCAGTAGTCGTAGTGAATGGACAGCAGGAAGTCGCGCATCGCGTTAGCGGAAGCTGAAGGCGCCCAGAACGAACAGCACGCCGACGACGAGCACCCAGGCGTAGGTGCCGACGCGACCCGATTGCAGTTGCGAACCCAGATAGCCGACGGCGCGCGTCAGCCAGCCGCCCATCGGCACGGCGCCCGGCGAGGCATCGTCATCCTTGCTCTGGACGAGGAGGCGCGTGAGCCGGTCGATCAGTCCCACGTCGAGGCCGCGCCACAACAGACCGCGCGATACGCCGACGACCGGCTGCACCAGCGCGGCGTCGTACACTTCGTCGACGTAGTACTTGTCGGCGAGCACGCGCCCGAAGCCATGCTCTGCCGGCGCCTGCGCCTTGGGCACGAGGCGGCCGGGCTTGAGTCGCGCGAAGGCGAGCCCGATGCCGGCGAGGGCGATGAAGATCGCCGCCCCGATGAGCGAATACTCGAGCGAATGCGTCGCCTCGGGGAGCGTCCCGCCCGCGACGCGTAGCGCGGACTCACCGACCACGGGCTCCAGCCAGCGCTCCAGCGCCCCGATCGGCCCGACGGGAAGCGCCGCAGGGATGTTGAACCATCCGCCGATCACGCTCAGCACACCGAGGACGACGAGTGGACCGGTCATGATCCACGGTGCCTCGCGCAGGTGCTCACGCTCCTTCTCACCGGTACGGTTCGGACCGTGGAAGGTGTAGATCATCATCCGCGTCATGTACACGGCGGTCATGAACGCGGCGGCCAACCCCATCACGTAGACGAAGTAGAGGATCACACTCCCCGGAATCCCGAGCCAGCGGGCGTCGGCGAGCGTCGAGTGCGTCGCTCGCAAAAACACCGATCCGAGGATCTCGTCCTTCGAGAAGAAGCCGGCGAACGGCGGCACGCCGGCGATGGCGAGCGTGGCCGCCCACATGAGTACCCACGTGACGGGCAGGTACTTCTTGAGGCCGCCCATGTTCCGCATGTCCTGCGCGTCGTCGTGGCTGTGCGTGGCGTGATACGCCGCGTGCATGGCGTAGATCACCGAGCCGGAGCCGAGGAACAGGAGCGCCTTGAAGAAGGCGTGCGTCATCAGGTGGAAGACCCCCGCCACGTACGCGCCCGAGCCCACGCCGACGAACATGTAGCCGAGCTGGGAAACGGTGGAGTACGCGAGGACCTTCTTGATGTCCCACTGCTTGAGACCGATCGACGCGGCGAACAACGCGGTGAGGCCACCGATCAGCACGACCGTGAGGCCGGCCACCGGCGCCATCGAGAACAGCACGCTGCTGCGCGCGATGAGGTACACGCCCGCGGTCACCATCGTCGCGGCATGGATCAGCGCCGAGACGGGGGTGGGGCCGGCCATCGCGTCGGGCAGCCAGACGTAGAGTGGGATCTGTGCGCTCTTGCCGGCGCAGCCGAGGAAGAAGAAGAGGCAGATCGCCGTGATCACCGCCCCGCCGAACGCGAGCTGGCCGGCGGCGGCGTTGACGCCGACGAAATCGAGCCGCCCGAGGTTCGCGAACAGGAGGAACATCGCGATCAGGAACCCGAAGTCGCCGATGCGATTGACGATGAACGCCTTCTTCCCTGCGTCCGAGTTGGCCTTCTCGCTGAACCAGTAGCCGATCAGCAGGTACGAGCAGAGTCCCACGCCTTCCCATCCGATGAACAGGATCGGGTAGTTCGCCCCGAGCACCAGCACGAGCATGAAGAACACGAACAGGTTCAGATAGGCGAAGTACCGGGGATAGCCCGGATCGTCCTGCATGTAGCCGACGCTGAACAGATGGATGAGCGCGCCGACTCCGGTGATGATGAGCACCATCACCATCGAGAGCTGATCGAGCTGGAACGACGCGTCGATCAGGAGGTCACCAACGGGCATCCAGGTGAAGTAGCGCTGCACGAAGGGGACGTGCATCTCGCCGACGCCTCGCATGGCGAGGAAGATCGCGAGCGCGAGCCCGAACGCGGCGATGAGCACGCCCGGGCCGATGAGGCTCACGAGGCCGGCGTAGCGATGCCGCTGGACCGCGTGATGATCGTCCCCGTGGGCGCCGCCGCCGGTGTCGTCGTGCGCGGCCACGGGGTGTGCATCGGTCCCGTGGTCGGCACCGGGATCGTCAGGCCCGAACCTGAAGGCGGCCGTGAGCGAAAGCAGGCCGTTCAGCACGAAGCCGAGCAGCGGGAGAAGTGGGAGGAGCCAGACGTAGCTCGCCACCGTTCCCTCGAGCGGGTGCGCGCCCGCCGTCGCGGCATGCTGGAGGAGCATCAGCCTTTCAGGAGATTGATGTTCGACAGATTGACCGTCTGCCGGTGCCGGAAGAGGGCGATGATGATCGCCAGCCCGACGGCGGCCTCCGCCGCGGCGACCGTCATGACGAAGAACACGAACACCTGCCCCGCGACGCCGTACACGCGCGCGAACGCCACGAACGTCAGGTTCACCGCGTTGAGCATCAGCTCGACGCACATGAAGACGATGATCGCGTTCCGCCGCGTCAGCACGCCGACGACGCCGATCGTGAACAGGACTGCGCTGAAGAACAGTGACTCAGCGAGCATCGGCACTTCCTCTCCGCTTGCCCAGCACGACGGCGCCCACCACGGCGGCGAGCAGCAGCACGCTGGTGACCTCGAACGCGAGCAGGTACTCGTTGAACAACGGACCGGCGATCGGCGCGATCGCCCCGCGCGCCGCGACCTGCTCGGCGACGGTGCCGTCGGGCAGCGCGAGTGCCTCGGGGACACGGGCCCGCGTGAGCGCGAACACCTGCGCGAGCAGCGCCAGCCCGACGAGGCCGGCCGCGAGCTTCCACCCGATCCCACGGGCATCGGCGATGTCCGACGCATGCCCCAGGTTGAGGAGCATGATCACGAACAGGAACACGACCATGATCGCGCCGGCGTAGACGAGCACCTGGATGACGCCGATGAAGTGCGCGTCCAGCAGCACGTAGAGCGCGGCGAGGCTGAACATCGTGTTCACCAGCCACAACGCCGCCGCCACGGGACTCTTCCGGGTCACGAAGGCGACCGCCGAGGCGATCGCAATGATGCCGAAGAGATAGAAGTGGAAGACGTAGAACAGCGGAAGCTCGCCGTGCGACATCACTCCCCCTTGGGGTCGGCCGGATCCCACATCTCGCAGACGGGGTGCGTCTGCGCCATCAGGCGCTCGAGATCGTAGACGAAGCCCTCGCGGCTGTACTCGGCGTTCTCGTAGTGCCGCCCGACGTGGATCGCCTCCTCCGGGCACACCTCCTGGCAGTAGCCGCAGAAGATGCAGCGGAACTCGTCGATCTCGAACACGAGCGGGTAGCGGTTCCCCTGCTCGTCCTCACCGGGCACGAGCTTGATGCAGTTCGCCGGACACACCGTCGGGCACAGACCGCAGCCGACGCACTTGGCCTTGCCGTCCTCGGTGGTGAGCATGCGATGCGTGCCGCGCCACCGCTTGGAGATCGACTCCTTCTGCTCGGGATACTGCGTCGTCACCTTCTCGGGATTGAAAAGGTGCTTGAGGGTGTGGGCCATGCCCGTGAGCGTGGCCCGGATGTAGCTCGTCTGTTCGATCGGCCGCTCGACGACCTTGACGCCGATGGACATCAGTCTCCGGACTCGGGGAGAAGAGGAGCGCGACGCGGCGCGCTGACCGCACGCAGCTTGGCGACGTCGCGCTGGTTCAGGCGCGAGTAGGCGGGGCTGATGAGCTTCCCGCGGTCGAGGATCACGAAGAGGATCACGACGGCCGCGACGTTGAGGAGGATCAGCCCCAGATGGAAGGGCACCGACCCGCGCGCGAAGCCGAGGGCGTCGAGGGTGACGATGGTCGTGGCGACGGCCACGATGTACCCGAGCGCCAGAGGCAGCAGCAGCTTCCAGCCCAGCGACATCAGCTGGTCGTACCGGAACCGCGGCAGCGTCCAGCGAATCCACATGTAGAGGAAGACGAAGAACAGAACCTTCGTCACGAAGCAGCCGAGCGTCAGGAACGTCTTCAGGAAGGTGAACGGCGCGACGTTGTCCCACAGCGTGAACGGGATGTCCCAGCCGCCGAAGAACAGCGTCGACATCAGCGCGCTCGCCGTCACCATGTTCGCGTACTCGGCGATGAAGAAGAGCGAGAACTTCATCGCGCTGTACTCCGAGTGGTATCCGGCGATGAGCTCGGACTCCGCCTCGGGGAGATCGAACGGCAGTCGGTTCGTTTCGGCGAATGCCGCGACGAGGAAGATGAAGAACGCGATCGTCAGGTTCAGCACGTTCCACGTCTCGAACGCCTGCTGATTCACGATTCGGTTCAACGTGACGTTCCCGGAGAGCAGAAGCACGGGAATCGTGCTCATCCCCATCGCGATCTCGTAGGAGATCATCTGCGCGCTGGAGCGGAGCCCGCCGAGCAGCGCGTACTTGTTGTTGGACGACCAGCCCGCGAGCACGATGCCGTACACGCCCAGCGAGCTGATGGCGAGGATGAAGAGGAAACCGACCGGCAGCGGCGCGAGCATCATGTCGATGCGCCCCCACGGCGAGTCCCACGGAGCGGCGAAGGGGATCACGGCCCACGTCACGAGCGCCGGAATGAATGCGAGGGCCGGCGCGAGCACGAACAGCGGGATGTTCGCCGCCGCGGGGTAGGTCTCCTCCTTCACGAAGTTCTTGACGCCATCGGCCGCTGGCTGGAGCCAGCCCTTGCCGACGCGGTTCGGGCCGTGCCGATCCTGGATCCACGCCGAGATCTTCCGCTCGGCGAGCGTGAGGAGCGCGACGCCGACCATGTACACCGTGAAGACGAGCAGCAGCTTCACGAGCGTGAACACGAAGTACGGGAGGGTGTGCGGCGTGGAGCCGGGTGTGGCCGCCTGAAGCAGCGCGTGGATCGTCGTCATGCGCCCGCTCCCACCGCGGCGACGGCACCCTGCGTCATCGCCCCGCGCAGTCCGAGACCATCATACGAGAGACCGGCGAATGCCGGCACCCCCGCGGCGATCGCGTCGAACGTCTGACCGGCCGTCCAGAAGCCCGAGCCTTCGCCCGCCGCGGCCAGCAGATCTCCGAGCACGAAGTAGCTCGGCCGAGCTACGCCCGGTGCAGCCTT
>Ga0066652_100002278_pt1 | contig 10421 bp, 10 predicted proteins | sample GraSoiAngelo_101_FD_71413 | JGI IMG/M metagenome (GOLD analysis project Ga0066652, IMG submission 71413) | Grasslands soil microbial communities from the Angelo Coastal Reserve, California, USA - 14_0903_02_30cm | ecosystem: Environmental > Terrestrial > Soil > Grasslands | place: USA... | reverse complement strand
AGGAAGGCGGCTGCGGCCTGCTCCATGGAATAGCGCGCAACCGGAAGGCCGCGAACAACGATAAAGCCTCGACCCCGTAGCAGCGCCTCATCTCGCATTCGAAGAAACCGATTTCCGAGCCGCGGGAGGTGAAAGTTGTCCCGGTCAATCGCAATATGTGCGACCCCGCCTTGTATGACCGCCTGGACGGCAGTCTCGATCTCGGTAATGTCGGCATCACTCAACCGGCATACAAAATCGTCTCTATTCCGAAAGTCTACTCCTCGCCAAGCAGCCGGTCCTTCGATTGTCTTCAGCGGCATTGTAGGCGCCGGTTCAGATTTCGAAAGATTACCGATCATGACGCCGCCGTCCTGCGAACGATTCCGGAGCGCTTCTCGGAAGGTAGACATGTAAATCGATCAGGTCGAGTCCTTAGCCTGATCGGATCGACGACATGCCTCGCGACGCATGCCGCATCAGTTAGAGACCCGCCTCCTTCGCGATCCTCGCATTTTCTGCGATCTCCCGCCGAATCTGAGCGTCATATTCCGTCGGCGTCACCGGTGAAGGCTCTACGCCTTGAACCTCGAGCTTCTTCTGAATCTCTGGCATCGCCAATACGCTGGTTACCTTCGCGTGCAGTCTTTCAACGATGGGGCGGGGCGTTTTTGCGGGCGCCAGCAGTCCGTTCCAGAACGTATAATCGGAATCCTTGTAGCCAGCCTCGATTGAGGTCTTCACGTTGGGAAGAGACGCAGAGCGCCTGAGCGAAATAGACAAGAGCGGAAGCGCCCTACCTTCTTTGATGAATGGTATGGCGGGGGGCACGCCAATACAGCAGAAGTCGATTCGGCCCGCTATCACTTCGGTCAGGGATTCAAGACCGCCCCGATAGGGAACGTGTGTGGCCTTGAATCCGGCGCTGATGCGAAAGCGCTCCGCCGCCCAATGGCTGGCGCTGCCTACCCCGGAGGAGGAAAAAGTGACGTTCTCGCTCTTGGCCTTGGCCACGAGATCCTCTGCAGTCCGGATGCCGCTCGATGCCGCAACAAGCAGCACGTTGGGTACGGTTCCGAACAGAGCGACCCCAGCAAAATCGTTGGCCGTATCGTAAGCCAGATTCGGATAGATGGCGGGGGCGACTGAATGGTTGGAGGAGGTGATGAGCAGGGTGTAGCCGTCCGGCGTGGCGCGTGCGACCTGCAGCGCCCCGAGCGTACCGCCGGCACCCCCTCGATTTTCGATCACAATCGTCTGACCGAGCTGCTGGGAGAGCGGATCGGCGATGAGCCGGCCCAGGATGTCGATGCTCGCACCGGCGTTGAAGGGAATTATGGCTCGGATGACTTTATCCCTGGGCCACTCGTCAGCCGTAGCTGTTCGGGAAAATGCCGATGCAGCGGCAATCGCAGAACCAAGCTTAAGAAAACGGCGGCGGTTGTAGGCGTTGTTGTTTCTCAATGTGGATCTCCTGATGGGAAGCAGCAAACAGCGAGGGCGGCTGGGCTCAGCCGGTATGTTAATGATTATTTGGTCGACCCTCTAACTCGACAGTGCGTGTTCTTTCTATAGATCTGCGGACCTCATCAGTCACCGTGGAACATGGCGGTAATCTCGAGCAGTTTTCCCTCAGCACGGCCACTCCAACGACAGTTCGCGCTGGAAGGTTCTCTGCAAAACTGCCGCACCCCCAAAAACACACAGGCCATCGCCGCCCATCACGGAACGTAGGCGGTGACCTCTACCTCCAGCAGATAATTTTCTCGAAGCTTGGCCACGCCAACAACGGTACGGGCCGGGAGATTTTTCCCGAAATGCTGCACCCAAACGTCGTTGAGAAAGGGAAGGTTCCTGTCGAAGTCCAGGATAAAACACGTCGCCTTCAAACAGTGCTCAAATCCGCTCCCGGCAGCTTCCAGAACTGTCTTCAAGTTTGCCAGTGCTTGTGTGGCTTGCGCCGTGAAGCCCCCTTCGACGACCTTGTTCCCCTGCTTTGGATCCCTTGGCGAAGCGCCTGAACAAAAAACAAGGTTGCCGAGCTTCACCGCCTGCACGAGTGGCGCGCCGGTCACCGCGGCCCTGTCGGTATGAACCACTTGCTTCTTCATGCTCTGCTCCAGCTTGACATGATGTTATAACAAGCTCTAGCGTGGGCCCATGCTGAGTGTCAAATCGCTCGACGGCGCCCCGCTGTACCGGCAGGTGCAAGCGGGTATCGAGGAGATGATTCGCGCCAATCCGCGCGCAAAGGAAATGCCGCTATCCGATGCGCAGCTCGCAGAGCGCTTTGGCGTGAGCCGTATCACAGTGCGCCGAGCTGTGGACGAGCTTGTCGATGCCGGCATCCTGTACCGCCTGCAGGGCGTCGGCACCTTCGTCCGTCGAAACAAGTTGAGGGAAAGGCTGACGTTGAACAGCTTCCTCGACGCATGGACGAAGAGGACGGGCCGGTTCAACGTCCGTGTCGGGGCATTCGAGCGAATCCCGGCTGATAAGGAGATCGCAACTCGTCTTGCGGTGTGCCGGGGCACAGAGCTCGTTTATGTTCAGCGCCTGCGATTTCAAAAGGAGGTACCCGTCGCGATTGATGATCGCTACATCCGTGCTGATCGTTGCTCCCGGCTAACCACGCAAGACATCCGGACGTCCTCGCTCGTTGATTATCTTCGCAATCGCGAAGGGATCGAGCTTGACCACGGGGAAATGGAAATCGAAGCACGTCGCGCCGATCAGCGGCAGGCGAAGGCCCTGGCGCTGCAAAAGGGAGAACCGATTCTCGTCCGGCGGATGACATTTCTCACAAAAAACAATGAGCCAGTGCTCACCGGAACTTCAATCTACCGAGCGGACCGCGTCAGCTACCGCCTAACTCTCTCCAGCTAAGGGTGCGCAGTGCTCCAGGTCAAATCAGCTCGCGTATGGTGATGGGTTCGCCTTCCACTCAGGAATCGTCGCCCCGCGGCCCACGGGTTACGACCAGAGCCGAATCGCGGAACTCCGGCACTTGGGACGAACTCGCGCTCGAAAATGTCTCGATGACATTTAATCCGGGCAAGCCGAACGAATACCGCGCTCTCGCAAACACGACCATCAAGGTCCGCCGCAGCGAGTTTTATTGTCTGTTGGGCCCGAGCGGATGCGGGAAATCAACGGTTCTCAATTTGATTGCTGGATTCGCAGTCCCGAGCTCCGGAAAGATCAGGATTGGCGAACGCCAAGTCGTGGAGGCGGGGACCGATCGCGTCGTAGTTTTTCAGGATGCGACGAACGCACTGTTTCCATGGCTGCGAACACACGAAAACGTGGAATTTGGGTTATCGATTCAAGGAGTTCCGAAACGAGAAGCAGCGCAACGAGCCGCAAAATATTTGGATCTCGTTGGATTGCGGGATCACGCACGGAAATATCCATATGAACTATCCGGGGGAATGAAGCAGCGATGTCAGCTTGCGCGAGCCCTTGTCCTTGAGCCCGAGGTCCTGCTGATGGACGAGCCGTTTGCTGCGCTTGACGCGATCAGCAAACGCATCATGCAGAAAGAGTTGCTTCGGATCTGGCAGCAGTTTCGAATGACAATTGTCTATATCACCCATGATGTCGGCGAGGCCGTGTTGCTGGGGCAGAAAGTTGCCATGATGCGAAAAGGGCCGGCGTCGTCCATCAAAGAGGAGTTTGCGATCGAATGTCCATACCCCCGCAAACCGACGGACGAGGTCGTTACGGCGATTTACGCACGGGTAGAAGCTTCGCTGCAGGACGAAGTTGGAGTGTCGCTTTATGCAGCCTAGACTCGCTTTGCTTCTTAAGCACACCGCGATTACAGCCGTATCGATCTCCTTAGCAATCTTCGCGTGGGCTCTGTTCGCCCGCTATTTCGCTTTTCCTGATTTGGTGCCCTCGCCCTGGGAGACCTTTGGAACTGGAGCGCAGCTACTCTCAAGCGGAGCGCTGTTGAACCATGTCGGCGTTAGCCTGGAGCGCGTCCTTGTAGGGTACGCGGCCGGGTGCGCGATCGGTATTTTTGTCGGAGCGCTGATGGGACGCATTCGAACCGTTGCGCAGTTCGTCGATCCGTTGCTGCAGTTCATGCGGCCAATTTCTCCCGTCGCCTTGGTGCCGCTGTCCATCATTTGGTTCGGGATCGGCGATATGTCGCGATATTTCATCATCTTTTACGGGGTGGTGATCATTGTGATCTTGAACACGGCGGCGGGAGTCGTCTCGACCCCCAATATCCGCCTCAATGCCGCCAAATGCCTTGGAGCGCGCCGAAGCCAGATTTTCCGGCGCATTATCATTCCGTCAGCCGTGCCCTACATCCTGACTGGAATGCGAGTGGCGTTGGGGTTTGCCTTCATGGGCATTGTGGCTGCGGAAATGATCGCTGCGCAATCCGGCATCGGGTACCTTATCATGCAGTCGAGAATGTTGTTGCGCACTGACATCATGTTCGTGGGATTGGTGACGCTCGGCTTGCTCGGCGCGGCGATCGATGGATGCTTCAAGCTGGCCATCAATCGCACGATGCAACGTTTCATGGAGCACCAGATCAATGTCTAGAGGACGGGAGGGTGACATGTATGGAGCGTTCTTTTGTGCCAGGACGAGGAGCAGTGGATTGCTCCCTGCTCTCGGCGTGTTCGCCAGTGTGCTGAGTTGGATTGTCAGCTGTCCTGCATCTGCTGCGGATCCCAAGGTACGGATCTTCAGCGGAACCGACGAGCATTGGGTCCAGTTCCAGGTTGCCAAGGCGAAGGGCTTCTTCAAGGATGAGGGGCTCGATGCCGAGATCACTGTGTTCACGACCGGGGCAACGGCAACGGAAGCCTTCCGCGCGGGGCGGGGTGATTTCATTTCCGCGGGTGATTTGCCCTCAGCTGCAATGTGGAAGACCGGCAACGTCATTGGTCTCGCGCCATTGTCCTCCGATACTGAGATTTTCGGCATCGTGGGAAAAAAGGAGATCAACGCACCAGGCGATCTGCGTGGCCGCAAAGTCGCAACACGCATCGGCTCTACGGGCGAATTCCTGCTGTACCGGTATCTTGCCTCGGGCGGACTTAGTCCCTCCGACGTGACGATAGTCGACCTTGCGCCTCCTGACATGGTCGTTGCGCTCGTTCATGGCGATATCGATGCGTTCGCATGGCTCGCGCCGTTTACGACCCGCGCGGTCAGCACTGGGACGAACATCAAGCTTATCACCAGCGCAAAAGGATTGGCGAACAACCGCATCGTACTCAGTGTGACGAAGTCCTTTGCCAATCAGACTCCGGAGCTGGTCCGCAAGGTGCTCCGCGCGACGAAGCGGGCCACCGACTTTGTCCGCTCCAATCCGGAAGAGGCCACTGAAATCTGGGCCGAAGCCGTTCAAGGAAAAGTCGCGCAATCTCTGCCTGTCGTGCGGCTGATCACGTACGACATGACGTTCAACGATGCGTTCGTGAACGACATGAACGAGCTCGCCAAGTTCATGGTGCAAAAGGGTGCACTGAAGGAGCCGATCAATTGGGCTATGGAAATGAACCCCAGCTTCCTGCGGGAGGTCGATCCGAAATTGGTGGCTGCATCAGGGCGATAGAAACTGCAGTCACCAAAGTCACGAGCACAATTTCGGAGCGCTGATGAAGCCGCTGACTAGAAAAGAAGGGCCTGGACGCGAATATTTTCGGCTTGATGTCACGAAACTCGCATCCGGGGCAGATCTACGGCTCGGTCTCCACGTTGTCACTGGCGCCAAACCAGGCCCGACTCTCGGCATTCTGACCACCGTGCACGGCGACGAGACGATGGCACTGATAGCCGTTCGTGACCTGCTCAACTCACTGGATGTGGCTACATTATCCGGGCGAGTGGCTGCTATTCCCGTGGCCAATCCGTTGGCGGTTTCAGTATTCAATCGGCAGACGCCCGAGCAGCACGGCAAAACCGACCTGCACGAAGTGTTTCCGGGAAATCAGGACGGCAATCTAACCCAACGAATGGCGAGCGTGATTACAGCCAACCTGCTCGATCACGTTGACGCATTGATCGATATCCACTGTGGAGGTTTAGGCGGCCGACTGCAGAGCCGAACAGATCTGGACGCCTCTGCCCCCTCAGATGTCTATGAGGCATCGCTAAGGCTGTGCCGGGCGTTCAACACGAGCTTCCTGCACGCCAACAACCTCACTGGTACCGCGGCGCGCTATTGCAATGGAAGAGGAATCCCGACGGCCAATCCTGAGATCGGCGGCGTCTATCTCGGGCCACAGGCTGAAGCTGCGTATGTCGCGGAGGCGGTCGCAGGGCTTCAATCCATCATGGCCAGCCTCGGCATGATTGCCACAAACCCACGGCCTGAAAAAAAGCAGCTCTTGTTCGGCGTCAAGAGCCGCTTCGAGGTCAACCCCTCGGTAGGCGGATTTCTGCAGTCGAACTTCAGCACGCCGCCAGATCTCGGACGTCGAATTGAAAAAGGCACGAAGCTCGGCGAGGTGATCGATCTGTACAGCCTTGAGGTGATCGAAGAGCTACTCGCAACGGTGACCGGCTATCTCTTTTTCTCGCGCTACTCCGGCGTGGTCGATGCTGGCACCAAGGCATTTGCTCTGGCTGAAGAAGCGACCTCGACATGGCTGTGACTCAAGTTCGGGCGATCCTACTGGAACCCGATGACGACGTCGCGGCGGTGCTAGAAACCATCGCTACGCATGGCACCATCGCCGTGACCCTCAGCGCATCAGGAAAAACAGTCTGCGAACTGGCGGTCTGTCAAGATATCCCATTCGGCCACAAGGTTGCCGTTCGGGACATCATTAAGGGCAAGCCTGTCCATCGTTATGGATTTCCTATCGGGATCGCCACGATCGACATCAAGCAAGGTGAGCATGTCCATTCGCACAATATGCGCAGCATGCTTTCTCCTGGCTCCAAGCAATCGAAGTCACCAACATTGCGTCCCGCCCAGTGGGTCCATGAGCTGGTGAAAAGTTCATTGAAGGCAGTCGGGACTTCCGCCGAGGGCGCGCAGGCGATGGCTGATGCGATTACAGAGGCTCACTTGCGCGGCGTCGAAACGCATGGGTTGCGACGACTGCGCCCTTACATCGCGCGGATCCGGTCGGGCGGTGTGGACGGCAACTCTCGACCGCGGGTGACGACCAGGAACGCCCTAATCTCAATCGATGGCCGCAACGGCATCGGCCATCATGTGGCGACCTGTGCGGCCAAGGCGGCGAGCACCGCCGCCCGCCAATTCGGGATTTCGATTGTCCTCGTGAGAAACAGCAATCATTTCGGATTCGCGGGGCACTATGCCACGCTGATCGCCGCCAGCAAGCAGCTTGGGATCGTCACGTCCAACGGTCAGGTCTGCGTCGCGCCCGAAGGTGCCAAGAAACCTCTGCTCAGCAACAACCCGTTGGCGATCGCCGCACCGCTGCGGAGCCCAGATCGGTTTCTCGAACTGGACCTAGCGACTAGCATGACCTCACGGGCGAATATCGTCGAAGCGGCCGGCTCAGGAGCACTTCTGCCGCCTGGATGGGCACAGGATGCAGATGGGAATCCGACCCGAAGTCCAGGCGCGGCTCTTGAGGGAAGCTTGCAGGCATTCGGCGGTCGTAAGGGATTTGCATTGTTGGTTGCGCTGGAAGCATTGACGGGCGTGCTGTGCGGTGGCGCATTCGCAGACCACGTCTCTTCCAAGGAAACAGCACTGGATGCTCCCGAAGGCACTGCCCATACGATGATTGCTATCGACTTGGAAGCAGCGCTTAGGGCCGATGCATATTCAGATAGGCTCGAAGAGCTCGTGGAGCGCCTTCTGGCATTGCCCCGCAACGCAGCCGCAGACGCGATCCGTTATCCGGGCGAGCGACGATGGAAGCTTCGTAGCGAAAGGCTGCGGGCCGGAATTCCACTGTCGGATGCCGAGCTCACAGACGCTGTGCATCTGGCAAAAGAATTGGGCATTGCGACCAGCGTGTAGCAAACAGGTTGAGCGATTAGCAATGGCGCTAGCGATAGGAGGGTTGACCGGCTACCCGCGGGAAAACGGTCGCAAGGGCGTCCGCAACCTTGTCGCGGTACTCGCAGCGGCCGATAACGTCAATCCTCTGGCGCGACATCTCGCTGCGCGCAATCCGGGTGTTGTGTGCCTTCCCGCGAGCTATGGGCGCGGTCAAATGGGCCGCGACTTCGAGGTCAGCCTGCGCGCAATGGCGGGGCTTGCCGCCCATCCCAATATCGCGAGCTGCCTGGTTGTCTCTTTCGAGCCAGAAAGCAGCGAGCGCGTCGCGAAGCTCGCCAGGCAGTTGGGACGACAGGTAGCGACACTTTCGTTCCTAGAAACTGGCGGATTGTTAGAATCTCTCCATAAAGGCAACGAAATTTTGTGTGCCATGCAACAAGCGGCAAGTCTGGTGCAGCGAGTTCCGCTTGCTGTAAGCGAACTCACGATCGGGCTCGAATGCGGCGGATCCGATACCACCTCCGGCTTGTTCGGCAATCCCGCACTCGGAGCTTTCACTGACTGGATAGTCGATCATGGTGGAACTGCAGTTTTTTCCGAGCCGGTGGAGTGCCTCGGCGGCGAGGACCTGTTGAGGAAGCGAGCAGTCTCGCCGGAGGCGGCAGAACGCCTAGTCTCGACAGTTCGCCTCTACGATGAGCTCGCACGCGAACAGGGGATCGATCTGGCAGGGACGAATCCCACTCCCGACAACTTGGCGGGCGGCCTGACATCCATCGAAGAGAAGTCGCTCGGCGCGCTGGCCAAGACAGGGTCGCGGACAATCATGGGCGTCCTCGGCTACGCCGATGCTGCTCCGGCTCCTGGTGTGTGGATGATGGATGCGCCTGCAGCCGCCGTTGAAAATGTTACAGCGCTTGCGGCCGGCGGTGCCCAATGCGTGTGCTTTGTCACTGGAACTGGGAATCCAACCGGCCATCCTATCTCACCCACGATTAAGATTTCCGCGAATCCGCGAACCGTCGAGCGAATGAGTGCACATCTCGATGTGGATCTCTCTGACATGTTGCGGGGACACATGAATGTTGTGCAAGGGGCGGATGCGATCCGCGCCGCCGTCGTCAAGGTGATTGGCGGAGAAGCCACGGCCGCGGAACGACTGGACTATCTCGAAACCAATATCAGCCGAATTGGTCCTTCGGTATGAGTGGCTGGAGACATCAAAATGGTGGGCCCGGGAGGGATGCCCCCGCATTGCGATTCCAATGACTTGTTTTGTCCAGCGGGCGCAAAGACGCCTTTTGACCTACAAAGACAATTTCCAAAATCGTCCAGCACGCAGCTGAATCAAGCGGCGGCTCGCGCCCCGCCATGAAAAGCGAACGCCGACGTTGGCAAGACGTCGGCGCTCAACGGCTACTTGGTTGGCAGATTGAACATCGCCTGAGTAGCCCGCCCGACGAGTCCCGTCAAGCGAGCTACAAATGCACCCCCCTCATTCCACAACTTCAGTTCACTCCAAACCGACAGCGATAGCGGCGCTCATGCGATGCGGCGCGCGCTCGCGCGCCCGCCAGTTCAAATTGTGCGTACCCCAGGGCCACGCTTCCCTGCGCCGAAGTGACCCGGCTGAAAGGCCGACTGAGTCGAAGGACCAACGCAGTCGCGAAAAAGCGGAGGCTTGGCCTCTAGGGTTCCGAAGGCAACCGGCAGCTGGAGTAATGCCGGAGAAGGCGACGCGGGGGAACCTTGTGGCTCTTCCCGACCCGGGCGGTACTGGCCTCACCAGCCGCCCATAACCAGGGCCTTGATGGCAAATCTACGCATCGCAAGAGCGGATATTTCTTGCGGCCTGCGGGGGTGGCGCCCCGCACTGCTTAGCGACCCGAGCGAGCCTTTCGCAAAGGTGGGATAGCAGACCGTAAAAAACGCACCCTGGCTAAACGTGTCGCGGCAGCGTGTGAGGAAAGGTGGCCTGGCCACTCAGCAGAAGAAGGGCAGCCCGTGCTGTGGTCCTTCTTCAGTAGGGGCCACCTTTGCGGGAAGGCTAGGAGTCTGTCCAAAGTTGAAAGGGAGGCAAACAACAAAGGAACTGAAAGGTGAAAGAATGGCAAAAATGAACACTGGCGAGCAAACAAGCTTCATCGCACGGCAACTCTGGATTGGCGATGGGAAGATCGAACGCCGGATAGAACTGGGCGATGCCTGCAGGCGGTTAAGCGCCGGCAGCGGGGGAGGTGCAGCTGACAGAGTCATTCATTCAATCTACGAGGTGAGCAAACTGAGAACAGCACTGAGGCAAACACAGCGTCTAACTCTGGGGAAAAGTAACCATGCCTGTCATCGCAACGTTCACAATCCGGGGCATTAGCCCGTATTCCCAATCTCGGCCAAATCTCGACGACGCAGAGCCTAATGAGAGTCACGATGATTATCGGAAGCGAACATGGCGCTCGCATCTGCACGTCGATAAGGACGGCAAAGT
>Ga0066652_100002277_pt1 | contig 10425 bp, 5 predicted proteins | sample GraSoiAngelo_101_FD_71413 | JGI IMG/M metagenome (GOLD analysis project Ga0066652, IMG submission 71413) | Grasslands soil microbial communities from the Angelo Coastal Reserve, California, USA - 14_0903_02_30cm | ecosystem: Environmental > Terrestrial > Soil > Grasslands | place: USA... | reverse complement strand
TCCGCAAGTACTAATTCTGACTTATCAAATGGCAGACATGATCGCCCGTACAGATTTTGGAAAAGGCGCTGGAGTCATCGACATGCACTACAAAGATGACGCCGATCTGGAAGGAGAATACACGCTCTATCTCAAGGTCGCCCGGCAACCTTAAACGCACGACGGCACGATGCACACCAAGGTATTTTCGCCATTCATCACGGTGACCGAGGTCACAACCTTTGACAGACGGAGAAGATATGACAAAGAACATTCTGGTGATAACGGGAACTCTAGCTATTGCCTTCATTCTTAGTTCTGTAGTTACCAGTTCTGCACCGCGGCCATCGCAGCCTGTTCAAGCTGGCTTCGCGGTTACCAGGGTTGGCTTGAAAGCTAATCAGCGTGATACCACGGGTCCGTGCCCGATCGATGTCGGGTTTTCCGGATTCATCACAGTTAATGGACCGGGCGAGGTCCGGTATAAGTTTATTAGAAGCGACACTCCGAACGGTGGACAGGAATTTATCTTAAACTTCAAGGAGGCGGGCACGCAGTCTGTAGCTACGACTTGGTTCGGCCTCGGCGGCGATGCCCTTCCGACCGTCGCCGGCTGGGAAGCAATACAAATCCTTTCGCCCAATTCGCTGGAGTCGAATCATGCTCTGTTTAACATCGCTTGTTCGCACGCGCGCGGCAGGTTCCGCGTAACACTGCAAGGCTTCACGGTCAGGCAGCAGACTAACGACGACCTATTGGAGCGCGACGGTGTTGGCGATGAAGTGTTTCTCGCCAATCCAACAACATTTCTGGTCGACAGGGCTGGGGTCGAATCTGAACTTGAGATCGGCGGGAGCGGCACAGTGTATGGGCAAGAAAGACACTTCATAATTTATGCGGTGAGGGCCGGAACGGCGAGTGCCACCGGAGGTTTTCGCACTGGCGATGAGTTTCCTTCACCGAACCCTTGGGCAGATCATCCTATTCCTGCGGAACTTGGCATTCCCCATTTGTTATTTGATGGCGAAATCACTCAAGGGATCAACGCTCTGGCGGTGATACCCACCATTTGGGAATTCGACCATGGCCATTACAGAAACTTTGTGCAGTACCGGGAATCGATGAGCGATCCTAACCTGGCTCTCGCCGTTTCGCGTTTCATTAGCCCTTCACCTGCTACCCTACGAGATGCGATCAAGACATTCTCACGGCTACGTCTCGGAAACCGTGTCTCGGTTGTAGGCGGTGAGATGATCGATAGACCGATCGGAATGGGGTTCGACGGTGAAAAATTCCAGTTTGACCCACAGGTCATAATCTTGACCTACGAGACGGCGGACCTGATTGCGCATACCGATTCTGGTAAAGGCCTCGGAGTACTTGAAATGTCCTATCGAGATGATCCTGAACTGGGAGGCAACTACAGTTTATACATCAAGGTGGTCCGACTGCCTTAATCTCGCCAATACCAGAACAATCCGCTGCATGATTTAAATGAGCGTGTCATTGCGGTACTCCTTGGAGTGCGGGGCCTTGTCACCGCTTTGGTAAAGAAGCCCGTCACATTAACGGTCCGCAGTAACAAAGCGGTGACAAGTCCCGGCACTCCAAGGAAGAGCTGCGGCCGTCCTGCGTTGTTGGACCACTTCGCCCGGTTTCTCAGAGCATGGAAAGAGGCTTGATGCCTGATCCAATTGTTTATCACAAGGCGACATACCATCTGGATGGTGCTTTTCCTGACGAACTGGAAATCGGACAGAGCTACGTGCATACCGGAATGTTCCTGGGCTGGATCATCGATCACGATTTGTACAGCGAGTTCTTTGGGCAGGAGTTCTACGTATTAATTGCAGCGTTCAAGGCTCGTAATCTAACCGGAGCAAAAGTCTTTGAAGCATGTCATGGGGTTCTGACGGACGAGATGCTCTCGGTCGAGGGTAACAAGTTCGCGCAGGATTATTTTGACTTTGACCGTGACAAATACCAAGAAGATTACAATGACCTGCTTTGTAAAGAACTGCCGTCCATGTATCACGTAGCCGACACCTGGCCAAACTACGAGATGGTGAAACACATGATCGACAAACGCTATCTTGACTGGAAGCGAAGACGCCGGCCATGGCGCGCTATCTTCAGGAAATATCGTGTGACGATAGTACTCTGCATGAACTGATGGTTGAACTTGGCGCGGTCTGCAGTGCGTCAGAGCCAGAAAATAAATGGCCGTATTAGGGCAATTAAGACGATCGGAGAAGCTCATCGAAGCGGAGAGCCTGGCCACGTCTGATACTCAGCGATTTAACATTCGTTTTATAGCGAAGTTTCGCCTTCGTACCCCAGTTACTTCGGATGGCGACATTAACGAGCCGACCCGATCTCCACACTATGTCCACTTCAAATCCGCCTCTCGCCAGCAACCCACTTACATTGCCGTTGGGCCAGATCGTTGGCAGCGCGGGGAGCAAATGGATTTCGCCCCCGTGCGATTGCAACAACATTTCGGCAATGCCTGACGTTGCTCCGAAATTCCCATCGATCTGAAACGGTGGGTGAGCATCAAAAAGATTTGGGTAGACACCACCGCCGCCGCCACCCTCCACTCCTTTTTCATAAATAGGAGTCAGCGCTCTCTTAAGGAGTTTGTAAGCGTGATCGCCATCGTGCAGTCGGGCCCAGAAGTTAATTTTCCATGCCAGACTCCAACCGGTACCGACGTCGCCTCGCAATTCCAAAGTCTTTTTGGCAGCGGCGAACAAAGCTGGCGTTCCGCCTGGCGTGATCTGATCGCTGGGAAAGAGTCCATAAAGATGCGATACGTGTCGATGTTGGCGCTCAGGTGCTTCCAGGTCCCAATCTTCGAGCCACTCCTGAAGCTGTCCAGCTTTACCAATTTGCATGGGAGCGAGTCTATCGCGAGCTGACACCAGCTTCTTCGCAAACTGATGGTCTATCGCGAGGAGCTCAGAAGCTTTAATACATTGAGCAAAGAGATCTCGCAGGATCTGCATATCCATGGTCGCCCCAGCGCAAATTGCCACATTAGACGGGTGTTTGTTCTCCGGGGATATCGTCGGACTCGTTACGAGCCACCTGTGCTTTGGCTCTTCGACCAGAGTATCGAGAAAGAATTGAGCCGCACCCTTCATGACCGGATAAACTCGGCGCAGAAAATGTTGGTCGCCGCTGAATTCGTAATGATTCCAAAGATGTGTGCATAACCAGGCACCTCCAGTGGGCCAGAAGCCCCAGAGTGGACCATCGATTGGTCCTGTAGCCCGCCAAAGGTCCGTATTGTGATGACAAACCCAACCGTTCGCTCCGTAGTGCACACGCGCTGTGCGGCTTCCATTTTCCACTAGTTCGGTAACCATCCGAATCAACGGCTCATGACACTCAGAGAGATTAGTGGTCTCGGCCGGCCAGTAGTTCATCTCGGTATTGATATTGACCGTGTATTTCGACTCCCATGGAGGAGTCATCGATTCATTCCACAGGCCCTGAAGATTTGCCGGCTGTGTGCCAGGTCGTGATGATGAAATCAAAAGGTATCGACCATATTGAAAATACAGCTCAGCCAGTTGGGGGTCTTCGCCTTGCGAAAACTTCGCAGGTCTTAAGTTAGTAGGCAGTCTGGCCGCTTCAGTCGTTCCCAGGTTGAGGTCGACGCGACGGAACAGCTGCTGATGTTCTCTAATATGTGCGTCGCGCAACTGAGCAAATGTTTTTCTCTGCGCCTGTTGGATGTAAGCCGTAGATATTTTTGTAGGATCACCGGTTGTGTCCTTGTAATTCCGGTAGTTAGTGGCAGCCGCGATGAGGATCAAGACCTTCGTTGCATTGCGTACCGTAATTCTGTCGCTTTGGACCTGAGCATTTCCTCCGTCCACCAGGACCCTGACGCGCGCTTCAAACTTCAAAGTCCCCGGGATACCAAACGCATCACCGTTCTGTCCTCGCAGAAGTAAAGTGTCACCGCGTTCGGTCGTCACAGTCGCACGCTGTGGTGAGGTCATAGTGGCCGTGAGGCTGATTTGATTCGGACGATCAGCACTCAGGTGGACGACGATAACCTGGTCTACCGGGCTGGAAAAAACCTCGCGAGTAAATCTGACGCCGTTAGCAATGTAGGATACCGTGGCAATGGCTGTGTCCAGATCCAGTTCACGACGAAAGTTTGAAACGACATCATGTTCTGAAAAATCCAACTTCAAATCACCTACCGTCTGATAGGGCATCTGCTTTAGCGGTCGTGCCATCATCTTTTTGCCGATTAGCTCACTCGCCTCTTTATAGTGACCTTCAAAAATCAGGCGGCGCGCTTCCGGTAGCATTTGCAGCGCTTCTGGATTGCTGGGATCGTACGGTCCACCAGCAAAGAGGGTGTCTTCGTTGAGTTGAATGCGCTCGCTTTTGGTTCTGCCGAATACCATTGCACCTAAACGCCCGTTGCCGACCGGTAACGCTTCAACCCATTCACTTGCCGGTTGGTCGTACCAAAGCACCAGGGGTCGTCGGCTCGAAATTTCTTTGTCAACGAATAGGGCCTGGCTTATCTCGCTCGCAGGGAGCGAAGGGATCGAAGGCATCGCAACCGCAGCCACTGCAGTCTGTGTCAGAAATCTGCGCCGACTAATTTTTTCTCTCATTTTTTTTCAAACCCGAACGGTGGAACGATAAGCAGGCTGGACGCGATTCTTCCTATACGCACATATTGGACACTGTGGAAGATGTTGGTCGCGTCTCTGCTTATGAGTTTGTAGAGTCGATTCCGCACACTATCAGAAGAGTGGCACATTGTACTTCACCAATAGGCTTCTCTGGCGCAGTAATGCTGTGCGCTAAATTATTCTTCTCGGCCAAAAGATAAACGGCCTTCAAACTAGCCCCACGCGCTCCTCAGGTGTCGAATTCATAACTTCTCAAGTTTTTTCAAAAACACACAAACCGCTCTCAATCGCGTCTCAACTGAATAAGCTCAATAAATGTGTCGGTTTCGCTAACAAACGATCATCGCATAGAGCTCTCGAATTTCAGGCTCACAAAAGACTTGCTGGTTATACCTTCGCTACTGTCAGTCTCACTGTAACGGCGATTTTGACGGTCAGGTTCAGATCACGGTGACCCAAGCGCAACGCTTTGGTTCTGATCCAATTTTCACCAGGGCCTCTTCCACTTCAAGTCGTTACCAGAGAACTTACTTCTGAAACTGAATTGATGCCGCTCACTACTGGTTGCTGCATCGCTCTATTGATTGCCCCGGCGTAGATCCGCCGAACGTTCTTCAAAGACGAGAGGAAAGCTGGGAGGAAATATGACAAAGAGAACTCGCTTAATCGTGCAGATCTTAGGCAGTGGATTGTTGCTCGCTATGTCGACAATCATCGGTTTTGCACAAACCAGTGGTGAGATAAGTGGATTAGTCACCGACCCATCGGGCGCGGCTGTTACGGGTGCGAACGTAACTGTTACTAACAAGGCAACTCAGGCAACGCGCAACGTCACAACCAATAGTGAAGGGCTCTATTCGTTCCCGTCCCTGCTACCTGGTGTTTACGAATTGAAAGTCGAACAGTCTGGCTTCAAGACGGCGCGGATAGACAATATCAAGCAGGAGGTACAACAAACGACGCGACTGGATGTGGCGATGGAAGTGGGTCAAGTCGACGAGATGGTCACAATCAATAGTACGGCCGGATTGCTCAACGCCGAAAACGGCACGATGGGCACAGTGATCGAGAACAAAATTGTGACAGAGCTGCCGTTGAACGGCAGACAGTACTTGAATCTGGTCGCTCTCTCGCCAAACGTGAATGTGCTTGCTCCAGCGGCGGGTCAAGCGGGTGCCCGCCAAGGTGGTGAGCGCGCCCAACAGGCAATATCTGCAGGAGGACAACGCATATTCTTCGACTACTACACTCTCGACGGCGTCAACAACATGGACGTGAACTTCAATACGTATGTTGCGCTGCCCTCCATTGATGCCATTCAGGAGTTTAAGGTTCAAATCGGCGTGTATCCCGCCGAGTACGGTCACCAAAGCACCCAGGTGAATGTGCTCACCAAATCGGGAGGCAATGCCTTTCATGGCACTGCTTTCGAATTTCACCGCAACGACAAACTTGATGCGAAGCAGTATCAGTTTACAAGTGCTCGGGCCAAGAACCCGTTCAAATGGAATGATTATGGTTTTGAACTGGATGGCCCAATCTACCTGCCACGCTTTGGCGAAGGTGGACCAGCCGTGTGGAGTGGTAAAAACAAACTATTCTTCATGACAAATTATGAAGCCCTCCGCCGGCGACAGAGCGTCTTGAATACTTTCACCGTCCCAACTACAAAGATGTTTGGCGGCGATTTCAGCGAGTTGCTTCCCTCTACCATCATCTATGATCCGAATACAGGTCTGCCCTTCCAGGGGAACATAATTCCGACCACCCGGTTGGATCCAGTCTCGCTGAAGTTTTTGAAATATTACAATTCCTCGAATGTGCTCGGAACGAACAATTTCGCGCAGACTAGTTCCCAACCATTGAACCGAGACGCCTTTGTAATAAGAATCGACTTCAACGAGTCTTCGAAGTCTCAGTGGATGGGACGATATAACTGGGGCGACGAAGACACATCCACACAAGGTCTAAATCTTGCCGGAACGAAGGTCTTAACTCACTACAAACAGTGGGCTGTATCCAACACGCGGACTCTCAGCTCCGCCGTCGTCAACGAAGCGCGGTTTGGCTATACAAGTTTCTTCAATTCTCTTGGGACGTTGAGCGCCGGAAATTTGGATGTTGTTGCCGACATCGGTATACCGGGCCAGAAGTCTGGGGATCCGATCACGTGGGGAATTCCGAACGTAGCTTTTAACGGTGGTGGCTTCACTGGAATCGGTGACGCTAACGACGGTCCCTTTGCAATCGACAACAACACCATGCAGTTCGTGAATAAATTGTCCTGGATCCACGGTACTCATACTTTCGGATTCGGGGGCGAGTACAACCGGCAGAATTACAACCAGCTAGGCAACCAGTTTTCACGCGGAGTCTTTACCTTCCAGGCAACTGCAACAAGGGATCCGATCACTGGTAACGGTGGCTTTTCCTTCGCAGAATTCCTACTGGGCAAACTCTTTGTCTCCACAAATGCAGCAGCAGTTGCCGACGCTAAATTCAAGCGCGACGTCTTTCATGCGTTTATCGACGATACCTGGAAGGTCACTCCGAAGCTGACCCTGTCCATGGGATTGCGTTATGAATTAACGCCGCCTTTTACCAATACGTTGGGTGATTATTTCACCGTAGAAATACCTAAGATCGACTTTACTCCTAACCAGCCGCAAGCCAATTGGCCGTTCTTTGTACGCCAGCGCGATGGCTGTACTGATCCGTACGAGGGCCTGGCCATCCGTTGGACCAGTACCAAGGCAGTTTGCGCCGGAAGCTTGAACAACAATCTTAGGGAAACCAAGTTCCTGAACTTCGCCCCCCGAATTGGGGTTGCCTACGCGTTTGATGATAAGACAGTAATCCGTGGCGGGTTTGGCGTTTTCTACATGGAGGATATCGCAAACGCTGAGTACTTTGACATGGCCCGCAATATCGCTGCCCGTGTGGATCTGACTACGACTCCGGCGCTTCCGATAACCTGGCAAAATGCTATTCCCGGTGGCAGCGGAACGGTTGTTCAAGTGCCACCTCCATTTGCATGGGCGGCAGCCTACGATCACACCACTCCCCGCACTATGCAGTTCTTGTTGAATGTCCAAAGGCAGCTCAGTGCCAACTGGGTTTTGGAGTTTGGTTACCTCGGATCGCAAAGCCGCCACCTTTATGGTTTCCAAAACATCAACCAGGCAGCTCCGGGTCCGCTAGCAAGCATTAATTCACGTCGGCCGTTTGCAAACTACGGAGTACTGTCCTTCGTGAGTGACCAATTCAAAGGTAGCTATAACTCCGGGAGCGTGAAGCTTACTCGGCGTTTCAGCCAGGGCATCAGCCTGACTACGAATTACACGTATGCCAAGTCGATTGATAATGCCAGCGGAACTCGCACGCAAGGACTCGACACCCTCTTTCCACAAGACAGCAGTTGCTTGCCTTGTGAGCGCGGTCTGTCGTCCTTCGACGTGCGTCATCGATGGGTGCTCGGCACCGTCTATGATTTGCCGATTGGCAGAGGCAAGGCGCTGGCGATCAATAACGCCGTCGGCAATGCATTTGTGGGTGGATGGCAGCTGAGCGCGAATTCTACAATCCAGAGTGGAGTGCCTCAGACCCTCACAATCGGAATCAACAATGCCGGGACCAACAATCCACTACCGGATCGTCCAAGCGCTTCGGGGATAGGTACCGGTTACCTTTCGACACCCACGCCAACGAGCCAGGGCTTAAGATGGTATGACCCTGCCTCATTTATCGTTTCCCCGCAGGGAACCTTTGGCAACGTCGGCCGCAATACCATGATCACACCGCACTTGCAGTCGATCGATATGGCGTTGTCCAAGCGTTTCACGATGCCTTACGGCGAAGGCCATGTCGTGCAGTTCCGAGTTGAAGCCTTCAACGTCTTCAACCATCCTACGTGGGGGGCACCAAACGGAAACATTCTGGCCGGTGCTTCATTCGCAGGAGCGCCCTCGAATGCGGCGCATCAAGGCTTCGGAATTATCAGCACGACGGCGCTCCCGATGCGCCAGATTCAATTGGGAATTAAATACATATTCTGAGCTTACCAGGACCGCAGGCATTCGCGTTGCGCCTGCTCGCGTGCCAACTCCGAGACTGGTTGAACGCAGAGCGTGTGTCGATGCTTGCGGTCCTGGCATGAATAAGGAGATCGAAATGCGCTCATTCAGTGTTGTCTTGTTGTTCTTACTAGCAAGTGTTTGTTGTGCACAAGAATCCGGTAATTTCCAACCCGCCACTACAAACGTCTGGGGCGCCGAATATCCGCGCGTTGATGGCAGCGGTAGAGTTCAACTGCGTGTGAAAGCGCCTGAAGCCACGAAGGTCCGGGTGAACTTCTGGAGTGGGCCTAAAGTGGAAATGGAAAAGCAAGCTGACGGTTTCTGGACTGTCACCACAACGCCATTGGTCCCGGGTCTGCATTACTACATGTTCCTTATTGACGGTGCTGAGGTTGCCGATACAGGTAGCCACGCGTTTTTTGGGGGAAGCAAGCATGCAAGCGCCGTTGAAGTTCCCGAACCTAACTCGACGTACTACTCGATTCAAGATGTACCACACGGCCAGGTGCGGGAGGTTTGGTACAACTCGAAAGTGACAGGCACCTGGCGACATGCACTTGTTTACCTGCCGCCAAATTACGACACACAACCCAAGGCGCGGTATCCCGTTCTCTACTTACAACACGGTGGTGGTGAAGATGAGACCGGATGGATTCGTCAGGGGAACGCTAACTTTATCCTCGACAATCTCCTCGCGACGAAAAGCTGCAAGCCCATGATCGTCGTGATGGCCTACGGCTATGCGCGGCGAGCAAACCAGGCACCGCCTGATTCGACGGGAAGACCCTTTGGTTCTCCGGAGATGCTAAAGGCAATGCAGGAAATGGCCTCAGCGTTCGAAGACGACGTTACACAGGCTCTCATACCCTACATCGATTCAACATTCAGGACTCTTCCCGACCGCGACCATCGAGCGATGGCTGGTCTTTCGATGGGAGGGATGCAGACATTCCAGATTACGCTAAACCATCTCGATCTTTTTTCTTATATCGGCGGATTCAGCGGGGCAGGTGGAATGCTAGGAGGTCGAAAACTGGATCCGAAGACCGATTACAAGGGAGCGTTTGCGGATCCCAAGAAGTTTGCGAAGACTGTTCATTTACTCTGGATAGGAGTTGGCACCGTTGAACCAGAGCGAATGCGCACAGGACTCCAGAATCTTCACCACTCCCTGGAAGAAGCGAATATTCGTCATATCTACTACGAATCTCCCGGTACAGATCACGAATGGCAAACGTGGCGACGCGATCTAAAAGACTTCGCCCCCAGACTTTTCAACTAACGTGATCTCACGAGGGCGCGATGCTGAAAAACGAACGAGATAAAGAAATCCTGCGCCAACTATTAAAGGACGGAGAAGTAATGGTTGAGCAACTCGCTGAGCGCTTCGAGACGTCGCCCGCAACGATTCGCCGAGAGCTCAGTCATCTTGAAGGAGCAGGACTCTTGCGCCGAACTCATGGCGGCGCTATTCAAGTCGAACCGATGATGTATGAACCCTTCCGTCGACTCTCATCGTTCGGTGCGCAAGAACAAATGCAAGCCGCGGAAAAGCGTCGAATTGGTCTCGCGGGAGCCGAGATGATTAAGGATGGAGAAATCATTGCTCTAAGTGCGGGAACTACAACCACTCAAGTTGGTCGCAGTATTCATCATCGAAAGGGAGTAACTATCGTAACTAATGCGATCAACATCGCCATGGA
>Ga0066652_100002276_pt1 | contig 10427 bp, 3 predicted proteins | sample GraSoiAngelo_101_FD_71413 | JGI IMG/M metagenome (GOLD analysis project Ga0066652, IMG submission 71413) | Grasslands soil microbial communities from the Angelo Coastal Reserve, California, USA - 14_0903_02_30cm | ecosystem: Environmental > Terrestrial > Soil > Grasslands | place: USA... | reverse complement strand
ATGCGGCGGGCGACCGGACGTACGCGCCATCGACGAAGTCGGACATCATCATCACCGAGTTGTACTTCACGACCAGCCGATCGCCCTCGAGCGCGCCGGTTGCTCCCCATGGTCCTGCCAAGCTCCAGCCGTCCCAGTCGAATGTGACGAGCGAGTCGGCCCTGGTCCAGCGGCCCAAGTACTGGAAGCTCTGGCCGGCGCCCACGAACTGCAGCTCGAAGGTGCCGTCGTCGTAGAGCACGTAGCGGGACTGGAGATGAATGTCGTGGCCTACCGACGCGTACAGCTCCGGCGCCGCGACGTACACCACGCCCGAGCGCGTCAGGGCGGGGAACTCGGGCGTGGTCGGCACCGTGAGTGGGGGCGTGTGCACCGTCACGGGCGGGCCCGACTCGAGTACGTACGTGCCGTCGATGAAGTCAGACCCGACCATGTCGGAGTTGTACGACACGTCCAGCGAGTCGCCGCGGAGGACCGCGGTCGCGATCCAGGGTTCCGTGGGGTTCGCGTCGAAGGCGAGGGTGAGCGAGGAACCGGTCACTGCCCAGCGGCCCGGATACTCGAAGAGCTCCGCGGCATTCCGCGCGCTGGCGAACTGGATGGCGAAGGATCCGTCATCGTAGAGGACGTACCGCGTCGCGTGGCCCGAGCCGAGTAGCGGGGCGTACAGCGGGGTCGACTCCCGATAGACGGCGGCCGATCGCGTGACCGCCGGAAAACTCGGCGACGGTAGGGACGTCGTGTCGACGGGCACTGCGCGGAGCGCGGTGACGGGCGGAGTGGGGTCGGCGCACCCGATCGAACAGCATACGGCAGCAACGAAGGCCAGGACGGGTCGAGCATGGGACGTCATACCGCCTCCTTTTTCTTCGGACGGTACTCGGCCGCGCTCACGGCGAGATCATCGCACGCTCAGATTTCCCTCAGAGAACGTCTCCGCCCAACGCAGCGGCGTCCTCGTCCAGACCTTTGGCCGACACGCCTCCGACTGGCATGCTCACTGCACGTGTTTCCAGGCAAAAGCGCGACGTCGCGCTGTCGGGAGGGTGTCGCGGTTGCGGCGATTCGCCACGCGGAGCGGCGAACGTTGCCGGCGGCCTAAGTGTAGGAATGTCGGGAACTTAGAGCACGCCCAGAGGATAGGTATGATGGTGTCGACATGCTGTTCATCCGTTCCCGGAAGACTCTCCACATGTTTTCAACCGAGCTGGTGGCTCACCGCCAGCTTTGTGCTGCATACAATACAACTCGTTCGTCCACAACCCTTTGACCGCGGACTGGCGCGGAAACACGAGCGAGGGTAACGTGCCCGCCCGCGACCCCCTCCGGCGTTCCGGGCCCGCTCCCGAACTTCCTTCCCGAGCCTGCCCTCCCCGTCCGTCATACGCGGCCGTATCGTCACCGTACCACCCACTAGGGAGAAGCTGCTGATGCCCCTGTCCTCGACCCCCCCCGTCGGGCTCGCGACCCTGTCCGCCAACGCGCGAACCGTGCTGGCGAAGCGGTACCTCGTGAAGGATCAGACAGGCAAGCCGACCGAGACGCCAGAGGAATTGTTCTGGCGCGTGGCGACCGTCGTCGCCGAGGCCGACGCACGGTACGGAGCGAACGAGGACCAGGTCCAGCGGGTGGCGGAGGAGTTCTACGCGCTGATGACGCAGCGCCGGTTCGTGCCGAACTCCCCCACGCTGATGAACGCCGGCCGGCCACTCGGCCAGCTCAGCGCGTGCTTCGTGCTGCCGGTGGAGGACGCGCTGTCGAACGGGAAGAACGGCATCTACGACACCCTCAAGTCGATGGCGATCATCCATCAGAGCGGTGGCGGCACCGGCTTCGGCTTCTCGAAGCTGCGCCCCAAGGGCTCGATGGTGCGCTCGACGACCGGCGTCGCCAGCGGCCCGGTGTCGTTCATGAAGCTGTACGACGCGAGCACCGACGCCGTGAAGCAGGGGGGAACGCGGCGCGGGGCGAACATGGGGATCCTGCGCGTCGATCATCCCGACATCCTCGAGTTCATCAGCTGCAAGGAAGACCTCACGCAGATCACGAACTTCAACATCTCCGTGGGCGTGACGAAGACGTTCATGGAGGCGGTGAAGAACCGGACGAGCTACGACCTCGTCGATCCGGGGACGCACAAGGTCGTCGGCCAGCTCGACGCCAACGAGGTGTGGGACAAGATGATCCTCGGCGCGTGGCGCACCGGCGAGCCCGGCGTGTTCTACGTCGACGAGGCGAATCGCTACAACCCCGTGCCGCACCTCGGCGCGTACGAAGCGACGAACCCGTGCGGCGAGCAGCCGCTGCTGCCGTACGACGTGTGCAACCTCGGGAGCGTGAACGTCGGGCACTACGTGCACGACGGGCAGATGGACTGGGACGCGCTGCGCGCCGACATCCATCTCAGCACGCACTTCCTCGACAACATCATCGACGTCAACAAGTACCCGCTGCCGGAGATCGACGCGCTGAGCAAGCGGATCCGCCGGATCGGGCTCGGCGTGATGGGCTTCGCCGACGCGCTCGTGCGGCTCGGCATCGCCTACGACACGCCGGAAGGTGTCGACTTCGGGCGGAAGGTGATGGAGTTCCTGGACGTCGAGGGAAAGCGCGAGAGCGAGCGGCTGGCGGGAGAGCGCGGCTGCTTCCCCGAATGGCACAAGTCGATCTGGGGCCCCGACGCGAGCTGCGCGCGCGACGAGAAGGGGAACCGCATCCGTCCGATGCAGGAGCTCCGCAACTGCAACGTCACCACCGTCGCGCCGACGGGGACGATCAGCATCATCGCCGGCTGCTCGAGCGGACTCGAGCCCCTGTTCGCCGTCGCGTTCATGCGCAATCAGGCGGGCGTGATGATGCCCGACGTGAACGAGGACTTCGTCGAGATCGCGAAGCGGGAAGGGTGGTACAGCGATGCACTCATGGAGCGCATCGCCAAGGAAGGCCACATCAACTTCCCCGAAGTGCCGAAGAAGTGGCAGCGTGTGTTCGTCACGGCCAACGCCATCCCGGCGGAGTGGCACGTGCGGATGCAGGCCGCCTTCCAGGAGCACTGCGACTCGGCGATCAGCAAGACGACCAACTTCGCGCACACCGCGACGGTGGAAGACGTGCGGGCGATCTATGAGCTCGCCTACGACATGAAGTGCAAGGGTGTCACCGTGTACCGCGACGGCTCGCGCGACGCGCAGGTCTTGTCCACTGGCGCGACAGAGAAGGCGAAGGCCGAGCGTGACAAGCCGTCGGAGACGAAGGGCGAGCGTCGCGAGATCGGTGAGCTGATGGGATCGATCGCCGAGAAGGACGCGGAGATCGAGCGGCTGAAGAAGCAGCTCTACGATGTGGAGGCGGAGAACCTGCAGCGTCGCGCGAAGAGGGCGCGTCCGGACAAGCTGCGGTCCACGTCGATCCGGAAGGAGACGCCACTCGGAACGATGTTCGTGCATCTCACCGAGGACGATCGCGGGCAGCCGTTCGAAGTCTTCGTGACGCTCGGCAAGGCCGGTGGCTCGGCGATGGCGGATGCGGAGGCGATGGGACGACTGATCTCACTCGCACTGCGCTCCGGCATTCCGTTGATGGAAGTGCATCGGCAGCTGCGCGGCATCTCGTCGGATCGCGCCGTTGGTCTCGGCCCCAACAAAGTTCTCTCGGTGCCGGATGCGATCGGGTTGGCGCTCGAGGAGTGGTGGCGGGATCGGACGCTCGGGGTGCAGCAGGACTTGCTGTCTACTACGGGTGAGCAGCCCGTGGTGACGCCGGCGTCGGAGCCTGTAGCGGTGCGGCCGATGCCTTCGGCGTCAGCTGGGAGCGAGGCGGCTCAGTTGAGCTTCCAGGCGTACAATGGTGGGGAGACGTTCATGGGCACTTGCCCCGACTGCGGGTCACAGCTCGAGTATGCAGAAGGGTGTGTGAAGTGCCATGTGTGTGGGTTTAGTGAGTGCGGGTGAGTCCTGGACCTGAGGAGTGAAAACGGGGCGCCGATACCTTCGGCGCCCCGTCGCACTTTGCCGCCTGCTTGACCTCGCATGAGTCCTAGAAGTGCAAGGAGACCACAATTCGCGTCGACCAGTTTCGCACAGCCGTCTACCCACTCTTGGATCTGATCGATCAGGAATTTGCTCTTGATGGGATGGCAATACGTTCACGCCCATTTAGCGCAGCCTTGATGTTGGTGAGGGATTTCATCCCAGCGATTAGCATCGGCGATGTGAGCAGTCGCACGGGCCCAACAGGCCGACTTCCTCGGCGGGGGAGTGCATGGCGCGGGGATGCGGGGATGGGGGATGCGGGACTACGACGGCGCTCGCGAGATTCTATCGGGCTCGCCTCCTGCTGCAACCGAGCGCGGTCGCACTAGCGGAGGTGCAGCGGCACAAGCCTATTACGGCTGAGCCGCGGTCCCGTTCGGTTCGCGGCGCTCCCCTCCGCAGCTGGTGCTCCGGTGAGTGACGCTGCCTCCGACCTCTTCACCGCTCTCGCCGACCGCTACCGCCTCGAGCGCGAGCTCGGGGCCGGCGGGATGGCGACGGTCTATCTCGCGAAGGACCTCAAGCACGACCGGGACGTCGCGATCAAGGTGCTCAAGCCCGAGCTCACGGTGGTGCTCGGCGCCGAGCGGTTCATGCACGAGATCAGCACGACGGCGGCGCTCCAGCATCCGCACATCCTCCCGCTCTTCGACTCGGGGGTGGCCGGCGGCTTCCTGTTCTACGTGATGCCGTTCATCGAGGGGGAGACGATCCGCGACCGGCTGATGCGCGAGAAGCAGCTGCCGATCGGGGACGCGATCCGGATCGCGAGCGAAGTCGCTTCAGCGCTGGATTACGCGCATCGCCGAGGCGTGATCCACCGTGACATCAAGCCCGAGAACGTCCTGCTGCACGACGGGAGCGCTCTCGTCGCCGACTTCGGGATCGCGCTGGCGGCGAGCAAGGTGGGCGGCGGACGGATGACGGAAACGGGGATGTCGCTCGGCACGCCGCACTACATGTCGCCCGAGCAGGCGATGGGCGAGCGCGACATCGACGCCCGAAGCGACGTGTACGCGCTCGGTGTGGTGACGTACGAGATGCTCCTCGGCGAGCCCCCGTTCACCGGGCCGACCGCGCAGTCGGTGGTGGCGAAGGTGATGGCGGAGAAGCCGGCGCCACTTCGCGCGCGCCGCGACCGCATTCCGGTGTACGTCGAAGATGCGGTGCTCACCGCGCTGGAGAAGCTGCCGGCCGATCGCTTCGCCGCGGCGCAGCGGTTCGCCGATGCGCTTCAGGGAAAGGTGTCGGTCGAAGGATTCGATGCGGCGCACCGGCGTGTGGAGTCGCACGTGTCGGCGCGCAGCTGGCGCAGCCGGAGCCGGGATCCGGTGGTACTGACGCTTGGCGTGGCTGCGCTGACCGCGAGCGTCGCCACCGCGTGGACCGCGACGCACACACCCGCGGCAATGCCCGCCGCACCCGTGAGCTTCGTCGTCACCGCGAAAGGAGCGGCGCGGCCGGTGTACACCGAGACAACCTGGCCCGCCGTCGTCTCCCCCGACGGGCGCACGCTGGCGTACGCGGGTGCGACCGGCCCGGGGACGTTCCAGTTGTATCTGCGCGACATCGGCCAGCTCGAGGTACGACCGGTGCCGGGCTCGGAGAACGCGGCACAGCCGATCTTCTCGCCGGACAGCCGGTGGCTGGCGTTCCAGTCGCAGGACGGAATGCTCGTCAAAGTTCAGCTCGACCACGGCACGCTCATCGCACTCGCGCCGTATGGCGCCGGCGATGGCGCGGCCTGGTTGCCGACGGGCGAGATCATCCTTGGCGGAAGCTTCACCTATCACGGGCTGACGCGAGTATCCGACGCGGGAGGTACACCGACGCCGCTCACGAGGCCGGACACCGGAGGCGGCAAGCAGCTCTGGCACCTCTGGCCCGTCGCGCTCGGAGGCGGGCACGCGATGGTGTTCACGTTATGGAACGCGCTCGAGAAGTCGACGAGCAACACGGAACCGGCCGTCGCTTCGATCGAAGACGGCATAGCTCGTCCACTGGGCATTCGGGCCGCGCGCGCGCTCGGCGTCGCCGGCGACTATCTGGTCTATCTGCAGTCCGATGGCATCGTGAAGGCGACGCCGTTCGATCGGCGTCGCCTGCGAGCGTCGGGAAAGCCGGTTCCCCTGCTCGATTCGATTCCGATGTGCCGATCGTGCAATGGCGATGCGGCGATCTCGCTGTCGTCCAGCGGCGCGCTGAGCTACATGCGCGGCACGACGCGGCGCCGCTTGGTCTGGGTAGACCGCAATCGCCACAGGGAGATCGTGCCGGTGGATCCCGGCGCACTGTTGGCGCCCCGACTCTCGCCCGACGGAAGCCGCGTGGCGCTGGAGATCGGCACGAAGGAGAGCAGCCAGATCTGGATCTACCAGTTCGCTACCGCGACGTTGAGTCCACTCACGAACACCGGTGACAACGCCAGTCCCGATTGGACGGCTGACGGCCGGTTCGTCGAGTACCTCTCCAATCGCGGCGGCGCGGTTGCCCTCTGGCGGCAGCCAGCCGATTTCAGTGGCGAGGCCACTCGAGTGTTCGCGACGGGAAGCAACCTCTTTTCCGTGGCGAGGTCCTCACCGGACCGCTCGCACATCGTCTTCCAGCGAAGGGCTCGCGGCACGCATGACCACCTGTTCTGGGTCAGCGTCGGCGACACCAGCGTACAGCACCCGTTCACGGAAGGACCATTCGGCACCTCGCACGCGCGATTCTCGCCGAGCGGACGGTCGGTCGCTTACGTGTCGAACGAATCGGGACGTGAGGAGGTGTACGTCCGCCCGTTCCCCGGTCCCGGTGCACGAAGGCAGATCTCCGTGGGGGGCGGAAGCGAGCCAGTGTGGTCGGCCGACGGTCGGCGTCTCTACTACGAGGTCGGGAACCGTCTCATGGAGGCGAGGCTGACTGCCGAGCCGAACGTAAGCGTCGTTGCGCGCGACTCGCTGTTCTCGGCGCCGTTCGTCGGGGGCCAGCCCAATTCGGCCAACTACGACGTGTCACGCGACGGGCGGCGAGTTCTCATTCTCGAGCCCAACGACGATCAGCTCGAGCTGGTGGTGTCGTTGAACTGGGGCGCGCAGCTCGCGACGCGGATGGAGCATCCATGATCGATCGTGATCCACCGCCTGCGCGCCAGCCTCGTACTCGATCCCTCATGAACCGTCATCGTCTACTCGCGACCGTCGCCTTCCTGCTCCCGTTGGTCGCTTCGGCGCAGCGGCGGACCCACACGAACAGCTCGACACACTGCTCGAGGAGCTCGTCGACATCAACACCAGCGACTCGGCCGGCCACACCGGCGATGCGGCGCGGCTGATGGCAAAGCGACTGACCGACGCCGAGCTCGGTCCTTTTCAACCGGCTCGAGCGACGACCAGCGCGATCAGAGGCGCGCGCGATACCGCCGTGCCATCGCGCCAGCGGTAGCTTTCGCATACCCTCCGAACACGAGAAGACGAGCTCGCCGTCACGATCTTCCGGCATGACGAATCCCTCCGCGCCGAGCGGCATCTACTCCGCGCAATGGATCCCGACCGATGCGAACGGCCGCGTCGAACGCGCGAGCCTCGCCGCGCACATCGACTTCGAGCGCCGCGCCGGCATCAGTGGCATCCTCGCGCTCGGGAGCACGGGGGAGTTCCCGCTCTTCACGCTCGACGAGCGCATGGCGGTGCTCGACGCCGTCGCCGAGCTGGCCGCCCCGCTGCCGGTGTTCGCCAACATCAGCGACATCCGTCCGGCTGACGCGATCGAGCTCGGCCTGCACGCGAAGGCGCTTCGCCTGCCGGCGGTCGCGCTGATGCCGCCGATGTTCTACCCGGTGTCGCAGGCGGACTTGCTCACGTACTTCCTCCACGTCGCCGACGTGGTGGATCTGCCGGTGATGCTGTACAACTTCCCCGAGCTGACGGGGAAGCGGATCGAGCTGGAGACGATCGCTGCGTTCGCCGAGCAATCGCAGATGATCGCGTTCAAGCAGAGCGGCGCCGAGTTCGAGTATCACCGCGAGGTGATCGCGCTCGGGCGCGAGAAGGGGTTTGTCGTCATGTCCGGATCCGACACGCGGCTGCCGGAGGTGTTCGCTCTCGGGGCGGGCGGCGCGATCGGCGGGCTCGTGAACATCGTGCCGGAACTGATGGTCCAGATCGACCGTGTGAATCGAAAGGGTGAGCCCGGCGACGCGACGGCTGCGGCCGCGACGATGCAGGAGATCGGTCGCATCATCGATCAGTTGACGTTCCCGCTCAACGTGGCGGCTGGGCTCGAGGCACGCGGCTTCGATCCGGGCGCGCCGAAGAGCGTGGTCTCGGCAGAGTCGCGCACGCTCTATCAGAAGATCGTCGCCGAGCTGAGGGCGTTGTTCGAGCGACACGATCTGATGCCGCGACAAGATCGTCGGCCTGTTTGACGGCCGTCGTCACTCGGAGGTAGCGCGATGCGATTCTTCCGGCAGCTGCTCACACTGGCCCTCCTCGTCTACGCGGCGTCGGCGTGCGCAACGTCAGCGAGCCGCTCCACTGCCTCGGCTGCTCGGCGATCAGAGGACGTGGAGCGAGCGAACAAGGAACTACTTCGGCGCTACTACGAAGAAGTCTGGAACGGGAAGCGCTTCGAGCTGATCGACCAGATGGTGGCGCCGGTCCGTACGGCCACGACGGCTCGATCGCCTCGCTGCGCGAGTTCGTCGAGCACTACAGCGAGTCGGACCTCAAGCTCCTCGCGTTCGATCCGAGCCGGCTCGAGTCCGGGCTGATCTCTCCCGATCGGTGCCGGTGCGCGTGCCGAGTGGATTGAAGGTGGATCGCCCGTAGCCGAACGGTCGTGCAGTCGCGTCCGGTGAGCGCGACTTGCCGACGCATCCCTGCGCTCGCAGCTTCGTCGCGCTCGAACCGCGAGCGCAGGCGACGCTGTCTGCTTCACCGCCCATCATCGCCATTCGTCCATGTCGCCCACTCGTCCACGCGGCGCCGCCAAGCGGTCGTCACGCTCCAGGAATGCCGCAACCGGCACATCGGCTCGCACATCCACGACGCGCACCGCACGACAGAGCACCGCGGGCGCGGCACGCTCGGCGGCGACACGCGGCGCGAAGGGCAGTCGAGAGACCGCGGATCCGTCGTATCCGAAGACGACTCGTCCGTCGGCATCGGAGCGCCGCCCTCCACAACGGAAGATCGACGCGGCCAAGCGGATCCAGCGCAAGCTCGATGCGGTCCCCGACCGAGTCGACATCCGCGACTGGCTGTATCAGCCGCGGCTCACCGCGCTCCCCGACCAGGTGGTGAACTGCGATCTGGTGACGCACATCCTCGATCAGGGCCAGGAAGGCGCGTGCACCGGCTTCGCGCTCGCCGGCGTGATCAACTACCTGCTGGGGATGCGGCGGATGCCGAGTCGCGTCAGCCCGTACATGCTGTACCGACTCGCGCGACGCTACGACGAATGGCCCGGGGAAGAGTACGAAGGGTCGAGCGCGCGCGGCGCGATGAAGGGATGGGTGCGCCACGGCGTGTGCGATCTCGACGCCTGGCCGGACAGCAAGCCGAAGTCGGATCATCTGCTGGAGATGGTGGAGCGCGACGGACGGTCGGTGACGGTCGCCGACCTGGCGCGCGCGACACCGGGTGGCGCGTTCTACCGGATCAACCACCGCGACGTGCGCGACATGCACGCGGCGCTGGCCGAAGTGGGGATCCTGTACTGCACGCTGATGGTGCACGAGGGCTGGGACGAGCCGGGCCCGGAGCGCGTCGAGGTGCACTACTCGGTGGGCGTGACGGACCGCGTCCGCCAGCTCCCGTTGATCACGCGCAAGGGACGCGCGGACAGCGGCCACGCGATCGCGCTCGTCGGCTACACGCGGAAGGGGTTCATCGTCCAGAACTCGTGGGGGGAAGACTGGGGCGACGGCGGGTTCGCCCTCCTCCCGTATGAAGACTTCCTGCTGCACGCGACGGACGTCTGGGCCGCCCAGCTCGGCGTGGCCGTCGACGTCGACGTGTGGAGCGAAGGGAAGGCGGACACGACGCAGGGACGCCAGCGCGCATCGGAAGCGATCCCGCTGAGCGAGATCCGCCCGTACGTGATCGACGTCGGCAACAACGGTCGCCTATCCGAGACGGGGGACTACTTCACGACCGAAGGGGACATCGACCGCCTGCTGACGGAGTCGATCCCCCGGGCGACGGCGGGCTGGAAGAAGCGTCGCATCATGCTGTACCTGCACGGCGGCCTGAACGACGAAGCCAGCGTGGCGCGCCGAGTGGTGGCGTTCCGCGACGTGCTGCTGGCGAACGAGATCTATCCGCTGCACGTGATGTGGGAGACGGGCGGCATGGAGTCGATCAAGAGCATGCTGGAGGATCTCGTCGCGCCGCAGGACGCGCGGTCCGGTGC
>Ga0066652_100002274_pt1 | contig 10435 bp, 7 predicted proteins | sample GraSoiAngelo_101_FD_71413 | JGI IMG/M metagenome (GOLD analysis project Ga0066652, IMG submission 71413) | Grasslands soil microbial communities from the Angelo Coastal Reserve, California, USA - 14_0903_02_30cm | ecosystem: Environmental > Terrestrial > Soil > Grasslands | place: USA... | reverse complement strand
GTCGACGAGTGGCTAGTCACTCGTACCTATTCGGAGAGATCTTATGGCAGACGTGCAAGTCAATTCCTCGCCTGGGGGCGGAACGCCCGTGGAAAGCGGCGGCGGTTCCGGAGCCGCGTGGGCAATCGTCGTGATCGTGCTGCTGGCGATCATCGCGTGGTTCATTTTCGGCCGCGGCATGGTGTCCGGCGGCAAGGACAAGGACATCAACATCAACGCGAAGGTCGAGACGCCGGCACCTGCCCCGTCCAAGACGCCGTAGTCCGCGCTGATTGCACGAAGGAAACGGCCCGCTCGCGCGGGCCGTTTTTCGTTCAGCGCAGCAGCTGTTTGGCGATCGTGTGCAGCTGCATGTTCGACGTCCCTTCGTAGATGGTGCCGATCTTCGCGTCGCGGTAGAACTTCTCGACGGGAAAGTCCTTCGTGTAGCCGTATCCGCCGAACAGCTCGACGCACAGCGACGTCGTACGTTCGGCGACCTGCGAGGAGTACAGCTTGGCCATCGCCCCCTCGAGCGCGATGTCGTGCCCGGCATCCTTGAGGCGCGCGGCGTTGTACACCATGAGACGCGCGGCTTCGACCTCCGCGCGCGCCTGGGCGAGCTGGAACTGGACGGCCTGGAACTCCGCGATCGGCTTGCCGAACTGCTGCCGCTCCTTCACGTACTGCATCGCGGCGCGCAGCGCACCCTGCGCGACGCCGATCATCTGCGCCCCGATCCCGATCCGCCCTTCATTGAGCGTCTCGATCGCGATCTTGTAGCCCTGTCCGACCGGGCCGAGGACGCACACGTCAGGGACGCGGACGTTGTCGAGGATCAACTCCGTCGTGCTGGACGCGCGGATGCCGAGCTTGTCCTCCTTCCTGCCGACGCGGAATCCCGGAAAGCCGCGCTCGATCACGAAGGCGGTGATGCCCTTGTAGCCGGCGGCCGCATCGGCGTTGGCGAAGACGACATAGATCTCCGCTTCCGCGCCGTTCGTGATCCACATCTTGCGGCCGTTGAGCACCCACTCGTCGCCGCGCCGTTCCGCCCGTGACGCCAGGCCGAACGCGTCGGATCCCGAGCCCGGCTCGGACAGCGCGTACGCACCGACGGTGCCGCTCGTGAGCCGTGGGAGATACGTCGACTTGATGTGGTCGGACCCGTACTTGGTGATCGGGTAGTTCACCAGCGTGTTCTGCACGTCGACGAGGATCGCGGAGGACGCATCCACCTTGCTGATCTCCTCGACCGCGAGGGCGACCATGAAGAGCGAGCCGCCCGATCCGCCCAGCGACTCCGGCACCTCGATGCCCATGAGTCCGAGCTCGAAGCACGCGTCGATCAGCTGCTTGTCGAGCTTTCCCGCCTCCTCCATCTGCTTCACGCGAGGACGCACCTCGTCCTCCGCGAACGACGCGACTGCGTCGCGAAACATCAGCTCTTCGTCACTCAGCTGGGTCAGAGGTGGGCGTGCGGCGGAGATGTCGCTGTGCATAGGACGAATATACTGCTGAAAAACTGACGAACTGCGCTCACTGAGACGCTGATGACAACGCTCCATGACTGCGGCATTCCGACGGGGATTGTAGCGGCAATTACGACGGCATGACCGCGATCATGCCGCCTCGATGACCGTTACTCTGACCGTTCAGAATTCCCGTGGCAATGCCTTCAATTGCGCCGTCATGAGCGCACCAGTGAGCGCGTCAGTGAGCGCCATCGAAGACTTGCAGCGCGAGCTCGACCTTCCCGAACGGCGCCGACACCTGCACTCCCTGCACGCCGCCTTTGACGCGCGCGAACATTTCCCGGGCAATCGCGATGCCCTCAGCCACCGCGTGCTCCTTGGATTTCGTGTTCGCGCGACGCATCCGGTCGATCACCGTGTCGGGCACGGTCACGCCGGGAACTTCGTTCGCAAGGAATTCGGCGTTGCGGTGCGAGACGAGCGGCCAGATGCCCGCGATCACCGGGATGCGGACGTGATCGATCTTCGTGAGGAAGCGCTCGAGCTGCTGCGGATCGAACACCGGCTGCGTGATGGCGAACTCGGCGCCCGCGTCCACCTTCCACTCGAATCGCCTGATCTCGTGCGCCGGATCGATCGCGGCGGGATTCACGCCGACTCCCATCACGAAGGAGGTGGGCTTTCCGATCTCGTTGCCGCCGGGATCGAGCCCGCGATTCAGGTTGGCCACGAGGTTGGTGAGACCGATGGCGTCGATGTCGAACACCGCCGTCGCATCCGGATACGGCCCCATTTTCGGCGGATCGCCCGTGATCAGCAGCAGGTTGCGGAGCCCCACGGCTGACGCGCCGAGCAGGTCGCTCAGCATGCCGAGCAGATTCCGGTCACGGCAGGCGTAGTGCGTCACCGTCTCGATCCCGACCTGCTGCTCGATGATCACGCTGGTGAGCAGCGCGCCCATGCGGCTTTGCGCGCGCGGACCGTCGGGAACGTTCACCGCGTCGACGCCCGCGTCCTTGAGCTTCTTCACGTCGAACAGCATCCGCGACGCATCCACGCCTCGTGGCGGAACGATCTCCACGCTCGTCACGAATTGCTTCGCCGCGATCTTCTTCCCCCAGTTGGATCGGTCGCCGAGCGCCACGGTCTGGGCGGGGACGACGCGCCGGTCCTGCGCCGGGGCTTCCACGCGCGTCGCCGCGTACGACTCGGCAGACGCGACACGCGGGGCCAGCGGCCGCACGCCTTCGACCATCGCCTTGATGTGATCGGGCGTGGTGCCACAGCAGCCACCGACGACGCGCGCGCCTGCCTGCACGAGGTGTCGCGCATACGTCGCCATGTACTCGGGGCTCGCCATGTACATGCTGCGTCCGCCGATATCCCGTGGCATTCCGGCGTTCGGCTGCGCGCTGAGCTTCTTCTTGGTGTGCGGCACCATCTTCTCGATGGCCTCGAGGATGATCTGCGGTCCGACGGAGCAGTTCAATCCGATGATGTCGGCGCCCCAGGCGTCCAGCGACCGCGCGATGTCCTCCGGCGTCGCTCCGAACGGCGTCAGTCCGTCCGACCCGATCGTCATCTGCGCGACGATGGGGATCTTCGGATCGAGCTCGCGTGCGGCGCGGATGGCCTGCTCGATCTCGTGCAGGTCGCCGAAGGTCTCGAACAGGAAGACGTCGACGCCGCCTTCACGCAGTCCCTCGAGCTGCTCGCGGAAATGCGCGCGCGCCTCGTCCAGCGCCGTGGGGCCGTACGGCTCGATGCGCACGCCGAGCGGTCCGACGGCGCCGGCGACGAGCACCGGGCGTCCCGCGTCGTCCGCCACCGACCGCGCGAGTGCCGCCGCGGCACGATTGATCTCGCGCACCTGGGTCTCGAGCCCGTACTGCACCAGCTTGGGGCGGTTCGCGCCGAAGCTGTTCGTCTCGAGGATCTCCGCGCCGGCCTTTATGTAGGCGCGGTGGATGTCCCTGATCAGGTCCGGTGAGCGGAGATTCAGCTCGTCGTAGCACTGATTGATGAAGACGCCCTTGCTGTACAACATCGTTCCCATCGCGCCGTCGAAGACGACGATACGCGCCGGATCGATGAGTCGTTCCACCGCCGGGTTCGACCCCTGCGCGCGCCCCCGCGGCGGCGTCGTACGTGTCGCCGTCATCCCGCGCCGCTCGTCACGAGATCAGGCGCCGACGGATTGGCGGACCGCACCGCGTAGTACTTCGCTTCGGGATGATGCACGATGATCGCCGCCGTGCTCTGCTCGGGAATGAGCTGATACGCTGATGTCAGCTCCATCGCCAGTTCCTTCTCGGCCGGCAGCACCTTGAAGACGGTGGCATGATCCTCGAGATCCGGACACGCGCCGTAGCCCCACGAGTACCGCTTGCCGCGCCCGGGCGGTATGGCGAGCTCGTGGCGGATACGTCGATGCAGCCATTCCGCGACCGCCTCGGCGGTCTCCACGGCGACGCCGTGAAGGTAGTACGCCTCAGCGTACTCACCCGCGGTTTGCAGGCGCTCGAACGCCTTCGTCGCTGCGTCACCCACGGTCACCACCTGCAGCGCGACGACGTCGACGTCTGCCGACTCCCGCGACCGGAAGTAATCCGCGATGCAGAGCCGCTCGCGTCCTTCCTGGCGGGGGAAATGGAAGGTGGCGAGCTCGGTGAGCGAGCCGTCGCGCGCGTACGCCTGCGGCTCATACAGCACCACGTCGTTCCCGCGTGACTGCGCGGGGAAGTAGCCGTACACCGCGCGCGATTTCAGCCAGCCGTTCCGCTTCGCGTCATCCTTCAGGCGCGCGAGTGCGGGCTCGAAGACTTCGCGGACCGTTTTCTCGTATTCGGGTCCCGAGCCGCGCCCTCCCCACTGCAGGCGATACAGCTCGTCCAGGTCGAGGACCTGGAAGACTTCGTCGAGCGGGATGTCGTGCAGCACGCGCGCACCGAAGAACGGCGCAACCGGCACGGCATGATCCGCCGAGACGGCGCTGCGCGCACCGGCATCGTCGCCAACCGCGATGTCCTTGCCGACGGCTGTGCGCAAAAACACGTCATTGCGCGCCTCGTCCAGCACGCCAGATACGAACGACGAGCGCTGCTCGGCATTCTGGAGTCGATCCATCGTCTCCAGTCCCTCGAACGCGTCCTTGCAGTAGAACACACCCGCGTCGTACGCGCGCTCACCCTCGACGAACAGCGCGCGACGCCCGAAACGCCGATTGATCGCGGCGCCGCCGATGAGCACAGGGTATTTCAGGCCGCGCTTGTCCAGCTCCTGCACGCAGAGGGGCATCTGCTTCGACGTCGAGACCAGCAGTGCCGAGAGCCCGATCGCGTCCGCACCTACCTCGACCGCCTTGTCGATGATGGTATTGACCGGCACCTGTTTGCCGAGGTCGAAGACCGTGTAGCCGTTGTTCGAGAGAATGGTGTTGACGAGCGACTTGCCGATGTCGTGCACGTCGCCGTACACCGTCGCGAGAACGACTTTGCCCTTCGTATAGCCCTCCGCACGCTCGAGGAACTGCTCGAGGTGCTTCACGGCCTTCTTCATCACTTCGGCGCTCTGCAACACGAAGGGCAGAATGAGCTCGCCCGCGCCGAACTTGTCGCCCACCTCCTTCATCGCGGGGAGCAGCACTTCGTTGAGCACGCGAACCGGATGCTCGCGCACACCGGCCGTGTCCAACGCCGCCTCGATCCCTTCCTTCTTCCTGTGCACGACCATCCAATGGACTATCTGCTCGACCGACATTCCTGCCGTGGGATCGGCTTGTTCGCGGCCGGCCGCTCCGCGGCCGTCGGTCGTCGGTTCCCGGCCTTCGTAGTGCTCGATGAAGCGCTGCAGGGCGTCAGGCCGGCGGTTGAAGATCAGATCGTCCGAGAGCGCGCGCTGCTCTGCCGGGATCTCGGCGTACGGGGTGACGTGCGAGGGATTCACGATCGCCATGTCGAGCCCCGCTTCCACGCAGTGGTGCAGGAAAACGGAGTTGAGGACGGCGCGCGCCTCGGCGGCGAGGCCGAAGCTCACGTTCGACACACCGAGCGACGTGTATACGCCCGGCAGCTCGCGCTTGATCAGGCGGATGCCCTCGATCGTCTCGACGGCGGAGTTGATCCACTCGGCGTCGCCGGTCGCGAGCGTGAAGGTCAAATCGTCGTAGATGAGATCTTCGGGCGCGAGGCCATACTCGCCGACCGCGATGTCGTAGATCTTCCTGGCCACCTCGAGCTTCCGCTCGCGCGTCTTGGCCATCCCGATCTCATCGATGGTGAGGGCGACGAGCGCCGCGCCGTGCTTCTTCGCGATCGGCACGACCTTGTCGATGCGCACGCGGCCGTTCTCCATGTTGATGGAGTTGATGATCGCCCGGCCGGGCACATGCTCGAGCGCCGCTTCGATCACCGACGCTTCGGTGGAATCGATCATGAGCGGCGCGTCGACCGTCATCGACAGCAGCTTCACGACCTTCGACATCTGCTCGGCTTCGTCGGCGCGCTCGGTCAGCGCGACGCAGACGTCGAGGACGTGCGCGCCGCTCTCCACCTGCTCGCGACCGACGGTCACGATTCCCTCGTAGTCGTCCGCGAGCAGCAGGCGCTTCACCTTGCGCGAGCCCTGCGAGTTCACCCGTTCGCCGATGAGGAGTGGCGGCGGCTCCTGACGCAGCGTGATCGCGCGCATCGCGCTGGAGATCGACGGCTTCGCGTCCGGCAGCCCACGCTTTGGCCGCACCGCGCGCACGCGACTCACGATCTCGCGCAGATGCTCGGGCGTCGTCCCGCAGCAGCCACCGACGATGCTCACGCCGAACTCGGACACGAACTCACCGAGCATGTCCGCCATGGGCGTCGGCTCCAGCGGATACACGGCGTCGCCGGTCCCGGTATTCAGCGGCAGGCCCGCGTTCGGGATGCAGGAGATGGGCAGCTTCGCGTGCGCCGTGAGGTATCGCACGGGCTCGCGCATGTGCTCCGGGCCCGTCGAGCAGTTGAGCCCGATGACGTCGACGCCGAGGGACTCGAGCGTGATCAGCGCGCTGGCGACGTCGGTCCCGAGCAGCATGCGGCCGCTCGTGTCGAGCGTGACCTGCGCCTGGATCGCCACGCGCCGGCCGATCTCCACGAACAGGCGCTCGAAACCCGCGATGGCGGCTTTCACCTCGAGGATGTCCTGCGCAGTCTCGACGAGCAGCACGTCGACGCCGCCCTCGACGAGTGCCTTCGCCTGGGCGTAGAACGTGTCCTCGAGGGCCTTGAAGGTGATCTGCGACAGCACGGGGTCACTGCTCGACGGGAGCATCCCCGTGGGTCCGATCGATCCTGCCACGAACCGGGGCTGTTTCGCCGTCGCGTATTTGTCGCACGCGGCCCGCGCGAGCCGCGCGGCCTTCAGGTTCAGCTCGTGCGCTTTCTCCTCGATTCCCCATTCACGCAGGCGGTGCGGCGTCGACTGGAAAGTGCACGTCTCCACCACGTCGCACCCCACGACGAGGAACGCTTCATGGATGCCCTGGATGACATCCGGTCGCGTGAGCACGAGATGATCGTTGCATCCCTCGAGCGACTTGCCGCCGAAGTCCTCGGCGGTGAGGTGATGGCGCTGGATATTCGTGCCCATCGCGCCATCGAACACGAGCACTCGGTCGCGGAGCGCGTCCAGATATGCCGAGCGAAGAAGAGCCTTCATTGGAGATTCAGGGATCCGGCCGTTTCCGATTCTTTCCGCATCATGCGAAAAACAAAAAAACCCAAACGCATGGGCGCCGGGCTGGGCGCTTTAGCAGTTTGTTTAACGTGGCCGCAAGTTGCCGCAGTAAATCGCCACGATTCAGTTGTAGCCTCAAGCTATGTCGTCGCTTGAGGCAAGTAAATAGCTGGCGCGGTTTTAGAAGGCCTGTTGCTCCGGCGGAGTGTTACGCTTGCCACGTCCCGTCGCCCGAATTCTTTCCTGAACATGCTGTGCCAGGGCGATGAGCCGCGCACGCTCGAGCGGAAGCGCGAGATCCGCCATCACCGCTCTCTGCAGCGCATGCGAGATCGTCGGCCGGTTTTCGGGGCCCGAGTGAAAGAGCACGAGGGCGCCGCCGGGCGAGAGACGGATGGCCAGCGCGTCCGCGCCTGCAGTGGCGGCGAGCTCGCGGTCGACTATGGCGAGCAGTGGCGCCGGGCTGCTGGACGTTGAGATGTCTCGCGCCTCGTGCAGTGTCGCGGCTACCTGGGGCTGGTATCCGAGCGCCGCGAACGATTGCGCCAAGCCTTCGAGTAACGCGTCGTCCTCACCCACCAACAGCACCCGAGTGTCCGAAGATCCCGTTCTTTCCATGGGCGTCATCGCTCCATTTAACCGTCTGACGTGATCCTCTGTAACTGCAGGGAGCGCTGCAACTTTGGTCCGCGCGCCCGCCCCGCAAACAATTGTAATGGCACGGCGTGGAATCCGGAAACCCCAGCTGTCTGAACGCCAGGCGCAGCCGCGGTCATGGAACGCCCATCGCGCGTTGCAGCAGCACGATGAACAGGTAGGCCACGAAGGGGGTCACGTCGACCATCCCGAGTGGTGGGATGACTCGACGCAGCGGCGCGAGCATCCACTCGGTCAGCGTATAGGACCAGTGCACCCACCTGGAGTACGGCGAAATGCGGAGCCACGACGCAATGACGCGAACTGCGATCGCGAGCTTCAGTAGACCAAAAGCCCATGAAAGCAGCATCACGCCGAAACGCCCGGGCGTGCTGATCCCCCACAGGATGCTCTGGAAAACCAGCGTCAGGTAGTCAAGCAGCGTGATCAGCAGCAGTCCACCGACGACCACAACACCGAGCGTCCACCACGGCGCGTGCGCGGGTTGGCCTCCCGATCGCACGATCCGGCGCTCGACCGGCCTCATGAGCGGATCGAAGAAGCGGCGACTGAAGCGACCGATTGCGCCAAAGGGGTTCAGGCGCCGCGTACGCACCGCCCAGTCGATCAGCGCGATGACGGCGACAACGAGCGCGAGCCAGAACACGGCGTAGCGCACCCACATCAGGAACGTCGCGTATGTAAAGCCGAGATCCATGCGCCGAATTTATCGACTGATGAAAAGGACGATTCCGCTGGCCAGTCCGATGACCACGACCGTCGCACGAACGAACGACTGCGGAACACGTTGCGCAGTCCTCGAGCCGACATAGCCGCCGCTCACGGATCCGAGCGCCATGGCGGCAGCGACGGGCCAGTTCACGAGATTGCTGAAGGCGAACATCGCTGCCGCGACGGCGTTCATGCACATCCCGCCCCAGTTCTTCAGCCCGTTCATGCGATGGATGTTGCGGAGTCCCATGAAGCCGAGCGCCGCGAGCATGAGAATGCCCACGCCGGCGCCGAAGTAGCCGCCATACACCGCGACGACAAACTGAAAGATCAGAATCCAGACGGGTGGGCGCTGGCTCGTCCGCTGTACGTCACTCTTCTTGTCCGGTGACCTCTCGGTCCTCGCGCGCGCAAGATGACGCATGACGGGCCGCTGCAGCATGAACAGCACGGTGGCGCCGAGGACCAGCCACGGCACGATCGCGGCAAAGCGATCGGCGGGCGTGCGCAGCAGGAGCCATCCGCCGACGCCACCCCCCGCGAGGCTCGGAAGCGCGAATCCAAGCGCCCACGCGCGCGCTCCCGTGAGCTCGGTGCGGTATCCCCACATGCTGCTGATCGACGCCGGCCACAGAGCGACAGTGCTCGTTGCGTTCGCGTTGATCGGCGGCACTCCCAGTGCGACCAGGGCAGGGAACGTCACGAGCGTGCCGCCACCGGCGATGGCATTCATCGCACCGGCCAGGAGCGCTGACAGGACCACCAGTCCGAGCCTGACAGATGTGTGAGCCAAAGCGTTGCTGATAAAGACGGGGGAGCCAATAGATTCCCTCACACGCTCGAGCCGAGCGCATGATCGACTTTCAGGGAGAACGTAGCATGGGCGCCACGCAGACAAAGGCCGCCGGCAAGCCAGACGGCGCAGCAGCCGCCGCCGGTGACTCGGCCTCACTCGATATCAAGGACAGTCGCACCGGCAAGTCATATTCGGTTCCGATCCTTCCCGCCGGCACCGAGGGCGACATCACGGTGCGTGCGATGGACCTGCGTCAGGTGAAGGTCGACGCCGACGAGTTCGGGCTCATGACGTACGATCCCGCCTTCATGAACACCGCGTCGTGCAAGAGCGCGATCACGTTCATCGACGGCGACAAGGGAATTCTCCGCTATCGCGGCTATCCCATCGAGCAGCTGGCGGACAACGCGACGTTCCTCGAGGTGTCCTGGCTGCTGCGTCACGGCGAGCTGCCGAATCAGAAGGAGTACGACCAGTGGGTGCACGACATCACGTTCCACACGTATGTGCACGAGAACATCAAGGAATTCATGCGCGGCTTCCGGTACGACGCGCATCCGATGTCGATGCTCACCGCCACCGTGGCAGCGCTGTCGTCGTTCTATCCGGAAGCCAAGAACATCCACGACCCGGACCAGCGGAACATCTCGATCATCCGCCTTCTGGCGAAGGTGCCCACGCTGGCCGCCTTCATATATAGGCACGCGAAGGGACTCCCCTTCATCTACCCCGACAACGATCTGCACTACGTCGAGAATTTTCTCTCGATGATCGCGCGGATGTCGGAGCCCAAGTACGAGGCAAACCCGATCTTCTGCAAGGCGCTCGAGGTGCTCTTCATCCTCCACGCCGACCACGAGCAGAACTGCTCGACCAACGCGGTGCGCGCCGTCGGCTCGTCGCATGTCGATCCATTCTCGGCCGTCGCTGCCGGAATTGCCGCGCTCTACGGACCGCTGCACGGCGGCGCGAACGAGGCGGTGCTGCGGATGATCGAGGAGATCGGCCACCCGAAGAACGTCCCGCAGTTCATCGACGACGTGAAGGGCGGGAAAGGCAGCCGCCTGATGGGCTTCGGCCATCGCGTGTACAAGAACTACGACCC
>Ga0066652_100002272_pt1 | contig 10439 bp, 12 predicted proteins | sample GraSoiAngelo_101_FD_71413 | JGI IMG/M metagenome (GOLD analysis project Ga0066652, IMG submission 71413) | Grasslands soil microbial communities from the Angelo Coastal Reserve, California, USA - 14_0903_02_30cm | ecosystem: Environmental > Terrestrial > Soil > Grasslands | place: USA... | reverse complement strand
CTATCCCTTTGGCAAGATTGCGATGGGCTTTGCGCGCCAAGTTACGCCTCGCTGGTTGACGCGAAGCGCGTCCATTCGCTGCGAGCGTTCGAGCGAGACATGCAAACCTGCGATCGCACATGCGGCCGAGCCGTTGGGTCAGATCGACTTCGCGATATCGAGACCGACCGTGCTCGCCTATAACGCCGCCCGCCGACCGACACATTGCAGGCTTGATTGGCAGGACAACAGTCGGGCTGGCTACTTCGCCCGCTTCCAGATGAATTCCAATGTCACGCCGGCGGGCGTGCGGGGATTCGTGAAGTGCATTTCGTCGGCGGTGATGGACGTGATGATCCGGCGCTGATTAGGGGCTCCGACAAGATTCGGAAATGTGCTCGTCTCGATGTTAGCGTGGATGGTCTTTGTGTTTTCGTCGACCGTATATGTGCCGGTATAGGCGACTGAGCCCGACGCAATGGCCATCGCCTCTTCCGGCGTGGGGCGGCTGGGGTCGCTCGATGCCAGCTTAGGCGCGTCTGTGCGCGTCGTGATGAAGTGGAAGCGGCCATCGGCGGTGTACGTTACTGCACCCTGCAAGCTCGGCCGTGCGACCGTGCTGCCGTCATCACGCTTACCTGTGCTCGAAACGTAAATCCACGTCCCGACCAGTTGATCCTTGAGTGACTGTCCTTGAGCAGGCCTGCTGTTTCCGAAAGCAGAGATTGCGACGAACGCGAGGGCACATAGGCCAAGTGCGCAGCGCCTACTCATCAGGCTTCCTCCCAATGTCACAAAGTAGTGTCCGACGATGCGACCGAGCGTTAGGGGTTATGTCGCCAGAAGTAAAGGTCGAGCTTGCCGTCGCTTTCATGTCAAAAGCGCCCGACGATCGCGGCATGTCCGCTTCGCCCCTCCCCGCACAGGGAGCTTTTGATCGCAGTGCCGCTTGCTGCCGCCATTGGCGTGCTCATGCGCTTCGCGCTGCAGCAGTACTATGCGAGCCGCTATATGCTGCTGCCAATGCCTCCGCCGCGCCCCTGCGGGACGTGGGTGCATGAATATCTACGTCCGAGTCCTGAGCAGCGTGATGAACTCGCGCCGCCTCAGGGGCAAGTCTAGGAGATCAGCGTCGTGGCGTGCGGGCTCGGCCGTACTAGAAAAACGCCAGCGTGCGGATTTCGATGCTCTCGCGCGGCCGCGCGTTGGGCGGCGAGGTCGGGTCCTCGAAAGCGGTGTGGGCGGACCAGCGGGCGCGGCCGTCCTTCTCCGAATCGTAGACCTTGAACACCAGCGCCTCCTCGCGGCGCATGCGCGGCAGCCAGTACCAGCGATGCGCGGGATTGTAGGTCACGGCGTAGGTTTGGCCGATCCGGTTGGGATAACGCCGCTCGCTTATCAGAAAATCGTCGAACGAGATGCTGCGCGCATCGCAGATCCCGAGCGGGAAGCTCTCGACCGGATGGCGGATCGGCCGCCACACCTGCACGATGGCGAAACGGCGTTGCAGCAGCGCGTCGGCCTCTTGCGGGACGAGGTCGCGCACGCGCTGCGGGCCGGACCATTCGGTGTAATCGTTGTGCGCGCGGCGCACGACTTCGCGGATCTTGCGCGCCTCGCGCTGGTCGTCGTCGGCGGTGCGCAGGGTATGGTCGAAGACGACGACGCGCGAGGCGCCGCTCTCGGCCTTCACCAGCGCCTCCATCTCCGGATAATAGACGCGGCGGATCTCGTCGTCGTCGAAGAAGTCGGCGACCTTGGTGTCGTGGCGAACGAAACGGAAGCCATGGCGATCGAGCGCGAACGGCTCGGTGCTGCGCCGCGCGTTGTGGATCGTCACGCGGTGCGGATCGAGCGTGCCGCCGGTGCGGGTATCGGTTGCGCCCGGCGTCGCCGTCTGCGTGAACAGCTTCTCGCCGTTGTCGAGAACGTAGTTGACGGTCGCCTCGATGGTTTCGCCGACCGTTTCCCGTTCGATAACCTCTACCATGGGCAGCTCCTTCGCCTTGCCGGCTGCATCGCTGGGCGCCGCCGCCGGCCGCAGCGCACCGCCGCCTGATATAGGCCGGGGAGGCAGGCGGGACAATCGCCCTGTCGCGCAGGCGCCGCTCTGACATGCCGGCGCGGCAGGGCTGAAACAGCGATTGCTGTTTGAGGTCGACAACGCGGAATGTTCTTCTCCGCAAATCCACCGCGGGAGGCGTATCTCCAGGGCCGCAGGGGCGTTCGCGCCCCGGCGGTGCTGCTTGACGGCGGGTGCGAGGCTTGCCGATGATCGCGACGGTGAATGCCAGCCCTTTCAGGGGAGACCCCTATGAAGCCCTTCGCAGTCCTGATCGCTCTCGGCTTGATCGCGGCCGCGGCGCCCGTTGCGAGCCGAGCGCAGGGACAGGCGCCAAGCCCAACGGCGCCGGTGACGGGAATGAATCCCGATCGCACCATCGCCGATCCGGCCACGCGCAAGACGATACGCGCAAGGCTGAACGCGTTGCGGGAGAAACGCGCCGCTTGTCGCAAGCAGGCGCGCCAACAGAAAATCCCATTGCTGAAGCGGCGTGCCTACGTCAGAGCCTGCATCCGTTCATGAGGAGAGGCGCAGCGCTCGCCATGCGCTGACCGGCTGCGCCACCGCCGGTTTTGACGGCCGAGCGGATCTTCACCTGACGGGGAAAAAGCCCAGCGTCTTGAAGGTCAGCCGGGCGCGGACGAGGTCGCCCGTGGCGCTCAGGTTAAAGTCGCGGACCGCCGCCGGAGCGCAAGCCGGATTGACGCAGAACGCGCGCGCCCCGTTGAGGTCGAAGTGTTGATATTCAGCACCGAGAATGACGTCGACCAGCACGCCTTTGTGGATGACGTAGTCGAAGCCGCCGCCCGCGTACCAGCCGTTGTTGCTGCTCGAGACGCCGTTCCCCGGACCGAGCGGCCCGCAAATATTGGTGATGCTCGAGCAATGGGTGTTCATGAGATCGGCTCTCGCCCAGCCTCCGGTCGCAAACACCAGCAGCCGGTCCCAGGCGTAACCCAGTCGCGGACCCGCCGTGAGCAGATTGAGGATCTTGTGCTCGCCGAACGTATTTTCGTCGAAGCCGAGTGCAACGGGAAGCACATCGCTCCGGCTGCGGCATTCATGCTCAATGCAGGCAATTCGCGCGACTTCCGCGCCGAGGACCCAGGCGCCCCACTGCCATTGCGCGCCCGCGTGGAATCCGAAGATGCCGTCGCTGTCGCCGGTCGTGACGTCGGGAGTGGTCGCGCCCGGGGTTGGGAAATGGTGAGTGACGTCGTACCGCGCCCCGCCGGCGTTGACGCCGAGATAAACGCCGGACCAGTCGTAGTACGCCGCGGCAGGCGCAGGCGCTGCCTCTAATGGCAACTCCGCCGCCCCTGCGGGCGCTGCAATCATTGCCATAAGCGCGACGCTGCAACAAAAATTCTTCATGGCCCCGCCTCGAGCAATGCCCGACGCTTGAGCATGGCACGGGCGAGGCCGATTCGGCTGTGACCCTTCGGCAACGCTGAAGAAGATTCGAAGGCTCGATGCGCCCCAGCGGGCGGTATTTCGCCGATGAGCGCAGCAAATTACGGCAGCTCGGGCGGTGCGCTGTGCGCAATGCACGCGCGCGTTCGCAGCGGCGGCGCTGCTGAAAAATCTAAGTGTTCCCTGCACTTAAGGCGATCGCGCAAAAACCGCTTGACTCGTGTAACGAGAATCTTCCAGAAACGCGTATTCCCCGAAATTGCGCCGGAGGCCCGGGCGGGATTGCCGCGCCGGGCTTTTTGCTGCGCGGACGCACGCTTGCGGCCGCGCGGGGCGCATTTTCTTGCGAACAGAAAGGACTACGTCATGCCGTTTGAGAAAGGCGAGAGTGGAAACCCTGCCGGCCGGCCGCGCGGGGCGCGCAACCAGGCAACCTTGCTGATGCAAAACCTGTTGGCCGACGATGCCGAGGCGATCGGGCGCAAGGCCATCGAGATGGCCAAAGCCGGCGATTTGGCGGCCATCCGCTTGTGCATGGACCGGCTTGCGCCGGCGCGCAAGGACGAGCCGGTCGCGTTCGAGTTGCCGCCGATCGAAAAGCCCGCCGATATCGTCGCCGCGACGGCGTGCATCGTCGCCGCGGTCGCCGCCGGCGAGCTCACCCCCTCGCAAGCCGCCGAGCTGTCCAAGGTGATCGACGTCCACGTGCGGGCGCTCGAGAGCAAAGACTTCGACGAGCGCCTCACCAAGCTGGAAAACCGGAAAGTCGAAAACCGGCCGGGGCTATAAGCTGCGCACGCATCGGCGCGGCGCGCGCATGCGGAGCGCGCGACGCATACCGCCGGTTGCAGAAAACGAGCGGCCATTGTTTCGGGATTGTTATTTACAATGAAAATACCTACCAGCGCGTGTAGCGGCGCGGCACCGTGCGAGTACGCACCTCCCGGCTGAATGCCTGCCGGAATATCCGCAACTTGGACCGATCTCGTTTTGTGGAGAGAACAATGAGTGAGCCAGCGGTCAAACAGATCGTGCTTGCGTCCCGCCCCAGAGGGCCGCCCACCCGCGAGAACTTCCACCTGGAGGACGTGCCGATGCCAGAGCTGCCGCGGGGCGGCCTATTGCTGCGCGTGCTCTACCTGTCGCTCGATCCGTACATGCGCGGCCGCATGGACGACCGCAAGTCGTACGCGCAGCCGGTTCGCGTGGGCGAGGTGATGACCGGTGAAAGCGTGTGCGAGGTGATCGCGTCCGACCAACCTGGCTATGAGGTCGGCGACATCGTGTTGGCGCGGACCGGCTGGCGCACGCACGCGGCTTCGGCGGGCGCAGCTTTGCGCAAGCTCGACCCCGCTGTGGCGCCGATCACCACCGGACTGGGCGTGCTCGGCATGCCCGGCTTCACCGCCTATGCGGGTCTCAACCTGATCGGCAAGCCGAAGCCGGGCGAGACAGTCGTTGTCGCGGCCGCGAGTGGCCCGGTTGGGTCACTGGTCGGGCAACTCGCGAAAATCGCTGGCGCAAGAGCTGTCGGCATCGCCGGCGGTGGCGAAAAATGCCGCTCCGTTGTCGAAGAGTTTCGCTTCGATGCCGCTGTCGATCATCGGGGATCCGACTTTGCCGGAAAGCTGCAAGCTGCCTGTCCGAATGGGATCGATGTGTATTTCGAAAACGTCGGCGGCGCCGTTTGGCAAGCCGTGCTGCCCTTGCTCAATACGTTTGCCCGTGTCCCGGTGTGCGGACTGATCGCCCAATACAACGCCACCGGTCCCGCTGCCGGACCAAATCTCCTTCCCGCGACCATGCGGGAAGTACTCACCAAAAGTCTGACTCTGCGCGGCTACATCAACTACGAATTCGCCGCCGATCACTACCCCGCGTTCCTGCGCACTGTCGGCGCTGCGATCACCGATGGGCGCATCCGCTATCGCGAGGACATCACCGACGGGCTTGAGAATGCGCCAACCGCCTTCATCGGCATGCTGGAAGGCCGCAATTTCGGCAAGGCACTGGTGCGTGTCGCGCCGCCAGCGTGATATCGCTGCGCCCGCGGCACGGGCCGATGTCCGCTAAATCGAGCGTGCGGCGCGCCGGGCCGGGGAGGCTCCCTCACTGACGGAGCTTTCCGCGTCCTCGCGCGCGCCCGGCGGATTGAGCGCCGCGGCGACCGCGTCGTCCACCCGCTCCAGCCAGACGAAACGCACCTGTTGGCGCGCGGCTTCCGGCACGTCCTCGAGGTCCTTGCGGTTGCGCGCGGGCAAAAGCACCGTGGTGATGCCGGCACGCGCCGCCGCCAACACCTTCTCCTTTACCCCGCCGATCGGAAGCACGAGACCGCGCAGCGAGATCTCGCCGGTCATCGCCGTGTCGTTGCGCGCGGTGCGGCCGGTGAGCAGCGACGCCAGCGCCACGAACATGGCGACGCCCGCGCTGGGGCCGTCCTTGGGGATGGCGCCCGCCGGCACGTGAATGTGGATGTCGGATTTCTCGAACAGCGCGACGTCGAAACCGAGCTCCGCCGCACGCGCCTTGGCCAGCGTGAGCGCGGCCTGCGCGCTTTCCTTCATCACCTCGCCGAGCTGGCCGGTCAGGATCAGCCGGCCATTGCCGGCAACCCGCGTCGCCTCGATGAAGAGGATGTCGCCGCCGGTCGGCGTCCAGGCGAGCCCGGTGGCGACGCCCGGCACGCTCGTGCGCATGGCGGTCTCGTTCTCGAACCGGCGCGGCCCGAGGATCGCCGGCAGCGCGCCGGCCTCGATGCGCATGCGCTCGACCGTGCCCTCGGCAACACGCATGGCGACGTGGCGGCACACGGCGCCGATCAGGCGCTCCAGATTGCGCACGCCCGCCTCGCGCGTGTAGTCGCGGACGATGGCCCTGATGGCGTCCTCGGTGATCTCGCACTGCTCAGCGGAGATCCCGTTGGCCTCGAGCTGGCGCTTGAGCAGATAGCGCCGGGCGATCTCGAGCTTCTCGTCCTCGGTGTAGCCGGGGAGCTCGATCACCTCCATGCGATCGCGCACCGGGCCCGGAATGGTGTCGAGCACGTTGGCGGTGGCGATGAACATCACCCTGGAGAGATCGAAGGCGACGCCGAGATAATTGTCGCGGAAGGTCGAATTCTGCTCCGGGTCGAGAACTTCGAGCAGCGCCGAGGACGGATCGCCTTGAAAGCCGGCGCCGAGCTTGTCGACCTCGTCGAGCATCATCACGGGATTGCGCGTTCCCGCCTTGCGGATCGACTGGATGATGTTTCCCGGCAGCGCGCCGATATAGGTGCGCCGATGGCCTCTGATCTCCGCCTCGTCGTGCACGCCGCCGAGGCTCAGGCGGACGAACTTGCGCCCGGTCGCGCGCGCGATGCTCTGTCCGAGCGAGGTCTTGCCCACGCCCGGCGGCCCGACGAAGCATAGGATCGGGCTCCTGCCGTCGGGCTTGAGCTTGCGCACCGCGAGATATTCGAGAATGCGCCGCTTGATCTTGGGGAGCCCGTAATGATCCTCGTCCAGGATGCGCCGCGCTTCGGCGACGTCGATGTTGTCGGTGTCGAGCTTCGACCAGGGCAGATCGATGAGCCAATCCAAATAGGCGCGGATCATGCCGTATTCGGCGGCGGCCTCGGGCATGCGCTCGAGCCGCTTGAGCTCCTTCGTCGCCTGATCCTTGGCCTCCTTCGGCATGCCCGCCTTTTCGATCGCGTCGCGCAGCTCGGCGATCTCGGCCGATTTCTCGTCGCCCTCGCCCAGCTCCTTCTGGATGTGGCGCAGCTGCTCGCGCAGGATGTGCTCGCGCTGCTGCGAGGAGAGCGATTGCTGCGTCTGCTCGCCGATCTGCTTCGAGAGTTTGAGTACCTCGATACGCTGCGCAAGGAGCGCAAGCACTTTGTCGAGCCGCTCGCGGATGTCGATCGTCTCCAGCACGTCCTGCTTTTCCGACGGCTTGGCGTCGAGGATGCCGGCAATGAAATCGGCAAGCGCGGAGGCCGAATCCAGGTTCTCGATCGTGCCCGCCACTTCCGGGGGAACATTGGCCAAGAGTTCGATGGCTTCACGCGCGCGGCTTCGCACCAGGCCGATGCGGGCCTCGATCTCGGGCGTGATGACCTCGGCGACACCGATTTCCTCGACGCGGGCGACCAGAAACGGAAATCCGGGCAGCTGCTCGACGACGCGGAAGCGCCGCACGCCTTGGACAATGGCGTGATGCGTCCCGTCGGGGGCGGTGACGTAGCGCAGAATCTGCGCCGCGGTTCCCACCCAGTGCAATTGCTCCAGCGTCGGCTCCTCGACCGCCGGATCGATCTGCAGGATGACGCCGAGCGGGCGCTGGTTGCGCACCGCGCTCTGGGCCGCCGCGATCGACGATTTGCGCCCGATCGTCAGCGGCAGCACGATGCCGGGAAACAGCACGAGCTGCCGCACCGGCAGCAGGATCATGCTGTCAGGCGGGAGCGGCGGGTGGGCCTCGCCCTGATCGGGAGGTCTGCTCTGTGCTAGATCTGCCATGGCGCGCGCCGATGTCACCGCGAGTGCGTGAGGGTGAGAACGAGACAGCCGTTCACGAGAGTGAAGCGGCCCAATTGCCAACCTTGGTCGGATAGCCGCAGCCGGCGCTCGAAACGCCCGTGCGGGATTTCCAAGCGATGGATGGCGGCGCCGTGCACGCAGGCGGGCAGTTGCCGCACGCCGGCGACGCGCAGCACGCCGCGTTCGATCGCGATCTCGATCGCCTGGGGTTCGACCCCCGGCAGCGCCGCGACAATGGTCAATTCCTGCTCGCTCTCGTACACATCGACCGGGGGCTCCCAATTGACGGCCGCGGCCGGCGCCAGCCCAGGCTGGAAGAAGCGCCGGTGCAATTGCTCCGCCCGCTCGATCATCGCGCACGCTTCGGCCCACATCCAGTTTCTCGGATCGGCTGCGCTCATGGCACCTGCCCTTCTCGCAATCGGGTCATCTCGTCCAAGTCTTCGCTCTCGTCCGGCCGGGCCGCGATCGATCCGCCGCCGGCAGCGATTATAGAGTCCGCTCGCGGGTTTCGCCCGCCCCCGGAAACGACGGCTCACTCCTTGCCGTCCGGTATTAGATATAGGAATGCAGTCCATCAAATTGGAGGCTGGCGAACTCCTCGTCGATCATCGGCATGGTGGCGTGAGCGCGGCTGGGCGGCGGCGCGAGGCGAAGGGGCGGTTTGCGGCCGCCGCTGAAAGCGTGTACCGCAGGCAGGCCTTTTCCACGCGGAGCGAGCACGCGATGCCTCGTTACTACTTTCACATCACCAATGCGCAAGAACGCCTGGACAATCCGAAAGGAATGGACTTGCCGGGCAATGCCGCGGCGCGTGAGGAGGCGGTGGTGCTGGCGGGCCAACTCAGGCACGGCAAGGTGATGCCGGGGCGAAGCTGGCAGGGCTGGTTCGTCAGCGTGGTGGATCAGCACGGGCATGAGGTCGATTCCGTGCCGATCGCCGACATGCCGGATGAATAGAGCCCGCCAGCGCGGTTCAGTGCGGCCGCTTCGCCCGCATCGCGCGAAAGTAGGCCCACTCGTCCACCACGCGCCCGTCGGGCAGGCGGCATACGCCGTATTGGCCGCGCGGGCCCTTGCGGATCTCGGTCTTGCCGCCGCTCTTGGCGCAGAACACCGATGCCGGATTTGCCAGCGCCCAGGCGCTCTGCGGTGCCATGAAGAGGATGGCAACGAAGATCAATCCGCTCGCGCGCCGCATCTTACTCTCCCGCTTCAGCCGCATCGACATGCTATAGCATGACGCCGTGACGCCATCGCAACGCGCCGTCTCAGTGAGACGGCACGGCATCGGCGCGGCGGCGGACGGCGCAAAGCCATCACCGGCGAGCACGAGAGCGGCAAGCCTAGCAGTCGCGGCAGATGCGAAGCTTCCTGTCGACTTCCTGCTCCTCGGGCGATCTGATCGGCGCGCTTTCATTTGGCCCCGCCGGCACGTCCTTGGCCCGGGGTTGGCGGTGACCGACCGGGGCTTCCCTCACGCCCCCGGCCTGACCGGCGGTGCTATCGGTTTGTCCGCTCGTCGGCGCACCGCCGCTCTGCCGTGAGGCGGGATCCGGATTGTTCTGCGCGGCGGCAGCCCCCGCCAGGACGGCTGCCGCGACGAGCACGTAACTCATTGCAACGACACGCATCGTCATACCCCTTCATTGTGAAACGGAGTGTAAAGCATTGCTCCACTCGATCGTTCGCTCACCCGCCCGTGACAGTGCTTTTGTCGCGCGCGGAGGTTTCCCTCAGTGGCGCTTGAAGTACTGCACCGCGCGCTCGTGCTTCTCGGCCGCCGCGCGTGACTTGAATGTGCCGAGATTGCGCCTGCGGCCGGTCTTCGGATTGACTTTGCGCGAATAAAGCCGGTATCCGCCGGCTTTGAGCTTGCGGATCATCGCCGCCTCCATTGCCCCGGCAGCGCCGGATGCCGCGCCTTCGAGGAAACCCTGAGCAGCGCCCGTAAGTTCCAACACGGCTGCGGCGCGTTTTCCGCAAAGGTTCGACCAGGGGCTTTTTACGAAGCTTTTCGACAGCACGCGCGACGGCCCGGCTCGGAAGACGCGCTCTGCCCGGCCATGACGCAAAATGGGTTGAGCTAATTCAATCCTGGCCTAGCGCCGAAGCACGACGGCCGAGGGCTGTCGCTGCTCCCAGTCCTTGCGCGCCAAATCGGGCAGGTCATCCTCGGCCTGCGGAAATCCCAGGCAGAGGTAGGCGATGAATTTCCAGTCCGCAGGAACGTCGAGGATCGCCGCGACGGCCGCCGGCTCGAGGATCGACACCCATCCGACGCCGATGCCCTGGGAGCGCGCCGCAAGCCAGATCGTGTGGACCGCGGTCACCGCCGAATACTCGATCATCTCCGGCATGGTATGGCGCCCGAGCCCATGCCCTTGCGCCGTCGCGCGGTCGGCGAACACCGCGAGCTGACACGGCGCATCGTCCAACCCGGCAAGCTTGAGCCG
>Ga0066652_100002270_pt1 | contig 10442 bp, 6 predicted proteins | sample GraSoiAngelo_101_FD_71413 | JGI IMG/M metagenome (GOLD analysis project Ga0066652, IMG submission 71413) | Grasslands soil microbial communities from the Angelo Coastal Reserve, California, USA - 14_0903_02_30cm | ecosystem: Environmental > Terrestrial > Soil > Grasslands | place: USA... | reverse complement strand
GCGCAGGCGACCGAGCTCACGGCGGTCGTGACGGTCGGCTACGGCACGCAGAGCCGCCGCAACGTCTCCGGCGCGGTGTCGTCGCTGAACACCGAGGACATCCGCCAGGTGGTCGCCGCGAACCCGCTCGACGCGATCAAGGGACGCATTCCCGGCGTCGACATCACGTCGGGGAGCTTCGAGCCCGGCGCCGCCAACAACATTCGCATCCGCGGCACGCGCTCGATCTCGGCCAGCAACAACCCGCTCTACGTCGTCGACGGCGTGCCGATCACGGGCGATCTGCGCGACGTCGATCCAACGAGCATCGACCGGGTCGAAGTTCTGAAGGATGCGTCCGCGGCCGCCGTGTACGGGAGCCGCGGCGCCAACGGCGTCGTGATGATCACGACCAAGCAGGGCAACAGCAGCGGCAAGACGGAGGTCACCGTCAACTCCACGTATGGCGTGTCGAACGTCCGGCGTGAAGTCCCGATGATGAACGCGCAGGAATTTGCCAACTTCCGTCGCGAATCCTACCGCTACGGCGGGAGCGCGGCGCAGCAGACGGCGTGCGCCAACTACATGACCAACCCGACGCCGTGCGACGCCGTCGCGCTCGATCCGACGATGCGGGCCAATCTCGCCGCGGGCGTCGACACCGACTGGCAGGAGCTGATGCTCCGGCAAGGCAACATCCTGAACACGCAGGTCGGCTTCGCCGGCGGCAACCAGAACACGCGCTTCCGCGCCGGTCTGGGCTACCTCGGCCAGAAAGGCATCTCGATCGTGCAGGACTACGTCGCGCGAACGGTGTCGACCAACCTGAGCCACGACTACAGAAAGCTGCATCTGCAGCTCGGTGTGCAGGGCGTGCGCAACTACCGCAATGCCGGACGTGGCGCCGTCATGTGGGACGAGGCGCTGTTCAACTCCGCGCTCGGCCGCGCATTCGATCCCAACACCGGCGCGCCGGTGTTTCTCCCCACCGAGGACGGCCTCCTCGTGAACCCGGTGATGGCCGCGCAGAGCTACATCCGCGAGATCGACCGGACGAACGTGCTCGGCACGCTCACCGGCTCGTACGAGATCACGCCGGGGCTTCGCGCGCACGTCGACTTCGGCCCGCAGTACACCAGCCAGGACGACGGTGAGTTCATCGGCGTGTACACGCGCCAGAAACGCGGTGTGGGACAGCCCGACGCGACGATTCGGCGCAACACGAACACGAACTTCACGCTGAGCAACTATCTCGACTTCGACCGCACCCTCCGCAGCGACCATCACGTGCAGCTGACCGCGCTGTACGAGGTCGCGAGCTTCCGCACCGTGTTCGACACCGCCGCCGCGCTCGCGCTGCCATTCGACAACCAGCTCTGGTACAACCTCGGCACCGGGAGCTCGCCGACGCTGTTCGGCACGTACACGACGACGGCGCTGCAGTCCTACATGGGTCGCCTGAACTACACGTTCCGTGATCGGTACATCCTCTCGCTCACCGGCCGCTACGACGGCTCGAGCGTGCTCGCCGAAGGACACAAGTACGCCTTCTTCCCGGCCGCCTCGGTCGCGTGGCAGGTCGGCGACGAAGCGTTCATGAAGCGGTTGTCGGCGATCTCGGACCTCAAGCTTCGCCTCAGCTACGGTCGCGTGGGCAACAGCGCCATCGGCGCCTATCAGACGCTCGGTCTGCTCAACCGCGTCACGTACGCCAACAACAACAACCCCGTCATCGGCTTCCAGCCGGGCAACATCCCGAATCCCGACCTAAAATGGGAGACGACCGACAAGTTCAATGTCGGTCTCGACTTCGGCGTGTTCGACCAGCGCGTCACCGGCACGGTCGACGCGTATCGCGAGAACACGCACGACCTGCTCCTGCCACGCGCGCTGCCCTACACCTCGGGCTACTCGAGCGTGCTGCAGAACGTCGGTGCGACGAAGAACGTCGGCCTCGAGTTCGCGGTGTCGACGCAGAACCTCAATCACTGGCACGGCATCGACTGGACGTCCGACCTGAACCTGTCGACGAACAAGAACGAGATCGTGGCCCTGCAGAGCGGACTGACGGCGGACGTCGGCAGTGGACGGTGGGTCGGCCAGCCGATCAACGTGTACTTCGACTATCAGTACACCGGCCTGTGGCAGATCCCGGATTCGGCACTGGCGCGCACGACGTGCAGCTGCAAGCCCGGCGACATCCGCGTCGCGGACCTGAACGGCGACGGCAAGATCACGGCGGACGATCGCACGTTCATCGGGCGGCACTTCAACTTCCCGCGTTGGCAGGGGAGCCTGAACAACCGCGTCGCGTTCAGGAACTTCGACGTCTCCGCGCTCGCCGCGGCGCGCATCGGCTACACGATCAACGACGCGTTCACCGCGGCGTACAACAGCCTCGCGGGGCGGTTCAGCAACATCAAGGCGAACTACTGGACGCCCGAGAACCAGAGTGGCACCGAGCCTCGGCCCAGCACCAACGGCCTCGGCACGTATGCCGGATCGCGCAACTACAAGGACGGCTCGTTCGTTCGGATTCGCGATCTCACGCTCGGCTACACGCTGCCGGCACGTGTCGCCAGTCGCCTGACGGCGCAGCGCGCACGCCTCTACGTGCGCGCGCAGGATCCCTTCATCTGGACCAACTACGAGGGCTGGGATCCCGAGGCGGGCTTCAGCGCAGGCAACGGCGCCAACAACGCATCGCAGATCGACCAGGGCGGTCCGGCGTTCAGGACCGTGCTCTTCGGCGTCGACCTCGGACTCTGATCCACACACCCAGCTCAACGCATAGAGAGACCAACTCATATGATGCAGACACGAACGGTCCTCGCGCTGACGGCCGTTGCGGCCCTCGCGGGGCTGGCGGGGTGCATGGATCTGGAGGAGCACCCGATCACCGGCGTCGCGGCGGACTACTATGGCACGGCCGCGGGGGCGAATGCCGCCACCGTCGGCGCGTATACCAGACTGAAGGACTTCTACGGCCAGGAGTCCGAGATCCTCATGACGATGGTGGGGACGGACTCGTGGGAGCGCGGCGAGCAGCTTCTCGGCAACGGCTTCTGGAACGACTACACCGCGCAGCTCGGTCCGTCGGTCGGTGACCCGCTCCTCAACCGGTGGCAGACCTACTATCAGGGCGTCAACGCGGCGAACACCGCCATTCAGGCGATCGGCAATTCCAGCGCGCTCGACCCCAGCATCAAGAACGTCCGGCTTGCCGAGTCGAGGTTCATCCGCGCGCTGATGTACTTCAATCTCGTGCGGACGTGGGGCGCCGTGGAGCTCGACACGCTTCCCACGGAGGGCGTGGTCACGACGGCGTCGCGCACGGCGCCGAGCGAGATCTACGCGAAGGTGATCGTCCCCGACCTCGAGTTCGGCATCGCCAACCTGCCGGTGAAGCAGTCGGAGATCATGCGTGCGACGAAGGGTGCGGCGCAGACCCTCCTCACGGAGGTGTATCTGACGCGTGCGGCAGCGGGCGACTTCGACAAGGCGCGCGACCTCGCCACCGCTGTCATCACCTCCAACACGTACAAGCTGAACCCCAGCTTCCGCGCGCTGTATTGCGGACCCGAGAACGGCAACGGTGCGTGCGACTTCGTCGCGTCACAGAAGACCGATCCCGAGATCATCTTCTCGGTGCAGTTCATCGGCGACGGAGCCGTCGACCCGTTCGGGAACAGCCTGCATCTCTACTACACGATGGGATATGACGGCAGCGGACTCGCCGTGCCCACGCTCGCCCGCACGCGCGCCTACGGCCGTCCCTTCCGACGCACGCGCCCGACGCTGCACCTGCTGCGCTTGTACAACCGTACGACGGACAGTCGCTACGAGGACACCTTCCAGCGCCTCTGGCGTCAGCCGAACGGCGATACGGCGATCTACTTCCCGGGCACACCAGTGGCCGACAAGAGCGGGCAGGGGAAGAAGTACGGCGAGAACGAGTACACGAGCCTCCTGTTCCCGACGCTCCTCAAGCATCTGGATCAGACGCGCGCCGATCCGAACACGTTCCCGGGACATCGCGACCGCACGATCTGGCGGCTCGCCGAGGTGTATCTGTTCCGCGCCGAGGCGAACATCCGCGCAGGGCGCCCCGCCGAGGCGATTGCCGACATCAACATCGTCCGGGCGCGCGCCGCGAAGCCGGGTCAGGTCAACACGCTGGGCGCGGCGGAGCTGACGGCGTTCAACGCCGATCCGCTCGGGTTCCTGCTCGACGAGCGCGAGCGCGAGCTCGCCGGCGAGGAGTTCCGGTGGTGGGTGCTGGCCCGTCAGGGACCGGCCGTGTTCCTGGCGCGCATCAAGGCATTCAACGCCGGTGCCGCACCGAACGTGAAGGAGTTCCACATCCTCCGGCCGATCCCGCAGACGCAGATCGATCGGACGGAGGGGGGCAAGGACGCATTCCCGCAGAACCCGGGGTACTAGTCCCGACCTGCCTTAAGTCGCATTGCAATACGCCGTGAAACCGTGACCTTACCTCCAGCTGCGCTCGCGCAGCTGGAGGTAAGTCGCCTCGAGCCTTCGCCGACCGAATGCCCGAGTGTCGCATCATCGCGAGCACGTGACCGTGCGTCGACGCCGATCACACAACCGGCGAGGTGACCGATGCGATCGCTGCTGGCTCTCCGTTCTTCGTGCAGGCGGTATCACTGGATCGTCGCGCTCGCCGTCGTCGCGCTCGCACCCGCGTGCAAGTCGACACCGACGCAGCGAACACGGCGCGTCGACCGTTCGGTGATCACGCGCGATCAGATGCTCGACGGTTCCTACGTGACGGTGTATGACGCCGTGGCGGCGCTGCGCTCGAACTGGCTCCGCGCACGGGGACCCGACAGCTTCGTGCTCCCGAGCATCGTCTGGGTCTACATCGATGGCACTCGGGCCGGGGACGTCGAGGTGCTGCGCAACATCCAGCCGAAGCTGGTGAATGCCGTGCGCTTCTACGACGGTCCGACGGCAACCGGTCGATGGGGCGTGGACAACGGGGCAGGGGTCATCCACGTCTCCACGTGGTCGGATGGCGCGGGTGGCATTCCGCTTCCCGACAGCACGCGCGGCGTGACGAAACCGGTTCGCGATTCCAGCTCGAAGCGCTGAACGCCGGAAGGCGGCAACGACGGATCGCGCGAAAGAGGCGAGGCGAGGGATCTGCACCTCTTCGGCTGGCTTTGCTACGGCGCGGAGATCTCTCCGCCGCGGATCCGGTCCGTTCCGCGTAATCGTCGTTCCAGATCCGCAGTCCGTCGTTCAGAGTCGAGCCGCCAATCGAAGCCACCAGCCTCGCGAACGCTACTCGATCAACGCGAGCTCGTGTTCACGCACGACCGGCAGCGTGAACCGCAGCCAGCCGTCGTGCGCCACGGCGCGCTCCGTGCGACCGCCGACGCGCCAGCGTACCATGCGCGATGGTTTGCGCGCCGGATCGCGCAGCCGCACGTCAACGGGGCCGACGGGGATGATCTCCTCCATCGGCGCGCGCCAGCTTCCGGCTCCCGTCAGATTCACGACGTGCAGCACGAGCCGGTCGGACTGGCGATAGAGCTCCACATCGAGCAGCCCGGGCCCCTCGACCCGTAGCGGGATGCTGTCGCCTGCGGCCCACCGGACGAGGTTCGCGAGCAGATCGCCGTGATCGGGAAGGTTGTCGATCGCGTACCGTCGATCGAGGTCGGCCGGCATGAACGCGACGCGACGGCCGCCTTGCTCGTTGACGACGAGTCCGGGGATCTCGGTGCGCGGCTCGCGCATCCACGCCGTCTCGGGTGGAAAGGCGGGGAATGCCGGGATGAACGTCGCAAGCACCGATGCGCCGGCGGCGACGCGCAGCGGCTCCAGCGATCCGCCATACGCGAGGATGTCGGTCTGCGCGAACCCCGCGAGCACCGGATGCCGCGTGCCCGTCGCGCGCGGCTCGCTCACGACGTGGGGCCCGTCCACACCTGCACGCAGCTCGGGCGTGAGGCGGAGATACGTCTGCGCCGCGGCGGTGCTTCGCAGGCGCTCCGACGCGGTCCGCGCCGGCGTCGTGCTCTCCGCGCGTGATGCACCGAACAGGTCCGCGAGTGCGAAGTCCGACCGCGCGTCGCCCCACTCGTCGAAGAGACTCGTCTGACCGGTCGCGATGAGCGCGCCGCCCCGCTCGACGAACCGTCGGATGGCTGCGACCTGCGCGTCCGCGAGCGCACCGAGATTCGGCAGGACCAGCACCGAGATGCCCGCGCCGATCTCGCCGATCTGGTCGACATGGATGGGGACGTGCGGGATTCGCGCCCGCACGAGCGCGTGCATCCAGCCACGGAGCGGCAGCTCGGTAAGCTCCTCGCCTGCGTCGCGACCGTAGAAGTCGACGCTGCGCTGCGACCACACGAGGCCGACGCTTGCCACGGGCGTGCGATCGACGAGATACCGCTCGTTCTCGCGATGCCAGCGCATCATCGGCTCGGCGGTACGATACATCCGGCGGTCCTCATGATACGCCGACACGTGGTGCCACCACGGCTGGATGCCGCCCGCGAACCCCGCGAGCATCCAGGCGCGCGCCTCGGCCGGCGGCTTGGTGGCCAGGCGAAACATCGGGGTGCCGATCTGATACATCGGCATGCTCTCCGGGATCAGCTTGTCCCAGCCCAGCATGCCGTGGATGAGCTTTCCCGTGAACGCGTTGTGCTGAAAGCCCTCCGCGTTGCTGCGCGTCTGATGGTCGAGCAGGACGATCGGTGTCCGCGCGCAGATCGCACGGTAGTCGCGGAAGCTCCGCGCCTGGCCGGCGATGCCGCCGCCGTTCATCCCCACCCAGATGCAGTCCGCTCCGCCGGCGGCGCGCGTGACGGCGTTGTTCTCGTCCCACAGTTGGAGCCGTCGTGCGTAGCTCCACTCGATCCAGCGCCGGAAGCCGACGTCCTCCCAGTCACGGCGGCGCGGCAGCTCCCGACCCGTGGTGTCGCGGAAGCCGCGCTGGCAGTTCTCGCAGTAGCAGACGCTGTTGCGATCGAGCCCGCTCCAGCTGTTGTCGGTGAACCCGTCCGGCCGCGCGCGCTCGATGATCTCGCGCATGACGTCGGGGAGAAAGCTGCGATAGTACGGGCCGTTGATGCACGTGACGTACAGATCACCGCTGCGATAGGGCGCGCCGTCGGCATCCACCGCGATCCAGTCCGGATGCTCGCGGAACACCGGCTCGTGCACGCGATTCGAGTCCATACGCGCGACGACGGTGAGTCCCTGCTCGCGCGCGGCGCGCGCGAGGTCGCCGAACAGATCGCGGTCGCCGAGGCGCGCGGCGCGATACTGGAGCGGATACCGGCTGGGGTAATAGGCGACGATGCCGCCGGCGTTGACGATCACTCCCTGGATCGCCGTGCGCGTCCAGTACTGGCGCCACCAGGCGATGTCGTACCGTTCGGGGTCGATCTCGGTGATGTTGGTCTGACCCCATCGTAGCGTACGGCGATACCAGGGCGCGGGACTCCCAGGCACGGCGTGCGGATCGAGGGCTGGCGTCGGGCGTGCGAGCGAACCGCCGACCAGCGCGGCCGCGCCGAGCTGTGCGACGAACTCGCGCCGAGTGGTCGTCATCGAGAGGGGAGCGGGATCACGATGGAAGAAAAGGTGATCCGCGTCGCGCTTGCGCGCGAGGTCGGCGGCCGCCGCGAGCTACGCCGCGACGGCCGCGAGATTCCTGCGCGAGCCTCGTTCCTACTTGTTGAGCGACGTTTGAATGTCCTTCGCCCGCGCCAGGTGCGCGGCCACGGTCGGGCGCACCTTCTCGAGCAGCGCCTTCAGATCGGCGTTCTGCGCGTTGGGGATCAGCGTCTTGTCGAGCGCATCGAGCACGGTCTGATGGTACGTGACCTCGTTGTCGATGTAGCCCTTGTCGAAATCGGCCCCGGTCTTCCCCTGGAGTTTCGACGTCGAGGCGTCGGCCGAGCTCTTGAGCGACTTGCTGACGTCGTTGTCCTCCGGCGTCACCTTGAGCTTCGTCGCCAGCGCGACGGCCTGCTTGTTCACGGACGAGTGATCGTTGATCATCGTCTGCGCGAAGTCCTTCACCGACTTCGCCGAGCCGTTCTTCTTCGCCATGACCCCCGCCGCGCTGTCGATCGAGTTCGCGGTGACGGCGATGTGGGCGATCTGTGCGTCGTTCGGCGCGGCGGCCGCGGGCTTGGCGGTATCGGCCGGCGCCATCGGCGCCGCCGACGTGGCGGCAGCGCTGTCGGCCATCCGGGCACTGTCGGCGCTTCCGGCTTCCTTCTTCGAGCAGGCGCCCAGCCAGGTGACGACGGCGAGCGCGAGTGACGACAACATGACGGCGCGAGCTGGGCGAATCGGAGTGAGCATGGTTGTTCGCGATCCCTCGGCGGTATGATGGATGGTGCGGAGATCGGGCGGTCAGCGGCGCTCTCTACCGCAAGCGGGGTGCGAGCGCCGCGTGAAAGACGCGAACCGCTGCCGAGCTGTCGGCCTCATCCGTTCGCCCCCCGGCGCTCACTTGGCGATCGTCGCCCCCGCCAGCTCGGCGATCGCGCTGAGCGTCGTCTCCGCGGCGTTCAGGCCGAGTCGGAAGTCGGCATCGGTGTACGTCGAGAAGAGATCCGTCGGCTGGTGCCACTGCGGATCCCACCCCGCGCCGATCTGCGACCCACGCTCGTTCTCGCGAAGGCTGATCGCCGGAACGATGTCCTTGAACGGATCGGAGTCGGTGTTCGTCATGTGCTGGCCGACGGCCGCCGGGTAGTCGTGCGCGTACCGCTCGTTCGCGCGTGCGAACGCCCACGCCAGCTTCTGCGACTCCGCCGCCATCTTCGATTTGGACTGGAACTCGATGTTCACGTCGGCTTCCGGTCGCTGCTCCTTGCTCAGCGACGAGTCCGCGTGTGGCATCCCGTGGTCGAACATCATCATGTCGTGCTGGATCATCCCGAGCCACTTCGGTTCTGGATATCGGCCCGAGCCGGCGGGACTCTCCTTGCCCTGGAGCGACTGTCGCTGCGCCACGTAGGCGACGGCGCCGTCCAACCCGGACTCCTCGTTGTTCCACAGGATGAAGCGGATCGAACGCGACGTGCGCACATCGGGCGCGCTGAAGACGCGGGCGAGCTCCATCACGAGCGCCGTGCCCGAGCCGTCGTCGTTCGCGGCTTCCCCCCAGCCGATGCCGTCCATGTGGCCACCGATGATGTACATCTCGTTGGGATGTTCCGAACCGACTTTGGTGCAGTACACCTCCTGGCGCTCGCCGGGGACCGTCTGGGGGGTGTTCAGCGCGCGCAGTCGAGCGTCGGGCTGCTTGAGCGAGTCGGTGTTCGGTCGCGTCGAGCGGCGGTAGCCGCGCAGAGTGCCGCCGCCCACGGTCTGGTTGGGGCCGATGGTGGTGCGCGGGCGAGGCGGCTCTGGATGCCACTCGTACGTGAGCCGCTCCGTCGGCGTGCATCCGTAGCTCTTCAACTGTGCTTCGATCCAGTCGACCGCGTTCCGATTGCGCGCGGTGCCCTGACGCCGGTCGCCGAACTGCGTGAGCCCCTTGATCGTCGCCTTGTAGCGCTCGAGGTCGAGACGACCGACGAGGCTTGCGACGACCGGATCGGCTGGGTCGGAGAGGATCAGTTGCTGTGCACGGAGCGGCATCGAGGCGAGCAGCGCCAGTGTGCTCGAGAGGACGACGGCAGACAGTCGGGGCATGGTATGTGGGCTGGAGCGATGACGCGGCCCGGCTTCTCGCCGAGCCGCGTCTGATGATCGGAGTGCGGACGGTGCCGCGCAATCACTTGAAGTTGGGGTTGTTTCTGGACTCGACGTCCGGGAGCGGCACGCACGTGACCGTGCCGATCACTGGCACGATCACGAGGCGGCCGGACTTCAGCGACGCGCGATCACCGTCGTCCGCATCCACGGGTGGATGCAACACTGATACAGCTCCGTGCCCACCTCCTCGACCTCGTCGGTGGCGGTCCCGCCGGCGGGAATGCGGTCGGCGGGCGTGATCGCCAGACACTCCGGCGCGACTTCGGTGTTGCCCGAGAGCTGGTTCAGGATCGGCACGACTCCTCCACCAAACTCCTCGACCTCGGTGAAGGTGTGCTCTTCACCGCCGCGGTTGATCGCGAGGAGCGTCGTGCCGACCCGCGCCTGGACGATGGGCGGCGCGAAGTGCCATGCCGGTGCTTCGCCCTTTGCGGTGACCTGATCGATGAACGCCGCAAAGGTGATTCCTCCCTGCCGCACGCAGCCCCCTTCGCCGAGCACCGCGTTGAAGCTCGTCGGATCACACGCATCGTGCATCTCGACGCGACGCACTTTCTCGCCGGCGCGCGCGGCCGTCGCCGCACTCGGCTCGAGCGGACCGATCTGCCCAGGCTCGGAGCAGGCCGCGAGCAGTGCGGCGAACGCGGTCGCCGCGAGCAATGTGGAATGTCGAGGCATCGAACCTCCCATCGCACAGGGCGGAT
>Ga0066652_100002267_pt1 | contig 10452 bp, 10 predicted proteins | sample GraSoiAngelo_101_FD_71413 | JGI IMG/M metagenome (GOLD analysis project Ga0066652, IMG submission 71413) | Grasslands soil microbial communities from the Angelo Coastal Reserve, California, USA - 14_0903_02_30cm | ecosystem: Environmental > Terrestrial > Soil > Grasslands | place: USA... | reverse complement strand
ACGCAGGTGAGGCCTTCGCGGTTGAGATCGCGGATGGTGCGCAACAGCTGCTGCACGACCGCCGGCGCGAGCCCAAGCGATGGCTCATCGAACATGACGAGCTCCGGCGCCCCCATGAGGCAGCGGCCGATCGCAAGCATCTGCTGCTCGCCGCCCGAGAGCGTGCCCGCCGGCTGTGCCAAGCGCTCGGCGAGCACGGGAAACAAGCCGAACACCCGTTGCAGATTTGCCGTCTGTGCACCTCGCGCGCGCGGGAGCATCGCACCCACGTCGAGGTTTTCGGCGACCGACAAGGTCGGAAACACCTGGCGGCCCTCCGCCACCTGGCCGATGCCGAGATTGCAAACCCGGTAGCTTTCCCATCCAGTGATGTCGGTATCGCGGAACGCGATGCGTCCGCGCGCCGGGCGAAGCATGCCGGCGATGGTGCGAATGAGAGAGGTCTTGCCCGCGCCGTTCGCCCCGACGATGGCAACGATCGCTCCTTCGTCGATCTCGAGCGACACGTCGTCGAGCGCCTGGGCGTCGCCGTGAAAGACATCGAGATTCTCGATCCGCAGCATCAATCGACCGCCTCAGCACCGAGATAGGATTGCACCACCGCGGGGTCGCGCACCACGGCGTCTGGCGCGCCTTCGGAGATCGCAGCGCCATGGTGCAGCACCAGGACGCGCGCGGCGAGCGCCATGACCGCCCGCATGACATGCTCGATGAGAAGGATGGTCAGCCCGAAGTCGCGGTTGAGCTCCCTTAGGATGGAGACCATGCGGTCGGTCTCGGCCGGGCGCAGGCCAGCCATCACCTCGTCGAGCAACAGAAGTTTCGGATCTGTCGCTAGCGCGCGCGCAACTTCGAGACGCTTGCGGTCCGGCAGCGTCAGCGTGGACGCGGGCTGATGACGTTTGCCGAACAGCTCGAGCCGAGCCAGCACTTCGTGTGCGTGGCGGCGCGCCGACGCCGGATCGTGCCGGCGCAACATCGCCCCGATCAGCACATTGTCCTCGACGGAGAGCGCGGGGAACGGCCGCACGACTTGAAAGGTGCGGCCAATCCCGCGGCGACAGATCTCGTCAGGCGTCAATCCGTCGATACGTTCCCCGCCGAAAGCGATCGAACCACCGTTCGGTGCGAAGGCGCCGGCAATGATGTTGAACAGGGTGGTCTTGCCGGCCCCATTCGGGCCGATAACCGCGAAAATCGAGCCGCGCGCGATCTGAAAGCTCACGCCGTCGACCGCGAGCAACCCGCGAAAGCGCTTGCTGACCCCCTCGACTGCAAGGAGCACCGTCACGATCGTGGCCCTGTCAGGCCGAGCTTGCCGGCAACCCACGGCCACACGCCACCCGGAAGCGCCATCACCACCACGAGCAGGCAGAGCCCATAAAAGACCTGTTTGGCGCCAGGCACGTCGAGGCGCAGTGCCGTCAAAAGCTCCTGCATCGCCTCGGACAGGCCGGTCAGCAGCAGCGCGCCGACGAGCGGCCCGAACAAGGTGCCGATCCCGCCGATGATCGGCCCCAGGATCATCTCGATCGAGCGCGAGATGTGAAAGACCTGCTCCGGGAACAGATTGTTGTAGTAGAACGCGAAGAACACGCCGGCAACCGCCGTCATCCCGGCGGAGAGGACGATCGCGTACATCTTGTAGCGGAACGTATCGATGCCGAGCGAGCGCGCGGCGACTTCGTCCTCGCGGATCGCCTGCCAGTAATAACCGATGCGGCTCTTGAGCAGAACGTGGCAAATCGCGAATGCGGCGACCGTCAGCGCGAGCATCACGTAGTAGAACATGGTTGGATCGCCGCGCAGGTTCCACAAGTCGTTGCGCGTGTAGTTGGCAACCGGCAGAAAGAAACCGCTCGACGCGCCGACCCAGCGGAAATGATCGAAGCCGATGCGCGCGAACTCGGCAAACGCAATGGTGAGAATCGCGAAGTAGACTCCGCCGACGCCGAAGCGGAACGCAAGGAAGCCGATGACGGCGCCGCAAGCCGCAGCGATCGCGACGGCGGCGACCAACCCGAGCCACGGAGCGACGCCGAAATGCACGTAGAGCGCCGCGGCCGCATAGCCGCCGAGCCCGACATAGATGGCGTGACCGAGCGAGAGCTGGCCGGCGAAGCCCATCATCACGTTCCAGGCCTGTCCGGTATAGGCGGAATAGAGCACGATGATGAGGACCGTGAGCACATAATCGTTGGCTACCCACGGTGCCGCCAGCAGCACCGCGAGCAAACCCGCCAACACTGCAAGACCTCGGCCCGGTACTCCGTCGAGCATCCGCGCGATCATGACGGCCTCTTGCCCAGAATGCCCTGCGGCCGGAACAGCAGCACCAACACCAGCAGAGCGAACGAGAACATGCTCTTGGCGGATGGTGTGAAGAACAGTCCGGCCATCGCCTCGGTGAGCCCGATCAGCACCCCGCCGAGCACCGCGCCGGGCATCGAGCCGAGCCCGCCGGTGATGACGATGATGAAGGCCAGCAGCGTCAAGGCAGGTCCCAGGGCGGGCGTGACGTCAACCAGCAGCACGAGCATGGAACCTGCCGCCCCCACGCAGGCAGCGCCGAGGCCGAACGTCAGCGCGTAGAGGCGCTTGACGTTCAGTCCCACCACCAGCGCGCCGGTATAGTTGTCGGCGCACGCACGGATCGCCTTGCCCAACGGAGCGAAGCGAAAGAAGCCGAACAGCGCCGCGGTGATGACAACTGTTGCCGCGCCGGCATAGGCCTTGGTGGCATCGATGATCAGTGGCCCAACGAGGAAACTGTCGAAGGAGTACGGCGTCTGCACGCTGCGCGCATCGGGGCCGAAGACGATCAGCAGGACGTTGGCGATGATGAGCGCCATCGCGACCAGCAAGATGAATTGGCTGTGCTCGGGGCGGGTGATGAACGGGTTGATGATACCGGCCTGCATCGCGTAGCCGAGTGCGAACAGCACCGCCGCCAGCGGCACCACCATGATCAAGGGGTCGAGGCCGAAGCCGTTGAACAACACAATGGCGAGGTACATCGCTATGGTCATCATCTCGCCATGGGCGAAATTGACCACGCGCACGACCCCGAAGATGACCGAGAGCCCGACCGCCATCAGTCCGTAGACAAGGCCGGTCAAGAGACCGCTGACCGCGACGTTCAGATAGATCTCTGCGGCCACCGATCAGTCCTGCCCCAAGGGCGCCTATGCCCGTCCATGTGGCTGCGCCAAATCAGCCGGGTCCGAGCGAGATCAGGGCCCGCCCGTCTCAGCCGCGCCGATCATAGGCGCTCATCGGCAATTCGGGCTTCGCATTCGACGCCTCTTTCGGCGCTATGGTGAGAAGCTTGCCGCCGCGATTCTGGATCGCGGCGTTCTTGAGCTTGTCGTTCTGGCCCTTGTCATTGAACTGGATCCCGGGGCCGATGCTGACGTTGTCGGTGATGTTGGTCGTCCGGATGGCATCGGCGAGGGCCTTCGGGTCGCTAGAGCGCGCCCGCTTGTAGGCGTCGGCGGCAACCAGCAGCGCCTCGAACGTGAAGACATGGTTGGTGTTCATGTTGATGCCTGGGTAGGCCTTGGCGAGAGCGGCTTCGAGCTGTTTGCTCAATCGTTTGTGCGGGTCGTACCAGGGCACGAAGCTCATCGGGCCATCGGACAGCTTGCCCAACGTCTTGAGGTACTGATCCTCGTACCAGCCCGGCCCCATGCTCAGCACGGCCATCGGCGACCAGCGCTGCTTCACCAGTTCGCGCGTGATTAGGATCGCGTCATTGAGGCGGCTGACCAGCAGCAGCGCCTGCGCTCCGGTCGCTTTCGCTTTGGCCACTTCGACGGAGAGGTCGCGCGCCGTCGGATCGTAGGCGATCTGCTCAACGATCTGGTAGGGCATGCTGAAGCGGGGCAGCACGGCGTTGATCCCCTGCTGCATCGAGGTGCCGAAGGTGTCGTTCACGTGCATGAACACGACCGATTTCGGCGCAACGCCCGTCGCTTCGAACAGCTCCTTCTGATTGGCGAAAGCATCGCTCAAGATCATGGCCGCGGTCGGGAAATTCCGGAAGACGAACTTGTAGCCTTGCTCGGTGATCTGCGGCGCCGCCGCGATATTGATGACGAAAGGAATGCCCTTCTGCTCGGCGACCTGCGCGATCGCGGTGGTCTGGCCGGAGTCGAAAGCGCCTACCAAAAGCTGCGCACCATCGCTGATCAGTTTTTCGGCCCGCGCTCGCGCCACCTCCACGTTGGTTTCGGTATCGGCGTTCATGATAGCGAGCTCGGGAAGGCCGAGCTCCTTGAAGATCGCCGGCGCCAACTCGACGCCGCGCTGACAATCCTGCCCGATGCCCGCCTGGGCTCCCGAGCGCGGCAGCAGAACGCCGACCTTGAGCGGTCCACCCTGTGCACGCGCGAAGTCGCCCGCCGCGGTGGCGAGCAATCCGGCGGCCCCGGCGCCTACGGCAAAGCCGCGGCGGGTGAGGCCGGAAGAATTGGTTGTTGTAGGGATCATTCTCTCCTCCCAAGGTGGCTCGAGGCTCGCTTGCCCGGTTTTTTCTTATAGTTCCCTTCCGGACGCAATGGGCCATGATAGCGCGCTAGGGAGAGGGCCGCGCGCCGGACGCAATTCCGCATTCAGTGTTCGCGAGGTGGCAGAAGCCGCGTCGGCCGGGCGCGATTTTCCCCCTCGAGGCGCGCTAGCATAGCGATCGGCATCGCAGGAGGAGGCGCCCATGGACGACGCACCTGTCCTTACCGAGCGGCGAGCGGGCTACCGCGTGATTACGCTCAACCGGCCGCGGTATCTCAACGCGTTCAATGAAGCGATGCATCGAGCGCTCAGGGGCGCGCTCGTCGAGGCCGAGGAGGATGGCGACTGCCGCGCGCTGTTGCTCACGGGCACCGGCGGTGCCTTCTGCGCGGGGCAGGACTTACGGGAGCGTGTCACCGCTGAGGGCAAGACGACCGTGCTCGGCGAGGCGCTCGAAACCTATTACAATCCGCTGGTGCGCAAGTTGCGCGCTTTGCCGTTTCCGGTCGTTGCCGCGGTGAACGGTGTCGCTGCCGGCGCCGGCGCCAACATCGCGCTCGCCTGCGACATCGTATTGGCGGCGCGTTCGGCAACCTTCCTGCAGGCCTTCGCCAAGATCGGCCTCGTTCCCGACTGCGGCGGCACCTGGGTATTGCCGCGACTACTCGGCCCCGCCCGCGCCCGCGCGCTCGCGCTCACGGCCGAGCCGATCTCCGCCGATCAGGCCGAAACCTGGGGACTCATTTGGAAGGCGCACGACGACAGCGAGCTGATGGCGCAAGCACACGGGCTGTGCGCCCGGTTCGCCGCCGCCCCAGCGGTTGCTCTTGCCTTGATCAAGCGTCTCCTTGACGAATCCTGGAGCAATGATCTCGACACACAACTCGATCTCGAGCGCGAGGCACAGCGCGAGGCGAGCCTTTCGCCCGACTACGCCGAAGGCGTTTACGCATTCCTGCAAAAGCGCCCGCCGGTCTTCGCCGGCCGCAGGCGGCTCTAGAATGGGCTCGTCAGGTCCCGCACGACCGGGCGAGCGCAATCACTTGTTACGCGGCTGGATCTGGATGAGCTCGGCGAGTTGCTCCTTGCTCAAGGGCGCGTCGATGAATTTGAGCTTGACCGCATCTCTCTGGATTCCCGCGATGTCCTTCATTTCGTCCGTTTGCAGCGCCTGCTTGGGATGAAACTCCTTGATCGAATCTGCGATCAGGTCCCGATCGAGGTGCATTTTCTCGGCATACATGTCGATCGCCCTGGGATCCGCGTACATCCAGTCCACCGCTTCGCGATAGCCCTGGGCGAAACGCATGATCGCGTCCCGTTTTGACTTCAAGGCGTCGGCATTGACGATGATCGTGCGCACGGTCTGGCCGCGCAGCGAAGGGGCGTCGCTGCCGCGGATCAAGATGCGGATTTTTCCCTCCTTGAGTTCCTTCATGCCGAACGGCGGGGCGGCCCATCCAATGTCGATCTGGCCCGACATGACCTGGGTCAGCGTGCCGGCGGGGCCGCCGGTCGCGGTCGGTTTGGCCTTGACGCCGAGCTCGTCGGCGAACGCAAGGACCAGGTTGTTGGAGCTCGACCCGCTCGTGGAATAGGCGATCGTGTTGTTGGCGCCGATGTCCTTGATGGTCTTCAGCGGCGAATCTGCTTTCACGTACCAGTACAAATCCCCCGTCCCCGTAAACGCGGGCAGCAGGATGCGCACCGGCGCGCCCCTGGCGAAAGCACGCAAGACCCCGGCGACGCCAACGCCGGCACCGAGATCGGCGCTGCCCGCGATGACGGGCTGCATCGTCTCCCCCGCCCCCTGGGTGCCGACGTTCTCGAGCACGAGGTTGTGGCGCTTGAAAATTCCCGCATCCTGGCCGAGCGTGGGCGCCTGGTTTTCCCAATTATTGATCTGTCCGATTGCGACCTTGAGCTGATCTTCGGCGCGCGCTGCCGAGATGAGTCCGCTCGCCGCGAGCACGACGAGTGAAAGACCAAGGCAACCGCTCAGCGCGTTGCTCGCGAAGTTGAACTTCATCTCCTCCTCCTGTTCTTTCGCAGCCCCTGACCACGCGCGGGCGTTCTAGGCGAACTCGTGCGCGCCTTCGATGCGGCCTGCGGCCGCGCCTTGGAACCGGTCGCGCGCGGCGGAAGGCCGCCCGTACGCGCCAGGCGCAGCGTCCAGTATTCCCAAGTACGGTTGGTCACGTTGGGCATGGCATTGAGTACGCCCGCGAGCTTCGTTTCGCCGGCGGTGAGCGTCGCGACCTTGCCGAGCAGGTGCGCACGGAGCTGATAGTCGGCGTTCTGACACATGAAGATCGAGCGCGACACCAACTCGCGCAGGTCGCGCCCGACCACGCTCGCGCCGTGATGATTCATGAGCACCGCGCCGTGCGATCCGAGCGCGCGAGCGAGCGAGCGGCCCTCCTCCGGCTTGACCACCAGCAGATTCGTGTCGCCGAACTCGTCGCGCTGATTCCAGAACGGCAGCGTTTCACCCCCGGCAGCCCCCAAATGAAAAACCGGAACAATGGGAACGCCGGCAATGCAGAACGGCATGACCGACGGGGCGTGGTGATGACACACCGCCGTCACATCAGGCCGGGCCTCATAGATGCAGCCGTGGATGACGCGCTCCGCATAGAGCTGGACGGACGGCGTCGCTACCGGTTCGGAATCAAGGGTAAATTCGAGAACATCATCCGGCTCGATCAGTCCTGGCGAGCGGGAGCGCGAGAGGAGATAGCGGCTCGGATCGGACGGATGGCGCAGGCTTACATGCCCGAACGCATCGAGCACGCCTTCGTTGGCCAATATACGATTGGCCAAGGCGACCTCATAACGGGCGTCGGACAGGTTATCGGGCACGGCTTTTCTGCTCTGGAACAGAAGCGATCGATGGGCCGGAGCAAAGCGGAAATGGCGGCCCTTGCCAAGCCGCGCAGACAAATCTCGCCGCGTTGTACTGCTCACGCGTGGACCCAAGGCGAGGGAAAGACGGCTTGCCAAGATGGTCCGATCTCAGCAGATTGGACCCTGCAACGGGAGTAACTAGGAGGACGAGCCATGCATCCTCTCGTCGCCGTGATCGCCCCGGGCATGATGGGCGCGGCGGTTGGAAAGCGGCTCGTCGATCACGGCCTCAAGGTGCTGACCTCGCTCAAGGGCCGCAGCGCCGAGACGAGCGAGCGGGCCAAGGCTGCGGGGATGATCGCGGCGAACGACGAGGAAATCGCCGCGTCTGATTTCATCCTGTCGATCTTGCCGCCGGGTGACGCGATCGCGCTCGCGCAGCGCTTTGCGCCGGCGCTCAGCGCCAGCAACAGCAAGCCTGTCTACGTCGACTGCAACGCGGTGAGCCCGCGTAGCGCCGAGCACATCGCCGCCGCGATTGCGCCGACGGGTTCACCTTTCGTCGATGCCGGCATTATCGGCCAACCCCCGAAAGGAAACGACGCCGGCCCGCGCTTCTACGCCTCGGGCCCCGAAGCGCCGCGCTTTGTCGCGCTGAAAGATTTCGGGCTCGACGTCCGCGTCCTGGCCGGTCCGCTGAGCGCGGCTTCGGCGCTGAAAATGTCCTATGCCGGCATCACCAAGGGCACGCAGGCCTTGGGCGCGGTCATGATGCTGGCGGCGACGCGCGGTGGGACGGCGGATGCGCTCTTCGCCGAGTTGCAAGCAAGCCAGCCGCAGATGCTGGCCTGGCTCAAGCGCAGTTTGGCATTGATGCCGCAGAAGGCTTACCGCTGGGTGGCGGAAATGCACGAGATCGCCGATTTCGTCGGAGAGGATCCTGCGGGGCACGAGCTTTATCTCGGCGCGGCGCATTTCTACGAGCAGATCGCCCGCGATTTTGAGGACGAGCGGAACGAGGTTTCAGCTCTCGAAGCGTTCCTCGGGAAAGGCGCGGTCAGCTAGCGCCTGTCCTCCTGGATCAGCGCCTGGACTGATGCAAAGCTCGGCGGAACGACGTGTTTACGTCGCTCGGCCTCACAGCCGCTCCTGTAAGAAGCGCAGCAGGCGCGGCGCCATGAAACCCGGATAGCTGCCCGGCTCCTCGATCGGATCGTTGAGCCAGTAATGCGGCGCGCCATGCACGATACAGGTGCGTACGAAGAAATTGGCCTGTTTGAGCTTGAGCAGGAACGCGTCCGTCTGCGCCCGCCGGTTGACGAGATCGTCTTCGGTCCCCACGCTCAGGAACACGCCGATCTGATTGTTGGCGAAGGTCGCGTAGTTCAAGGGCGACGCCTCGAAATAGCGCCGCGGATCGTCCATCGGCGCGCAGCCCATGAAATTCTCGATGTTGTTCTCGCGCGGACTCTGCAGCTGGTAGCGTTGCCACATCTCGACGACATCGTAAACGCCGTAGACGCCGATGAAGGCCTTCACCTTGCTGCTGTGCGCGGCGTGGGGGTCATCGGAATAGGCATTCTTGAACGGCGCGCTGTCCGCACCGAGCGCCGCGAGCGCGGTAAGATGCGCGCCCGCGGAAGCGCCGAACAGGGCGATGCGCTCGGGATCGACTTTGATCTGGGCCGCGCTGCCGCGCACGAATTGCACCGCCGCCATTAGGTCGGTGACCGCCTGCGGAAACGCTTTATGTCCCTTCTTCGCGAGGCGGTAGCTGACCGCGAATAGGACATAGCCGCGCGCGGCGAGATAGGGGCCCCAGTACTGAAAGGCGCTGCGCGCGCCCGCCTGCCAGCCGCCGCCGTGGGCGGCAACGAGCGCGGGAAACGTCCCGCCAGCGGCCGGCAGATAAAGGTCGCCGAGCAGCGTCACGCCGTCGTGCTTAGCGTAGGCAATGTTGGCGCGGGTGTCGACCGCTGGCGATGCAGGCATTCGTCATCCTTCCGAGCCACCGGCGATTGGCGTTCCGCAGAGGCGCCGTTTCAACCCCCGCCCGCGGACCTCACGCGCGGGCGTAGCGACCGCGATTAAAGAAGCGATCCTTCTGGTCCTCGGAGGCGGTTTCGCGGTTCGACTTGATGACGCTGATCTTGGCGAGCGCGCCCTTCACCGCCGGGCGCTCGCTGATGGCGTTGAACCACCGCGCGAGGTTGGGGTTGTCCTCCCATTTTACGCCCTGAGCATCGTGGTTGCGCGTCCACGGATAGGTGGCGATGTCGGCGATGGAATACTCCTCGCCGCCGAGATAGGGCGCCTTACCGAGCCGCGTCTCCAGCAGTTCGTAAAGGCGTTTGATCTCCGACGTGTAGCGCGCCATCGAATAGTCGTTGCCGCCTTTGGGGGCGAACAGCTTGAAATGCGTCCACTGCCCGAACATGGGCCCGACCCCGGTCACCTGGATCATCAGCCACTGCAGCACTTCGTATTTCTTGCCCATGTCCTTGGGCAGGAACTTTCCGGTCTTTTCGGCGAGATAGAGCAGGATCGCACCGGATTCGATCACGGTGTAAGGCTTGCCGCCCGGCCCATCATGATCGACGATAGCGGGAATTTTGTTGTTGGGGTTGATCTTCGTGAATTCCGGCTTGTACTGCTCGCCTTTCCAGACATCGACGAAGTGCTCCTTGTAGGGCAGGCCGCATTCTTCGAGCATAATGTAGATTTTCTGCACGTTCGGGCTGGTGAGCGCGTAAAGATCGATCATGGGACTGGCCTTTGGCTATGCGGAGATCGGCAACGGTAGCGAGCGACGATCGCCGGGGCAAGCGTGGGCGATTTGCCGATCCTGCGCCCGGCTTTTTCATCCCCTGCGATGGATATAGAGTGCGCGCTGCCGCCCAGTGGTGGCAGCGGGAGCGCCGACGGAAGTGACAGGGCCGAAGCGATTGACCGGCCGCATCGCGGCCGAAAAGATCAAGCTGATGGCCGTGCCGCGTCCGCCGCAGGGCACGGTCGAGCGCCTCATTGCGCTCGGCGACGCGACCGGGATCATCTCGGACACCCTGGACGAACTCGGCATTGCCTCGGGCGTGATCG
>Ga0066652_100002266_pt1 | contig 10452 bp, 11 predicted proteins | sample GraSoiAngelo_101_FD_71413 | JGI IMG/M metagenome (GOLD analysis project Ga0066652, IMG submission 71413) | Grasslands soil microbial communities from the Angelo Coastal Reserve, California, USA - 14_0903_02_30cm | ecosystem: Environmental > Terrestrial > Soil > Grasslands | place: USA... | reverse complement strand
ACCAGCCTGCTGGTATTTCTCATCCTCAACGCTTAGCGCATCATTAACCGTATAGCCGAAAACCCGACGACCAGTGCGAGAAGAAATAAGCCGGCGTAAACAACCGCATCCTGAATGCGTGCGCGTCGCGCCGCTTGCGCATACGGAATGCTGGTAAAAGTAACCATTGCGTAAAGCGGCAAATAAATTCCGGGCAAGGCCGCTTCCAGCAAGTGATCGAGCTTCTTTTTCATCCGAAATGGTTTCGACGCGGTCTTGTCCCGCATCTCGATGAAATTCTGCACCGCAAGGTCGGCCAGCGCATCGGCATTCTCTTTCCGCCGCGCGAAGTATTCGACAAACGCCCGTTCTCGATTTTGTGGGAATTTCATCAAGCATTGGTCGAGCACGACGCAATCTTCGAAGGCCGCATTCATTCCCTGACCGTAGAAGGGCACGACGGCGTGGGCGGCATCGCCGAGAAGCGCAACCTTATCTTTATAGAACCACGGTGCGCAGCGAATGGTGACGAGCGATCCGATCGGATTGGTTTTAAAGTCATCGAGCAACGATGGCATCAGCGGCAGAGCGTCCGGGAATTCCTCTTCAAAGAATCGATTGATTTCGTCGTCCGTTTTCGTGTTTGCAAAGCTGCGCGGGCCTTCGAATTCCCAAAAAAGTGTGCAGGTGAATGAGCCGTCGGGATTGGGCAGCGCGATCATCATGAAACTTTTGCGCGGCCAGATATGGAGAGCTTCCTTTTCCATTTGCCACCGGCCATCTGTTGTCGGCGGGATGGTTAGCTCTTTGTAACCATGCGCAAGATAACTTTCATCGTATTCGAAGCGGTTGATTTTTTCCCGCATCGATTGCCGAACTGCAGAGAAGGCGCCATCGACGCCAACGATGCAGTCGCCCTCTACGCTGATTCGTTGTTGGCTGTTTTGATTTGCAGTCGGCACACCCGCCTCTATCGGGGAGGCGACGAGGTGCGCAACGGTCCCATCGAGATCAACGGCGGTGCAGCGATGATTAAACATGACACGCACATTTGAATAACGCTGCGCCGCCTCAATCACAGTGGTATTGAGCGCGGCGCGTCCGATCGAATTAATGAACTTCTTCGGATCGCGGTCGTACGGTGAAAAATGTAAATGGCCCGATTTGGCATGGATCATTCGGCCACGCATTGGAATCGCGTGACGCAGGACCTGGTCGGCAATACCGAGCTGTTGGAGTGCGTAAATTCCGCGGGTAGAAAGCGCGAGATTTATTGAGCGTCCCCCGACTGTGTTACCCTCCCGCGGATCAGCCCGCCGTTCGTAAAGTTCAACCTCGTACCCGCGCCGGCCCAAATATGCCGCGAGTAGTCCGCCCGCTAAACCTGAACCGATCAAAACAAACTTGTTTGCCATCAACAACCGCGGATTACGATGATATCAGAGATATCTCAATACAGGATCGTTAGAATGTCGGCCTAGTCGTAGCTCGAACACAAGTCATGAAGATTTTATCAGTGAACGTTGGATTGCCCACGGAAGTGACCTGGCAAGGCAAACTTGTCACCACGGGAATTTTCAAGGAGCCGATCGAGGCGCGAACCATGATGCGCAAGTTGAATCTCGATGACGACGGTCAAGCCGATCTCACGGTCCATGGCGGGACGAGCAAGGCCGTGTATGGCTACCCCTCCGAACACTATTCCTTTTGGCGAAGCCAATTTCCGGAGAGGGATCTGGCTTGGGGGATGTTCGGAGAAAATTTCACGACCGAGGGGTTGCTTGAGCAGAACATGTACATCGGAGACAGATTTCGAATCGGCGAGGCGGAAGTCATCGTCACCGAGCCGCGAATGCCCTGCTACAAACTCGGGATAAAGTTTGGCTGCGCCGACATTATTAAGCGCTTCCTGGCAAGTCGCCGCAGCGGTTTCTATTTTGCCGTTCTTCGTGAAGGCATGGTCGGTAGAGGTGACGTCTTGCAATTAAGCGGACGAGAGCAGGAAGAGATTAGCGTGGCCGATATCGTCCGCCTCTATGTTTTTGATAAAAATGATGCCGCAGGACTTCGTCGAGCTATCGAAATCGCGGCGCTGCCTGAGAGCTGGAAAAGCTATTTTCGACGTCAGCTTGCGAAACTGACAGCTTATTAACTAGGCGAGCTAGAACGACGCTGCAGCCGATGTCCTGACGTGCAGCCGCGTAATTCTGACTACGCCATCTGATCTCGGATGTGTTAAGCGTTGGCACCACGCCTGCTAGATTAGGAGCCAGTTACGATGAAATTCGAATCGCATCCGGAAGGACTTCAGCCTCACGTCGATAGCCTGCAATTAAAGGCTGTTCTGGTGGTCGATGACGATCAGCAACTCGCCTCGGCATTACAGTGGATCCTGGCGGACGAGAATTTTCTGGTTGACGTCGCTTTCGATGGACAGGCAGCTCTTCTCAAACTGAAAGCACACGAATACGATGCGGTGATTTGCGACCTAAAGATGCCGCGGCTGCGCGGCGATGAATTCTACCTCCAAGCGAAGGAAATGCGCCCGAGTCTAGCCGATCGTTTTATTTTCATCACCGGCTTCGCGGCCGACGCCAAAATCGCTCTCTTTCTGACTAAGCACGACGTTAAATATCTGGTTAAGCCTTTTGCAATCCAGGGGCTGATCACTTGTGTCAAGCAATTGGTTGGCTAATTGGCATTGATCCCGTAGTCACGGGACTCTGGCGCCACTCGTCCCTCCGGAAGTGCTTTCAGGCCTGACTGAATTGTGGTCTGTCGATCCGTTCACTGAACACGCTGACAAGCTGGAAGCGAAGCGGCCGAGTCAGCCAAGGGCGCTGATTTGCAAAGAGCTTGCTTGGTCTGGTTCTGCAGGCACGGTGTAGCAACCGACATGGAGGGCGATCGTCCAGCGGAAGGCGCACCGGCAAAGCAACAGCGAGAAAATGATACGGTCGCGCAACGCCCAACGGACATTGCGAGGGGCGCGCCTACTACTCCGCCACAGCCAGATGCGGATTCGGCAAATAGAAATCCTATTCCCGGCGCGGTACCGCCAGAAGCAGACAGCCAGACACGGTTACATGCACCTGATCGCGTCGCCGCGGGGATGCGGGCAGTGGCGGAGAGTTTGAAATTCACTGTCCGGGAGACCGGCCTTGGCCGCGGCATTGGATATTGGCTCAAGATCAACCAAAAGGATGGTTTCGCTTGCCAGAGCTGTGCCTGGCCGAGCGCCGACGAAGATCCACATGTGTTTGAATTTTGCGAGAATGGCGTCAAGGCGCTGACGAGCGAAGCAACTCGCAAAACGATCACACCGGACTTTTTTCGCGAGTATTCCATCGCCGACCTGCAGAAGCGAAGCGACTACTGGTTGGAGCTGCAAGGCCGTTTACTCCATCCAATGGTCAAGCATCCCGGGGCCACTCATTACGAACCGATCGAGTGGGATGAGGCCTTCGCGCTAATTGGCCGGGAATTGAATGTGTTGTCGAGTCCGAATGCTGCCGCCTTTTACACGAGCGGGCGCACAAGTAACGAGGCGGCTTTCCTCTACCAGCTTTTCGTCAGGCAATTTGGTACCAATAATCTGCCTGATTGTTCGAATATGTGCCACGAGTCCAGTGGTGCGGCCTTGAACGAAAGCATCGGCATCGGCAAAGGATGTGTGAAGGTGGAAGATTTCGAGAAGGCCGATGGCATTTTCATTATCGGACAGAATCCGGGAACCAATCATCCCCGCATGCTGACAACACTCGAGCACGCGAAAAAGAACGGAGCGACGATTGTTGCGCTCAATCCCATGCCGGAACCGGGATTGATGTCAGTAGTTAATCCGAATCCGCAGGAGTATCGCAACCCGTTAACCTTTGCGGCGAAAATGCTTTTCAATAGAGGCACGCCGCTGAGTGATCTCTGGCTGCCGGTTCGTATCAACGGCGATATGGCCGCAATGCGCGGGATCATGAAGGAGATGCTGGCGCAAGAAGAGTCCAAGCCGGGCTCCGTCTTCGACCACGCCTTTATCGAGGAATATACGGTTGGCTTCCAGGAATTCATCGAGCATTTGCGCGCGACCGCGTGGGACGACATCATCGAAGGCAGCGGCTTGAGCCGTGACCAGATTCGCGAAGCGGCGACGATCGCTATGCGATGCAAGCGCATCATTTGCTGCTGGGCGATGGGACTGACCCAACACAAGAACGCCGTCGTCACCATTCAGGAGGTGATGAATTTCCTTCTCCTCGGCGGACACATTGGACGGCCGGGCGCGGGACCCTGTCCAATACGCGGACATTCGAATGTGCAAGGGGATAGAACGATGGGGATTTGGGAACGTATGAACGATTGCTTCAAGGAAAAACTCAGCGAGGAATTTCAGTTTACGCCGCCGATAGAACACGGGACCGACACCGTCGAAACAATCAAGCAGATGCATGACGGCCGAATTCGATTCTTCTTTGGAATGGGCGGTAATTTTTTGCTCGCTTCGCCCGACACCGATTACACCGCCAGCGCGTTACAGAATTGCCGCGTTACAGCACACGTCTCGACCAAGCTGAATCGTTCCCATTTGATCACGGGCGAGATTGCTCTGATTTTACCGTGTCTGGGACGATCCGAAATCGACCGCCAGGAATCAGGCGAACAGTTCGTTACCGTTGAGGATTCAATGGGAATTATCAATCCATCGCGCGGTCACGCCGAACCTGCGAGCAAACACCTGCGCAGTGAACCTGCAATCATTGCCGGTCTGGCGAAAGCTACTCTAGGAAATCGGACGACGGTCGACTGGGATACCTTAATCGCGAACTACGACTCTATCCGGGATCACATCGAACATGTGATCCCTGGGTTCGAGGACTTCAACCGGCGCATTCGCGCCGATGTCTTCTATTTACCTAACGAGGCGCGGGACAAGCGGAAGTTTAACAACAAAGAAGGCAAGGCAAAGTTCATGGTTTCGCCATTAACGCAGCATGAGTTGAAGCACGACCAATATCTGATGACGACCGTGCGTAGCCACGACCAGTTTAATACCACGATCTACGGCCTGAATGATCGCTACCGCGGTGTGTATAACGGTCGCCGCGTCATTTTCATGAACGCGGAGGACATCAAAGCTGCCGGCTTGCAGCAGGGGCAATTGGTCGATTTAACCGCTTACCACCAGAAGGAGGAACGCGTGGCCCGCCATTTTATGGTGGCGCCCATTACGATCGCGCGTGGTTGCACGGCGACTTATTTTCCCGAAGGCAACGCACTCGTCTCTATAAATAGTTCGGCCGACCGCAGTCACACCCCGACGAGCAAGAGTGTGGTCATTAGCATTACTCCTTCGAGTGATATCGCAACGGCAGTCGACCGAATTCAGCGAGAAGCACGTCTGTAGCAGCGCTCTCTCAGCGTTGGCTTTTGAAGACTTTGGCGGTCGCACGCCGCGCGACAGAAGATTCAATCGAGAATGATCCGTTCGACGTGCGAGTAAATATTAAATGATGGCGGCCTGAGAAAGCCGATCAGGGTCTGGTTGCATTCGCGCGCAAATTCCATTGCCAATGTCGAAGGAGCCGAGACCGATGCGACGATTGGGATTCCAGCAGCGACAGCCTTCTGCATAATCTCAAAAGAGGCGCGGCCGCTAACGAGAAGTATATGCTCGGCAAGAGGCAGATCACGATCGAGAAAAGCTCTGCCGATAACCTTATCGACCGCATTGTGTCGACCGATGTCTTCTCTAACGAGTTGTGGCTGGCCCTTCAGATCAAAAATTCCAGCAGCGTGAATTCCTCCGGTCCGGGCGAAGTCGCCTTGTTGACGGCGTAAGCGCGACGGAAGCGAAAGCAAGGTAGCGAGAGGAACGCGAACGTGTTTTGTCGGTGGAATGGGCGGTAAATTCTGCCTGATGGCCGCGATGCTCTCTCTGCCACAAATGCCGCAACTTGAGGAAATCGTTCCGAAACGTTGTCTGGATTTGATTTTGGTACCCGCGCCTCGCGCCAGCGTAATCGCCATGATGTTATTGCGATTGCGGGCGTTGGCCGGGCGTGAGAATTCATCAATCTTATCAATGGCTCGAATGACCCCTTCGGAAATCAAAAAGCCGGCGGCAAGTTCTTCATCGTGTCCCGGTGTTCGCATCGTTGTCGCAACCGTCTTGCGGCCGACTCGAATTTCGAGCGGTTCTTCAATGGTAAGATCGTCGCGCTGATACTCCAGTGTGCCATCCGCTTTGCGCTGGATGATTTGGCCGGATGCAATGCCATCTACTTTCACTGAGTCGCTCACAATGTTAACATGCGAGCGGTGGAGATTTGTCATCTTTACATTTCGCCAGCGCACAATTTTTTTGGCCATCATGGCCATGAGCCCGGTGATTACGACGCGGCGGAAGTTCCGACCATCGAATGTGTCATCGGGCGCGGTATCCGTCACGATCGTTTCTTTGATTACCGCGAAGATTACAAAGGACAGATCACATTTTTCGCGCTCGAAGTTTTCGAGGAGCTTTGTGCCGCTCTAAAGCTCCGCCGTTGTTCTCCCGCTTTACTGCGTCGGAATGTCATTGTTCGAGACGCTGATCTCAACGCGCTGATTGGCGAGGATTTCGAAGTGCAGGGCGTCACTTTTCGCGGGATGGAGGAGTGCCGGCCGTGTTATTGGATGGATCGCGCGATTGCTCCGGGCGCGGAAAACTTTCTCAAAGGCCGCGGTGGTTTGCGTGCTCGAATTCTGACAAACGGCACATTACGGTCGCCCGTTAAGGTACCCGAACTGGTGGTTGGATGAAGGTTAGCGCCGTCTTGCTTGCGGGCGGTCAGTCGCTTCGGATGGGCCACGACAAGGCGACTGTAACATTTCGTGGAAAACCGCTTTGGCAGATTCAACTGAATACTTTGCAGAATTTACGCCCGCACGAAATTTTCATTTCCGCTCGTTCCGCTCCGTCATGGCGCCCGCCCGAACTGCAATTCGTGCCTGACGAGCCACCGTCGCGCGGCCCTTTGAGTGGAATCGCTGCCGCGCTCGGACATATCGCGACCGGCCATCTCCTCGTCCTCGGGATCGATATGCCCTTGATGACTGGGGAATATTTGCGGTCTCTGTGCGATCAGATCGAAAGCGGACGCGGGGTCCTGCCAATGATTGGCGAACAGGCGGAGCCTTTGGCAGCGATCTATCCACAAAACGCGCACATCGATTTTCTCGCAGCGCTTTCGGGAACAGAATTCTCATTGCAGACGCTGACGAAGAACCTCACGGAATCAGGTAAGCTGCGCGCGGTCCCGGTGATCAAAAAAGATGAAGAGCTCTTTCGAAGCTTTAATCAACCTGCCGACTTGAATGCGCGAGTGAGCCAAACGGGGATTGGGCCGCTCTGTGCCACAATATTAATGTAAGGCGCATTCGTTTTCGGCAATCGAGGTCAAGCCGCCGGAACGACTACTCGATCTACCCAGCGCTATTCGTGGTCGACCAAAATTTTGGCGAAGCGCCAGACTTCGTGAAAAGTATTGTAAAGCGGCGTCGGGGCGACACGGATAACGTTCGGTTCGCGGAAATCGCATTTCACGCCGGCAGATTCCAGTTTGCCGAACAGTTCTTTGGGATGTTCCTGGACGAGAATGGAGAGCTGGCACCCGCGTTCACTCGGGTTTCCAGGGGTAATAAGCCTGTGCTTTCTCTTCGATTGCTCTTCCGGCTCGGATTCTAACAAGAATTGGAGGTAACTCGTTAGTTTTACCGACTTTTGTCGGAGCGATTCCATCCCGCCGGCTTCTTCAAAAATTGGGAGCGACGCGCGAAGCGGTGCCATCGATAGGATCGGCGGATTGCTGACTTGCCATCGATCGGCAGAAGCAACGGGAATGAATTCGGGCTCCAGCTGCATACGAAAGCGCGTGTTGGGATCATTTCCGAACCAACCGCCAAAGCGCGGTAACTCAATATTGCCGCTGTGGCGTTCATGGACAAAGGCGCCCGCTACCGCGCCGGGACCGGCATTGAGATATTTGTAGGAACACCAGACTGCGAAATCGACGTTCCAGTCGTGCAAGAATAACGGCACGTTGCCGATCGCATGAGCCAGATCAATTCCGACAATAATGCCGTGCTTCTGCGCGGCGATCGCAATAGTCCGAATGTCGAATAACTGGCCAGTGAAGAAATTTACACCTCCGAGTAATACGAGAGCTAATTGATCGGCGTTGCTCTCAATCAGATCGACAATGCATTCTGTTGGCACGGTAAACTCGCGATCAGAGGGTTGTGCGAGGAGCAGTGTATTTTCTGGCTTTAGCCCGTGATGAACAATCTGCGTTTTAATGGCGTAGGTGTCGGAAGGAAAAGCAGGATCTTCCATCAGTATGCTAAAGCGCGATTTTGTTGGCCGATAAAACGTCGCCATCATCAAATGCAGGTTCACCGTCAGGCTGTTCATGCAGATGACTTCGTTTGGCTTTGCGCCGACGAGTCGTGCCGTCGGTTCGCGGAATGTTTCGTGATATGAATACCAGGGCATCGCTGCATTGAGATGCGCGTCCACGCCGAGCGTCGCCCAATCGTCCAATTCCTGATCGACGATTTGTTTTGCCGATTTCGGCATCAGGCCAAGCGAATTTCCAGCGAAATAGATCACCGGTTTGCCGTCTTTGCCGAGCGGTAGATGAAACTTGTCGCGGAAATCGCGCAACGGATCGTCGGCGTCGAGTTCGCGCGCGAAGCCTTCGCTGGCTGAAAAAGTCATGGCTTAACCGCAGATTTCGCAGATTCCAACGGCGATATCAAAGGACAATCTTTCCATGCGACAGAAGCGACCTTGCCGTCTCCAGGATGCCTCTTATCCATCCGCGAGTCTGTCGTTGCCGCTTGGCAGTTGCATAAACTCGATGGTGGTGCCATCGGGATCGCGAACGTAAACAACGCGTTTTCCAGCATTGGGACCGAATGTGAGCGTTTGCGGTTTCCCAGCTGCTTTCCAACCCGATGCAGCAATTCTGCTTACAAGGTCATCGAGGTTGTCAACGGTCAACGCGATATGGACCGATCCGACATCGCAGGGTCGCAGTGCAGCCTCTTTCCGGTCCGGCGGTGCAAGATATTCAAGCAGTTCAATTTTGTGTCCACCGGGCGCTTTCACGACCGCGAGTCTGATCTCAGCGCCTGCAATGCCAGTGATTTCAGCCGCCATTTCCCCGGTTTGATGTGCCGTATGAGATAACTCTAAGCCGAGAATATCGCGCCAGAAAGTAAGCGCGCTCTCGAGATTCGAAACGGTGATGCCGGTGTGATCGGCTGCGAGAATACGAAGCTTTGCGCTCATTTGATTATTGTAGTGGTGGGCATGTCGCCTGCCGAAACTTGTTGTGATTTTTCTCCTTGGCCGGCGAATCACTCCAATGAATGGAAATGATTGCCAAAAAGTTTACACATCCAACTGTAATGACGGCATCAAACTCGGTTTGCATTCAATTTGAACGGCTGTTGCAGCAACACCAAGGAATCATCCGGAAAGTCGCATTCGGGTATGCGCGAACCGAAAGTGACCGACGCGATTTGATGCAGGAAATCGCGCTTCAACTTTGGAGCTTATCCGCGCTACTCGCCGGAACGTCCGTTTTCAACCTGGATGTATCGGATCGCTTTAAACGTCTCGATTTCTTTTTTGCGCAAGAACACGCGACCTGGTCGGCATATTCGCGCCGCCGCCTGGCATGGCATCACAGGTTCGCTGGTATGGCTGCCGGCAATGGTGATTCTGTTGTATGCATTTGGCGCGGGCGTCTGGATTGACACGCCACAAAAGGTCTATTGGCTGGTTTCCAGCGCTCTGGTTTGTCTCGGCTTGTACTATGGACTGATACGTCTCGCGGGTTCATCTGGAAGCTGCGGAAGTTACTTCTGTCGCAGGTGGATCGGTCACACCGTGAACCGCGCGCAAATGATGCTGGACGAGATCGAAAGATTCGAACGCGAGGTTAGCTGAGACCCTGCTGAGAAATGGAAATCCACTCGCTACTGACGACGACAAATTCCCGGACAACATCAGCAATCCGTTGCGGCGATTACCTTTAGTTCTATCGCAATCGGTGTCGGCAAGGCTGTGATTTCAATGGTGGTTCGAGTCGGATTCGGTTTGTCCTCCCCGGCGAAATACTCAGCGTATAGTTCATTGTAAATAGCAAAATCCTTCTTCATGTTCGTCAGGAACACTATGACGTCGACAATGTCGTTCCAACCGACGCCTGCGTCTTCGAGGACGAGACGCACGTTTTCAAAGACTGCGCGGCACTGCTTTTCGATGTCGTAGCTCACGATATTGCCGGAGGCGTCGCGCGTGACGCCCGGAATTTCTTTGCTGCCCCGCAGCCGCGGTCCGATCCCAGAAAGAAAGAGAAAATTGCCGACCCGTTTGGCGTGCGGAAAAGCTCCGACCGGTTCAGGCGCGCGCCGGCTCTCGAAAGATTC
>Ga0066652_100002265_pt1 | contig 10457 bp, 7 predicted proteins | sample GraSoiAngelo_101_FD_71413 | JGI IMG/M metagenome (GOLD analysis project Ga0066652, IMG submission 71413) | Grasslands soil microbial communities from the Angelo Coastal Reserve, California, USA - 14_0903_02_30cm | ecosystem: Environmental > Terrestrial > Soil > Grasslands | place: USA... | reverse complement strand
CGTCGTCGTCGCCGAGCTGCTCCCCGCGGTGGTCGAGTGGAACCGCGGTCCCCTTGGGCCGCTCGCCGGCCACCCGCTGAAGGATCGGCGCGTGACCGTCGAGCCCGGCGACGTCGCCCTGACGCTGCGCTCGAGCGCCGGCGCCTTCGACGCCATCCTGCTGGACGTCGACAACGGGCCTGATGCGTTCACCTCGGCGGGGAACTCCGCGCTTTACGGTGATGCCGGGATTGCCTCAGCGCGCCGGGCCCTGAAGGACGGCGGGGTGCTCGCGGTCTGGTCCGCGCGCGACGACCGCCGCTTCGAGCAGCGCCTGCGCTACGCCGGCTTCCGCGTCGAAGTGGAGCGCGTCCGCGCGCGCCTGAAGAAGGGCGGCCCGCGCCACACGATCTTCATTGCGACAACGAGCGAGTGAGCCGGCGGCCGTGGACAGCGAACGCCTACCGACGAATCACCAGGCCTACTGACGCGCTCATGTAGTGGAGGCGCGCGAGACCGATCGCGGCTGTTCCCTGGTCGGTGTCGCGCAGGGTGCCGTAGTAGCGCAGATCGAAGCGGACGCCCGTGCGCTGCGACAGGAATCCGACGGCGCCGCCGCCGATGTTGTACGCGGCCATGCTGGCGTGCACGGGCAGCGCCTCGACGGTCTGGGTCTGTGTCGCCCGCAGCACCCCGAAGCCTCCGGAGACGTAGGGGCGCAGGAAGTACTCCGTCCATCGCCGCGGCACCGTCAGGACGGCATTGCCCATCACCGCGATCACCCGGCTGCTCTCGATCGCCGGCGGCGGCGTGTCCGCGCCGAGGCGGCTTTGCTCGGCTTCAAAGAAGCCCGGCGTGAATCCGACGATCGCTTCCGCGCCGACGATCCCGGCGCCGAGCAGCGTGACCGCGCCGCCGAAGTTGACGTGCTTCTTCTCCGCGCCGCCCTGGAGATCGACGAGCGTGGTACTGCCGGCGAACGTGACGCCGATCATCGGCGTGATGTGCCACTCGGCCGACGCCGCGCGCGGCGCCGCTATCAGACAAAATCCGGCCACTAGCAGTGCGCGAGAGAGCGGGTAGGGAACTCCGAGGGGCGAAGCCCCTCGGATAAGACTAAATCGCAAGGCGCAGGAAGGTCGTCGCGAACAGCGAGCGCGTGACGTCCCCTGACTGCAACTGGAAGGGCGCGCTGAGCCCGTCGCCGTTCGCGAGGAGAATGAACGTCAAGCCGCGCGCCGGTACCTTGACGATGAGCGACGAATAGCCGTTCAGCACGTAGCCGAAGTGCCAGACGAGGCGCTCGCTCTTGTAGGTCTGCACGAACCAGCCGAGCCCCATGGGCGAGGGGACGCCGCCGCGTTCGCCCGAGGAACTCCACGCCGTCGCGAGCGTCTCGGGCTGCAGCAGCCCGGGAGCGGAAGTCCCGGCGAGCGGACCCGGATCGAGCGCCGCATCGAGTTTCGCGAGGTCGCGCACCGTGGAGACGAAACCCCCGGACGCGTCGATCGCGACGCCGGGCAGATCGTTGCGCTCGGCGCGCCCCTTGCCGTCAACCTTGTAGGGGACGGCGATTCGCGCGAGGACCTGCCGGTAGCGCTCGAGATCGTCGTCGTCGAAGAGGCCCTCTGGCAAAGACAGATTCGGATCGCGCAGGTCCGTGCCGGGGACCGAGTCGCGCATCGCGAGATGGTTGAGCAGCCGGTGCGCCACGCTCTTGCGATACGGCTGCGGCGCGCACCATTCCATGAGCCGCGTGAGCTGCGCGTAACGCGCCGGGTTGTAGGCGAACGGCTCGCTGGCGGGAGGCGCCGGCGTGTGGCTGAGGAGTTGACGCAGCGTCGCGTCACCCTCGGTGCCCGGTGCGTCGTAGCGCCGCAGCGGCTCGTCCAGCTCGAGCCGCCGCTGCTCCACGCACTGCAGGAGCAGGACCGCGGCGAGCGTGCCGCTCAAGTCGCCGACGAGATACGGCGTGTCGGGCGTCGCGCGCACGCGCGCGGCGACGTTCTGGAAGCCATAGCCCTTTTCCCAGACGGGGACGCCGTCACGCAGGATCGTCGCGGACATCCCGGGGATGCCGCTCTGCTGGCGCAGCGCCTCGAGATAGCCGTCGAGGACCGCGATCGTGCCCGCCGGCGTCGGCAGCGACGGCTGCTGTCCGGACGTGGCCACGCCGCCGGCAAGCGCCACGAGGCCGGCGAGCAGCGCGAGGCGGAGGCGCGGGACAGCGGACATGGCTCAGCGTATGAAAGTGAACTTCGCGAGACCCACCGCGTCGTCGCCGGCCCAGGGCCAGATGAACGAGGCGTTGCGCGGCGACGCGTTGGCCCGGACTCGCACGCTGTATTCGGCGTTGGGCTCGAGTGCGACGCCGCGGAAGAGTGAGAGCCTGGCGAAATCCCGCGTCAGCCAGCCCCAGGCCACTTCTTCACGCGTCGTGTTGTCGGCCCATTCGGTGCGACCGTCGACCGACCGCGCGACCTGGTACTGGCGGGTCAGCGTGTCGTAGCGGAGCATCGCCATCACCTGGGCCGAGGCCAGCGTGCGGTCGAACCACACCGCGGAACCACGGCGCAGATCCACCTTGTAGACGAACTTGATGGTCAGGCCGCTCTGGATGGCTTTCCGGATATCGTCGGTCAGCGTCTCGTTCAACTTGAACGACACCAGCACCTCGCCGTCCTTTGGCAACGGAACGACTTCGAGGGGCTGGAGCCCCTGGGCGTTCTGGGAACCTTGGGCGGACAGCGAGGCCGTCAACGCGAGGGCGAGCAGGGCACGGCTGAGCATAGGATGAGCAGCCGACATGATACCCGATCTCGGTTGTTCTGAGCGACTTAGGCGTCGGCGCGCAGGGTAACGGCGGGGTCGACGCGAGTGGCGCGGCGCGCCGGATAATAGGCCGCGAAGACGGTCGCGGCCGCCACCACGGCAAGGCCGACGGCGAAGTCGAGGCCATCCAGCACCGAGATCCGCGACAGCTGGATCACCGAGTTGAGGACCGTGAGCACGGCAAACGCGATGGCCAGGCCGATCGCGGCCCCGATGCCGGCGAGCCGGGCCGACTGCCCCATCACCAGCCTGACAACCGCCCCGGCGGTGGCGCCGAGCGCCATGCGGATGCCGATCTCACGCGTGCGCTGCGCCAGGGTGTAGGAGAGGACCCCATACAAGCCCGACACGCTGAGCAGGAGCGCGATGCCGCCGAGTGTGGCGCCGATCCACGATGCCGCCCGCAGCGGATAGATCTGCGCGTCCCGCGCTTCGTGGAGCGGGATGGCTTCGAAGATCTGCAGGTCCGGAACAATCTGCCTGAAGATCCCTTGTAGTGCCTGCGGGCCAAGCTCCGACGCGCTGCGCGGCCGCAGCATGAGGGCGCGGGCGTTCGCATTCGCTGCCGTCATCGGCAGGTAGATGTGGCCGGCGTCCTGCCCATCGATCAAGAGGCCGCTGCTGACGTCGGGGACGACCCCGACGACGGTCACCTGCCCGTATGGCGCCGGCAGCTCGTCGACCTGCCGTCCCTCGGGGCGTTCGATGCGGATGCGCCGCGCGAGGGGATCCTCGCCGGGCCAGAACGCCCGCGCGGTGGCGGCGCTGACGAGCGCGACCGGCGCCGACGTCGAGGCCTCGTCCGGCCGGAACGCTCGTCCGCTCGCGATCGGGATGCGCAGCAGATCGAAATACTCAGGGGACACGAAGGTGTAGCGCGTCGCGATCGCGGTGATGCCGGGACGATCGGGCGCCGCGGCCACGGGGCGTGAACGCACGAAGAACGGATTGGAGCTCGCCACCGCGACCGACGCGACGCGCGGGTCCGTCGCGAGCACCCCGGCGAGGCGCTCGATGAGCCGTCCCTCCTCCGCGCGCGTGCGGACGTTCACCGAAACGATGCCGTCCGGCTCAAAGCCGGGATCGAATGAACCGATCGCCGCGCCGTTCCTGGCGAGCGTGATCGCGACGACGACGAGCACCAGCGACACGGTCACCTGCGCGATGACGAGCGCGCTCCTGAGCCGCGATCCACGGCGCGTGCCGGTGCGCTGGCCTTTCAGCGCGTCGGTCAGCCCCATGCGCGACGCCTGGAGAGCGGGCACCAGCGCGAACAGCAGCGTCGCGGATGCCGCGACAAGGAGCGCGAACAGGAACACGCGGCGGTCGAGGTCGAGCGGCGCGACGCGCAGCAGCGCCGCGAGCGCAGGCGGCAGCGTGCCGAACAGCACGGCGACGCCCGCCCGCAGCGTCCACGTGGCGAGCAGCAGCCCGGCCGCGGCGGCCAGCGCGGCAATCAACAACCCTTCGGTCAGCAGCTGCCGGACGACGCGCCCGCGGCTCGCGCCGAGCGACAGCCGCACCGCGATTTCCCGCTGCCGCGCCAGCGCGCGGGACAGCATCACGTTCGATACGTTCGCGCACGCGGTGACGAGCACCAGCACGAACGCGGCGAACACCGGCGAGAGGACGGCGAGGAGCTCCAGCGAGAGCGGGTTCGGCGTCGCGTGCGGACTGACGTCGGCGCGTAACTCGCGCCGATCCGGCTTCGCGTCGACGAGCGTCGCCATCAGCGGCGTCAGCGCGCTTTGCGCCTGCGCCGCGGTGACGCCGGGCCGGAGGCGCGCCGTGATCTCGAGTTCTCCCGGCGAGTTCGTCCCGAGCAGTTCGGGCCGCAGCAGGTCGGCGTAGGTCGAGAACGGGATCCACAGGTCGCGCGGATAGTCGTCGAGGCCGGTGAACGCCGCGTCGAGCACGCCGACGATCACGAACGGGCGGCCATCGAGATCGATCGACCGGCCGAGCACGTCCGGATCGCTGGCGAAGAGCCGTCCCCACGCCTGCGCGCTGAGAACCGCGACCGGCGCGCGCGCGTCGACCGGACCGAGCGCGCGGCCGAGGCGCACCCGCGGCGCCAGCGCCTCGAAGTAATCGCCGGAGACGAAGTCCGCCGCCAGCGTGCGGCCGTCGGATCCGATGAAGCGCGTGTCCTCGGCGACGACGGCGTCGAACAGATCGCGGCGGTCGCGCAGCGCCTGGTAGTCGCGCCAGCGGAACAGCGACCCGCCATCGTCGCGCGCGCGCCAGCCGATGCGGTGGAGCGATCCCGGATCGCGCACGGCGAAGGGGCGCAGCACGTAGGCGTTGAAGACGGTGAAGACGACGGTCAGCAGGCCGAGGCCGACGGCGAGCGTCAGCACGGTCGTCACGAGAAAGGACGGACTCTGTCGCAGCCCGCGCCAGCCGTAGCGGAGATCCTGGACGATGTGCTCGAGCCACATCCAGCGGCTGGCTTCATAGAAGCGCTCGGTCGTCGCGGCGACGTTGCCGAAGGTGCGCATCGCCGCGGCGCGCGCGTCGGCGGGGCTCATGCCGTCGGCGACGAGGCGGGCGATCTCGAGATCGAGGTGGGCCTGTACTTCGGCGGCGAAATCTTCCTGCGTGCGTCGGGTCGACATCCAACCTGAGCATGCGCGCTCTCGGGTCGATTGTCAACCCGAAGCGTCGTCCACCCCGGGTGTTTCAGATTCGGGCTGGATTGTGCCGAAACGGCGCAGCCGTCCTGGCCGCACCGTAGTACGCGCGGCGATAATCGTCAGTAAGTCCCAAAGATGTAACGACTTGTGCGCCCCCAAAGATCTGGGTGGGTTCTTGCAGCCCAGGGCACCCAATGCCCCAGGACAATCCTCCTGCCGGCCTGCCGGGGCAGGCCCCGTCACCCGCGCGCCGCTGGATGTGGACGCTGCTGACGCTCGTCTGGATCGCCTGCTGCGGCGCCGGTCTGTGGGTGCTCTGGGCGTGGGACAACCAGCCGGGCGCGCCGGCGCAGGCGCGCGACGCCTGGCCGGCCGACACCGGGCTGGCCCGCGATGCCGGGCGTCCGACGCTCGTCATGCTCGTCCATCCGCAGTGCGCGTGCAGCCGCGCCAGCCTCGCCGAGCTCGCCGAGCTGCTCGCGCGCGCGCGGCCGCGGCCGAAGACCTTCGTGCTCTTCCTGAGGCCGGAGGGGTTCGCCGACGGATGGGAACAGTCCCATCTCTGGGCGGCCGCCGCGGCGCTGCCCGGGGTGACGGTCATTCGCGACAGCGGCGGTGTCGAGGCGGCACGGTTCGGCGCCGCCACGTCGGGCCAGACGTTCCTTTACGATGCGCGCGGGCGGCTGCAGTTCGCCGGCGGCATCACCGCGGCGCGCGCCCACGCCGGCGACAACGCCGGGCGGACCGCGGTCGTCGCGCTGCTGAACGGATCGGCGACGCCGCCGCCGGCGCGGACCAGCGTGTTCGGCTGTCCCCTGTTCGCGCCATCCGCCGGCCGGATCTTCTGACCATGCCGACCGCCCGCGCGACCGAGCTCTTCACGCACTACCAGCAGGACATCTACCGCCGCACCGATCGCCTGTTCGCCGGACTGATGGGCCTGCAGTGGATCGCGGGCATCGTGTTCGCGCTGTGGGTCTCGCCGCTCGCCTGGTCCGGGGGCGAGAGCCGGACGCACCTGCACGTGTGGGCGGCGGTCGTCCTCGGCGGCCTGATCTCGCTCGTTCCGGCGGGACTGGCGCTGGCGCGGCCCGGCCTGCCGTCGACGCGCTACATCATCAGCGCGGCGCAGATGCTGATGGGCGCGCTGCTCATCCATCTCACGGGCGGCCGCCTCGAGACCCACTTCCACGTCTTCGGCTCGCTGGCGTTCCTGGCGTTTTATCGCGACTGGCGGGTACTCGTACCGGCGACGGTGGTGGTCGCGCTCGATCATTTCCTGCGCGGGCTGTTCTGGCCGCAGTCGGTCTACGGCGTGCTGGTGGCGGGCCAGTGGCGCTGGATCGAGCACGCGGCCTGGGTGGTGTTCGAGGACATCTTCCTCCTCGTCGCCTGCCAGCGCAGCGTGGTCGAAATGCGCCAGACCGCCGAGCGCACGGCAGCGCTCGAGCAGGAGGTCCGGATCCGCCGGCAGGCCGAGCGCGGCGCGTCGGCGACGGCGGCGGTCGGCCTGGCGCTGACGCGCGGCACCGAGTCGCAGGTGATGTTCCAGGAGTGCGCCGAGGCGCTGGTCCAGTATCTCGACGGCGGCTTCGCCGGGATCTGGATGGCCGACGTGCGCGAAGAGTGGCTCGAGCCGCTGGCCGCCGCGGGGCCGAACCGGCCGCCGCCCGGCGGCCCGGCGCTGCGCCTGCGCATCGGCGACGGCACGCTCGGCCGCATCGCGACCGACCGCGCGCCGCGGATCGGCCGCGGCGCCCTCGTCGAGATCGATGCCGGCGTGGAGAACTGGACCGATGGCGAGGGGATGTCGGCGTTTGCCGGCTACCCGCTGCTGCTGCACGGCAAGCTGATCGGCGTCCTCGCCGTCTTCTCGCACCAGGACTTCTCGCAGCCGTCGCTCGACGCGATGGCCGCGGTCGCCGACGGCGTAGCGCTGGCCGTCGACCGCACGCGCGCGGAGCGCGAGGTCGCGCGCTACACCCGGGACCTCGAGCGGGCGCACGACCTGCAGCGGCAGAACGCCGAGCAGCTGCGCGCGCTCGTCGACGAGCTGCGCGTCACGCAGAAGCAGGCCGAGGCCGCCACGCGCGCCAAGAGCGACTTCCTCGCCAGCATGAGCCACGAGCTGCGGACGCCGCTGAACGCGATCATTCTCTACAGCGAGCTGTTGCAGGAAGAAGCCACGGACCGCAAGCAGACCACGGCGATCCCCGACCTCCAGCGCATCCAGGGCGCGGGCAAGCACCTGCTCGAGCTGATCAACGGCATCCTCGACCTCTCCAAGATCGAAGCCGGCAAGATGTCGCTGTCGCTCGAGAGCATCGACGTGCCGTCGATGATCGGCGACGTGCTCGACACGCTCGGACCGATCGTGCGCCAGAACCGGAACGCGCTCACCGTCCGCTGCAGCCCGGCGGTCGGCCTCATGTTCGCCGACCGCATGAAGACACGCCAGATCCTGCTCAACCTGCTGAGCAACGCCGCGAAGTTCACCAAGGATGGCGCGATCACGCTCGACGTCGCGCCGCGGACCATCGGCGACACCGCGAGCGTCGAGTTCATCGTCACCGACAACGGCGTCGGCATGACGCCCGAGGAGACCGCCAAGATCTTCGATCCGTTCACGCAGGCCGACGTCAACACGACGCGGAAGTACGGCGGCACCGGGCTCGGCCTCGCCATCGTGTCGCGCTTCTGCCACCTGATGGGCGGCCGGGTCGCGGTCGTCAGCACGCCCGGATCGGGCTCCCGCTTCACCGTCCAACTGCCGCTCGCCGTGCTCGAGCCGTCCGCGGAGCCGCTGGCCTCAGCCTGATCCCTCCGGAAACCCGATGCCGACCATCCTGCTCGTCGACGACAACGAGATGAACCGCGACGTGCTGTCGCGCCGGCTGCGGCAGCGCGGCTTCGACGTGTCCGTGGCCGCCGACGGACCCGAGGCGCTCGCGCTCACCGGCGCCAACGCCTTCGACCTCGTGCTGCTCGACGTCGAGATGCCCGGGATCAGCGGGCTCGAGGTGCTCGCCACGCTGCGGCGCACGCGCTCGGCCACCGACCTTCCCGTGATCATGGTGACCGCCCGATCCGAAGGATCCGACATCGTCGAAGCCTTCCGCCTCGGCGCCAACGACTACGTCACCAAGCCGATCGATTTTCCGGTGGCGCTGGCCCGCATCGGCACGCACCTCGCGCACAAGCGCGCCGTCGAGGGGCTGCGCGAGAGCGAGGAGCGCTACGCGCTCGCGGTACAAGGGGCGAACGACGGCCTGTGGGACTGGAACCTGGCGACGAACACGGTGTACTGGTCGGGGCGCTGGAAGGCGATGCTCGGGCATGACGAGGCGGCGATCGGCACGAGCCCCGAGGAGTGGTTCTCGCGCGTGCATCCCGACGATGTCGACGCGGTGCAGGCGGCGCTGAAGGCGCACATCGAGCGGCCCGGCGGCAACTACGAGTCCGAGCACCGGATGCAGCACAAGGACGGCACCTACCGCTGGTGCCTGTGCCGCGGCGCCGCGATCCGCAACGAGGCCGGCGCGGCGACGCGGCTGGCCGGGTCGCTGACCGATGTCACCGAGGCCAAGCTCGCGGACGCGCTGACCGGGCTCCCGAACCGCGTGCTGATCGTCGACCTGCTCGATCGCGCGATCAAGCGGACGGTCCGACATCCGGAGGGGGTGTTCGCGCTGCTGCTGCTCGCGCTGGACCGCTCGGAGGCGCTCAACGCCAGCCTCGGCCTGGCCACGACCGACCGGCTGCTCGTCGAGATCGCGCATCGGCTGAACGCCACGCTCCGCGCGACCGACCCCGACAGCCCGGCCACCCTCGCGCGCCTGGCCGGCGACGAGTTCGCGGTGCTCCTGGAGGACATCACCGACGCCAGCGACGCGGCCCGCGCCGGCGAGCGGCTGCGCGCGGCGCTCGAGCGTCCGTTCGAGGTCGACGGCCGCCAGGTCTTCACCTCGGCCAGTGTCGGGGTTGCCGTCAGCTCGAGCGGCTACCTGCGACCCGAGGAGGTCCTGCGCGACGCGTCGATCGCGCTCCACCGCGCGCGCACGCACGTCTCCCGCTGCGAGATCTTCGACGCCGGGATGCGGCGCCGCGCCGAAGCGCGCCTGCACATGGAGAGCGCGCTGCGGCAGGCGGTCGAGGACGAGGCCTTCGAGGTGTACTATCAACCGCTCGTCGAGGTCGAGAGCGGCTGCATCATGGGCTTCGAGGCGCTCGCGCGCTGGAGCCATCCCGAGCGCGGCCTCGTCGGCCCGGCGGAGTTCATCCCGATCGCGGAAGACACCGGGCTGATTCTGCCGTTCGGCCGGATGATGCTGGTGGCGGCCTGCCGCCAGATGGTGGCGTGGCAGCGCCAGTTCGGCGCCGCCGCGCCGGGCGTCATCTGCGTCAACGTCTCGAGCCGCCAGTTCGCCGACGTCGAGCTCTCCAGCCACATCGAGGCGATCCTCCACGAAACCGGCATGGAGCCGACGCGCCTGAAGCTCGAGATCACCGAGAGCGCGTTTCTCGGCGACGTGCTGGCGGCGCAGTTCACGCTGCGGCGCGTGCAGGCGATGGGGATCCAGTGGAGTCTCGACGACTTCGGCACCGGCTATTCGTCGCTCAGCTACCTCCACCGGTTGAAGGTCGACACCGTCAAGGTCGATCGCTCGTTCGTCAACCGGATCGGCGGCGAGGAAGGGGGGTCCGAAATGGTGCGCGCGATTGTCGCGCTCGCCCACAACCTCGAGATGGACGTCGTCGCCGAAGGGGTCGAGACGCTGCACCAGCTCGAGCACCTGCGGTCGCTCGGCTGCGAAATGGCGCAGGGCTACTTCTTCTCGAAGCCGGTGCCGGCGGCCGAAGCCGGCCGGCTCGTGTCCGCGCAGCCCTGGCGCGGCCTGCGCGGCTCCGGCGTGGCCGTGCGCTGACCGCCGGTGTAGTATGCCGTCCTCCGGGAGGGCGCATGCTCGCACCAGTAACACTCGACACCACGACGCTCGATACCCTGCCGGG
>Ga0066652_100002264_pt1 | contig 10459 bp, 8 predicted proteins | sample GraSoiAngelo_101_FD_71413 | JGI IMG/M metagenome (GOLD analysis project Ga0066652, IMG submission 71413) | Grasslands soil microbial communities from the Angelo Coastal Reserve, California, USA - 14_0903_02_30cm | ecosystem: Environmental > Terrestrial > Soil > Grasslands | place: USA... | reverse complement strand
GAGGTCTTGGTCGCGACTTCCTTCACCATCTGCGCGCCCATGTTCTCGAGCGGATCGCTGAGCTCGATCTCCTTGGCCACCGTCACGCCGTCCTTGGTGACGGTCGGAGCGCCGAACTTCTTGTCGATGACGACATTCCGGCCCTTCGGACCAAGCGTGACCTTCACGGCCTCCGCGAGCTGGTCGACGCCACGCTTCAGCGCAGCACGGGCCTCAACGTTGAAATGCAGTTCTTTCGCAGCCATGTCCCTGGTTCCTCGTGATTAGCCGATGACCGCGAGGACGTCGGACTCGCGGAGGATGAGGTAGTTCTCGCCGTCGATGGTGACCTCGGTGCCGCTGTATTTCCCGTACAGCACCTTGTCGCCGACCTTCACGTCCATCGGGACGCGCTTGTCCTTCTCGAAGCGGCCCGGGCCCACAGCGATGATCTCGCCCTGCTGCGGCTTTTCCTTCGCGGTGTCGGGGATGTACAGCCCGCCACGCATCTGTTCGGTCTCTTCCAGCGCGCGGATGACGACGCGATCCGCGAGGGGATTAACCTTGGTGCCTGCAGCGTTCTTCGTTGCCATTGAGTACGCCTCCTCCCTTGAATGAGCGGTGAGGGGTGATTGAGATGGTTGCATTGGCACTCCTGACAGCGGAGTGCTAACAGAGTCACATCTTAGTCACGCTGGGGGCGAGATTCAAGCGGGAGCGACATTCAACCGCGACGCCAACGTCGGCCAAGTGCTTGTAACCGAAACACTTAGACTCACCGCTGACGCGAAGCGAACGCGCTGCGCGGTGCGCGCGGGGGACCTGTGGCCCTTTACGTCAGCAAGTCGAACGCGATCTGAAGACCGCGAAGCGTGAGGTAGGGATCGACCTCGTTGAACTCCTTGCAGAGCTGCTCGAAGGTCTCCGCCAACCCGCCCGTGGCGATGACAAAGGGCGTATCCGTGCCAGGCCACTCGCTCTTGATCCTGCGCGTTATTCCGTCGATCGCCTCGGCGGCGCCGTACATCACCCCCGCGCGAATGTTGTCCTCGGTGCGCCGGCCGATCACTCGCGTGGGAAGCACGAGCTCCGTCGCCGGAAGCTTCGCCGTGCGGCGCGACAACGCCTCCAGCTGCATCAGGACGCCGGGCGCGATGACGCCTCCAATGAACACACCGTCTGCGGTGATGCAGTCGAACGTCGTCGCCGTGCCGAGGTCCACGACGATGGCGTCGCGCTTGTACAGGCGACAGACTGCCAACGTGTTCACGATGCGATCGGCACCGACCGTCAGCGGCTCTTCGACATCGAGCTTGATCGGGAGCTTCGAGCGCCCATCGACCAGCAGCACCGGTTTGTCCGTGAGCCAGCGCTTGCACGCCGAGACGAGTGGCGCGGTGACGCGCGGTACCACCGATGCGATCGCCGCGCCGGTGATGTGCAGCGGATTGACGCCGTCATCGATGAGGAGCTGGCGGATGAGGAGGCCGAACTCATCGTCGGTCCTCGGGACGTCCGTCGTGAGCCGCCAGTGACCCCGCAGCTCCTCGGCCTCGTACACGCCGAGCGTCGTTTCCGTGTTGCCGACATCGCAGACGAGAATCACGCGTCCTCCGCCAGCCGAATGGTTCCGGCTCGATGCAACTCCGTGCCGTGGTCCGTTTGAACGATCAGCGCGCCGCTGACGTCGATGCCGCGCACGACACCCGTCGCGGGCGACGTGATGCGGCGGTGGTGCAACACATCCCGGTTGGTCCACTGCGCGCTCTCGAGGGAGCTGAGCGGACCGCGGCGCTCGGCCGCGGCACGAATGCCGCGAACGACCGCGCGCAGCACATCCACGCGTTGCACGCCGTCGGGGAATCCCGCGGCGCCGCTGATGTCCGGCCGGCGTACGTTCACGCCGACCCCGACCGCCACCCACGCGACGTTGTTTCCGGTGAGACGCGATTCGATGAGGATACCGCCGAGCTTCCCCGCGCCGAGCACGAGGTCGTTGGGCCACTTGAGACGCACGCGTTCCTTCGCGAGCGCGTCCAGCGCCGCAGCCACCCGCATGCCGACTCGCAGCGACAGCACCTCGAGTGCGCCAGTATCCGCCGGCCGCTCGACGACGGTGCACCAGACGCCGACACCCGCGCCCGACACCCAATCGCGGCCCATGCGGCCGCGTCCCGCCGATTGCGAATCCGCGACCACGAGCGTGCCGGCGGGCACCCCCTCGGCGGCCAGGTCGTGCGCGACGTCCAGCGTCGAGGTAGTCTCGCCCAGCAGCTCGACACGCGGAACACCGCATGCTTCCGCGAGATCAGTCGCGGAATATCCGTCGTAGTCGGCTGCTGATCGAACCTGTCCGGTCATCTAGCGCACGACCACGAAGTAGAACGCGAGCGCGATGATGATGCGATACCAGCCGAACGCCTTGAAGTCACGCTTCTTCACGAACGCGAGGAACGATTTGATCGCGATGATCGCCGTGACGAAGCTGATCACGAAGCCGACGGCAAGCGTGGACAGGTGTCCCGACAGCGCCGAGTAGCTCTTCAGCAGCTCCAGACCGCTCGCCGCTGCCATCGTCGGGACCGCGAGGAGAAAGGAGAACTCCACGATCGTGCGCTTGTCGATCCCGATGAGCGAGCCGCCGACGATCGTCGCGGCCGATCGTGAGACTCCCGGCACGATCGCGACGGCCTGGAACAGCCCGATCAGGAGCGCACGACGGTAGGTGATCTGGCGGAAGTCGGGGTCGGCTTCGGCGTGCTCCTTGAAGTGCTCAAAAAGGATCAGCGCAATGCCGCCGATGACGAGCATGATCAGCACGACGTTCACGCTGCCGAGCATCGCCTTCACGGCCTTGTACACGGTGAGTCCGATGACACCGGTAGGAATGAACGCGACGACGAGCTTCTTGATGATCTCCCAGTTGAGAAAGCGCCGCCAGTAGAGGACGACCACCGACAGGATCGCGCCGAGCTGGATGATGATCTCGAAGCTCTTGAGGAACTCCGATCCCGTCAGGCGCATCGCATCCGCGGACAGAATGAGATGCGCGGTGGACGACACGGGCAGGAACTCGGTGATACCTTCGATGATACCGAGGATGATCGCCTGGAGGGTCGTCATACGTACATCTGCTCGTATCGCTCCACGATGTCATCCTTCGAAAAGCGTTCGCGCGCGTCGGCGATCGCCGTGCGACTCATGTGTGTCCAGCGGTCCTGATTGCGCAACAGATCGATGGCGGCTTGTGCCGCACCCTCGACATCACCGACGCCACACAGCACGCCAGTCTCGCCGTCGCGCACGACCTCGGGGAGCCCTCCCGCCCGGGTGCCGATGACCGGTGTCCCTGACGCAAGCGCCTCGAGCGCGCTCAGCCCGAACGACTCGGCGTCGGTGAGCAGGACGAAGAGGTCTGCCGCCGCGAGCAGCGGCGCCACCGAGTCGATCTTGCCGAGGAAGCGGACGCTGGATTCCACGCCAAGGTTCCGCGCTTCCTGCTCGGCGAGCGCGCGATCGGGCCCATCACCGACCATGATGAGCACACTCGGCACTTCCCTGGTCACCTTCGCGAACATGCGCACGATGTCACATACGCGTTTCACGGCGCGGAAGTTCGAGATGTGCATGAGGACGCGACGACCGCCGTCGAACTGCGGGCGGAGCGATCCGTGCCAGCGGTCGCGATTGTAGACCTCGGGATCGATGAAGTTCGGAATCACCTCGATGCGACACGCCGTGCATCCGAACGCGGTGAGTGTCTCGCGCTGGAGATAGTTCGAGACCGCGGTCAGTGCGTCGGACTTTTCGATCGAGAACTTCGTGATGGTCTGGTACGACGGATCCTGGCCGACGATGGTGATGTCCGTGCCGTGCAGCGTCGTCACGACGCGGATATCGCGCTGCTCCTCGCGGAGCATCTGCTTCGCGATCCACGCGCTCGTGGCGTGCGGGATGGCGTAGTGGCAGTGGAGGACGTCGAGCCGGTGCTCGCGCACCACCTCGTGCATGCGGACGGCCAGCGCGAGATCGTACGGCGGAAACTCGAACAGGGGATAGCGGCCGACGTCCACTTCGTGGAAGAACACGCGCGGCAGGAACGTCGGCAGGCGGAAGGGCTGCTTGTACGTGACGAAATGCACCTCGTGGCCGCGCTGTCCGAGCGCGATGCCGAGTTCGGTCGCCACGGCGCCGGAACCGCCATACGTGGGATAGCAGGTGATGCCGATCTTCACCGGGAGCGCCTTCCTTCTTCCGGCTGATCCGGCTCTCCCGTGCCGTGCATCGACGTGCGCAGCGCCATTTCACTCTCGCTCATCCAGCGGTCCACGATCTCCTGCCACCCCGAGGCATCCGGATCCAGCCGCCGCACCGCGTCACCGGCGAGCTGATGACGGAACCAGGTGCGCTGCCGCTTCGCGTACTGCCGCGTCTCGATCACCACGCGATCGATGGCGCTCTCCCGATCGACCTCGCCGCGGAGCAACGCGCGCACCACGTCGTAGCCGGTTGTGTTCCACGCCGGCGCGTCGGCCGGCACGTCGCGTTGCAGCGCGCGCACCTCATCCGGCCAGCCTGCGTCGACCATTGCCGCCGTGCGCGCCGCAATCCGTGAGGGCAGCCGCGCGCCCGGGTCGACCAAAAGATAGCTGCCCCGGAACGGTGCGGGACGCGCGCGCGTCACGTGCAGGTCGCTCAACCGCTGGCCCGTGAGCAGCGCGATCTCGATCGCCCGCAACAGCTGCGCACGGCCGAGATGCGCGCGCGCGGGATCCATGTGATGACACCAGCGCCGCAGCTCTTCGGTGGCCATCGCGTCGAGCTCCCGCTGCACCCCAAGCCGCTGCCGCCGGTCCAGCGCCGGCTGCTGCCACAGCGGACGAAACAGGGCCGAGATGTAAAAGCCGGTTCCGCCCACGACGATGGGAATGCGGTCCGCGGCGATGGCTTCGCCGATGGCGGCGGTGGCCTCGTGGACCCAGTCTGCGGCTGAGTACCGCTGCGTCGGATCGGCGACGTCGACGCCGCGATGCGGCACGCGGCGCTGGTCATTTGCCGTCGGCTTGGCGGTCCCGATGTCGAACCCGCGGTAGACCTGGCGGGAGTCCGCGCAGATGATCGTGATGCCGCGTCGCATCGCGAGCCACATCGCGATCGCTGATTTTCCCGACGCTGTCGGTCCGCAGATGACGGGGATCGTGGCGGGCAGCGCCACCCCGGGATCAGCGCCGGCCAAAGCGCCGCTCGAGCTCATCCCACGACAGGTGGACGATGGTGGAGCGGCCGTGTACGTCGTGCGCGGGCAGGATGCACTCACGCAACGCCACGAACAGGGCCCGCATCTCCTGCGGCGCGAGCGCGTCGCCCGCCTTGATCGCGGCCTTGCATGCGACGGTCGCCGCAAGATGCTGGTGTCGCGCGCTCGCGCTCGGGACCCGATCGCCGGTGAGCGCCGTGAGCGTGTCACGCAGGCAGCGCTCGGCGTCGAAGCGCGGATGCGGCGTGGGAACGGAGTGAACGATCACGGTCTGGCCGCCGAACTCGCCGAGCTCGTAACCCAGCGACTGCAGCAGATCCCGATGCGCATCGAGCGCGTCGGCCTCGGGACCGGTGAGCTGCAGCGTGAGCGGGAACAGCAGACGCTGCGACGGGCTGGAACCGCTTTCCAGGGCGTGCATGAAACGCTCGTACAGCACGCGCTCGTGCGCGGAGTGCTGATCGATGAGGACGACACCGGACTCCGCCTCGAACATGAGATACGTGCTGCGGAGCTGGAGCAGCGGCGGAACGCTCTGTGGCGATTCGCGGGCGGTCGCGTCGCGAGCACCGGGCATCGCGGCTGCGTCGCTCACGCCGGCGGTGTCATGTTCCGATCCGCCAACGGGAGCGTGAAACGCCAGGGCTTCGGCCGCGCGCGGGGACAGCAGCACGTCATCCGGTGGGACCGACGCGACGAACTGGGTCCAGACGCCGCCGCCGAGGGTGGCCGCCGCTTCCGTTGTGCCCAGGGCGCGGCGGATGCCGCTCTCCACCGCGCGCTCCACGGTCCAGCGATCACGGAAGCGCACTTCGGCCTTTGCGGGATGCACGTTGATGTCGACAGTGTCTGCCGGAACGACGATGTCGAGAAAGAGCGTCGGTCGCAGGCCGGATGGGAGCGTGGATCGATAGGCCGCCTCCGCTGCGCGCACGATGCCGTTGTCGCGAATCGCGCGTCCGTTCACGGTGAGGTGTACGCGTCGCGATGACATCCCGACGTCCGCCGGCCGCTCGGCGAGCCCGCTGACATGGATCGGACCGCTCACGTCGTCCACGCCCACGAAGCGAGCGGCGTAGTCGGCGCTCCAGAGCGCGGCGACCCGTTCGCGCAGGCTGCGCGCCGGAGCGAGGGTGAGCACCTCGCGCCCATCATGCGACAGGGAGACGCGAACGTCGCGACGCGTCAGCGCCATGGTGCTCATGACGTCGAGCAGGCTGCGCCATTCGCTGCGCGCGCTGCGGAGAAATTTCTGACGGGCGGGCGCGTTGAAGAACAGTCGCGCAACGCTCACGGTGGTGCCACGACGACGCGCGATCTCGTCGACGGCGCGCACAGACCCGCCGACGGCAACGACGCGAGTGCCTGCCCCGTCCGATGCCGCGGTCTCCAGCTCGAACTGCGAGACGGAGCAGATCGCGGGGATGGCTTCGCCGCGAAACCCGAATGTCGGCACACCGACGAGGTCTTCCGCGACTCGAATCTTCGACGTGGCGTGCCGCTCCAGCGCGAGGAGGGCGTCGTCACGGGACATGCCGCATCCGTCGTCGCTCACGCGAATCCGCTGGCGCCCACCGTCTTCCGCGAGGACCTCGATGCTCGTCGCACCCGCGTCGAGCGCGTTCTCGACGAGCTCCTTGACGACGGAGGCGGGACGTTCGACCACCTCGCCCGCCGCGATCTGGTCGGCAACAGCGGACGGCAGAATCGCGATGCGCCGTTCCGACGTGCCTGGCTCTCCGTCCGCGCGCCGCGCGCCGGTCGCGTTGGAGTGTGAGAAGACCGGCGCTGGCATTGCTCGGAAGCTAGGCCGCGCGCGGTCGCACCGTCAATCGCGCGGCGGGCGGCGATCGGCGATGCGGAGCAGCTCCGTGGACGGAATCCAGCCGTCGCGTTCGTCCGTCGCTTCGATGCGCGTCCACGTGCCGCGCCGTCCCGCAATGCGGACTATCTCTCCCGCCGCTACGGCGGGACCGCGATCGACGCCGATCGCGGGATCGGAGCTCAGCGCGACACCGCGACGCACGACGCCGAGTCGATTGCCCGCCACGCGCGTCTCCAGCTCGATCGCAAAGACGCCGATGAGGAGGGCGCACACGATCACCGGCACCACCGCGCGAGCGGCCCAGGGATGCGGACGACGCGCGATCCACGCGAACGTCCACGCAGCCATCCATAGTATCGCGAACGTCCAGACACCGGCGTGGCTGGGCAGCGCCGGCACCCAGCCAGGCGCGGTCATGCCCATGTCATGCGCGAGTGTCGACCGCACCTGCATATCCTGCGCGTCCGGCTGCAGCGCCAGCGACTGGCGCCAGCCGTAGACGGCCGCGGCGGTATCGGACATCGACCACGACGCCGTGCCGTAGTTGGCCCACGCGTCCGGCGACGAGGGCGCCGCGGAGGCCGCGTCAGCAAACGCGGTACGCGCGGTCGCGTAATCCTGCCGCACGTACGCGGAGACGCCCCGCGCGAAGTGCGACGCCGCGAGATTCGCCGCGAGCAGCGAGGTCGCGGTCACGCTGAACGCGATGACCGTCATCGGAAGCCAGAAGGGCAGCTCGCGTCGCGACAGCGCTTCGGCGTCCACGGCCCGCGCGATCGTGCCGGCCTCGCGCGGCGCGTTGCGTGGCAGCGCGCCGATGCGATCGTATGACGCGGAATCGAGCGCACGCAGCATGAGCTCGGCGCGAGTGGACGTCTCATCCGATACACCCGCTCTGCGCAGTGCGCGCTCGAGCGCGCCCGGATGCGTGAAGTCCTCCGGGCTGCATCCGAGTCGCGCCGCGAGGGTGCGGACGAACTGGCGGCGAATACCGATCGCGTCGTCTGCGGGGAGCGCGGCCAGCAACTCTGCCGGATCGACGGGACGCACGGGTGTCGAGCGGCGCGCGCGACGGCGAGCGCGGGCAGCCAGTGCGGGAATCGGAACGAGCGCGAGCACCACCCAGAACGCCGGGTGCGACTGCGGGGGCGGCCACGACGAGCCGCCATAGCGGACGCGGATCCCGAGCGCGCTCTCGACGTGTCCCGTGTCCGCGTTCGAGAGCGCGCCAGGCGCCACGAGCACCCGCGTTCCCGGCGTCTCCGCCACGTCGTAGCGGCGCGACGCGGGATCGAAATAGCCGTACCGCACCGGCGGGACGTCGAATTCGCCGGCGATTCGCGGCGTGAGCACCCAGTCGAATTCCTTGATGCCGGCCACGCGTTGGGTGGTGGAGTCGATGCGAACGCGCTCGTCGGCGGGAACGAGCGCGGCCCATGGCAGCTCCACCTGTGGCCTCGGGAACAGCTTCACGTTGCCGCGGCCACGCACACGCACGGTGAACAGCATGGGGTCGCCAACCCGGGACGTCGCGGGGTCGAGCCGCGCGTCCAGCGAAATCGCACCCACCGCGCCCACGAACTCTGCGGGGCGCGACGCGGGCGGCGGCTCGATCGCAACGATGCTCACGCTGTCGGTCTGGAGCTCGTGGCTCTCCTCGCGGCTGAGCAGCGAGTAGCCGGTGCTGTAGACGAGCTGCGCCGGCGGGATGACGAGCCGCCCCGCGACCAGCGGGAAGAGCGCGCGCCGATAGACGAGCGCGTCGAAGCACTGGGATGCGGCGCGCCGAGCCGGAGCGTCCGGCGCGGGGAGATCGTAGGCGAGCATCGCCTGCATCTCCGGCGGATAGAACGTCGGATTGCGCCGCAGCCGCTCGCGAGCCGACTGGTTGAGGAACACGGCGACTTCATACGTCGCCTGCTGACCGACGAATACCGTGTCCGCTGCGCCGACGCCGCGGAGGTTGACGTCGGCGTTCGTGTCGATGCGAGCGCGTGCGATGACCTCGGGCGCGAGGCGGCCGCGCGGCTGCGCGACATCGATCGAGAGCGCACCCGAGGACGCACGTGTTTCGCCGAGGATCGCCTCGAACGGCGGCACCACGACGCGCCCGACACGTCCCGTCGCGATGGTGAAACGGTACTCCAGGATCGTCGAACCGCGAACATGCTCGATGTGGGGACTCGCTCGCAGCACGTCAAACGGCGCGAGACTCGGCACGATGAGGCGCGGCAGCAGGTTGCCCGGCGCACTGACAGCCACCGACAGGTCCACGGCGTCGCAGGCGAGCACGCTGTCCGGAGCGTGCGCGACGATCGCGAGCTGGGCAGCCAGTCGCAGCGCGACGATCACTACCAGTCCTTCCCGCCGGGCGGTGGCTCTACCCTGCTCTGCTTCTGCCGCTTTGCCTGCACGTCCCGCTCCTCCCGCGCTGCGCTGCCGAGCAGCTGTTCTGCCTGACGCTCGGCGAGCCCACCGCTCGGCTTGGGCGCCTGCGACTGCGGAGACGGACTGTTCTCCGACTGTCCGCCACCGCCGCCACCACCGCCGCCCTGCTCTTTCTTGCGCAGGGCGAGCTCGTAATTCCACTTCGCGTCCATGTCATCAGGACGCAAGAGGAGCACCTTCTTGTAGGCAGCGAGCGCGGCGTCGAGCGCCTCGTCACCTTGACCCTGCGGAGCCGCAAGTCCGCGCTCCAGGTGGGACAGCCCAAGGTTGAATAGCGCGCGATAGCGGACGTCGGCGTCGCGCGTCTCGGTGGCGCGCTCGAGCGCTTCCGCAGCCGGCGCGAGCGAGTCGCCCGACAGCAGCGCCGTGCCGTAGTTGTACAGCAGACGCTCCTTGCGATCGCCATTGTCGATGAGTCTGCGGTAGAGGCGCGCGGCCTCTTCGTACTTCTTCGCGTTGTAGGCGCGATCGGCGGCGACGGCGCCGTTCCGCGCCGCGCATCCGGTGAGGAAGAAGAGGAGCAGCGTGGCGATCGCGGCCGGTTGAGCCGCGGCCAGCACCGGCTTGAGCTTGCGCCGCCCGCGACGCTCGCTGAGCAGCGTATCGAGCGCGAGCAGGAGGACCGCGGGGAGCAGGAACCACTGATAGCGCGGGCTCTTCGTCTCACCAGCTGCCGTCACACGCTGCTGGCGCCGCAGCGATGCGAGTGCGGCACGCACGCGTGTCGCCTTGTCCGACTGGGCGGCGTCGAGGAACGTGCCGTTCGCGGCCTGCGCGGCCGCCCGGAGGAACTCCGGCTGATAGTGCGTGATCACGACCTGCCCGTTCTCATCGCGTTTCACGGTCTGCGTGCTGCCCTCACGGACGGGAATCGTGGCGCCAGCCTGCGTGCCAAAGCCGACGGTCACGACACTGATGCCCTGCTGGCCCGCGCGCCGCGCTTCGGCCAC
>Ga0066652_100002263_pt1 | contig 10459 bp, 10 predicted proteins | sample GraSoiAngelo_101_FD_71413 | JGI IMG/M metagenome (GOLD analysis project Ga0066652, IMG submission 71413) | Grasslands soil microbial communities from the Angelo Coastal Reserve, California, USA - 14_0903_02_30cm | ecosystem: Environmental > Terrestrial > Soil > Grasslands | place: USA... | reverse complement strand
CTCGTCGATGACGAGCAGCGTATGCACCCAGACGTCTCCCTCGGGGTGCCACTCGGGTTCCTGCGGACAGCCGACGAGCACGTCGAGCTCGGGGAACAGGCGTTCGATCACACCGAGCTCGAGCGCCAGCGCGAAGCCGATCGACGGTCTCTGCGCGCGCAGGAGCAGCTTCTCCACTTCTCCCCAGACGCGCTCGGCGGGCAGGTCGTCCAGCGGAATGGTGCGGCAGAGCGCCTTGGTCGCCGCGTCGACCTCGAATTCGAATCGTGCCGCGAACTGGACGGCGCGGAGCACGCGCAGGCTGTCGTCGCCGAACGTCGTCGCGTCGACGGCGCGCAGCCGCCGCCGATCGAGATCGCCGCGGCCGTCGAACGGATCTTCATACCCGTCCGCGAGCGGATCCCAGGCGATGGCATTGACGGTGAAGTCGCGGCGGCGCGCCGCGTCGCCCGGTGACAGCTGCGGGTCGCCGGTGACCGTGAAGCCGCGGTGACCGCGTCCGGTCTTCGACTCGCGGCGCGGCAGCGCCACGTCGAGCCCGGCGACCTTGTAGACCGTGAAGCTCTCGCCGACGGTATTGACGCTGCCGAACGCGGCCAGCATCGCTTTCAGCTGCCCGGCGTCGACGCCGAACACTTCGACGTCGATGTCCTTCGAGGGACGGCCCATCAGGCGATCGCGGACCCAGCCGCCGACGATGAGCGCGCGCCCGCCCGCGTCGCGCACCGCCCGCGCGATCGCGACGGCCGTGTCGAGTTCCGCGTCGGCGCTCACCAGGCCACCCGCTTCATCACGCACCCCGTGGCTGTCGTCTTCTCCCAAAACGCGTCCGGTGGCTTCCGCCCTCAGGCGGCAGAGACACTCCGTACTGTCCGAAAGCCATAGTCGGTATACCGGAACGACGGATCGATCTTGCTGCGCGCGGCGGAGCGGCTGATCGTCACCGCGTGCCGCCAGGATCCGCCGCGCGAGGCCCGCCGGATCCCCGCCGCCGGGCCTTGCGGGTTGCGATCCGGCGAGACCGCGTAATAGCCGCGGTCGTGCCAGTCGGCGCACCATTCGTGGACGTTCGCGGCGATGCCGTACAGCCCGAACGGGTTCGGCTCGCCGAGCGACACCGGCCACGGACCGGGCAGCGGCCCGCGGCCGGCATCTGGAATCCATGCCGGCATCGCGTCCCCCCACGGGAACGCCGCCCCTTCGCGTCCGCCGCGCGCGGCCCGCTCCCACTCCGCCTCGGTCGGCAGCCGCTGCGGATCGCCGTCCGCCGCGCGCCACGCACAGTAGGCCACCGCGTCGTGCCAGCTGACGCCGACCACCGGCCGGTCGTCGCCGGCAAGCGACGGATCGCTCCAGTCGCGCGGCTGCGCGTGCGCGGTTGCCGCGAGGAAGCGCGCGTAGTCACCGCGGGTGACCGGATGGATCGACATCTCGAACGCGTCGACGTGGACGCGGTGCACCGGACGCTCGTCGTCCTGGCCGGCATCGCTGCCCATCAGGAACGCGCCGGCAGGCACGCCCGCGAACCGGCCGATCATGACGTCGGGACGGGGCCGGGCTCGTCCCGGCGGCGGCCGTACTTCCGCACGAACCAGTCGGTGAAGCCCGGGACGATCGCGTTGAGAAGCGTGAGCGCGCGCGAGATCGGCTTGGGGTACAGCTCGGGGCGCGGCCGCTCGATGCAGCGCACGATCGCCCGGGCCACGTCGTCGACGCTCTGCTTGGGGCCGAGGCCGCTGACCTTGTGCCCGAAGTCGCGCGCCATCGCGTCGATGAATTCGGTCGGCGTCGAGATCGGGTAGACGCAGGTCACGTGGATCGGCGTGCCGACGAACTCGGCGCGGAGCGATTCCGCCAGGCCCGCCTGCGCCGCCTTGGTCGCGGTGTAGCCGCCCATCATCGGGATGCCGCGCCGTCCGACGATCGACGACATGAAAATGAGGTGGCCGCTCTTCTGCGCGCGGAACAACGGCAGCGCCGCGCGCGCGCCGTGGAACGTGCCCATGAAGTTCACGTCCATCATCCGGTGCATGACGTCGTCGGGCGTCTCGTCGATCGGGCCGTAGTAGCCGAACCCGGCGTTGCAGATCATGACGTCGAGGCGGCCGAACTCGCGGACCGCCATGCCGACCAGCGCCAGCGAGTCCGCCGCGCGCGTGACGTCCATCTGGACGACGGCGGCGCGGCCGCCGGCGGCCTGGATCTGGTGCGCGGTCGCTTCGAGCAGCGAGACACGCCGCGCCCCCAGCACGACCGCCACGCCTTGGCGCGCGAGATGTCTTGCGCACGCGAGCCCGATACCCGACGAGGCGCCGGTGATCGCCGCGACGCGTCCTGCGAGAACCATTGGCTAAACGATACTATGGGTGGCCAGACCGCCGATGGATCCTTCGCTCAAACTCCTGCGGGAGCTCGTCGCCATCAACTCGGTGAATCCGTCGCTCGTGCCGGGCGCCCCCGGCGAGACCGCGATCGCCGAGGCGATCGCCGTGCACCTGCGCGGCATCGGCCTCGACGTCGAGATCCAGCCGGTCGTGCCGGGCCGGGCGAACGTGATCGGCGTGCTCGAGGGCCGCGGCAGGGGACGATCGCTGATGCTTTGCGGGCACGTCGACACGGTCGGGGTCGAGGGGATGACCGCGCCGTTCGATCCGATCGAGAAGGACGGACGCCTCTATGGGCGCGGCGCGCAGGACATGAAGGGGGGCGTGGCCGCGATGATCGACGCGGCGCGCCAGGTCGCAGAGGAAGGGTTTCCCGCCGGCCGCCTGGTCGTGGCGGCGGTCGTCGACGAGGAGTACGCCAGTCTCGGCGCCGACGCGCTGGTGACGCGCTGGCGCGCCGACGGCGCCGTCGTCACCGAGCCCACCGACATGCAGATCGCGATCGGCCACAAGGGCTTCGCGTGGTACCAGGTCGAGACCAGGGGGCGCGCCGCCCATGGCAGCCGTCCGCGCGAGGGGCGCGACGCGATCGTGCGGATGGGGCGAGTGCTCGCGGAGCTCGAAAAGCTCGACAGGCGTCTGCAGTCCCGCCCCGCGCATCCGCTGCTCGGGACCGCATCGCTGCACGCCTCGACGATTGAAGGGGGACGCGAGTTGAGCAGCTACCCGGACTGGTGCGGACTGAAACTGGAGCGCCGGACGATCAGCGGCGAAGCGGAGTCAGCCGTGACTGGGGAGCTGGAGGCGATCCTGGAGATGCTTCGGGCGGAGGACGCGGATTTCGACGCGACGCTCACGCCGCTCTTCGCGAGGCCCGCGTACGAAGTCGCGCCGGATCACGCGCTGCCGCGAGCGCTGGGGAAAGCCGCCGGTACAACGCGGCCACCTGTGGGGATGAGCTTCTGGACTGACGCGGCGGTGCTGGGAAGCGCCGGGATTCCCTCGGTACTGTTCGGGCCCGGGGGCGCCGGGCTGCACAGCATCGAGGAGTACGTCGAGATCGACGACGTGCTGCGCTGCCGCGACGCGCTGGCCGCGCTGGCGCGCGGCTGGTGCGGATCGGAGTAGGGGGCCTCTCGCCCCCTGCTCAGGCGGTTTTGCGCAGGACGAGCCGCTGCGGCGTCAGCACGTGACGGCGCGCGTCGCCGGCGTAGCGCTGCCGCGGGCCGCGGCCGCTGACTTCCCAACCGGGCGTGTCGTGACCGCACGACGTGCAGCGCATGTTCACGCGCTTGCCTTCGAAGTGCAGGACCGAGTCGTGGCCGCGGAGACCGCAGAGGAACTGGTTGACGCGCCACACCGCGCGGTTCACCAGGGTCTCGCCGTTTTGCGTACCGACGCCGGACGTCGCCGTGAGCTGCTGGGGATAGTTCGTAACCATTGTTCGTTCCTTCAACCTTTCATCTCATCCTAGGACGCCGGCTGGAGTGGCCCGGTTCCGCCCTCGCACCTCAGGGATATCAAGTCGCGTGCCACGGGCAGGTAGTCAAGGCAGAACCTCAACCAGGACAGCGCTTTGTACGGTTTTGTCGCGGAAACGGAGGTCGAGCCGCTGTCGCGGTAGGACGGCGGGTAGTCAGCGGGGTGAGTCCTGGGCTACACACCCGAGGAAGGCGCCGACTCCCGCCGGAACGGCTCAGCCTGCACTCTTTGGGACTCTAGCGCTCGCTGAGCACTCCACGGATGACGAATCCGATATTCGCGGGTCGTTCGCCCAAACGGCGCATGAAGTAGGGGAACCATTCACGGCCGAATGGAACATAGACGCGGACGCGGAACCCTTCCCGTTTCAACGAGTTCTGAAGGTCGCGGCGGATGCCGAACAGCATCTGGAACTCATATCGTGACGGATCGATGCCGCGCCCGGACGCAAATTCGCGCGTCGCGTCGATCATCGCGGGATCGTGCGTGGCGATCGCCGGGTAAGTGCCGTCCGCGAGCAGGATCTGCATGATGCGCACGAACGCCGCGTCGACGTCGGCCTTGGATTGGTACGCGGCATCGCGCGGCTCGTTATAGGCGCCCTTCACGAGGCGCACGCGCGCGCCCAGCGTGTTCATCCGGGCGGCGTCCGCTTCGCTCCGCGGCAGGTACGACTGCAGCACCATGCCGACATTGCGATACCCCTGCTGCCACATCGTCTCGAACACTTCGAACGTGACGGCGGTGAACGGCGAGTTCTCCATGTCGACGCGCACGAAGAAGTCGCGCGCGCGCGCGGCGTCGAGGATGCGGCGCAGGTTGTCGACGGTGGTGGCGCGATCGATGGTCAGTCCGAGCTGGGTGAGCTTGAGCGAGATGTTGCGTTCGACGCCGGCCGCGGCGATCTTCTCGATCATCGTGATGTAGGCGCGCGTCGCCGCATCCGCCTCGGCGATCGAGGCGACGCTTTCGCCGAGGTAGTCGAGCGTGACGGCCAGCCCGTTGCCCTGGATCTGCCGCGCCGCATCGACGGCTTCCTCGACGCTTTCGCCGGCGATGAAGCGGCGCGCGAAGCCGCGGGCGCGCATGCCGTAGCGCGACGCGGCGGTTTTCAGGAACTGGCTTCCGGCAAGGATCTGAAAAAAACCTCTGGAAACGGACTGGAGCATCAGTGCGTGCGCACGGTGCGGCGGGGGACGAGCAGGTGCTGGATCGTGCGCGCGTAGTAGCGCAGCACGGTGCGCTCGCGGACGCGATAGCGGCCGCCGCGCTCGAGGTGGATGATGTTGCGATCGGCGAGCATCGGTCCGCCGATCTCGACCGCTTCGCGTCCGGTCTGCACCGCGAGGTTGGCGTTCATCGGGCGGATCGCTTCGATGATCGCGTCAGAGCGCGTCTCGAGCTCCCGGCGCGTGATCGACGGGCGCATCGCCGCCGCCACGATCGCCGTCGGCAGCACCTTGTAGAGCGTGCCGATGGTGTCGCGAATGTGGTGGCCGAGCCCGAGCACGTCGCTGCGGGATTCCGGATCGTAGCCGCCGAGCGCGATCGGCTTGCCGAAGGTGACGAAGGCGCGGCTCTGATACCCCACGGCGTAGCGGACCATCTCCGCCACCTCGCGGCCGAACGGACGCGCGCGGCGCTTCACCGCCTGGTGCGGCAGGATGTGATCCTCGAGCACGATGTCGTAGGCCACGGCGAGGGGCACGATCACCGCGCCCTCGACGTCGGCCGTGAGCGTCGCGTGCAGCAGTCCGGTCTTCGGCGTCTTCAGCTCGCCCGTGTAGCTGCGGCCCCCCTCGATGTAGAAGAGCAGGTCGCTGCGCTGCAGGAGTTCCGCGACGTAGGCCTTGAGCGTGACGAGGTACGCCGGATCCTTGGTGTTGCGCCGGATGGGAATCGCGCCGGTGACATGCCGGTGCAGCAGCCCGAGCGGGCCGCCGAAGAGGTTGATCCCGGCGGCGGTCACCGGCGGGCGGATGCCGTTGTCGTCGAGAACGAGCGGCTCGACGAGGTAATCCAGGTGCGACTTGTGGTTCGACACGTAGATCACCCGGCCGCTGCGCGTCGCCTGCTGCGGGATGCCGACGTGCTCCTCGACGCGCTCGACCTTGCGCAGGATGGGATAGAGCGGATGCTTCAGCGCGCGGTAAATGGGATAGCGCTGCGTGGTGCGGAGCTCGTCCAGGTAGGCGTTGATGCGCTCGCGCGCCTGCAGTTCGCTCTGGCCGTGACCCCCGCGCAGGTAGCGCGCGACGTCCTTCCGAGCGAGCACCGCCTGGGTAATGTCGTCTGGGAGCACCAGCGACGACTATATCAAACGGTAGCCGTCAGCCCCGCTCGATCTCCCGGCAAATCGCGTCGGTGAACTCGGTGGTGGAGGCGTGGCCGCCGAGATCCCGCGTCCGGACGGTCCCGGCCGACAGCACGCGGTTCAAGGCGGCGCGGATGCGCTCCGCGCGAGCCCCCTCGCCGATGTGGTCGAGCATCATCAATCCCGACAGCAGCAGGGCCGTCGGGTTGGCCAGGTTCTGATCCGCGATGTCCGGGGCGCTGCCGTGGACGGCTTCGAACACCCCGATTTCGAGACCGAGGTTCGCCCCCGGCACGACGCCGAGCCCGCCGACCAGCCCCGCGCAGAGGTCCGACACGATGTCGCCGTAAAGGTTGGGCAGCAGCAGGACGTCGAGCTTCTCCGGGTGCATCACCAGGTGCATGCACGCCGCGTCGACGATCCGCTCGTCGTAGGTGATGTCGATGAACTCGCGCGAGACCTTCCGGCAGCTGTCGAGGAACAACCCGTCGCTCAGCTTCATGATGTTGGCCTTGTGGATCGCGGTCACGCGCTTGCGGTTGTACTTGCGCGCGTACTCGAACGCGAACCGGGCGATCCGCGTCGAGGCCTTCTCGGTGATGATCTTGATGCTCTCGACGATGCCGGGGACGATCTCGTGCTCGAGCCCGGCATAGAGGTCCTCGGTGTTCTCGCGCACGATGATCAGATCGACGCCCTGGAAGCGGCTCTCGACACCCGCGAGGTTCTTGACCGGCCGGAGGTTGGAAAAGAGATCCAGCGCCTTGCGCAGGCCGACGTTGACGCTCGTGAACCCTTCGCCGATCGGCGTCGTCACCGGCCCCTTGAGCGCGACCTTGTTCTTCTTGACCGAATCGAGGAGCGCCGCCGGCAGCGTCTGGCCGAACCGCTTGAACGCGATGACGCCGGCGTCCTGGGAATCCCACTCGACCTGCACGCCGGCCGCGGTGATGATCCGCACGACCGCGGCGGTGACTTCCGGCCCGATGCCGTCGCCGGGGATGAGGGTGATGGTATGGGCCATGGCTTACGACTCCGAAAGGGCTTCCGACAGCAGCGCCGCCACCTGCTCGAGCAGCGCCCGATCCGACGCGCCGAAGGCGGCCGGCTGGTCGCTGTCGATGTCGATCTCGCCGAGGACCTCGGCGCCGTTCATGATCGGAACGACGATCTCCGAGCGCGTCTCGATGCTGCAGGCGAGATACCGCGGATCGGCGTTCACGTCGTCGACGATGATGGTCGCCTTCTCGGTGGCGGCCGCGCCGCAGATGCCGCGGCCGAGCGGGATGCGGGTGTGCGGCGACGGCTTGCCGAAGTAGGGCCCGAGAACGAGCTCGTCCCCTTCGAGGAGGTAGATGCCCGCCCAGGAGTAGTACGGCAGCGCGTCCTTGAGCAGTCGCAGGGCCTGGGTCATCGCCGCTTTCGCGTTCGGCGCGGCGGCAACGGCCGACCGAATCGCGGTCAGCAGCCCTTCCCGGTCCATATCCGTCATTTCGTTCCGGGGGGCTTCGCCCCGCCGGACCCCCCTGCACGCGCGCTCGCGGGGACCCCGCGCCCCGCTCCGCGCGCGTGGCTCGTTCGCTCACGCTCACTCGCGTTCATTCCACTACTCCTTGATCTCCCAATACATCAGCATCAGGCCGCCGAGGACGGGCACGAGCTGCAGCGCGGTCGACAGGCCGTGCAGGCGGCCGAACTCGGCGCGGCGCGCGTCGCCCTCCGGCAGCGACGAGGGCGCGACGCCGATTTCGCGCTGGAGCTGGCCGATGCGCCCCGACACGGCGATGCCGCTGTAGGCGGCGGCGCCGAGCATCACGGTGGCGAGCCCGGCGCGCCAGGCGAAGCGGCGCGGCGCGGGGCCCAGGATGCGGCGGAGGACCAGCGTTCCGAGCAGCAGCCCGCCCGCGGCATAGCTGAGAAGATGGAACCGCCGGAGGATGTCGCCGAAGAGGGCGCCGGCGAGGATGCGGCCCTGGCCGGGCTCGGTCGCGGCGAGCACCGCGAAGATCGACGGCGCCACGATCGCGCCGAGGGTGAGCAGCCCGCCGACCCAGACCACGATCATCAAGAGCGCGGCGAACCGCAGCGCGAGCATTCGTTTATCTTACTCTGCGGCCCGACGCGCCATAATTGAGCCGTGATCGACTGGGTTCCGTGGAGCGCCGAGGCGTTCGCGCGCGCGGCGCGCGAAGCGAAGCCCGTCCTCCTCTCGATCACCGCCGCGTGGTGCCGCGCCTGCCATGAAATGGATCGGACGACGTACGCGGATCCGGGGGTCGCGTCGCTCGTCCGCGACCGGTTCATCGCGGTGCGCGTCGACACGGATCGCCGTCCCGACATCAACGAGCGCTACAACCTCGGCGGCTGGCCGACCACCGCGTTCCTGACCGCCGCGGGGGATGTGATTACCGGCGGCACCTTCGTTCCCGTCGACCGCATGCCCGGCGTGCTCGAGCGCGTGTCGACCGCCTATGGGTCCGCGATGGTCACGGCGCTCGTGATCCCGGAGCCGGACCCGGGCGGCGATGCGCCCGAGATCGAGGTCCTGACTCAAGCCATCTTCTCGACCTTCGACGAGGAGCACGGCGGCTTCGGCATCGAGCCGAAGTTTCCGCACACGGCGCCGCTCCACCTGGCGATGGCGCTGTTCCGCGAGACCGGCGGGGAACACCTTCGCCATATCGTCGAACGCACGCTCGACGGCATGGCCGGGGGTGGCCTGTGGGACGCGCGGGCCGGCGGTTTCTACCGCTACGCGACCCGCCGCGACTGGCAGCTGCCGCACACCGAGAAGCTGCTCGAGACCAACGCCGAGCTGCTGCGCGCGTACGCGGAGGCGGCGCTGGTATTCGGGCGCGACGTCGATCGCGATCGCTGTGCCGCGCTCGCCGCGTTCATGACCGGCGTCCTGCGCGCCGAGCCCGGCGGCTTCCGCGGCAGCGATGCCGACGGCATGCTCTACATGGACGGCAATGCCAAGGCGGCCGGCGCGCTGCTCGGCGCGGCCACGGTGCTCGACGACAGCGCGCTCGGCCGCGAAGCGCTCGCGTCGTTCGAGCGCGTCATCCTGCTCTGCTACAAGCCGGGGGCCGGCCTGGCGCACTACTCCGACGGCGTCGCGCGCGTGCGCGGGCTGGCCGGCGATCAGATCTACACCGCGGGCGCGCTCCTCGACGCGTACGATGTCAGCGCCCTCGAGCCCTACAAGATGATGGCGGAGGAGTTGACGCGGGTCGCGCTGCGCGACCTCTGGGACGACGCCGGCGGCGGGTTGTTCGATCGCGCGGTCCACGACGGCGACGTCGGCCTGCTGCGCGCGCGGCGCAAGCCGTTTGTCGCCAACGCCGAGGCGGCGTCGCTGCTGGCGCGGCTGGAACGGACGAGCGGCGATCCCGAGTTCCACGCGCGCGCGGAAGGGGCGCTGGGCGCGGCCGCGGCCCAGCTCGCGGGGCAGGGGCCGCTCGCCGCGCACTACGTGCTCGCCGCGCGGCAGCTCGCGGCCCGGTGATAAGCTGATTTCCGTCATGGACACCTGCATCGATCCGCTCGCCGCGCTGACCGCCGAACAGGCCGCGCGCAACCAGGCGCTGCTCGCGCGCACGCCGTTTCTCGGTCCCCGTTTCCAGTCCGAGGTGCTGCCGTTCACGCTCGACTTCACGCGGCGGGAGTTCACCGCCGAGCACGGCCTGCGGCTCGCCGCGATGGAGAAGGAAGCGGCGCGGACCGCGATCGAGTCGCTGGTGTCGCTCGCCAGGGTCAATGACATCGATCATCTCGGCGGCGGGCTCGAGCTGATCCCGGCGCTGCTGATGACGCTCGCGTTCACCGACTACGAGCGCGTCCAGTACACGATCGAGCACGGCCACACGAGCATCGGCTATTACGCGGCGCTGGCGACGCTCGGGTTCCTCGACAAGGCGCACGTCGTCGACGGCTTCCGCCGCAGCCTCGATATCGCGGGCCACGTCTCGTGGGTACCCGGCGGCACCGAGCTCAGCTCCGGCCGTCTCGGCGTGATGATGCCGGTCGGCACGGGGCTCGCGCTCGGGCTGAAGGCGCACCACGCCAAGGGGCCCGGCAGCCTGGTCGTCTGCCACACCGGTGACGCCGGCTGGATCTCGGGGCAGTCGCTGAACGGCTTCAACGGCGCCGCGTTTCACGGCGCGCCGATCGTCTTCGTGATGCACCGCAACGGCATCCAGCTCTCGGGCAGCACGCGCCACATCATGGACCGCGATCCGCGGCCGATCATCGCGAGCTTCGGCATCCGCATCCTGGA
>Ga0066652_100002261_pt1 | contig 10462 bp, 4 predicted proteins | sample GraSoiAngelo_101_FD_71413 | JGI IMG/M metagenome (GOLD analysis project Ga0066652, IMG submission 71413) | Grasslands soil microbial communities from the Angelo Coastal Reserve, California, USA - 14_0903_02_30cm | ecosystem: Environmental > Terrestrial > Soil > Grasslands | place: USA... | reverse complement strand
GTTAGGGTTGCAGTTAATCATGCTTCAGTAATTAACACCTGAGCACTTGAAGCATTGTTTTGCATCTTGCTGCCTTCGTCATATTCTTCCAATAAAAATTTAAACTGCATGAAAAAAATCTTGCTGCTCGTACTATTCTGTTTGCCTGCCATGATCATGATGGCACAAAGCAGAACGATTACCGGGAAAGTAACGAACCCGGAAGGCAAAGCAGTTCCATTTGCAACGGTGACCGTCAAGGGTACTACGAACGCGGTATCTGCTGACGCGAACGGGAACTTTTCCATCCAGGCCGCTCCAAACAGTATTTTGGTATTCAGCGCCGCCGGCTTTCAAAATGTTGAAACGAACATCGGTAACCAAACCACGGTTAACTCCACTCTTTCTACCGCTGGTGCTTTGAGTGAGGTGGTTGTGACCGCATTGGGTATCCGCAGAGCAGATAAAGCGCTGGGTTATTCGGTTACTAAAGTGGATCCAAACTCTCTTTTGCAGAAATCGGAACCTGATATGTTGAAGAGTTTGCAGGGTAAAGCTGCAGGTGTGGATATCCGCACATCGCAAGGTACTCCGGGAGCTGCTACACGCATACAAATAAGGGGTAATTCATCTTTTTTTGGAGACAACCAACCCCTGATCATTGTTGATGGCATTCCTTTTAGTAATGACCAGGTGTCAACGAGCAACCAGACCACAGGTGGTACCGCTTATTCGAACGGCATTAGCAGTCTCGATCCCAACGATATTGCGTCCATGAATATTCTGAAAGGTTCATCAGCAGCTGCATTATATGGTTCGAGGGCTTCCAACGGCGTCTTGGTGATCACAACTAAATCAGGAAGCGCGACAAGATCGAGAAAAGGGACGGAAGTAACCGTTTCCAGTTCAATATCATGGGAAAAAATTGCTAACCTGCCCGAATACCAGAATGAATATGGAACCGGTGCGAACTTTCTTTTTTCCCCGGCATCCAATGGATCCTGGGGAGCGCCATTTGGTTCCAGTCATACATTCGGGCTTGATTCAGTTAATAACTTTGCAACTTACCAGGCTGCTTATCCAGAACTGTTCCCTTCATCCGGGAGAATTCCTTACAAGGCTTTTCCGGATAACGTGTCAAACCTTTTCAGAACAGGAATGGTTTATGAAAACTCTATCGGGTTTAGTGGCGGAGATGATAAGACTTCAGTAGCGCTGACAGCTTCCAATCTTTCACAAAAAGGATATGTTGTCAACTCGTCCTATGTCAGGAACAATATAGGAGTCGGCGGAGCTACCCGGTTGAGCTTTGGTTTAAATATCCGGGGAAACTTTAGTTATACCCGGTCCACACAAACAGGTGGTTATTTCGGCGAGAACCAGGTTGGGGGCGCTGCTTCTATGTTTGCAAGATCTTTATTCCTTGGCCGCAACTGGGATACAGAGCTTCCTTACCAGGATAAAGCCGGAAATAATATAACATGGAATGGAGGCGGACAATTCGACCATCCTATCTGGTCAGCTTATAATAATGTAGCCACTACACATGAAGAACGTTACATAGCCGGTCTTCATGCTGATTACAACATCAATAAATTGATTCGTGTAGACTATTCACTCGGAAGCAATGTCAATTCATTGGACAGGAGAGAGGTGACAGAGATCAGTTCAAGAGCCGCTGAAGGTAACGGCAGGATCGTACTCGACACGTATAAAAAACAGGAAATTGAATCAGACCTGCTTTTTACTTTTTCTCCAACAATCAATAACGACTTTAATTTAAAAGCTGTAGTAGGGAATAGTATAAATCAAAGGACTACGACACGCCAGGTCCAGACGGGAAACAAGTTCATTACCCGTGGTATTTACACATTGGGCAATACTGCGCAACAGATCTTCGGGCCCATTGTCTCCGGTGCACCATTTCCCCCGCTGGCTGATAATTTCCAACAGCAAAGATTGATAGGTGTATTCGGAGATGTGACCCTGAGCTACAAAAACTATGCTTTCCTGGAAGTTACCGGCCGTAATGACTGGTCATCTACATTGCCACAAGCCAACAGGAGTTATTTCTACCCCTCTGTATCAGGATCACTTGTGTTCACAGATGCGCTTAAGTTGCAAAGCAAAATACTTGACTTTGGTAAGATAAGAGCCGGCTGGGCAAAAGTGGGAAGAGATGCACCTCCTTATTCTTTGGATAATGTATTTGTACTGGGCGCGAATTTTCTTGGCCAACCTACTGCTACGGTAGCCAATGCGGCTAATGACCCTGACCTAAAGCCTGAATTCACTCAGGAAATTGAAGTAGGAACACAGCTGAGCTTTTTCAAAAGAAGGATAGATATTGATTTCTCCTGGTATGACAGGAACTCTACAAACCTGATCGCGCCTATTTCCATTCCTTCCAGTTCTGGTTACGCACAGTTCTTTACCAATTATGGAAAGATCAATAATACAGGTATAGAAATAGATCTTACAGTAAAGCCCATTCAAACGAAGGATTTTACCTGGAGCATTCATGGCGCCTTTACGAAAAACAAGAACACAGTTGAAGAACTGATTGAAGGAGTTGAACGTCTCCAGTTGAGAGCGGTGTTGAGCGGTGCCAGCAATATCAACCCTTACCTGGAACCCGGTTTGCCATTCGGGTACCTGCGCGGCAACAAAGTATTCAGGGATAGTGCTACCGGCGCTTTATTGATCAACCCGGCAACAGGTGGTATGATCGTAAAGCAGGACCAGGAAATGGTTGGCGACCCTAACCCGGACTTCAAGCTGGGCATTACCAATACACTTTCTTACAAAGGATTTTTCCTGAGCTTTTTGTTTGATATGACACAAGGCGGCGATATTTATTCTGTCACAGTTTCATCTTTATTGGGAAGAGGCGTTACAAAAGATACAAGAGACAGGCTGGGCAACTGGATCATTCCTGGTGTGTACGGCGATCCCGCAACAGGCAAGGCGATCCTGAATGGAGGCAAGACGATTCCCAACACTACTTCGATTACCACAAACGATCTCTATTTCTCACCGAATTCCCTCAATGGTGCAACATTCGCTATCAACACTGCTACCGAATGGAATGTTTACGATGCAACAGTTTACCGGCTGAGAGAATTGACATTGGGATATGAAGTGCCCAGGAAATTATTTAAGAAAGTTCCGATCGGCTCGGCCACGATTACCATTACCGGTAGGAACCTGTGGTACCTCGCTCCCAACTTCCCGAAGTACACAAATTTTGATCCCGAAGTAAATTCTTTCGGCGCCACATCCACGCAGGGCATCGAGTTGTCGGCTGCACCTACAACAAAAAGATTTGGCGTGAACTTAAAAGTCACTTTTTAAATCATAAATAATTGAATTATGCTTTTTAAATCCAGATCAATAAAACTTTTGCTGTTGTGCACGATCGTGTTCGCATCATGTAAAAAGTATCTTGATATAAACAAGGATCCCAATAACCCGCTGACAGTGGAAGTTTCCAAACTTCTTCCAACCGCTGAGAGTTCGTTGGGTAGCGCACTGGCTATCGGTAATGGAACAGCCGGCGGGTTATCACAAATACTGGAAGTGTACACTCACCAGATGTCAACACGAGAAAGCCAGGACCAATATGCCTATACCGGCAGCGGCTTTTACATAGGAACGGCCTGGCCTACGATGTACCAGGGCGTGTTTGAAAACCTGGAAAAGATCATCAAGATAGCCGGCCCCGCCGGAGACCGCCAATACGTGGGCATAGCAAAGATCCTGAAGGCCTATGGGTATAGCCAGTTCGTAGATGCGTTTGGCGATATTCCTTTTTCGGAAGCCAACCGCCTCGACTCAAGCATTCGTTACCCGAAGTTTGATGACGATGCTACTATTTATCCCAAACTGATCGCCTTGCTTGACGAAGGAATTGCTGACGTGACAAACGCTACAGCCCTAAACCTGCATAAGCCAACAACAGACGATGTGATCTATGGAGGCAATGTGCAGAGATGGGTGAAAGCTGCTAACACGATCAAATTAAAATTGTATACGCAGGTAAGAAAAGTGCAGAATGTGCAGGCCCAGGTGACTGCATTGTTAGCATCGCCCAGCACTCTGATCAATGCAACAAACGAAAGCTTCTGGCTGCCATATGGTCCTAATGGAGCTACTGATGACAGGAATCCAGGGTTTGGCGATTATATCGCTACTCAAAGAAGCAATCATGTAAGCCCCTGGTTCTATGAAACGCTCAAAGGATACAGGCCTGATATTTTCACTGGCAATCCTGATCCACGCCTGCCTTATTACATCTACAACCAGATAAAGGCAAACACGGTCACTGCCGATCCTACAGAATACCGGGATGGAGCTTTTGTTTCTATCTATTTTGGCTCGAGAGGTCCCAATCGTGACAGGAACCAGCAAAACGTTATAAGCTTAATGGGAATTTATCCAGTTGGCGGAAGATATGATGATGGCCAGGGTGGTACAGCCAATGCAGCCAGCGGTACCGGCGCAGCGCCTTATAAATTTATCACCTATGCAGATAGGCTATACCTCGAAGCTGAATTGATCAATGCAGGCCTGGCGACCGGCGATGCAAGAGCGGTTTTACAGGCAGCAATGACCGAATCATTCAAGCAGATAGATTATGTGATCACGACTTTCGTTAAACCCGCTCAATCTGTACCAGCTATAAACGGAACAGCAGCCATGACCACTTACATCAATAAAGTACTTACGGAATACGATGCTGGTAATGCTGCCAAAAAATTGCGAATCATTATAACTGAAAAATGGCTGGCAAGCTATGGCAGCGCAGTGGATCAATACTCCGACTACAGGAGAACAGGTTACCCTGTTTTATTCGATCCCAACAATCCTGCGATGGCGCCGGGTGGATTTGTGCAGCCACCGGTCAATGGTAATCCGCAGGCCATTCCTCAACCCGCCGTGTTGGTACAATTGAGCCGGCCTTATCCCAATTCATTGCCCTGGTACCAAACGGAGTTGGAAACAAACCCGAATGCACCGCCGCAAAAGGACCTGGTAAATAGTTTCAAAGTCTTCTGGATGCCTTAATAAACTGAATCTAAAAAAATAATCATGAAAAGAATCTTAATCTATAGTTTACTTCCGCTGTTGGTCTTCACGTTTGCATGCCGCAAATCGGATAATCCGAAGATACCTGAGCTGACAAAGGTGCCGGTAATGAAGCTGACAACGGTCCCAGGAAGCGATGCCTCGATCGATGTCGCAGGTAGTCCTGCGAATTTCAAGGCAAGCTTTAATGTGGATATGCTTTTCCCGGAAGATGTAAAGCCATCCAAGGTAGACATCGTCGTAAGAAAGAACGGGAATGGTGCTATAAAAGTGGTGAAGACGGATGTCACAACCTTTCCAACCAACATTCAGGTTACGGGACAACAGTTGATCGATTTTTTTGGGCCGATCGTTTTGGGTGATTTCTTTGATTTTGGCGCGGACCTGTATCTCGCCAGTGGTCAAAAGCTCCAGGCTTTCCCGGCGACAGGAGTGCAGTATTCAGGGGGCACTGTCAATATACCCACATCAAGCCCAACTTTGAGATATGCAGCGATCTGTAAATATGATCCCGCTGTTTTCCAGGGTAATTTCCGGGCGGCCGATGCATTTGGCGACGCAGATGGAGCTATCATCGTATTGACCAAGGTGGACGACACACATTTTTCTTTCATCTATCCTTCGGTATTAAATCCAGTGCCGATTGTCGTTGGTGTGAATACTGGTAATAATAATGTTACCATTCCTCAAACTACTATAGGCACCCATTGGGATCCTGCGTTCGGTTATCCAAACACGGCGACCTATGCTAATCCAAGTCTTAACTCAGGCACAGGAACAGTGGCTCCCTGCGACAGGAAAGTTAATTTAAACATTCAATGGGGTAGTAATGCCGGCAACCTGCAATTCGGTGGCGGACCTTACAGCCTTGTGTTGACGAAAATTTAAGGAAAAGAACGATCATCATTGAAGCCGCTCTTGAAGCGGCTTTTTTGTTTTTTGATTACCCGGCATAAAACTTAGATCAAATCATAAGTCCTTCGGATGCGATTTTTATGTTTTCATCCGGGGCATCATGTCTCAGTATCGTTTTTTCATGCTTCAGGCAATCATACCGTAAATACCGAAGCATACTTTAAATATTTGCTGTCTGCTTTTTATGAGGTATTAACTACATGGGGATAAGCTGGTAAGGCCGGTTGTCCCCGCCATCTATTTATTAACCGCGGTTAGGTGGAATGCAAGGGCATTTTGCCAATCGCCAAAACCAAAATTAACCCGCATGCTTTGAACTACACGTTTAGCACCACATCCAAAAACGAATATTCAAATTATAAACGAGCCGGTGGTTCCGCTGGGCGGCCATGGCCCAAAAATTATGCAAATGAAAAGACAATTACTTTTTTCTTTATTGGCGATCCTGGTTACTTCCTTTGCCCTGGCGCAACAGGATGTCACAGGAAGAGTGACCGATGCAAGAGATAATTCTGCTCTTTCAGGAGTAAGCGTGTTTGTAAAAGGGACACGCACCGGCACTACTACCAACCAGGATGGACGCTTTCACATTTCCGTACCGGCAAATGCAGTACTCGTGTTTACTTTCACAGGCTTTAGCGACAAGGAAGTAACAGTCAACGGTTCTTCAGTAGATGTAGCTCTTGAGGTGACGCAAAAAAGTTTGCAGGAAGTTATCGTGACAGGTTATGCATTACAAAATAAACGGCAATCCTCTGGCTCGGTAGCCAAAGTATCCGGCGAAGAGATCAAACTGCAGCCACTTGGTTCGTTTGATAAAGCCCTGCAAGGTAAAGTACCGGGACTCCTGTCTCAATCTTCAACTGGTCAGCCAGGCGCAGCTGCGGAAGTTACCATTCGCGGGAAAGGCTCGATCAACGGAACCAATACACCTCTTTATGTCGTTGACGGTGTACAGATCAATGCCGCGGATTTTGCAACCATCAACCCGGGAGATATCGAGTCTTACACTGTATTAAAGGACGCATCTTCTACTTCTATCTATGGTTCACGAGGAGCGAATGGAGTTATCGTTATCACTACCAGGAAAGGAAGACCGGGGCAAACGCAGATCAATTATGATTTTCAATATGGCTGGTCACAGTTGCCGGAGAACAGGCTTGAAGTGATGACCTCGAAAGAAAAACTGCAGTATGAATTTTATGATCGTCCCGATTTTGGTATTAATCCATTTGGATGGTCCGATGCCCAGGTAGACAGCCTCGGCAAGATCGGCAGTACGATCGAAAAGTCCCTGTTTCAGAAAGGTATCACACAACAACACCAGTTAAGCGCTTCCGGTGGAAATGATAAAACACGTTTTTACCTGTCAGGTTCAATCTTTGACCAGCAGGGCATCGTCAAGACAACAGGTCTCAGGCGTTATACCGGTCGCGTCAATGTCGAAAATTCATTCGGCAATTTTAAAACGGGCATCAATGCGACATTCGGTTATTCAAGAATTGTTGGTACACGCGAAAATGATACTTATGTCGGAAGCCCCTTAAATGCGATACGCTGGTTCAATCCTTATCTCAGCCTGTATGATGCCAATGGCGAATACCAGGATGATTATTTACAGAACCAGCCCAATCCTCTGCGAGAGCTGTTGGAAAATGCCGGCCACGGGGATCAAATGAAGGGCGTTGGCAATGTTTACATTGAGTTTAACCTGCCGTGGGTGAAAGGGCTCAAGCTAAAAACACTCTGGGGTGCAGACTTTACTTCCGATGAAGCTTTTCTTTATCTCGATCGTAACACCGACCAGGGAAGTCAATCCACTGGCGGCAACGGCCAGGTATCACGTTCCTATACCAAGACATTTCGTTATACAGGCACAACTTCTTTGAGCTATCAACGCACGATGGGTGCTCACGAAATAACCGCTGCTTTATTTAACGAGATCATCCAGGCCAAATCGGATGGATTTAATTTTAACGGTTTTGGTTTAGTGGGTCCGTTCAAGAATGAAGCAGGCATAACTCCCGGAACACCGGACAACGGGTACATACCTACAGTAGGTGGTGATGCAACACAAAGCGGACTTGTTTCTTATTTTGCCGATGCAACGTATGGCTATGCCCGTAAATATTATATCAGCGCTGGAGCCCGCAGGGACGGTTCATCCCGGCTGACAAAAGACCAGCGCTGGGCGAATTTCGGAAGCGTGGGTGCCAGCTGGATCGTAAGCGAAGAACATTTCCTCGAAGGAACAAAAGGATGGTTAAGTTCATTAAAACTAAAAGCAAGCTATGGCTCAGTGGGCAGCCAGGGTATCGGCAATTTTACGTCAAGGGAATTATTAAGCTCTACGGTCTATAATGGAGTAGGGGGTCTGGTGCTTACCAATCTCCAGCGTTCACTGACCTGGGAGCGCAAACTGATGATCAATACCGGTATCGAATTTACGTTATGGAACGGAAGGGTCGGAGGCACGGTAGAGTATTATAATAACAAAACGAAAGATCTTTTCCTTGACAGGCAATTGTCTCGTACATCCGGGTTTACTTCCATCACCAACAATTTGGGCAAATTGCAAAACACCGGTATCGAGCTTTCCTTAAACGCAGTTGTTGTACGCACCCGTGATTTCCTTTGGGAAGTTGACGGAAACTTCACACATAACAAAAACAAGCTGCTTGACCAGAATGGAATGAATGAAAACATCTCGGGATATTTTATCAATAAGGTAGGAGAGCCTATTAATTCCATTTATCTTGTCAAATATGCCGGGGTGGATCCTGCCACAGGAGATGCCTTATATTATATCAAGGATGGAAAGTCCACAACAAATGTTTATGATCCTGCCAATAGAGTGTTGCTCGGAACAGTAGACCCTCCTTTTTATGGCGGTTTTTCAAATACGTTTAACTACAAAGGACTTGAATTAAATACACTATTCAGTTATGCGTATGGTCATTGGTTGTATAATAATGATCGTGTACAGGTAGAGAACCCAATCTACTGGTATTCCAATCTTTCAAAGAATATGCTTCGCGAGTGGCAGAATCCTGGAGACATAACAGATGTGCCGAGTGCATTCAATGATTTCCGCCAGGAAACCTCGCGTTTTGTTGAGAAAGGTGACTTTCTAAGGCTGCGCAACGTGATGGTTAGTTATACTTTCCAGAAAAATCTAATGGACAGGTGGAAAATAAAGAGCCTGCGGGTATTTGCCCAGGCACAGAACCTGTATGTATGGCACAATTTCCAGAGCTATGACCCCGAAGCCGTAGGCGGAGGTTTGGCAGGTGCTCAATATCCCCAGCTAAGAACTTTCACGATGGGTATAAATGTAGGATTGTAAAAAATTAAACAGACAATTATGTTAATCAGAAAAATATTTATCGCTGTTCTGTTGGTTTCGTCGCTTGGTTCATGCAAAAAAATACTGGATGTAAATCCGGAGTTCAATGTAGATGGAAGCAATGCATTCAAAACAGTCCAGGATTGTGATTTTGCCCTGGTAGGTGCTTACCGTCTTTTTCAAAGCACCAGTTATTACGGTGCTACTGATGGGCGGTCCAACGCTTTTGCTTTATTACCGGATATTCTTTCAGACAATCTCCGGGAAACAAGCGAGTCACTAGGGAATGAAAGAGTTTTTTCAAGATGGGTATATGCGGCTGACGAAACACAGATTGAAGGTACCTGGATTGCGGGCTACAGGATCATTTCCGAAGCCAACCTGGTTCTGGATCATGTTGATCAGTTTGCAACCAGCAGCCCGGGTGCCGTCAATCGTATCAAAGGACAGGTGCTTGCTATTCGTGCCCTTGTGCATTTTGACCTGCTGCGCTATTTCGTAAATGACTATGCAAGGAATTCAAATGCTCCCGGCATCCCGTACATAACAAACTTTAATTATGAGGTCAAACCGGCAAGAGGTACGGTGCAACAAACATATAATGCTATCGAAACCGATCTGCTGGCGGCAAGGACCCTTTTGCAGTCACCTGATCATGCAATTAATGGTTCTACCGGCAATACAAGAGCCTATATGGACGTGTCCGTGGTTGATGCAATACTGGCTCGCTTGTATTTGTATTCAGGGCAATATGCCAATGCTATCACGCGCGCTACGAATGTGATCAATGCATTTCCGCTGGCCAATATGTCTGAATTCCCCGATATCTGGACAGATGCTACCAATAAAGAAGTTATCTGGTCTCTTACATTTAATTCTGGTGAAGGTGGTCCAGGGTATGCAGCCTATTTCCCGCAACCGGATGCGAGCCAGTATGCGCCGGATGATGACCTGCTGAATTTATATGATCCCGGCGATGTTCGCGTCGATGCTTATTTCGCGGTCATCAGTGGAAGAGTAGTATTGAGTAAATACCTGGCAAAGAAGGCGGCGTTACCAAATCCTGATGGTGTTGTAAATTTAAAAGCGTTTCGCACAGGCGAAATGTATCTTATCCGTGCAGAGGCCTATGCA
>Ga0066652_100002256_pt1 | contig 10470 bp, 5 predicted proteins | sample GraSoiAngelo_101_FD_71413 | JGI IMG/M metagenome (GOLD analysis project Ga0066652, IMG submission 71413) | Grasslands soil microbial communities from the Angelo Coastal Reserve, California, USA - 14_0903_02_30cm | ecosystem: Environmental > Terrestrial > Soil > Grasslands | place: USA... | reverse complement strand
AGCCCTTCCGGCTCCGCGAGCAGCGCCGCCACCTGTTGGGCCGCGGAGGTACTCAGGACCGGCTCCTCCTCGAGGATCCGATCGAGCGCCGTGATCAGCAGTCGCCGATTGGCGGGTGGAGCCCCCAGTGCGCGCGCCAGCGTCGCGACGGCGCGGCTCCGCGGCGCCTCGACGACGAGCGCGCACGCCGCGCGACAGCGTGCGAGGTCGGGGCTCTCGAGACTCTTGCTGAGCCCCCGCAGCGTGGACGCGTCGAGCAGCGCGGCGAGCGGTTTCGGTGTCCCGGCGCCGGCGTGAGCGGGGCCGGCCATCGCGAGCAGCAGCGTGGGATACTGCCACCAGAGCAGGGCCGCGAGCAGCAGCCACAGGCCTGCGACCGGCAGACCGATCCAGCCGACCGAGGCTGGCGTCCCGAACGCCAGAATGGCGATCACGATCAGGTTGCCCGCGACAGCGCCCACCCGCTTGGCCGCCCCGTCGACCAGGGCGGTCACGGTCGCTCGCCAACGCTCGGGAAAGAGGGTCAGCAGGATGCGCTGCGCAGGGTCCGAAACGGCGTGGTCCTGCAGCGTCGTCCCCGCCATGGCGCCGACTCCCGCGGGAAGACTCGTGCGCAGGGACAGTCCGGCCAGTCCGAGCAGATAGATGACTGGCGAAACGGCCGCAGCCAGCGGCACGCCGATCTGGCGAAAGAGTGCCGAGGTGCCGAAGACCTGGATGGCCAGCACGCCGACGTTCATCCAGCCGCGGATCACCGCGTACAGAGCGAGGAGCCGTTGCTCGCCGCTCGCACCGCGGGTAGCCAGGTCGGCGACATACGAGAACTCGAAGTAGAGCATCGGGCCCAGGACCCCGGCGAGCAGCGACGAGACCACGAGGACCCGGAAGAGCCAGCCGTGCCAGAGGGCCCAGAATCGCCGGCCGACGGTGTCTTCACGCCGCGCCGGTCGCGCCCGCGCAGGTTGCCAGCGGGGAAGCGGCAGCGTCGCGAGCGCGCCGAGCCCGAGCAACAGCGTGGCGATCGGAAGCAGGGTCGGAATCCCGAACGCGCGCGCGAGCGGCGCCGACGCGAAGCTCCCGCAAATCGTGCCGAGCGTGCCGCCTGCCGTGATGAGCCCGAAAAGACGCTTTCCCTGCCGCCCGCTGACGAGCCCGCCGAGCGCGGTCCAGAACACCAGCGCCGCGATCGCGTCAAGCTGCTTCGCGACCACGACCAACACGGCGTATACGCTCGTCGCCTGCCCGACGACCAGCAGCCAGAGCGGCAGCAGCACGAGCCCGAGCAGCACGAGCACGCGCAGCAGCAGCCGCCGCTGGTCGGCGCGTGCGGCCATGCGCCCCACGGCGACGCTCGTGCCGGCGAGGAGAATGGAGTTCACCAGGAAGACGATCGGCAGGCGCGCGACGCCGATGCGCTTCAGGAAAAAGGTCTCGGCGACGTTGGTGACGGAGACCGCCGCCCACTCGACGAGGAACAGGGCGACCACCCCGGCGACGAGCACGCGCTCCTCGCCCGGCTCGATACCGAGCGTGCGCTGCCAGCGCTCCGCGAGAGCGGCCACGGCGGGCCTCTAGCAGAGTTCCGCCGACGAGTCGTGGGTCTCAGGCGATGGGTGACGGCGTGCCTGCCGGGATCAGCCGCCTGTACTCGAGCACGATCACGACCGCGGCGCCTAGCCAGCAGCCCACCAGCGCCACGTTCACGAGCGCGAAATGCCACGTCGGGAGGTGCAGGAGCTGCAGGCCGACCAGGACAGTGAGTGCGGCCATCCCGTCGCCCAGGCGCAGGAAGAGCGAGTCGATCGCGGGCTTGGTCCAGTATTTCATCTCGGTCGTGGTCGGCAGCCAGATCACCTGACGGGCCGTGTTGTCGATCGAATAGTTCGTCGCGTTCTCCGCGATCTTCGTGATGCGCACGACTCCGAGCACGGGGAGCACCGCCATGGTCGAATACGAGATGAGTGAGATGATCGGAAGGAAGAGCAGCACGGCGCCGATGCCGCCCCAGCGCAGGAGACGCGATGCGAGCAGGGCCTGGGCGAGGAGCGCGCACAGGTTCACCCAGAAGAAGTAGTTGCCGTAGAACGCCGTCGTTCCCTCGCGGACGAACGCGTGCACCGCGACCGTACCGGTGATCCCCCGTGCCGCGACGTCCTCCCGGAGCGTCTCCTGGAGTACGCGGAAGAGGAGGTTCTCGCCGTTCGTGTTGACCCAGTTCGTGAGCAACGCGACCGTCGCCACCGCGGCGAGGTAGCGGTGCCGGAAGATCAGGTCGAGCGCTCCCGCGCCCGCCGGGGCGCCGCTCACCGCGGGCGCCCTCCGCGCCGTCCGCTCGACGCGCATCCCGCCTACCGGCCCGCGCGCGTCCGCGAGCCGCGTCAGCAGGATCGATCCCGCCAGCGGGACGATGGCGATCAGGAGGAGCATCCCGCTCTCGACCAGACCCGAGCGTAAGAGGTGCTGGGTCAGGAACGAGCCGAACGCGGCGCCGCCCGTCGCTCCGACGGCGATGAGAGGCAGAAGGCGCCTGCCCCGCTCGCCCGCGTACAGATCGGCGGCGAACGTCCAGAACTGTGCCACGACGAAGACTCCGAACATGCCGACCCAGAGGTAGAAGGCAACGCCCGCGCCCGGGAGGTTCGTGAACAGGAAGCCCGGCTGGAGGAGCCAGAAGAGCACCAGGTTCGAGATACAGACGAGCGTCACGCGCGTGATGAGCGTGCGGCGCGGCCAGCGCGCGGACAGGCGCGCGTAGGTAGCCACGATGCCGCACAGGAGCAGGCTCTGCGCGAAGCTCGTGTAGGCCTTGAGCTCGACCTGGGAGAGTCCGGCCACCTCCGAGACGGCGATCCATCCGTCGCGCAGCGCCTTCACGAAGTAGTATGCGCACAGGATGAGGAAGACGTCGGCGAACATGACGATGCCGGTGAGACCCTCGCCCGAACGGACGTCGGTGAACAGACGGAGGCCGCGCTCCAGGACGGAGAGCGGCTCGCGCGCGGGCGTGATGTCGGCGTCCACCTACTGAGGCACGGCCCCGCCTGCGGCGAGGGCCAGCCCCGGGAACGGATGCTCCACGCTCACCTTGCGCAGCTCGCGCGCGAACGGGATGTCGATGAGACGATAGAACTGCACGCGCTCGGGCTCGTAGGCTGCCTCGCGGAGCGCGATACGCTCGTAAGGGCGTCCGACCACGGCGTTCCGGCCGACGAAGCGTCCGTCCCGCACGTCGTGGAAGACCCCGTGGTCGGCGGCGTCGTAGTCGAGGTCGCCGGCGTAGAGCCACGCGTAGTAGGCGCGACGCTCCAACGGCGCTCGCAGCTGGTCCGGCGTCTTGTCGCGCAGCGAGTAGGCGATGAAGTACCGCACTCCCATGACCTCCGGCGTGAGGTCGCCGTCGATGTCGAACACGTCGTAGAGCTGCGACTGGTTGTAGAAAACGTCCACGTCGTAGAGGCGTTCCGTCTCCGCCGGCAGGAGCTGGCGCAGCTCGGCGATGTGCCCGGCGTTCACGTGCGTGCATCCGTGCGACATCGGTCCGCGCGAGAGCAGCCAGAGATACCGGTAGGGCCTGCCGTCGCGGTCGTCACGATTCCCGTCCCGCCACACGGCTGGCAGGAACCCCGTGTGGGCCGGCTCCATCTGCCACCAGAGCGTGTGGAAGGAATTATGCATGTTGGTGCCGACGTGCATGTACGGCAGCCACGGCGAGTAGCTGTATGACTCGTCGGTCGGAATGTGATCGACGGTGCGCGACCGCTGGTGGGTCGTGAGCGTGCGGCGTCCTGGCGTGGGGTAGTAGGGGATGCGCTTGCCGTTCCAAGCGGTGTACTCGTTGAAGGTCCCGACCGGATAGATGGCGGTGAACTCGTCGAACGCGATCTCGCCGTAGTGGACCGGGTAGAGCCCGTGCGAGGCGCGCGCGAGGAGCGCCAGGTACGCGGCTCGAAGGTCGGGCGTCGGCTTCGCGCCCGGTGTCGCCGGCACCCGTGCGACGAGCGCGTCCACGTCGCGGGCCACCCCCGGCTCGAGCTCCGTCACCCAGAGGCGCGTCGGGAGGAGCAGGTTCACGAGCTCCAGCCGCCGGGCGCCGTCGAGCGGGCGGTGGTCCTCCGGGCGTACGTGCGCGCTCCAGTGCTGCACCACGGCGTCGAGCGGCATGTGGATGCGGAACACGCGTCCAGGGTTCAGGCGTTCGAGGAGGCGCAGATTCCGCTCGCGGAGCGTCGCCGGCGCCAGCGTCTTCTCTTCGCGGACGAGGCGCTCGAGGTCGATCTCGCGCAGCCGTTGCTCGAACTCGTCGAAGGCGTTGTTCTGCGTGAGCACCAGACGTCCGGAGTCGACGAGCGCGCGGTAGGTGCGCCAGCGCTGCCAGAGATCGCGCGCGTACTCGGTGAGGACATCGTCCGCCAGCAGGGCGGTGACCCGGAGCTGGTTGCCGCGACCGATATGCAGATGGAGGTGCCGCGGATCGGGCGTCCGCGGCGCGAAGCCCGTGTAGAAGGACGGCTCGGGCCGATCGTAATACACACCGTACGAGGCCGGATCGATCGGCCCCTCGTCCGCCCGGAGCGACGGAACCATTCCCGACAGCAACAGGATCGCGATCCACCACATCTTCCGCATGCGGCACCTCCGCTTCTTCAGTCGAGCAGCAGCTTCGCGCGATCGAGCGTGTGGCCAGCGCCCACCTTGCGCAGCTCGCGATTGAGCTCCATCCCCTTGTCGCTGTCGAACGGCACCCGCTTCACAGTGTAGAACTGGATTGCCTCGGGTTCGAACCGCGCCTCGTAGAGCGGCACGCTCGAGAGCACCTGCGCTTCCTCGGCCTTGCGCCCGACGAAGCGACAGACGGGCACCTCTCGTATGGTCACCTTCCCCACCGGACCCAGCACCACATTGCCGCCGTAGAGCCACCGATAGTAGGGATCGCGACGGTTCGCCACGTAGGTACGCAGCGGCGTGTGCTCGGTGTCGCACTTATACGCGATGTAGTACTGGATGCCAATCACGGCTGGCGTTCCGTCACCCCGCAGGTCGAAGACGTCGTAGCAGCTCGGCAGATCGCGGAAGGTCCGCACCCGCTCCAGGACCGGCGAGTCCGTCGGCACGATCTGCCGCAGCTCGGTCATATGGCCGGAGGGGAGGCGGGTGCAGCCGTGTGACACCGGCGCGCGGCTCGCGATCCAGAGGTTCTGGTAGAGCTTCTTGCCGTCGCGTTCGCTGACGACGTTGCGCCAGGCGGCCGGCAGGAACTTGGTCGAGTTCAGCTGGCAGCGCACACCCGCGTTGTGGAAGGCGTTGTAGGTGATGCCACCAGCGTACTGATACGGCAGCATGGTGATGAAGCCGTACCCCGGGTTGGGTGAGAGGTAGTCGACCATGCCGAGGAGCCCGCGGCCGTGCGTACGCGGCGTCAGGTTCCAGACGCCGGTCACGCCGAAGTCCGGGAGCTTCTCGCCGTGATAGGTCGTGGTCGCGTCGACCGTGCCGGCGGGATAGATCGCGGTGAACTCGATCGCCTGCACGGCGCCGTCGCGGACCGCGTAGAAACCGCCGGTCGCCTTCTCGACGAACGCGCCCGCCTGCTCCCGAAGCGCTGCGCCGTCGGATCCGCCCTGCCTGGCTGCTCCGGCGGCGCCGGCGAGCATCGCATCGAGGTCGCCGGAGAGCGCCGTCAGGTGCGCGCGTCCGGGGAGGACCGCGTTGGCGGCGTCGAGCTTTCGGGCGAGCGGCGCGCCGGCGTCGAGCCCGGCGAGGATCGGCTGCCATCGCTGGGCGACCTGGTCGAGCGGGATGCGGATGCGGTAGACGCGCTCGGGATTGAGCGTCGACAGCAGCTCCACGTTCTTCGCGCGATCGTGGCTCGCGGCGACGCCGGCGGCGCCGACCTCGTCGAGCCGTGCGGTGAAGCGCTCGTACTGCTTGTTCGTCGTGAGCGTGATGACGCCGCGATCGATCAGCTCCTGGTACACCTTCCGGCGCTCGATGAGATCGCTCGCGTAGGCGTCGAGCTCCCGATCGCCGAGCACGACCGTCACGCGGACCTGGTTGCCGCGCGCGAGCTCGATGTGAACGCGTTCGGGGTCCTGCGTGCGTGGCGCGAAGCCGGTGTAGAAGGACGGCTCGTACCAGTGGAAGTAGACGCCGGGTGCCGGTTCGCTCGCGTCCCAGTCGGTCTCGGTCGCCTCGAGCGCTCCGCGCGCCGGGGTGGCGACCAGCACGAGCGCGACGAGGATCCATGCCCCCCTCACTTGAGCTTCTCCTCGAGCGACACCGTCTCGGTTCCCTTTCCAACCGGACCCTCGAGCGCGGAGAGGGCAGTCACGTTCTTGAGCGCATCGTTGCCGACGAAGGGCCGACACTGGAAGAGCCACAGCTTGCCGTCGACGAACCCGAACTCCACGTCCCACGGGCGTGGCGCCCCGGCGGGATCGCGCGCCGGCTCGAGCGTGTCGTTGAGGACACGCCCCGCGCCGACCAGGTCGGTGAGCTCCTTCGGCTCGAGCACATGGTCGCGGCCCGTCGATGCCACGATCGCGCTCGAGCCGCCTGGCTGCAGCATCCGGCGCCACGGCGACTTGAACTGCGTCACGAGCTCCACCGCGTTGGGCGACCAGAGCAACGTCTCGGCGGGCGTCCCATCGACGGCCCCGCCGACCCCCTCCGACGTCGCGACCAGCATCTTCGTCCGGTCGCCCGTCTCGGTATCACCGGTCACGAGCACGCCGGACTTCTGCGACGGCACGGACTCGAGGATCACGACCGACGGCAGCACCCAGAGCGGCTGGTCGATGATCGTCTGGCGCCACGAGAACGAGCGGTATCCGAACGGCGAGGCCCAGACTTCCTTCAGGCCGTTGTAGATGTCGTCGAGCGACTTCACGTTGAAGATGGTGAGGTTCAACCCCGCGCCGTTGAAATTCTCGAGGTCCTCGACGTTCGTGTCGCTGCGCACGAAGCAGCCGACGGTGTCGCGCTTGTCGGGTCCGGTGAGGAGCCCGACGCGGTCGAGCTCGCTGCGGATGCCCTCGCGCAACTCGGTCGAGAGCGGCGCCTTCTCGATCGAATACTGAATCACGTCCAGCCGGGGAGCGATCCACGCCGACAGCTCGCGCTCGCTCTTGCCCGCGGGGATGAGCTCGCCAAAGAAGGTCTTGTAGGTGCGCTCGACGAAGTCCGGCAGCGGCTCGCCGGCGGTCGCGATGCCGGGGCTGCGCACGTTCTCGGGCACGGCGACCTTCGCGTGCTGATAGTGGTCGTAGTAGGCCCCGAAGGGGACCACGACGCCGCGGGCGACGTGGTCCGGGAAGAGGTGCTTCAGCTCACCGAGGAAGGCGGCCTTGGGCCCGCAGATCTTCCCCGAGTCGCTCCGCCGCACCTGCACCAGATCCCGCGGCGTTTTGGTCGTGACGTCGAGCTTGTCACGATCGATGTGCAGCTTCGACGCCGCTTGGAGGATCCCGTTCGCCGTCCGCACCTCGTTGCGCGTGTACTCCTCGTAGACGGCGCGCTCCTGCGGCGTGAGGGCGGCCATCTCTTTCAGGACGACGCGACCCCGCGGCGAGGCGAGGAAGAACACCTGTTTGCCGTCGTGCGGGGCGATCTGCCTGTACGCGGCCGACCCGAGGACGACGTTCGGGATGCCGAGCGCTCGCGCCAGGAGCTGCACGTGCGCCAGCACGTTGCCCTCGCCCTGCGTCAGGATGCCGGCCGCCGGCTCGAGGTCGGCGGGCGTTTCCGGCAGGACCACGATCTCGTCACGTGAATAGCCACTCTCCGGTGGCGCCACGCGAAGCTTGCCGACGGCGAGACCCGGGTTGAGCGCGCGCACTCCCGTGTCGACGGCCGTGCCGAAGAGATCGTGATGCATCGGCGTCCGACCCGCCGCCAGATCGTCCAGGCGGCGGGTCACGTCGGCGAAGACGAGCAGCGGCGAGCCGCGCAGCACGTCGTCGGCGATGCCGTTCACCTGTGGCAGGAGGAACGTCCACGGCGCCCAGACCTCGGCGAATGCGACGGTGGCGTTCTGCTGCGCCCACTCGACCACCCGCTCGATCCGAAGCATTCCGGCTGCGAGGTCGGCCTGCGTCAGCGAGCTGGCACTGGTGAGGGGGTCGAGCGTGCGGGCTGTCTCGGCGCGCTCGCGCTCGGCGAGTAAGCCCGAGCCGTACGCCGCCTCGATGAGCGCCGCCAGGACCCGCAGATGCTGCTTGGCAGTCTGCCCCTTCACCTCCAGCCACGCGCTCCCACGTCCTTGGATCAGGGCCGCGGAGGTGATGGCGATATCGACCAGGCGACGGGCATCGGCGTGCGACGGGTTTCGCGCGGCGAGGGCGCGGCGCGCCCCTACCATGATCTCCGCGAGACCGGCCAGCCCGTCGACGGGGTCCGTCGAGGCCCCCGGGACGTTGGCCGACAGCTCGGCGGCCAGGGCCTGGTCGTCGAGCGCCGCGAGCTGCGCACGGAGCACGCTCTCGTCGAGCGAAGTGACCTTGACGATCTCGGCCATCAGCTCGTCGACCTGCGTGCGGACGGCGCCCGCCGGGAGCTTGTCGCGGTATGCCTGCAGGTTCGGGAGCAGGGTCGCCGACAGCTGGTTGTGGGTGGCATCGCGCAGTGGCTTGAAGCCCGGGTCGGCCTGCTGGATCCGGATGGCGAGGTTGCGGATCTTCTGGATCTGCCCTTGATCGTCGCGCACGTAGTAGCGGCGCTGGAGCTCGTAGGCGAGCAGGTAGTGGCGCGCATCGTCGTAGTCGGGCAGCGCGAGATATCGCTCGAAGAAGCGTGGCGCGGCGGCGGCCTCGTATTCGGCGCCTGCGAGGCCACCGTACGACCGCATCTCGGCGAGCTTGTGCTTCGGGTTGGTCTCCGTGAAATACTTCTCCAAGATGTAGCCGCGGACGAGGTCGTGGTGATCGGTGAACGAATCCCATTGGGAGAAGTCGCGGGCGAAGAGGTTGGCGATCCACATGCGCTGGCGCCCGAGCGCCTCGGCCCATGGCGCCCGATAGGCGGAGCAGAAGACCGGGTTCGGGCCGCAGGGACTCCGGACCAGGTCGTTGACCAGCACCGCGAGCTTCTGGCCGTTCGAGCAGACGCAGTAGTTCTCGGTGTACGGTCCCTTCACCTTCGCGAGGCAGAGGGCGAAGTTTCGCCGCAGGTCGTCCTGCTGCGCCTTCGTGAGGGGAGGCGGCTGGAACCCGTACGCGGGCCCCGCGAACGCGAGCACCGTCACTGCGATCCCCGCCGCGAGCCACGACCGGACCGTCCATGCGAAATCAGGCGTTTTCACCACGGGGAACCTCCCTTAGCCCACTCCGACGCGGAGGAGAATCCTCACCATGCGTGAAGGAGGACCCGGGGCGTGGCGAGGCGTGTTGGTGGCGATTCTTCTGGTTGCCCGCACTGCGCCGGCCCGCGAGGCGGCCACCCCGACTGCGGGAGAATGGCTCGACTCGATCCGCGTGTCCGCCGAGCTGCAGGAATTCCTCGATCGCACCATCGACGGGTTGCTCGCCCGCGACGCCCGGCTGCGTGCCGCCAAGGTTCGCGTCGCCCTCCTGGATCTCGCGCACGGTGAGCCTCCGCGGCTGGCCCACTACCACGGCGACGCACCGATCTACCCGGCGAGCGTGGTGAAGTTCGTCTACCTGATGGCGGCGTACCGCTGGCAGGAGCTGGACCGTCTCCGGATCGAGGGCGACTTCGATCACGAGCTCTCGGAGATGATTCGCCAGTCGAGCAACCAGGCGACCCGGAGGGTCTTCGCGCGCCTCACCGACACCGAGCCCGGGCCGGAGCTGTCTCCCGAAGCCTATCGTGACTTCCGCGAGCGCCGGCTCGCCGTCAAGCACTGGCTCGCGAGCCTCGGCATCCAGGACCTGCACTGCGTGAATCCGACCTACGACGGCAACGGCGACCTCTTCGGCCGCGACGCACAGTTCATCCGCGACGCGAGCGTCGCCGGCGGGCTCGGCGGCTCCCCGCCGAATCGTCAGGCCATGACGGCGACCGGCACCGCCAAGCTGCTGGCGCTACTCGCCACCGACCGTGCGCTCACGCCGGCGGACTCGGCCGTCGTGCGCCGTCGCATGCGGCGCGATCCCGCCGAGCAACACCACCTCGCGGTCCGCATCGCGGGCGGCGCGGCACGCGTGGGCGGCCTCGAGGTCTACGCGAAGAGCGGCACGTGGGGTCCGATCTATGCCGACGCCGGCATCGTGCGCCACATGGAATCGGGTCGCCAGATAGTGATCGTCGTCTTCACGGAAGCGAGCCCCGCCTACCGCGGCGACTTCATCGCGGACCTGACCGAGAGGAGTGCGGAGCGTCTGCTGGTCAGATGACCGCTGGAAGGCCGTTCGCCAACCGGGGCAACGAAGTGTCCGGCGCGGCGGTCGCAGATAAGAAACTGCTCTGAAATCACGCCGCCCGTTCAAGGACGACGCGGTAGCCTTGGCGTTGCAA
>Ga0066652_100002253_pt1 | contig 10474 bp, 10 predicted proteins | sample GraSoiAngelo_101_FD_71413 | JGI IMG/M metagenome (GOLD analysis project Ga0066652, IMG submission 71413) | Grasslands soil microbial communities from the Angelo Coastal Reserve, California, USA - 14_0903_02_30cm | ecosystem: Environmental > Terrestrial > Soil > Grasslands | place: USA... | reverse complement strand
GCTTCGATCTGCGACTCGATGAAAGCACAGGCCGCAGTGACCCCCTCGCTCACGGCCCAGGCGACCTGGGCCTGCGCGGTGATCGGAAAGTAGCGGCGAATGTCCTGGAACAGCGCGCGCTCCGGCTTTGCGAAGTAGAGCGGATCGGTCGCCAGACGCTCCATCGTCTGCTCGCAGGCGGCGAGCACCTGGCGTCGGTATTCGATGCCTGTCGCGGGGTCGACATACGGGTCGACCAAATCCTTGATCGAGCGATAGATCGCCCGCGAGTACTGATACATACACGCCTGAATCTGCACCATTCGCTCGTCGGAAATCAGTATCCCGTCCAGCCTATTAACCCCCGGCAAAGCTTTGTTAAGTACCGATTAATCTCCGTCAGGTTCTCCGACCGCGAGCAAGCTTAAACGGTCCGGGCGTTGTCACAAAGTCCCCGTCGAGGTTTTCTTGTGAGCAAACGCTCGAGCGCCGTGACTAAGGAGTTATTCGCTGAGGGTAGGCGCGGGGATATCCGTGCGTCCGTGCAGCCGTCACACCCGTGTTGGCGTCGTCGAACGAGGTGTAGATCCCTGTGAAGAGGACGAAGTAGCCCGGGTGCAGGCTCGAGTAGTCGGACGAGTCGATGATGCCCACGTCCTCGAGGCCGCTTTGCCCGGCGGCCCGCGCCTGAGCGAGCGCGAATGAGCGTCCGTTCGCGGCCGGCAGCGATTGAAGCACCACGGTCCAGCCACTCCGTCCGGCCGGCCAGTTCTTCAGCGATTGTGGCGGAGCCTGTGTCTCCCCGGGGGCCAGGGGTTGAGTGCCGGTTCCGGTCGGCGGTGTTGGCGTAGAAGCGGTGGTGTGTTCCGGCCCCGTGACCGTCGACGGTGGCGTGCCGAACGGGCTCGTTCCGGTCACATAGCCGGCGCGCTTCTGGTCGTGTGACACGAATGCCGCCGCGCCGACGCCGGCCAAGGCCGCGATCAAGAGTGCGAGCAGCGACGGCCAGACCCAGTCGCCGGGATACCACCCGACTCGTCTTCGCCAGGCGCGGCTGAGGTTGGGGATCAGTCCGCTCGCTTCGACCGGGAGCCGGAGGCCGCATTCCAGGCAGTACTCCTGGTTCGGCGCGTGCGGGGTTCCGCAGCGAGGACACTCCGGGCCTGCGGGGCCTCGGGCCTCGTCGCGAGCCGTGGGAGCCTCGCCGTTCCGCGGAGGCGGCAGGCTCAGCGCCTACTCCTCCCAGCGGTCGGGTTTCGGGCTTTCTTCCTCCATGGGCCCGACCTTGGCCGACTCGATCACGCCGGCGCCGGCCTCGCGCTCACCGTCGCCGTTCGGCGCCGGCTCCGGCTCCGCAGCCTTCCCGCAACTCGGGCAGAAGCCCGCGTCGGCGGGCAGGGGATGACCGCACTGCGTGCACGTGACCACGGCCTGCTCGCCCACGGGTCGCCCGCAGTTGGCGCAGAAGTGCGAGCCCCAGATGATCGGCGCCCCGCACTCGCAGCGGCTCGCGGTCGTGCGCCGTCCGGCGGAGGCGGCGGCCAGCATCGAATCGAGCTCGTGCAGGCGCGCCTCGAGGTTGGCGATGTCACGTGCGTGCTCGCTCAAGAGGTCTTCCCGGAACTGCTCGCGCCGGTACATCTCCATGGCGAGGCCGCCGAGATCCCGGAGCAGTTCCTCCCGCGCCTTCAAGATCGCCCGCCGTTCCCGCCGGAGCGCGCCCGGCGAGCTGGCGCGGCGAATCGGCCGTTGTGGCGCAGAGGCGGAGGGCTCCTTCGGGCCGCGCTGCCGCCGAAGACGTCCAGGCAAGGGGAACCGCGGCACTGGCGCCGACTTTAGCAGCGCGACCGGGCGCTTCTGGGCTCTAGAACTGGTGCGGCTGGGTGCTGCGCGCGCCGCGACCGAAGCCGAACAGGAACGCCACGAGCAAGACCAGCCCCACGATGCCGATGATCACGCCGGCGTACGTAAACAAGAACAACAGGACGAATCCGGCGAGGATCAGGACGAGCGCGATTGCGAGCATGGCCGCTTCCTTCCCGGCGGGGGCAGGTCGAAACGCTCGCTCTTTAAAGGTCGATGACGACGAGCCGCGTCTCTGTCAGCTCGTGCACAGCGTAGGCGGGGCCTTCGCGAGTGTTTCCGGAATCCTTGACGCCGCCGTATGGCATCTGGTCGGCCCGGAAGGTCGGCGCTTCGTTGATCGTGACGCCGCCGAATTCGAGCTCCTGGGCGGCGCGCATTGCAGTCTCGATCCGGGCTGTGAAGATCCCCGCCTGGAGGCCGTACCGGGTGCTGTTGGCGAGCTCGATCGCCTCGTCCAGCGAGCTCACCGAGTTGACCGTGCAAACCGGGCCGAAGACCTCCTCGCAGCTGACCTTCAGGTCCGGGCCGGCGTCGGCGACGACGGTCGGACGGATCAGATCTCCATCGGTATCCCCGCCCGTGAGGACGCGGGCGCCGTTCGTACGAGCCTCTTCGATCCAGGCGAGAATTCGCTCACGCGCGTCGGCGTCGATGACGGGGCCGACATCGGTCTCCTCATCGGACGGGTCGCCGACCTTCAGCGCCTCGACTCTGGGAATGAATCCCTCGACGAACCGGTTGTATGCGGCCGCCTCGACATAGATCCGCTGGACCGAGATACAGCTCTGGCCTGCGAACGAGAACGCGTTCGCGGCCATGGACGCAGCAGCCGCTTCGACGTCGGCATCCGCGGTGACGATCACGGGCGTCGCGTTGCCGAGCTCCAGCTTGACCCGCTTCTTCGGGGCGCGCTCCGCGAGTTGCCAGCCGACCGCGCCGGAGCCGGTGAACGTGATCGCCTTGACCCGCTCGTCCTCGATCAGGACGTCGCCGATCTCCGAGGCAGGTCCGACAAGGACGTTCAGCCAGCCGGGCGGCAGGCCCGCCTCGGTCTCGAGCTCCGCAAGCAGGAGGGCCGAGAGCGGGGTCTGGCTCGCCGGCTTGAGCACGACCGCGCAGCCGGCGGCGAGCGCCGGCGCCAGTTTGTGCGCGACCAGGTTGAGCGGAAAGTTGAAAGGAGAGATCGCTCCGACGACACCGATCGGGCGCCGCAGCGTAAAACCGAGCTTGCCCTCACCGGCCTGAGCGGCATCCATGGGCACCATCTCGCCCGCGAGCTTGCGAGCCTCGACGGCGGCGAAGGTGTAAGTGGACATCGCACGCCGCGCCTCGACGCGGGCCGCCTTGAGCGGCTTTCCCGCCTCGTCGGAGATCGTCCGAGCCACCTCGTCGTGGCGCCTGCCGAGCAGGCCCGCGACGCGGACGAGGATCTCGGCCCGCTTGTGTGCCGGTAGCGGCTCGCGCATTGCGGCCTCGGCGGCGTCGATCGCCCGGCGGGCCTCGTCGGCGCCTGCCTTGGCGACGCGGCCGACGGTCTCACCGGAGTACGGGGAGGCGACCTCGATCCAGTCGCCGGTCTCGACCCACTCGCCCCCGATCAGCAGCTTGCGCTCCTGGGCGGTTATGGCCATGAGGGCTAGTGTAGATCGGCGTGACGTACTGGCTGCTCGTCCGTGGCCGCGGCGAGCGCCCGCTCGATCGGCACGTCGACGCTGCGCGGATTCGAGCCCAAGGGTCGTCGAAGCGGCCGTCCGTGCAACCCGGTGACCGCGCCATCCTCTACGCGTCTGTTTGGCAAGCGGTCTTCGGTGTCGCGGACATCGTGGGCGATCCTGAGCACGACCCGACGCGGAGCCGCTGGGCGTGGAGCTACGCGATTCGACCGGTCGTCGTCGTCCGGGATCTCGACAACGCGCCGCCGGTCGAGGCGGCCGGAATCTTCCCGCAGAGCCTTTGGCGCCATTCGCACATTCGCCTTACCGAGGCGCAGTTCGATTCCGCGAGAGGGCTGATCGAGGCCGCTGCCAGGGTTCTGGCAAGATCGCGCGCTTGAGGATCTTGACTGATGCCTGAGGAGATCCGCAAAGTCGGCGTCGTCGGCCTCGGGACGATGGGGGCGGGCATCGCCCAGGTCAGCGTCCAGGCCGGCTACGAGACGGTCGGGCGCGAGGTCACCGATGAGCTGGGCGCGCGAGGGGAGGCGACGATAGACCGCTATCTGACCCGCGGGGTCGAAAAGGGGCGATTGACCCAGGAGGAAAAGGACGCGGCGATCGGGCGCCTGACGCTGACGACGGAGCTCGCCGACCTGGCCGACTGTGACCTCGTGATCGAGGCCGTGCTCGAGGAGCTGCCGCTCAAGCGCGAGGTCTTTGCCGAGCTCGACCGGGTCACGCGGCCCGGCGCGATCCTCGCCACGAACACGTCCGCGCTGTCGGTCGCCGAGATCGCCGACGCGACCGAGCGGCCCGAGCGGGTCGTCGGCATGCATTTCTTCAACCCGGCGCCCGTGTTGCCGCTGGTCGAGATCGTGCGTGCGGCGAAGAGCTCAGCGGACGCTGTGTCCGCCGCCTACGACTGGGCGGAAGCCGCCGGCAAGCAGCCGGTCAACTGCAACGACACACCTGGCTTCATCGTCAACCGGATCCTGATTCCGCTGCTGAACGACTGCGTTCGGGTCCTCGACGAGGCCGGCGTCTCGCCCGAGGACCTGGACAAGGCGATGACGAACGGCGCCGGCTGGCCGCTCGGCCCTTGCGCGCTCGTCGACCTCGTCGGGATCGATGTCCACGTTCATGCCTCGGAGGCCCTGTACGACAAGCTCGGCGAGGAGCGTATGGCACCGCCGGAGCGGCTCCTCGAGCTGCAGAAGGAGGGCCGCCTCGGCCGTAAGACCGGCCACGGCTTCTTCGAGTACTGAGAGGAGGGCTTAGCTCTCGAAACCCGCGGCGTGCCGCTTGCGCTCGGGTGTCGCAAGCCACTCGAGCACGGCCTGGCGCGAGAAGCGCCAGTGACGGCCGACCCTGCGGCCCGGCAGGTCGCCCTTCGCGGCGAGTGAGCGCACCGTCTTCTCGTCCACCTGCAGGAGTTGTGCCAGCTGCTCGGCAGTCAGCACGTCCGGCTCGCTGATCCGCGATGCCGCGCGCCCGACGAGCACGTCTTCGGCTCCCAGGTAACGGTCGACGAGATCCGCAACGAGCTCGCGCTTCGGCGTCTTCAGCTCGAAGGCAGCGCGACTCAGCTTCTCGGCCGAAGCTGTCGGCAGCCGGACGAAGAGGGGAGAGGTCGTCTCGTCTGGCATCGAGATATCAGAATATCAAGCTGCTATCGTCGCGGCCGTGGCGCGGCGGGCGTTTCTTCTCGGCGGCAGCGGCCAGACCGGACGCGCCCTGATCCCGCGACTCCAGGAACGCGGGTGGGAGGTCAGCATCGGCAGCCGCGGCGAGCGCGACCTACCGCAAGGCTTGGAGCACCTCCAGATCGACCGGGCCGATACCGCCGCGCTGAAGCGAGCGCTCGGGGACGGTGTCGATGTCCTCGTCGACTTCATCGCGTTCGAGCGTGAGCACGCCGAGCAACTGCTCTCCCTTCGGGATCACATCGGCTCGCTCGTCGTCCTCTCGAGCGCCGCCGTCTATTTCGAGGCCGAAGGCCCGCCGAAGGACGACGCGGCATTCCCGCGTTTGCCGGTTCCGCTCAGCGAACGAAGCCCGACGGCGCCCCCCGGGCCGGAGACCTACGCCACGAAGAAGGCTGCGATCGAGCAACTGCTGCTCGGTCAAGACGAAGTGCCTTCGACCCTGCTGCGTGCGGGGGCGATTCACGGGCCGTGGTCTTCCTGGGCGCGGGAGTGGCACTTCGTCAAGCGCGTGCTCGATGACCGGCGCGCGATCGTCTTGGCATATCGCGGCGAGAGCCGCTTTCATCCGATCTCCGTCCATAACCTCGCCGAGCTGATCTGGCTCGCCTCCGAGCGCCCCGGCCGGCGCGTCCTGAACGCCGGCGACCCCAACCCGCCGACAGTGCTCGAGATCTCCCGGGCAATTGCGGCGGCTCTCTCTCACGAGTGGGCGGAGATCCTGATCGACGATCCCGTCGGCGAGGTCGGAAGCACATTCTGGTCGACTCCCCAGCCGGTGGTGCTCGACATGACCGAGGCCGAGTTCGAGCTCGGCTACCGGCCGCTGACGACGTACGAACAGGCGGTGCCCGAGACCGTTCACTGGCTGGTCGACGCGACGAAGGAGCGGCCTTGGCAAGAGGTCATGCCGAGAGCGGCCGAATACATGCAGGACTCCTTCGACTACCCCGCCGAGGACGACTTCATTCGCGGGCTCGTCAAGGACGACTGAGGCGCGCCCAGACGTTGTCGAGCAGCCTGGCGACGGCCGGCTGGTCGATCGACGCAGCGAAGTTGAGCGCTCCGGCAGCGAAGACCTTCGCGCCGCTCGGAGTCTCGTAGTAGGTCATCTCAGCCGTGCGGCCGGGGCCCATCAAATCGGGGATCGAACCAAGCAAGACGGTGCCGGGCGGCGTGGCCGGCGAGCGCATGTCGATCTCATAGCCGTAGCGGCCGAAACGGTCGCCGGTGTTGAGGCCCGTGCCGGCGAACGCCCAGGGCGCCCCTGCCGTGTCGGCCACATAGGGCGCTTGCTGCGCTCCGTAGTTGCTTGCCACGTACTGCACGCCCACGACGGCGGCCTCCGGACTGCCGAGATTCCTCCACTCTCCGACCCGGCGCATCTTGTGCCCGTGAAAGACGACCTTCCAGAAAAGATTGTTCGCGGAGAGGAACATCAGGTTGCCGCCCAGATCGCGGTACCGCCTGATCAGGCCGAACTCGTGGGCCGACACGTACTCCTCGTGGCCGGGAAACACAATCAGGTCGTAATCCCGCGCGAGCAGGTCGGCTCGGGAGACGTGCCCGAAATCCAGGTCCGAGAAGAAATCGAGCTTCTCGCGGGAACTGAGCCAGCCCGTGATCGCCGCGTCGAAATCATGGAAGCGGAAGGGAATCCCGTAGTCGATGTACGGCCGGCCGATGTCGATGGTGCGGAAGGCGCCGTTGACGTACCAGCTGTCGCCCCAGCCGTCGCCTTGCGCGTCGGCAAAGTTGTAGGCCTGCCAGGTGTTGGTTGGCAGAACGACCGCGATCCGACTGATCCCGACGGTGCGGGGCCGGACGACGAAGGGCGCGTAACCAATCCTCCGATCGCCGGTGGTGACGCGTACGAAGTAGAGGCCACTCGGCCAGTCACCGATCCGGACGCGGACCGAGCCGGGGGCGTTTCGATGGCCCTTCCACGCGAGCGCAACGGGCGGGGCCATCGGCCTCGCCGTGGTCCGGCGGTCGGACGTTCCCCGCCCGTCGCGGAAGGACAGGATTTCCACGTCGAGTCGGCGCGCGTCGGTTGCGACCGACACGGCCGCCCTCTGCCCGGGCGCATAGCTGAGCCCGAGAGAGACGTCGACCCGCTGGATCCGCACGACCGGAGCCAAGACTCGAACTTCCCCGCCGCGGGGGAAGTCGTTGTAGACGCGACGTCTGCCAAGGGCGTCAGTCACCGTCAGCTCGAGCACGTACGTGCCGTTGGGAACCGTGCGGGCGGGTGTCCACGCCAGCCGGTGCCGGCCCTCGCGGAAGGTGTAGCGCTCCGTCCAGATCGTCCGAACCGTGTTCTTACCGCGCTTGACGTTGAGCGTCTCGAGCACGTCCAGCTGGACGGTCGCGTCCGCTTCCAGCCTGAAGCTGACCACTGCGCGCTCGCGAAATCGGTCGCCGTTCGGGCTGACCGTCGTCAGCAGCCGGCCATCGCCTGCGAACGGCGTCGAGCCGTTGCCAACACGCAGGTCGAGCAGTCGCGGGACGGACGCGACACGGGTAGCGGGGACCGCCGCCGGCGCGAGCGCCATCGCGAGCAGGACGAGGAGCGTGGCGCGAGTTGCCAGACGGCAAATTATCCCTGCATTGACCACGCTTACGGACCCCTTACAATCCCCTCATCGAGGGCACACCTGCGGCTTGGATACTCCGTGCGTCGATGAGGCGTCTCGTCTGGCTCACGGTACTCGCGATCGCTCTGGCCGTGCCGGCGGTCGGCTTGGCACTGTCCGGAAACGACGATGGCACCCTCTCCGTGAAAGGCGGGATCGGCAAGGTGTACCTGAACTTCAACGGCTCCGCCGTCGGTCGCGTGGCGAAAGGCTCGATCAAGGTGATCGATCCGAATCCGGACGACGGCCTCGGATTCTCCTTCTCTGGTTGCGACGTGGGCTCGCACGACATCAGCGACACGACGACGATTTGCCGCGGCAGCAACCTCCGCTTCCGCGCGATCGGCGGCAAGTACGTAGTTGTGATGAGCGGACCCGCCGGCATCGGATCCGGCATCTACCTCTCGGCGGTCGGCCACGGTTACGCCGTGCTCAACGGAGCCGGCGATGATTCGAGCATCTTCACAGACGGCACGTATTCGGTGAACGACGGGCTCTACAAGTCCCTGCCCGACATCGCCCGCCCGGTCACCCTCGCCGCGCCTTCCGGCGGAGGCTGAGCCCTGTCATTCTGAGGCCGTGGCAACGTCACAGGCCAAGACGGTGCTTGTCGTCGAAGACGAGGCTTCGATCGCCTCGTTCGTCTCGCTGTATCTGAAGAAGGCGGGGTACACGGTGAAGGCGGTCGCGTCCGGGGTGGACGCACTCGCGCAGGTCGAGGCCGAGCAGCCCGCGCTGATCGTGCTCGATCTGATGCTTCCGGATATGGACGGAATCGAGGTCTGCCGGCGGCTCCGCTCCCGCCGGGACATTCCGATCCTGATGCTGACCGCGCGCGACGAGGACGTCGACAAGATCATCGGGCTCGAGGTCGGCGCCGACGATTACATGACCAAGCCGTTCAATCCGCGCGAGCTCGTGGCGCGCGTCAAGTCCATCCTGCGACGTTCGGAGCCTGCGCGCCGCGCCTCGGAATCCGTCGAGATCAGACACGGCGACCTCCACGTCGATTCCGGCCGCCGCGAGGTTCGCGTAGGTGACGACGAGATCCAGCTCGCGCCCAAGGAGTTCGACCTGCTCTGGGAGCTGCTCGATCACCGCGGTCTCGTGCTCACGCGCGACCAGCTGCTCGAGCGGGTTTGGGGCTACACCTTCGCCGGCGACACACGGACCGTCGACGTGCACGTGCGCCAGGTCCGCCGCAAGCTCGGTGACGCCTCGCCGATCGTGACGGTCTGGGGGGTCGGCTACAAGGTCGCTCCGGCGCGGGATTCGGTGAGCGCCTAGCGAAGAGGCGTCCGTGTTCCGCTCGCTTCGTTTTCAGCTTCCCGCACTCTTTCTCGCGGCGATCGTGCTTGCCGGGCTCGTCTCGACGGCGGTAGCGGTCAGCCTCTCGAAGCAGTACGCCCAGACGACGCTCAGGAAGGAGGCGTTCCGCCAGCTCGCGAGCGAGGCGGGTGGGATAACCCAGATCTACGCCGCGCGTTCGCACAAGCTCTCGTGCCCGCCGCCGTCCCTCGAGCTCGAGCGCGCTTCTGGAGACCAGGTCTTCTACATCCCGCGCTCGAGGGGGATCGACGTCTTCCCCTGCGCGACCCCCGCCTATACCGTTCTGCCGCGACGGGTTCTCGACTTCAACCGGATCCTGGCCGGAGACACGGTTCAGTTCGAGTTCACCCCGCCCGGCAGGCGGCGCCGGCTGCTGGGTGCCGCGAGAGCTGTGAAGCTCGGCGACCAGACGTTCGGCGCGGTCATCCTCGCGCGGCCGAAGACTGAGCTGAACCAGAGCTGGCTGCCGTTCGTCTGGCGCTTGCTGCCGGCGTTCCTGGCCGGAATCCTGATCGCCGGTGCACTGACCGTGTTTCTTTCGAGGCGGATTACGAAGCCCGTCCTCGCTCTGTCGGATGCGTCCGACGCGGTGGCCGCGGGGCATTACAACGTGGCCATTCCCGAAGTCCCGGGCGGGGGCGAGATCAGTCATCTCGCGTCACGCTTCCGCGAGATGGCCTCGCAGCTCGAGGAAGCCGAGGCGCTCGAGCGGAACTTCCTGATGACGGTCTCGCATGAGCTGCGGACGCCGCTGACGGCGATTCGCGGCCACGTCGAGGCACTGCTCGAGGGCGTGGTCGAGGACGAGGACGCGCGCGCATATTCGCTCGAGGTGATCAGTCTCGAGGGGAAGCGGCTGGAGCGGCTCGTCGGGGACGTGCTCGACCTGGCGAAGCTCGACATGCATCGCTTTGCGCTCACACGTGAGGAGGTCGACATGGAACGGCTCGTCGACCGCGCGTACTCGGGCTTCGGCGAGGAGGCGCGCCGGCGCGGCATCGACTACAGCCGCTCGATCATGGCGAAGCCGGTCGTCGAGACCGACGGCGACCGCGTGCTTCAGGTGATCTCGAACCTGCTCGCGAACGCGTTCCGCTGGACGCCTGACGGCGGCCGCGTGGGGCTCGCGCTGACGCAGGTCGACGGGACGATCCGCGTTGCTGTCGACGACAGCGGTCCGGGGATACCGCTGGAGGAGCAGGAGCGGATCTTCCGGCCGTTCTGGTCGCGCGACGGGCACGGCACCGGCCTCGGCCTTGCGATTGCGAGCGAGTTGGCCGCGGCGCTCGGTGGCGACATCGAGCTC
>Ga0066652_100002252_pt1 | contig 10475 bp, 9 predicted proteins | sample GraSoiAngelo_101_FD_71413 | JGI IMG/M metagenome (GOLD analysis project Ga0066652, IMG submission 71413) | Grasslands soil microbial communities from the Angelo Coastal Reserve, California, USA - 14_0903_02_30cm | ecosystem: Environmental > Terrestrial > Soil > Grasslands | place: USA... | reverse complement strand
GCGGGCGGCTGCGCGAAGTCGCGCGCGCTCACCTTGTTCTCGCGCACCGCGACGGGGACGGTGCGGACGCCCGAGAGATCGGCCTCGGCGGGAGCGGAGGGCGCCGCCGAGTCTACGGCTTGGCGCTCGTCCGCGCCGGGGCTGGACGGTACGATTTGAGGTACAGGTTGAGGGATCCGATCTTCAGGCCCGACTTCATCTGCAGCATGATGTGATTCTCGTCGTCCGAAAGCCAGACCTCGGCGTGGCCGTTCTCGGAGAAGAGGCCGCGCGACTTGATGACGGGCTGGATGACGACGGCGTCGAACTCGCCGCCCGGAACGCGGATGCGCTCTCGGCGCAGCACGCGGATCGTGACGGGGTTGCGATCGGGACGGAAGTATCGCTCGAAGCTGTACGTCTCGCCGACGTTGAGCGGAATGGTGCGCAGAAAGTAGATGAAGGAGCCATCGTCGAGCGGGTTGTGGACGCTGACCTCTTCTTCCTGGCCGTTCTCAGTGAACACGGCGCGGTCGGGGAAGAACTCGAACGTGCGCTCGACGTCGCGACTGCCTTCGTGCTGGTCCTGGAGATAGCGAAGCGAGTTGCCCGTCCGCGTGTCGATCCAGCTCTCGTACCGATCATTCACCCGGTACATGAAGTTGCCGCCGCGCACCGTGAACACGGTGTGCCAGGTCTCGCGACCGCGCACCTCCTGCAGTCCTTCCACCTCCATGGTGCCGCTGCCGACCTTCAGCCGGCCGAAGCGCACCTCGTACTCGAGCCGCTCCCCGACCGCGTAGGGCACGGGCAGCCTTCCGCCATCCTGCGCGAGCACGGAGGGGCCGACCAGCAGCGCGGCGAATGCGAGCCCGCGCAGCCGCCGGGCCGAGAGTCGGATCATGCGCGCGCGGCTCGTACACTGCGGCCACGCGCGCCGCGCGCGAAGCGCAGCAATGCCATGGCATCGCTCCACGCCCGCACGCGCGTCTCGCGCGAGCGCACGTCGTAGCGAGGCGTCAGCTCCACCGTTTCCACGCGCCGGGCGTGCGGGGCCGCACGCAGCAGGAGGTCGACATTGGCGGTCCAGCCTTCGCCCACGAGCAGCGGCGCATCGCCGCGCTCCTTGATCAGATCGCGGATGACCGACACGCGGTAGAGCCGAAGCGTGCCGAACGGATCGCGCACACCGGCCACCGAGACGAATGGGCGAATGAGCCAGGGAGCGACGCGGCGAAGCGTGCGGACGGGCTGCGGCACTGACGGCGCGTCGTCGGGCCGTTCGGCGACCACGATGTCGGCGCCGCCGTCGAACCGCTTCAGCAGCTCGGGCAGGTGCTCGGGCTGATCCGTGAAGTCGGCCTGGAGCAGGATCACGGCGTCACGTCGAGGATATCGCGTCCGGCGCGACGCCTCGCGGCAGAGCGCGTCGACAGCGGCGGCGTAGCCGACACGCGTGCCCCCGAGGACGCTCAGCGGCATCACCTTGTGATAGGGCGCGAGGGTCTCGGCCGTCGCGTCGGTGCTGCCGTCGTCGTACACGAGCACCTCGTATTCGCGCGGCTGCTCCTGGAACACCTTGCGCAGGCGCCAGATGAGGAGACCGACGGTGGGGGCTTCGTTGTAGGCGGGGATGCAGAAGTACAGCACGAAATCCTGGATGCGCGAGGGCGGGGCGTTTCGAAAGCTAGGTATGTCAATGGGACGCTCGCCACCCTCGGCGAGGCACTTCGCTCCCGCGGATATACCCGCCATGCGGACGCGCGTTCAGCGCGGTGGGCGCGCTCGCCGTCGCTTGCGAGCGCTGCATGCAGTGTTTAGCCTGACGCCTCACCTCATGCGTCCCGCCCCGGCGGGCGCCACTCGTCTCGCGAGATTCTGACGTCCATGCGCCGCGCCGTCGTTGCCCTCCTCGCAGTTGGAACCGCCTGCGCCGCGCCGTCGCGGACGATCCCCGCTCCGGCGACGCCAGCGCCTCCAGGCGCTGCCGTGACCGCCGCGGAACTGAGACGCGACCTGTACGCGTTCGCCGACGACTCGATGCGCGGGCGCGAGACGGGGACCGAGGACGCCGCGCGGGCGATGCGCTTCCTCGTCGAACGGTTGACACAGCTCGGACTCCAGCCTGCCGGCGACAGCGGCTTCGCGCAGCGCGTGCCGATGCAGAAGGAAGTCTTCGGTCCAGGGACGCGAATCGCGGTCGAGGAAAACGGCACTGCACGGTCCCTGAAGATCGGGACGGACGTCGTGCCCCAGCTCGACCTGGGTGGCGGACTGCCTCCGACGAAGCTCACCGCCGATGGGGAGCTCGTCTTCGTGGGATACGGTGTGAAGATGGCGAGCCCGAAGCGGGACGATTTTGCCGGTCTGTCGCTGCAGGGTAAGGTGGTCGTGGTGGTGAACGGCGCGCCCGCCGGCGTGGACTCGGCGAAACGCGAGCAGCTCGAGGCGTACGCAGCGATCACTCAACGGCTGGTCCAGATCCTTCCGCAGCGTCCGGCGGCGGTGATCATCCTGCTCGTGGGTACGGGACAGGAGCATTTCCAACAGGTGAGACCTCTGCTCGAGCGCGCCGTCGCGCTCCGCAGCAACGCGCCGGAGCTGCCGGACAGCGACCGGCCGATCCCGATGATCATGTTCGGCGTTCCCGTCGTCGGCTCACCACTGCTGCCGACAGGCTGGCCGGCGGACGACAAGGCGCAGGCGCTGAGCGGCCGGCGATTCACGGCGCGCATCGAGCAGGTGAAGACGCCGATCACGGGATACAATGTGGTGGCGACCGTGCGCGGCAGCGATCCCGCACTCGGCTCGACGTACGTCGCGTTCGGTGCGCACTACGATCACGTGGGGATCGTGAAACCAACGGCGGGCGACTCCATCGCGAACGGCGCGGACGACGACGGCTCGGGGAGCATGGCGCTTCTGGGGATCGCGCGGGTGATGCAGCAGGCTCCGGTGAAGACGCGCCGTTCGGTGCTGTTCGTCTGGCACATCGGCGAGGAGAAGGGGCTGCTCGGATCGAGCTGGTTCACCGATCACCCGACGGTGCCGATCGACTCGATCGTCGCACAGATCAACGCCGACATGATCGGCCGCAATGCAGACTCGGTGCTGTACGTCGTCGGCCCGATCGCTGCGCCGAACAATCAGAGCAAGCGACTCGGCGCCATCCTCGACAGCGTGAACGCGACGCTCACCCCGCCATTCGCGATCAACCGGGAGATGGACAACCCCAATCACCCCGAGCAGCCCTACATACGCAGCGACCATTACAACTACGCGAAGAAGGGGATCCCGATCATCTTCCTCACGACCGGCTTGCACGACGACTACCACAAGGTGAGCGACGAGCCGCGCAAGATCGACTACGCGAAGATGGCACGCGTGACCCGGCTGATGGTGGATTTGGGACGCGCGGTGGCGAATTCCTCGCGAAGTCCACGCTGATTCTCGTATTAGCAGTCGAACGGCGTGAGTGCCAACTTTGTGCACTCACGCCATTTGCGTCGTCAGACTCAGAGGAACGGCTAATGCCACTCCTTTCCTTGGTCGCAGGGTATCCGCAGACGAGGAGGTCCGACGTGATCCAGGCCACGGTGCGGCATCATCTGACGCGTGACGACGCGCAGCTCGTCGCTCGGTTGATCGCGCGTGACTCGGGAACGCCGCTCGAGGAGATCGAGCGAGCGCTCGCCGACAAGGGAATCGACGCGGTGCTCGACGATCCGCGTCTTCCCGCCGCGCTGCTGCGCGAGGGGCAGGGCGCGTGGGCGTCGCTGCCGCTGTTCTCGTACGTGATGGTCCGGCACGCACTGCGCCGGCTCGGCGAGGAGGATCGGCGCCTCGCGGACTACGTCGCCGCAGTGCTGATGCATCTGGGCATGCGCGACAACGCGCGCCGCGTCAGTGCAGGGGACGATCAGGTCTACGATTCCCTCGCGGCGCTGCTCGCCGACGTCGACGATCCCGACGGCCGGCGCAGCTTCCTCGTGCGGACGCATCTCGGCAACTACGCGCTCTGGCTGAGTGGTCTGTTCCCCGACTACATCGAGCACCGGAAGTGGCGGCGCGGGGGCCCGGATCTGGACTACTACGAGGAGATGGGACGGAAGGGATACCAGCTCGCGGCGGGACACCGTCTGGCCGACGACCACGGACTCTCGACGCTGTTCGCGACGGCCGCCGAGCGATTCGGGCTGCTGCGCGCCGCGCTCAACGACGTGAGCGACACACTGCTCTTCCCGAACCACTTCTCACCCGAGCGACTGATGCGTCAGGTGACGTCGGAAGCACGATGGCGCCGGCTCAGCTGATCCGGCTCCGAGATACGACGTCGGCAAATGTCGAGAGCAGCGCCCGGTCCCACGGCTCGGGGGAGGTCGTCAGCTCCTCGGGGTGCCATTGCACGCCGACCATCCACCACTCGTCGCTCGGCCATTCGACTCCCTCGACGATGCCGTCCGGCGCGCGTGCCACCGTGGCCAGCGAGGGCGCCACCGCCCGAATGGCCTGGTGATGCATCGAGTTGACGACGGGACACTCGGTGCCGAGCGCTCGCGCGAGCCGCGAGCCGGGCGTGACCTGCACCTCGTGCACGCGCGCCGTCCGGGCCCACTCGCCGTCGTGCACGATCGGCTCGTTCCACTCCGAGGGAATGTCCTGCACGAGCGTGCCGCCGAGGGCGACGTTGAGGATCTGGATGCCGCGACAGATCGCGAGCGTGGGCAGCGCACGTGCACGGGCCGCCTCCACGAGGGCGATCTCGAACGCATCGCGCCCGTCGTTCGTGTCGCCAAGCTCCGGGTGCGGCGCGCTGCCGTACCGTTCGGGATTGACGTCCTCGCCGCCGGTGAGGACGAGCCCCGCGACGCCATCGAGCGCGGCCTCGGCGTCCGCCGGGTCGAGGACGGGGAGCGCGAGGGGGAGCAGCCCCGCGCCGCGAATCGCGATGACGTACGCGGCGTTCACGCGGACGCGGAGCGCATCGCGGATGATCTCGGTGGTCGCCGTCACGGCGACGGGAGACAGGGTGGGCATGACGTGGCCGAGGTTGCGGGGTCACGAGCGCGTCCTGTATCCTAAGCGCCCACGGCCCCAGCCGCAGCACCCGTCGCGCCGAGCCTGTCGATGTTCGAACACTTCCGCCAATCGCTGCGCGATCTGATGGACCGCTCGACCCCTCCCGAGGAACGCCGCGCTGGCTTGGCGCAGATGAAGCAGACGCTCGTGCAGGCGCGCATGGGGCTCGACGACCTGCGCGCCGGCATCGCGCAGACGCGCCAGCGCCTCGCCGCCGAGCAGCGCGAGCTCGAGACCGTGCGCCGGCGGAAGGGACTGGCGGCAGGGATCAACGATACGGAGACGGTGGCGCTCGCCGAGAAGTACGAAGCCCTGCATGCCGAGCGGACCGCGGTGATGGAGCGCAAGCTGGCGGCGCAGGAGTCGGAGCTCGCACTGGTGGAGCGTGAGGTGACCGAGATGACGTCGGCGCTCAAGGGGGCGATCGCGGGCGCGACGACGGGCACCCCGCTGCAGAACGCCGACGTCACCGCGGAACTGGACGCAATGCTCGATGGGAGCGCCGGCGTCGCCGAGGAGATCGACGCGCTGGGCCGTGCGAGCGCCCGCTCGGCACGGGAAGCCGAGGCCGACCGCCTGCTGGCTGAGCTCAAGCGGAAGATGGGCAAGTAGGGGCGCGCGTGCGCCTCTCGATCTTGCTGCGGGGCGCGTCACTCGTGGCAGCGCCCGCGCTATCGCTCACGTCGCAGCAGCCGGCGCCGGCGATCACGCCGTCTGGTCGACCTCCGGTAGCGTGCGTCGCTCAGGAGATCGCGCAGGTGACGATCTACACCGAGGCGCCTTCGGTCGCGAGCTTGCGCCGGGTGCCCGTGATCGCGAGGATCGCGCGCACGATGCACGAGACGACGCAGCCGAGCGTCGTCGAGCGATTCCTCCTGTTCAAGGCTGGGGACCACTGCGAGGAGCTTCGCCGCGCGGAATCGGAGCGCATTCTCCGCGCGCAGCCGTTCATCGCCGACGCCGATGTGTTCATCGTGGCGAACGACGACGGCACGGTCGACGCCGAGGTACGGACGATCGACGAGACGGCCGTCGTGTTCGGCGGCAGCGTTCGCGCGCGCTCGCCCAACGTGTCGGGGATCCTGTTCGGGAACGCGAACCTCGCGGGTCAGGGAGTTTACGCGTCCGGCGCATGGCGCACCGGCGACGGATTCCGCGACGGCTACTCGGGACGTCTGATCGACAACCAGTTCCTCGGCCTGGCGCTGGTCGCGGGCGCCGAAGGGGAGCGCAATCCGGTCGGCGGATCCTGGCGGCTTTACGCCGGGCGTCCGTTCTTCACCGACCTGCAGCGCGTCGCATGGCGGGCGCGCTCTGGAGAGTCGTCCGGATTGATGGAGCTGCGTCGTCCCGACGGAACGAAGCCCGACGTGGCTCTGTGGCGGCGCTACTTCGAGGTCGGTGCGGTCGGGCGGGTGGGGTTGCCTGGACGTCTCGGTCTAGTCGGCCTCTCGCTCACGGGCGACGACGAGGAGACCGGCACCCGCTTGGTGTCCGCCGACTCGGGGATGATCATCGACCTGGGGCCGTTGCCACGACCGTATTCGCCCCACCACCTCGCGCGCGTGAACCTGCTGCTTGGCGTGCGCGACATCCGCTTCGTCCGCCGGCGCGCGCTCGACGCCATCACGGCGACGCAGGACGTTCCCCTGGGGGTGCAGATCGGTCTGCAGGCCGGTCACAGCGCGCCGATACTGGGCGCGCAAGAGAAGGACTTCTTCTTCGCGGGCGATCTGTACGTGGGTACGTCACGATCGGAGCGAGCGACGACGCGGCTTCAGCTCCGGTCCGAGGGACGACTTCCGGGCGGCGATGCGCCGTGGGACGGCCTCCTGAATACCGGCCGACTCCTGCATCAGATCAAGGTGAGTCGATCGAATCTTGATGAGTTCGCACTCGAGTGGGCGGCAGGATATCGGCAGCGCATGCCGTTCCAGCTGCTTCTCGGTGTCCCCGAGGGCGGCGTGCGCGGCTACGAGCAGTCTTCGTTCGCCGGCGGCCAGCGCATCGTGACTCGCTACGAGCACCGATACTCGTACGGCGCCGTGCGCAACCTCGGCGATGTCGCATTTGCCGGGTTCGTCGATGTGGGGCGTCAGTGGGCGGGCGACGTGCCGTACGGCGTGACGACACCCGTGAAGGGCGCACTCGGATTGAGCCTCCTCGCATCGGTGCCGTCGCGATCGACGCGCGTCTGGCGCGCCGACGTCGCTTTTCCCGTGAGCAGCGGAGCGCGCGCGCCGGTGACCATACGGTTCACGAACATCGACCGTACGGCGTTCGCGTTCCGTGATCCGCGCGACGTGGCGACCGGACGTGAGCTGACGGTGCCGTCGTCGATCTTCGCCTGGCCGTGATGAACGCGACGAGCCGCGCGCTCAGCGCGCGGTGCGCGCCATCATCCGGCGGATAGGCACGACCAGCGCGAGGAGCAGTGCCGCCGCGACGAAGAGCGAGATGGCCGTGCGCTGAAAGAGCGCCGGCATCTGGGTGAGCTTCTCGGGGTCGACGTTGCCGCCGACGAGGCCGGCGATGAGGTTGCCCAGCGCGATGGAGGTGAACCACACGCCCATGGTGAGACCAGCGAACCGCTTTGGCGCGAGACGCGTCATCGAGCTCATACCGACGGGGCTGAGCGAGAGCTCACCGATCCCCTGCAGGAAGTAGCTGGCGACGAGCCAGAGCATCGAGACGCGCGTCGCCGCGCCGCCGGTGATGACACGGTTGGCCGCGGCGAGCATGACGAGAAAGCCGAGACCAGCGAAGGACAGGCCGAGGGCGAACTTGGTCGGGCTCGAGAGATCGCGGCCGCGGCGCGCGAGTCCGGCCCACAGCGCGGCGAGCAGCGGTGCGAAGAGGACCACCGCGACGGATTCCGCCGCCTGGAACCACGACGTCGGCACCTCCCAGCCGCCGAGGCGGCGGTCGGTGAAGTCGCGCGCGAAGAGGTTCAGCGACGTCGGCTGCTGCTCGAACGCGGACCAGAAGACGACCGAGAACACGAACAGCACGAGCACGACGGCGATGCCGCGACGCTCGTCCGCATCGAGGCCGGCGAACAGGAAGAGATAGACGAAGTACAGCAGCGCCATCGTGAGGATGACGTTGCGCATCGCGCCCGCGAGGGCGCGCGGATCGATCGGCACGACGCCGGCCATCGCCAGCGCCACGGCGAGCGCGATGATCCCCAGCGCGACGAGCGCAACGGTGCGCGCCCGGCGCTGTTGCTCCGGCGTGCTCGTCGGCGATGCGCCGATGGCGCCGAGCGTGGTGCCGGCACGCAAGCGGAAGGTGAGCAGTCCGGCGAGCATCCCGACGCCGGCCGCGCCGAATCCCCAGTGCCAGCCCACGCGCTCGCCGAGCAGCCCCGTGATGATCGGCGCGATGAGCGCTCCCGTGTTGATCCCCATGTAGAACACGGAGAACCCCGCGTCGCGACGCGGGTCGTCGGCGCCGTACAGATCGCCGACGATGGCCGAGACGTTGGGCTTGAGCAGCCCTGTGCCGATGACGATGAGGACGAGGCCGAGGAAGAACGTCGGCCGCGAGAACACCGACGAGAGCGCGATCGACAGATGGCCGAGCGCGATGAACACGCCCCCGCTCCAGATCGCGCGCTGCAGGCCGAGCCAGCGATCGGCGATCCACCCACCCGGAAGCGAGGCGAGATAGACGCTCGCCGCGTAGATGCCGACGATGGCGGACGCCGTCGGCCGGTCGAAGCCGAACCCGCCGCGCGCCAGCGCCGCCGTCATGAAGAGCACGAGGAGCGGCCGGATCCCGTAGTACGAGAACCGCTCCCACATCTCGGTGAAGAAGAGCGTCGCGAGTCCGCGCGGGTGGCCGAAGAAGGCGCGGTCCTCGCGCGCGGTGATCGTGTCGCTCTCGTCGGGCCCGACGCGCGTGGCCGTCATGCGCTGCGGTGCAAAGCGGCGCGAGGCAGGAAGAACTCGGGCGGATTCGTACCGCCAGCGTCGCGCTGCTGCTCCCAGCTCACCGTCGTCGGAGGCTGCTTGATGCACGCCGCCCAATGGCCCGGCGCCTTCTCCTCGAGCGGCGGGACGATCTTCGCGCATGCCGCATCACGCGCGGGATGCTGGCAACGTGGATGAAACACGCACCCGCTCGGCGGATTGGCGGGCGACGGCACGTCACCGGCGAGAAGAATGCGCTCGCGTTTCACGCCCGGCTCCGGCGCGGGCACGGCGGACAGGAGCGCCTGGGTGTACGGCATGATCGGCTCGCTGTACAGCCGTTCCACCGTTGCGAGCTCCACGACGTGGCCGAGATACATCACGGCGACCCGGTCGGCGATGTGCTCGACGACCGAGAGGTCGTGGGCGATGAAGAGATAGGCGAGCCCGCGATCCCGCTGGAGGTCCTGCAGGAGGTTCACGACCTGCGCCTGCACGCTGACGTCGAGCGCGCTCACCGGCTCGTCGCAAACGATGAAGGTCGGCTCCACCGAGAGTGCGCGCGCGATGCCGACGCGCTGCCGCTGGCCGCCGGAGAATTCGTGCGGGTATCGCGACGAGTATTCCGGTCGCAGCCCGACCTCCTCGAGCAACTGCCGGACGCGCGCGTCGGCGGCGCTTCCTTCGGCGAGCCTGTGGATCGTCAGTCCCTCGCGCACGATGGCACCGATCGACATGCGCGGGTTGAGCGAGGAGAAGGGATCCTGGAAGACGATCTGCATTCGGCGCCGCAGCTTGCGCAGTCCGGTCGAGTCGAGCGCGCGTACGTCCTCACCGTCGAAGGTGATCGTGCCCGACGTCGGCTCGATCAGCCGCAGGATCGCGCGACCGGTGGTCGACTTGCCGCACCCGGACTCTCCCACGAGCGCCAGCGTCTCGCCGGGCGCGACGTCGAACGTCACCCCGTCCACCGCACGCACCTGACCCGTGACGCGACCGAAGACGCCCCGCTTGATCGGGAAGTGCTTGGTCAGATCTCGCACGGAGAGCAGCGGCCGCGTGGCGTCTCCTACCGGACGAGGGGCCGTCATGCCGCCGTCGCGCCCCGCTGCGCGGCGAGGGGAGGATGCGGATGCTGCCGGCGCTCGGGCTCGTCGGCGAGATGACAGCGCGACGTGTGTCCGCCGCCGATCTGATAGAGCGGAGGATGCTCGGCCGCGCAGCGCTCCCAGGAGTACGGGCAGCGATCCCGAAAGCGACAGCCTTCGGGCCAGCTCGTCGGCGGTGGTACGGTGCCCGGAATCGTGGCGAGACGATCCTTCTCGCGTCCGACGCGTGGCATCGCGCCGAGGAGGCCTTCCGTGTACGGGTGGTGCGCCCGCGCGAAGAGATCCGCCGTCGACGCTTCCTCGACGACCTCGCCGGCGTACATCACGATCACGCGCGTGCAGTTCTCCGCCACGACGCCGAGGTCGTGCGTGATGAGAAGGACCGAGGTGCCGA
>Ga0066652_100002250_pt1 | contig 10479 bp, 10 predicted proteins | sample GraSoiAngelo_101_FD_71413 | JGI IMG/M metagenome (GOLD analysis project Ga0066652, IMG submission 71413) | Grasslands soil microbial communities from the Angelo Coastal Reserve, California, USA - 14_0903_02_30cm | ecosystem: Environmental > Terrestrial > Soil > Grasslands | place: USA... | reverse complement strand
ATAGGTCGACCGATCACCGCGCATCCAAACCCGAGCGAAGCTGTAGCGAAAATTTTGGATGAGATGGGCGGGTAATTTGTCATCTCGAGCGAAGTCGCGAGATCTCTAATTTGTTGCCTTTTTTTGAGGATTAGAGACTCCTCCACTTCGCTCGGAATGACAAAGCAAGGGCCGGAAATGACGGAGAAGCTATTCGCGTTGCTGGATGTTTATCACGAAGCTGATGCGCATTCGGCGGCGATGAACATGGCAATTGACGAAGTATTGCTCAGCAGTGCCTCTGTTCCCGCTATTCGCTTTTATCGCTGGCAGTCCCCTGCTCTCTCATTTGGATACTTTGGTCGATTTTCTGACGTCGCGAGCTATCAGGGGGAACGCGATTTGGTCCGGCGTTGGACGGGCGGCGGGATCGTGTTTCACGGAAAAGATGTGACGTATTCCCTTGTGGTTCCGGCGAACCATGCCGCTTTTCATGAATCATCGATGTCTATCTATGAGAAGATCCATCGAGCTTTGTGTGATGCGTTGACTGAAACAGGGCAATCTGCACAGCTTTTACCTGTAGCGGCGGTCTATGACCGCCGGAAATCAAGGACTAGTGATGTCAACGTCACTCGGCAACAAGCTGGAGAGCGCCGCTCCTTGGAGTCGGCGGTCGCAGACCGCCGCTACAATAGTTGTTTCGAAAACCCTGTGCGTGCGGATGTAATGATTGCTGGCAAAAAAGTTGCAGGCGCGGCCCAACGACGGACACGTCGCGCTCTGCTACAACAGGGCAGCATCCAGAGCGTTGATCTTGAGAGCGGCCTTGAGCAACGATTTATTCAGGCTTTGTCGACAGATTACAGCGAGCGAAAACTCGACGAGGAAATTTTGAATCGAGCGCGGGAATTGGCCGAGCAGAAGTACAGCACCGATTCCTGGTTGCGAAAAAGGTAGTGCGAGCCTCTCGCTTGCACAATTATCGATAAAACAAGCTAGGAGCTTGCTCTACTCCGACCGCCCCGCTATCCTCGCCTCGTGGAACTCTTCGCGCGCTTACGGCCAAGCTCGCCACCGGACGAGTCCGTCCCATTGGCGGACCTGACTGAGAATGCGCTGGCCGCTTCTCCTGCCGCCTCGCTGGCCAAAGTGGCGAAATTGGTTCAACCGCATCTTGAGGAAGTCGAGACGCGCATTGCGCAGCAAGCGGCGGCCTTCGACCCGGCAATCGAAGGCTACGTTGTGTACGCGGTGGGCAGCCGCGGCAAACGTCTGCGGCCGCTGCTGACACTTCTGGCCGCCGGCGCAACTGGAGAGATAAACCCGGGACATATCGATCTTGCTGTGACCGTAGAACTCATCCACATCGCGACATTGGTTCACGACGACGTGATGGACGAAGCGGAGCGCCGGCGGGCACAGCCTACGGCGAACGCGCGCTGGGGAAATTCGCTGAGCGTTTTGCTGGGCGATTGCCTCTTCGCTCATGCGCTTACATTGTCGACTAATTTCGAGAATTCGAATATCGGTCGCGCGATTGCTCGTACGGCTGCAACCGTTTGCTCTGGCGAAATGATCCAGACACAGCGCAAATTTGATCTCAACCTCAGCGTTCAGGATTACTTGCGAATCGTTCAAATGAAGACCGGGTCGCTGTTCGCCGCCGCGGCGGAGTTAGCCGCTGTAATCAGTGAGGCAAATCCTGATGCGATCGAACGATTCAAGAACTTCGGGTTTCAAATCGGAACCGCATATCAGATTTATGACGATTGTGTCGATCTCGCTGGGAACGAAGGAACAACGGGCAAGACCCTCGGTACAGATCTCCGGAAGGGGAAGTTCACGCTACCGGTGTTGATTTTCCTGCGCTCAGCATCGGAGTTTGAGCGGGAACGCTGTTGCCAGCTTGTGCTTGAAGAGCGAGTCGAAGAAATGATTGAGCTCTTAAAGAATGGCGCGAACAATGGAGCGCTTAATGAATCGATTGCCGCTGGCAGCAATTTGATTCGCCAAGCACAAGGCGGCCTGGACGGAATCGGATCCAATCCTTACGGGGAGGCGCTGTTCTTCCTCGGTGACGTGTTGTGTGAGATGTTCGATCAACTTCGCGTCTGAAATCTTGATTAGGGTCGAGCTCCCGCGAGACCTGGTTGAGTCAGCGGCCCTCCAATTTCTGATATGTCGCAGCTGAAAATCCGCGAAATGCCGCAGGATGAGCGGCCGCGTGAAAAACTTGCCGCTCACGGAGCCGCAGTCTTAACCGATCCGGAGTTAATCGCGATTCTGTTACGTACTGGAATTCCGGGCGCCAATGCGATCGAAGTCGCACGCAAATTGCTGAAAGGCTACGGCTCGCTCAGCGGACTAAGCCGTTGCACGGTTGATGAGCTGTCCAAGATGCGTGGTGTTGGTTTCGCGAAAGCCGTACAGCTCGTCGCCGCCTTTGGACTCGGCCAGCGTCTCGCGCGTGAAACATTGTCCAAACAAAAAATTGATTCGCCTGAATTAGTTAACGAACTCGTCGGGCCCGAGATGCGGCGACTCCGCAAAGAATCGCTGCGCGTGATCCTGCTCGATACGCGTTATCATTTAATTCGAGTGGAAGAAGTTTCGATAGGCAGCGTAAACGAGAGCATCGCGCATCCACGCGATGTTTTTCGGCCCGCCCTTGTCGCCTCAGCTTATGCCGTGATCGTGGTGCACAATCATCCTTCCGGCGATGCGTCACCGAGCCAGACCGACCATAGCCTAACGAGGCGTCTGGCTGAGGCCGCCGAGTTATTGCAAATCAAATTGCTCGATCACATCATCATCGGCGCGCCTTCGGAAGAAAATCCCGGTTACTTCAGTTTCAAGGAAGCAGGCGTTTTGTGACAACAGCACACAGAAATCCCCTCTCCCCTTCTCGAAGGGGAGAGGATGAAGGTGAGGGGTTCGAACGAGCTCGCCCCGGATCAACCCTCACCCTCCCCTTCTCCCTTGGAAAAGGAGAGGCGACTCCGCACGCGCACGGTTAAGCAAGGATCCCGCGAAAGCATGAGCAGCGCAAAAATTCATCCCACCGCGATTATCGATCCGGCGGCGCGAATCGCTAATGATGTGGAAGTCGGACCATTTTCAATCGTTGGACCACAGGTAACGATCGGTGAAAAAACGATCGTGCAATCACACGTTGTCATTGAAGGCGATGTCACAATAGGGATCGGCAATTTCATTGGACATGGCGCGGTGATCGGAGCGCCGCCGCAGGATGTTTCGTTCTCGCCGGATCGAAAAACGAAGGTCGAGATCGGCAACGACAACATCATCCGCGAGTACTGCACCATTCATCGCGGCACGGTCGAGGGAAGCGCGACGAAAATCGGCGATAAGAATTTTCTGATGTCCGGAGCACACATAGGCCACAATTGCGAGATCGGAAACAACGTCGTCATCGCGAACAACTGTTTATTGGCCGGCTACGTCCGCGTGGACGACGGCGCATTCCTCGGCGGTGGCTCGACGTTTCACCAGTTCATGCGCATCGGACGTCTGGTGATGGTGCAAGGCAGCTCCGCATTTGGGAAAGATCTGCCACCGTTTGTGATTGCAGCAGAGCGCAATCACGTGTTCGGCTTGAATGTGGTCGGACTTCGCCGCGCCGGCTTCAGCACAGTGGAACGAGACGAAATCAAATCAGCATTCAAGCTTGTTTACCTCACCGGACTGAACATCGGCCAGGCACTTGAAAAAGCAGCGACAATGAAATTCGGCGCAGCCGCGCGCGAATTCCTGGACTTCGTCTCGAACGCGAAAAAGCGCGGCATTTGCCCGTTCAAACGCGGCTCGCGCGAAGACACATTAGCCTAACGAGAAAGAGCTGAGCCACTGCTGGCGACGGCGAGCGTGACAGACATCGAGAATGGTTTCATAAAATCAAATCGGGTTATCACAACACCGCTGATGGCGCCGAGGTTAGTTTGGAACGAACGTATGTTAGTCATTGAAAGTGAAGCTGTACGCGGTGAAGCGGTTGGCTGCATCGTCTGATTAGACCTGTGCGGTCATTTCCTGTGCGCAAACCAGATCCAAAATTGAACCATCAACAGTAATGAAAATATACCCCACGCGACATTGAGCAGATAGAATCCGACCCGCTTCGGAAAAGTGCAAGACGATCTGTAAACGGCGATAATAGCAAAAATGGCGGCAACAGGCCCGATATAGGTCATCAACGCGAATATGCGATTAAAAGTCATCTGCATGTCGTGCGCATATGGATGGTAGCTGTTCGGTGGGAAGGCAAAGGCAAATGCCCAACTCAGCATCCAAGAGAGAACTCCAATAATTGCCGGAAGGCTCCACGGCAAAATCAGCTTCATGGGTCTAACGAGGATTAGACGAAGGTTCGTAATAGAAGGCGAACATTTTTTCGTCTACTCCTCGATTGCCGGATTGAGTCCCAGCAACGCCAGCATGCGGCCGGTTTTTCCTTTTTCGGCTCGATAAGAGTAGTAGTGCTTCAAATCGCAGGCAGTGCACACGCCAGAATCATGAATTGTTTTCACATGAGACGCGCGGCATTGCCGGACAATTTCCGAGGCAAAATCGACTTCGTAATGCGGCGGGCGAATGCAGGGGCTGAGTTGGACGATCATGTCCGCGGGATCCGATCCAAAGCGATCCATCATTTGCCTGATCGCTTTCGTTACGATGTCGAGCTCGGTGCCTTTGCGACCGGAATGAATCAGGCCAATCGCCGGTGTTTTTGGATCGACAATGTAAACGGCGCAACAGTCAGCGACGTAAACACCGAGTACGAGACCGCGCTGATTGGTAATGATGCCGTCGCAGCCGGGGAATTCACGGCCAACAGGGCGGTGGCTACAACTATCGACAACTTCTATCTTGTTCCCGTGGATTTGTTGAGCGGTGAACAGGGGCCAATCGCCCACGCCGATTGCGTCGCGAATCTCGCGATGGGCCGCATCTAGCCTCTTCAGGACTTCGGCTTTATCATGCAAAACGTCGACGTCCGGAATCCGTTGTGTGAAAGCGTGACGACAAATTCCTATCGCGCTCAGCGCGGGAAATTGTTCGAAGGGCAGTTTCACCATTTAGGCTCCGAATCGCAAGTTGCGCACAATATAGCGAGAGTAAAAACGATGAAAGCGATGCGAGGACGCATCGCACTCCAAAGCACTTCGTGCAAAATGCCATTAACGCTTGCTCCATTTCGTCCCGCAGTCGGGGACTTTCGGGGTGCGTGCGCGTCCTCGCGTCGCTTTTGTTTGCGCCTTTGGGTTTTGGAACTCCGGACTCTAGCCCTTATTTCGAGTGTGAGGTTCGGCCTCTTCCAGGTCGAACTCGCGGCCCATCATCGTCGTCGGCCTCTTTGCGTTTGCCTTCCGCATCCACGCCGCTCCCCGTATAATAAGTCTTCGTTTTCGTCGCGCGCGGCGCGAGATCAGCGAACATCTCCTGATAAGTGCTCTGGGCGCCGGTGGCCCGGTCAAATTCCGCCAACGAAGAATTGTATCCGAAAAGCGCCTGCAAACGGGTCGATTGCGCAGTAAGCAGTTGCACCTGGGCGTTGAGCACATCCAACTGAACTCCCGCGCCTGCGTCCAGACGCGCTTTGGCTAGACGAAGTGCCTCCTCGGCTTGCTCTACGTTTTTCTCCTGGCTTACAATCAGCTCGCGGTTCTGCTGCAAATTTGAGTAAGCCTGTTGTATCTCCAGTTCCACTTGGCGAACGTCGTCATCGTAGGTGATTTTGGTTTCTGAAAGGAGAGCCCGCTGCTGTATCACTTGTCCAGCGATCGAGCCGCTATCCCAGATCGGAAGACTCCCCTGCACCCCTGCGACCCAGCCTTTTGAAATATCATGCCAACTGGAGTTCACCGCAGAGCTGACCCATTCTCCGCCACCAGTGGCGGTGATGGTGGGCAGGTACTGACCTGCGGCCGTACGCACCTGCTGAAGTTGGTTCAAGACGTTGGCTCGCGCTTGCTTGAGAAATGGCCGCCGCTCTTTTCCCATCTCAATAGCGCCGGCGAGGTTAATGGTGCGGGGGATGTATGGCATTTCGCCCACTACGTCCAAGGGTGGTTCTTCTCCGCGCATTGGTTGAAAATAGAGACCGACCGTCTTCGCCAGCGTCAACTTCGATATGCGTAAGTTATTCTGAGCGGTAATCAGCTGCGGAAGTTGGTTATAGTACGCTACCTCGGCTTGCAGTACGTTGAATCGCGGAACTGTTCCCGCTTCAAAACGATTCTGCTGGTCTTTTAACTGAGCGTTCAGAAGCTGCACCGATTGTTCGTTCACCTTGACGAGCTCTCGGTTGACCACGATCTGATAAAACTGCGTCTTCACGGTCGCGATGAGTTGATCCAAAACATTCCGGAAGGCGAAGTAGGCGCTGTCCCTCTGAAAAAACGTAGCGCGAATCTGATTGGGGGTTGTGCCGTTGAAAATCATTTGGCTGCCTGTAACGGAGATGGTGTACGATACGTCGCTTAATTCCGTATTTCGAACGCCCGGTGTCGCGGCGGGCGCCGCAGCTGCGCCAGATCCCCGAAAATCTTTCACCTGCGACTGAGGCGATTCAATGAGGGAACCGGATGCGCCCGTCCCCGTGGGCGTAGTCCCCGTCGTAGTTCCCGCCGTCGTGCTTATCGTTCGGGCGTTAACGAGGTTGGGATCAGTCCAGTCAAATGTCCCTTGCGCGGTGATCTGTGGCAGGGCCTGCGCACGAACCTGGATGATCACGCCTTTGGTGCGTTTGATTTCCTGTTCCGCGTTTAGAAGAGCAGGATTCTGTTGAAGCGACGTGAGGATCGCCTGATCCAGAGTAAAAGTAGGAACCTTTCCAGCTGACCCTGTTCCACTGCCAGATCTTGTTCCTTCGGTACCGCTAAAACTTCGCGAGACAAGGACGCAGCAGACTGCAAACGTCCCCAGCAAAATAAAAAGTCTTCTCATAGAGGTGTAGCGATTAGATGCGCGAAAACCAGCGCGCGGATTTAACGCTAACTATTTTACCCCAGTCTGATAGCACTGCCGTCAGATAAATAAAAATCATTTCGATTGGCAGTAATCGTAAATCTTACCGTAAATCTGCAGCCAGGCCTTTTGTTCGTCACGCGTGAGGTGATCCAAAATTTTCATCAGATTGCCGACCATCTCCTCGCGGATTCGCCTGACCAGCGCTGAACCTTTCGCGGTGATGCAAACCATTACCTTGCGCCGGTCATCCCTTGCGACCGAGCGCACCAAGTAGCCAAGATTTTCAAGACGCGCTACCAGACCGCTCGCCGCCGCGGTGGTGTGCCCCATTTTCTGCGCGATCGCAGACATGGTGAGAACTTCCTTTTGATCGAGATACGCGAGAAGAAAAAATTGCGGAAACGAAACGTTCCCGGGCGCGAGTTCCTTGCATAGACGGAGCACGAAGCAGCGCTGCAATTCCAAGATGATGTGGGAAAGCCGTTCTGCGTCCGCACGAATTTGATCCGCTGGATTTCGTGCAAACGCAGTGAGGACTCCCGTATTCAAGGCGATTAAGCTAAAAATGCGTGCACGCCCTGTCAAACCACCCCGAGCGCAAGAATTGGTAATCACCAAAGTTGAACATCGATAATCTCACCCGATTTTAACGACTCGCCCGCAGCGACGCGCAGCAGCGCATTTGACCGGTTCAACCCGAAGAGCGCATGCGATTCCTGGCGCCCGATCGGAACGAACGCTCCGTTCTCGATTTTGCCACGAACGTAATGCGGTCGGTCGCCTTCATTCACGAGATCGACGGTCAATCGTGCCGGCATTGTCCGCAGACTGGGTTCACCCGCACCCATCATTTTCAAAACTGCAGGGCGCACAAACTGCAGAAAAGTCACAAATGCTGACACCGGATTTCCTGGCAAACCGAATACAGCGCATTCGTTCGCTTGACCGAAAAGGAATGGTTTACCCGGTTTAATGGCGACGCGCCAAATGTCGATGCTTGCTCCGAGTGTGCGTAATGTCGTCTGGACGAGGTCGTGTTCACCGACTGAGACACCACCAGTAATAACAAGAACATGATTTGTAATTCCCCGTCGGATCGCCTTAAATAATGGTTCGCGTTGATCGGGACAATGTTCGACTGATGTCACAGATGCGCCGCAACCTTGCATCAACGCCTGCAGCAACATCGAATTGCTGTCGTAGATTTGCCCTTGATCGAGTTTCTTCCCCGGCGTCACGAGCTCATCACCCGTCGAGAGGATTGCCGCATTTACTTCGCCGCCGACTGTCATATCGGTAAAACCCTGCGAAGCGAGCAGGGCAATCGTCGTCGGACGAATTTGCTCGCCGCGTTCCAGAATTTTTTGACCTTCGGCCAGATCGGCACCTCGCCGGCGGATGAATTCACCCAGATCGACATCCACGTTCACCACGACCTCGCTGCCTTCGCGTCTTGTGTCTTCTTGCATCACAATCGCGTCTGCACCGGCAGGTATCGGCGCGCCGGTAAAAATTCGCACCGCTTCGCCAGGGGAAATACGAAGCTGCCGATCACGACCGGCCGGCTGCTCGCCGATCACACGCAACCGCGCCCCCTTGGCACATGAACTTGCGACGACGGCGTAACCATCCATTGCCGAATTGTCGAAAGTCGGCAGCGCCAAGAGCGCGACAACCTCACGCGCACTAAAACAATCCAGCGCCTTGGAAAGTGGAACAGTCCGTTCCGGTGTGGTGCGGGCCGCTTCCAAAACTCGATTGCGCGCCTCCTCCTCACTGATCATCGCCAATCACTTCAATCCCGAACGCTTTCGGGGTCAATCAGCAATGAGCGACTCCGATGAAAATTGCGAGCACCCGACGAACGTCGGTGTTGGCAATCGGCAATTCTTCGCGATATTCCCTCTCTGTTTTTGGTGAGGTGGCTGAGTGGTCGAAAGCAGCGCTTTGCTAAAGCGCCGTAGCCCAAAAGGCTACCGAGGGTTCGAATCCCTCCCTCACCGGTTAAAGCGCTTCTGCTATGGCGCGGGCGCGTGAGAGGGATGCGGCCTAGGCGTGTGCTCCGGCGTAGTCGTCGCAGACGCAGTTGCTGTCGCTATAGATGTCGGAGTGCCCGTTGCGCTCGGAGTTGGCGTAACAATGGGCGTGCTCGTTGTAGGTGTTGGTTGGCTGTCATTAACTAGAGGGTGCGGGTAAGTGTAAGGCACGTATCCCGGCATCGGCGTATTAACGTTGTTTATTACGTCTCTGCCTAGCCTAATCTGTGGCTGTAGAATAGAAATGTATCGACCGGGATTGTTAGGAACTGGGACCCAGTCATTGCTCCAGATATAAACAGGTTCAGCTTTATTACGCGGCCAAGCCGCCGTTCCGGTGCGCTGATTTATTGGCTGAACACCTCGGACAGCGTCTAGGCAAACACCTCTCCCCGGTTGATCTAATGCCGGATATCCGAATTGATCTGTGTTTCCGTCCCAAGCGCTACTGCCATTGGCTTGTCCCCAGTAACTGGAATTTTGGAAACTGCGAAAATAGTCAAATGCGATTGCGTTCTTGTATCCAGTCGGCGTACCATTGTCCGCTCCGTGAAAACTGTTTCCCCATATTACTCCCGTCCCTCCACGGATATAAATCGCCTTATCCATGAATGAATTGGCAGCCAGAAATGTGTTCTGATAAATCTCAAAGCTGCGCGTCCCTCTAGGTCGCGGTGTCTCGGTTCCATGATTCCCGGCATTGTTATCGAGAACTAGGTTGTGGCGGAAAACGTATCTCCCGCCCCAGTAACCGTCAGTCGCACCGTTTCCTCCTAAACCGTTCCCAATAAAGATGCAATCCTCAATGAAAACAGCTCTCCCGCTTCCTAAATTTGTTGCCTCATCGTAGCTTCCGTCGCCATACGGCACGCCGCCCCAATTACCCGCATGAGTAATGACGCCCATTTGCGAATTGGGTTCGTTAAAATAGCAGTGGTCAACGACACCTACGCCATTCTCTATTACGACGGCGCCTGTTCCGGGTCTGTCGAAATATATGTTGTCAACTCTTAGAGATTGCGTGGTTCCAGAAATCGAAATCGTTCCCTTATTCCATCCTTCCGTGTCGTGCGCTTGCCCCTGAATCTTGAAATTGGTTATTCTGAGGTTGCCGGTGATGTTGTTGCATAAGATCAGGATGCTGCCCGGTAGGCCTCCCGACTTTGGAACGTTATCAACCACAATCGTCGAATTTTGGCCTGCTCCCTTCAAAGTGATATTCTTTGTGATGTGAACCTGCCTGTTCCAAGTAAACGTCCCCGCAGGCAGCGTGATCGTGTCGCCGTTTAATAGTTGGTTGTGCAAACCCTGCACACTGGCCGCCGACCCGTCGGAGTGATAAACCGTACCGAGCGCGGAAAAGCCGGTCCAGATCCAGATGACGATGGCGCTTCTGCAGAGCGCGTGATATATACCCATGTTTCTCCCTTTCATTGTTTCTCCTCCTTGTTTCCCTGCGTTGTTTCTCCCT
>Ga0066652_100002249_pt1 | contig 10479 bp, 5 predicted proteins | sample GraSoiAngelo_101_FD_71413 | JGI IMG/M metagenome (GOLD analysis project Ga0066652, IMG submission 71413) | Grasslands soil microbial communities from the Angelo Coastal Reserve, California, USA - 14_0903_02_30cm | ecosystem: Environmental > Terrestrial > Soil > Grasslands | place: USA... | reverse complement strand
GCCGCCGTCGAACAACGGGCCGTTCCAGGGGATGCGGAATTCGCCCGGCCTCGACTTCCCGACGGAGAAGGATCTCCCCGGCGCGAAGCCGATCGCCGAGGCGCCGGAGGCCGCGCCCGATCCGACGTTCTACGCCGACACGAAAGTGCTGGCGTATCGCCTGCCGGACTCCAACGTGACGATGCGCGACGCGAATCCGCGCGTGACCACGGCGTCGGGCGAGGTGAATGCCGCGCTGCTGATGGACGGCGACTTCGGCGAGACGCTCTCTCTCGCGATCCCCGACGGCGCGCAGGAGACGTGGGTGCAGTTCGAGTTCCCGACGCCGTTCCACGCCGAGGCGTTCACCTTCGCCGGCGCGCCCGCGCTGCAGTTCGTCGGCGCGCCGCCGATTCCACAGGGACGGCTGGAATGGAGCGACGACGGAAAGGAGTGGGCCACGCTCGTCACGCTGCCCGGCGACGAAGCGACGAGCGCGATGTTCCCGGCGCGCACCTACAACTTCGAGCCGGCGACGGCGCGCTTCTACAGGGTCGTGATGAAGCCGCACCCGCCCAATCCGTTCGGCGCCGCGATGGGTGTGCCGCAGGCCAAGGCGATCACGATCTCCGAGCTGGAGCTCAGCAGTGCGCCGCGCGTGAACCGCTGGCAGGAGAAGGCACTGTACGGCATCCTCAACGAGTACGGGCCCGCGCTCGCCACGCTGGAGACCGATCCGGCGATTCCCGTCTCCGGCGTCGTCGATCTCACGGCGCGCCTGCGTCCCAACGGCACGCTCGACTGGACGGTGCCCGCCGGCCGGTGGGCCGTGCTTCGCCTCGGCTACTCGCTCGAGGGGACGAAGAACCATCCCGCGTCGCCCGAGGCGACGGGCTACGAGGTGGACAAGCTCAATCGCCTCCACGTGTCGTCGTACATCGACCGCTATACGAGCCAGATCAAGAGCGCGCTCGGTCCACTCTACGGCAAGAGCTTTCGCTATCTCCTGCTCGACAGCTACGAAGCGGGGATGGAGAACTGGACGGACGACATGATCGCCCAGTTCAAGACGCGTCGCGGCTACGATCCGACGCGCTATCTCCCCGTGCTCACCGGCCGTGTCGTCGGCAGCGCGGCGGAGAGCGACAAGTTCCTGTGGGACTATCGCCGGACGATCGCCGACCTCTTCGCGGACAACCACTACGGCACGATCGCCGACGCGCTGCGCAAGCAGGGGCTCGGGCTCTACGCCGAGGCGATGGGCGCCGACTTCCCGACGCACGGCGAGGGACTGCAGGACAAGGGGCGTGTCGGCATCCCCATGGCGGAGTTCTGGACGCCGGGCCCCGGCCAGGACGACGGACCCAATCACATCGCCGACATGCGCGAGGCGGCGTCGGCCGGGCACATCTACGGCAAGCCGATCGTCGCCGCGGAATCGTTCACGACGATGCCGCCACCGATGGTGCCGGCGTTCTCGCAGTCGCCCTACTATCTCAAGCGGCTCGCCGACCGCGCGCTCGTCAACGGCATCAACCGCTTCGTCATCCACACCTCCGTCCATCAGCCGTTCGTCGACGACGAGCACAAGCCCGGCATGACGCTCGGCTTCTTCGGCCAGCACTTCACGCGCAACACCACGTGGGCCGAGCAAGCGGTGGGGTGGACGACGTATCTCGCGCGCGCGTCGCACCTGCTGCAGCAGGGCCGCTTCGTCGCCGACCTCGCCTACTTCTACGGCGAGGGCGCGCCGAACGCCGTGCCGTACTGGAAGAAGGTCGACCCGGTGCCGCCGGCGGGCTACGACTACGACTGGGTGAACGCCGAGGTGATCCTCGGCCGCATGAAGTACGAGGGAGGTGCATTGCAACTGCCGGGCGGGATGCGCTACCGTGCGCTGGTGCTGCCGGCGGACGTCACGCAGCTCACGCTGCCGATGGTGCGCAAGCTGCGCGATCTGGTGTACGCGGGCGCGACGCTGATCGCGCCGCCCCCCGTCGGGACGCCGAGCCTGAGCGACGGCGCCGCGGGCGACGACAGCGTGCAGGCCATCGCGAGCATCGTGTGGGGCGACATCGACGGGAAGAACGTCACCTCGCACGAGTTCGGGCTCGGCAAGGTGTACTGGGGGCGCCCCGTGGCCGACGTGCTCGCCGCGGCGGACGTCGCCCCGGACGTCTCGTTCCGCGGCGCGAGCGACGCGAAGCTGGCGTGGATCCATCGGCGTACGCCGGACGCCGACATCTGGTTCGTCGCCAATCAGCAGGAGCGACCGGAGCAGGTGACGGCGAGCTTCCGCCTCGCCGCCAAGATCGCCGAGCTGTGGGACGCATCGACGGGAGCAACGACTCCGGCGACGTACACCTCGGCGAACGGCCGCACCGATGTGCCGATCGCGCTCGACCCGTACGGCTCGATCTTCGTCGTCTTCCGGCGCGGGACCACGGCGACGGAGCGCACGATCCCGCCCGAGACGCGTGCGACTCTCGCGACGCTGCCCGGGCCGTGGACGGTGACGTTCCAGCCCGGCCGCGGCGCGCCGACGGAGCCGGTGCGCTTCGACGCGCTGACGTCGTGGTCGAAATCGTCGGACGCGGGAGTGCGCTACTTCTCCGGTACGGCGACGTATGCGTTCGAGATCGACGCGCCGGCCGAAGCGTTCCGGCCCGGTAATCGCATCGAGCTCGACCTCGGCGGCGTGAAAGAGATCGCCGAGGTGCGGGTGAACGGCGAGGCGATCGGGGGCGTGCTGTGGAAGCCGCCGTACCGCGCCGACATCACCGACGCGCTCGTGCGAGGCACCAATAGGGTCGAAGTGCTCGTCACCAACCTCTGGCCCAACCGGATGATCGGTGATCTGCAGCCGGGTGTGACGCAGACGTACACCTTCACCGACTTCCGCCCATTCACCAAGGACTCGCCGCTGCTCGAGTCGGGGCTGCTCGGACCGATGAAGCTGGACGTCGTGCAGCGCGCCGAGCCTTAGCGGCGCGGCCCCATGCCACAGCTCTCGACCGACACCAGCGCGGACGTCCTGATGCTCGAGCGCGCCGTCGCGGGCCGCTACGCGCTGGAGCGCGAGCTCGGGCGCGGAGGGATGGGGATCGTGCTGCTCGCTCGCGATCTCTCGCTCGATCGTCCGGTGGCGCTCAAGATGCTGCCGGCGCTGCTCGCATCGCAGCCGCTGCTGCGCGAGCGGTTCCTGCGCGAGGCGCGCACCGCGGCGGGGCTCTCGCATCCGCACATCGTCCCGATCCACGCGGTCGAGGAGCACGAGGGGATCGCGTTCATCGCGATGGCGTTCGTCGACGGCGAGACACTGGCCGATCGCGTGCGGCGCACGGGACCGCTGCCGCCGCACGAAGTCGCACGCATCCTGCGCGAGGTCGCGTGGGCGCTCGCCTATGCGCACGGTCGCGGCATCGTGCACCGCGACGTCAAGCCCGACAACATCCTCATCGAGCGGGGGAGCGGCCGCGCGATGGTGACCGACTTCGGCATCGCACAGGCGAGAAGTGCTCCTGGCGTGACCGACCGGCTCACGCTGGAAGGGCAGCTTCTCGGAACGGCCGCCTTCATGAGCCCTGAACAAGGCGCGGGCGAGCACGTCGACGGACGCAGCGATCTGTACTCGCTCGGCGGCGTCGGCTTCTACGCGCTCACGGGGCGCGCGCCGTTCGAAGCCACCACGCTCGAGGCGGTCCTCGTGGCGCGGTTCACGCGCGCCGCGCCAGCTGTCGCCTCGATCCGGCCCGACGTGCCGTCCGCGCTCGCGGCAACGATCGATCGCTGCCTCGCGCGTGAGCCGCACGACCGGTTCGCGTCGGGGGAGGCCGTCGCCGAGGCGTTGTCGGAGGGCACGGGTATCGCCGGTACACAGGAAGTCGCGCCGCCGGTCCGCAGCTTCCTGCGCGCGGCGGAGCAGACGCTGTGGCTGGCCTCACTCATCGTCGTGTTCACGATCGTTTACGGGCTTCCGACGGGACGACGCTTCGCGCCGATGCTCGTCGGCATCGCACTGGGCATCGTGATCGTGTCGATCGATCTCTTCCGTCGCGCGCGGGAGCTGCTCGGCGAGGGCTTCGACGCGAGTGACGTACGCCGCGGGTTCCGCACCGAGAAGCAGGCGCACGCCGAGGAGATGCGTCGCCTGTTCGATGCTCGACGCACCGACGCCCGCCGGCGTCTGGGGCGGCGCGCGTGGATAGTGTTCGCGGTGGGCGTCGTCGCGCGCGTGGCGTTGCAGTTCGCTTTCCGCTACACGGATCGGGCCTACTGGAGGTGGCTGATCCTGCTCATGATCGCCGCCGACATCTCGAATACCGTGAGCCTGGTCACCGGGCTGAACGCATCGCCGCGGGCGGAGCGGCGAATGTTCCGGCTCGCCGCGTGGATGTGGCAGAGCCGTTTCGCGCGCGGCTTCTTCTGGCTGGCCGGGATCGGCCGAGCACGGCCGGAGAAGCGCGGACGCACGCTCAACGCCGATACGCCGTCGTATCGGCTGATCGATCTCGCGCCAGCGGCGGTCAAGGCGACCTATCCGGACCTGCCCGAGCTGCTGCGACGGCTGGACACCACGCAGGCAGGGCTGCGTCTCCGCGAGGCGGAAGTGGCGCGCGCGCTCACGGAGTCGGGTGGCGGACGGCTCTCGGCGCATCGGCTCGACGAGCAATCGTCGGCGACCACGTCCGGCGGCTTCAGGACGCCGAACGAGCTCGTGCTGGAGGAGAGGCGCGTGTCGCTGCTCGACGAGATGCGCGATGCACTCCAGTCGACACGCGCGCGGCGCGCGACGATCGCCGCGGCGCTCGAGAACGTGCGCATCCAGCTCCTGCGGATCGGCGCCGGCGTCGGCGGCGCGGACGACATGCGGGAAGAAGTCGCGGCGCTTCGCGCGCTGGTGGATCAGGACCACGGCTCTTCCGGCGCGACGTCGCTTCACGCGTCGCAACCGGTGCCCGCCCGGCGGACATGACATCTGGCCGCACGCTGACCGACGGCGTTGCGCTGCGCCCTCTGCTGCTCGCGCTGGTCGCGCTCGGCGCAGCGGGACTCGAGGTGGAGCTGCTCCTGTTGGAGCATTTCGAATCGGCGTGGCAGTTCACGCCACTCGTGCTGCTGGGCGTCGTCCTGGTGGGCGCGGCACTGGTGTGGCGGCGACCGAGCCCGTCCACGGTACGGTTCTTCCAAGCGGTGATGCTGCTCTGCGTGGCCGCCGGGGTGGTCGGCATCTTCCTGCACTACCGCGGCAACGTGGAGTTCGAGCTGGAGCGGGAGCCGCTTCACGGGCTGCGACTCTTCTGGGAGGCGATCCGCGGGGCGACTCCCGCGCTGGCGCCCGGCGCGATGACCCAACTGGGCCTGCTCGGGTTGGTGTATAGCTATCGTCACCCGGCGCTTCGCCGCGATCCGCCCGTGCAGACTCCGGGCACCATCATCGAGCACCAGGAGAGGACATGATGCGCACACGCAGCTCACTCATCACCCGTCGCGCCACCGGCGCGGCCTCACTGCTCCTGCTCGTGGCCGCGTGCTCGAGCGGATCGAAGGACGCCGCGCGCACCGATACCGTCGCCGCGACGGCGACACCGGCGCAGTCGGGTGCGAGCGTCCCGTCGCCGAACCCGGGCGCCGCCACCGACACCGCAGGCACCACACCGGGCACGACGCCATCAGGCGCGACGGCCGCACCGGCGCAGTCTGGGGCGATGGTCGACCCCAACTCCGCGACGAAGGAGCAGCTCGCCGCGGTGCCCGGGATGACGGCCGCCGCCGCCGACGCGCTCGTCGCGGGACGCCCGTATCAGGACATGGTCGCCGTCGACAAGGTGCTGGCGAAGTCGATCCCCGCGGCCGATGCGCGCAAGACGGTGTACGCCAAGGTGTGGAAACCGATCGACCTCAATACGGCGAAGGGGGAGGAGATCCTCCTCATCCCCGGCGTCGGCCCACGCATGCGCCACGAGTTCGAGGAATACCGCCCGTACAAGAACATCGAGCAGTTCCGTCGCGAGATCGGGAAGTACGTGGACAAGAACGAGGTCGCGCGGCTGGAGCAGTACGTGACGATTCGGTGATGCTTCAAGCTTCTTCTGGTTCAAGGGGGTCAGACTCCTTGAAAAACGCTCATGGCATGTAGCGTTTTTCAAGGAGCCTGACGGCAGGTCTCCAGCGAGGCCAGCACCGGCAGGTGATCGGACGGGAACCGGCCGTCTCAGCTGTCGGGCAGCATGCCGTGTGACAGCACGGTGACCGGTGCGAAGACGAACTCGTAGTCGATGCGTCGTCCGGGCTCGATCGCGCGGAATATCACGCCCCGCGACGGTCCCCGCCGTGCTTCCCTCGCGACAGCGGCCGGCCCAACGCGCGCTCCAGGTCCAACCGCCTGTCGTCGAAGCCGAGCGGCATCCCCTTGTTGGTCGCGCAGCGAATCGCGTCGAGCAGGGGGGAATCGAGCGGAGTCTCGAAGAGCGCGCGATAGGCTTCGTGCCGAGTCGACTCCCGGCGTCCGAGCGCCAGGTACGCGGGATGCCGGCGGAGGAGCTCGTCCGGCCGACCCGCCGCGTTGCTCCTGAAGCTGGACCACGCGTACTCCCCGGGTCGGCGCACCAGTCCGGCGCGAACCGGGTTCGTCTCGACGTATCGGCTGCACTGCAGGAAGTAGCGCTCCGAATCGATGAGCGCAGAGCGGTACCGACCTTCCCACAGTGTTCCGGTGCGCCCATGTCGCTCGTTGAAATAGCGCACGTAATTTCGCCCCAGCGCCTGCATCATCCGGGCGGGCGCGCGTGCCTCGTTGGCGGTGACGAGCAGGTGGACGTGGTTCGTCATCAGCACGTACGCGTGAATCGGACAGCGCGCGCGCTCGCTGGAGTGATGAAGCGTCGCCAGGTAGCACGCGCGGTCCTGGTCGTCGACGAAACAGGAGCTGCGGTTGTTGCCGCGCTGGATGAGATGGAGTGTGTGTCCGGGAAGCACGGTGCGCGGAGGACGTGGCATGCGGGGATCGATGCGACGGCGCCGACGCGGCTGCGACATCGAACGGTCGCGCGTCGTGGCTGTTTTCAAGGAGTCTGACCCCCTTGGTGTCGAACGGATGCGAACCGGATCGGTTTTCAAGGAGTCTGACCCCGTCGGGATTCGCCGCGAGCGCGCGCGGGCGGTAGCTTCTACGCGGCACTCCATACCCCTGGTCTCGCGATCCTGCCCGCGGAGACCGGCTGCCGCGGCCGTCCCCTCCCTCGCGCCATGACCGACATCGTCTCGACGCTCACCGAGCAGCTCGCAGCGCACTACCGCGTCGTGCGGGAGCTCGGCGCGGGCGGGATGGCGACCGTCTACCTCGCCCACGATCTCAAGCACGACCGCGACGTCGCGATCAAGGTGCTGCACCCCGACCTCGGGGCTGCACTCGGCGGTGAGCGATTCCTCACCGAGATCCGCACGACGGCGCGGCTGCAGCACCCGCACATCCTGCCGCTGCTCGACAGCGGCGAGGCAGGTGGACTCCTCTACTACGTGATGCCGCTCGTGACCGGCGAGACGCTACGCGCGCGGCTCGAGCGCGAGCGGCTGCTGCCCATCCAGGACGCGGTGCGCGTCGCGCGCGAGGTGGGCGACGCCCTTGGCTACGCGCACGGCCTCGGCGTGATCCACCGCGACATCAAGCCCGAGAACATCCTGCTGCAGAACGGGCACGCGCTCGTGGCGGACTTCGGCATCGCGCTGGCGGTGCAGAGCGCGGGCGGTGCGCGCATGACGCAGACCGGGTTGTCGCTCGGCACGCCCCAGTACATGAGTCCCGAGCAGGCGATGGGGGAGCGCACGATCGACGCGCGCTCCGACATCTACGCGCTCGGCGCGGTCACGTACGAGATGCTCGTCGGCGAGCCGCCGTTCACCGGGCCGAGCGTGCAGGCCATCGTCGCGCGGCTGCTGTCGGAAGAGCCGAGGAGCCTGCACACCCAGCGGAAGGCGATCCCCGAGCCGGTCGAGTACGCGGTGCTGCGCGCGCTCGAGAAGCTGCCGGCCGATCGATGGGCGACGGCACGCGAGTTTGCCGACACGCTGGAGGGAACGTCCGGAAGCTCGACGGCGCATGGTGCGATGCCGCCGCGATACGCACGCGCTGAACGGCGCGCGGAGCCGTGGGGAAGTCGCCTTCGCGATCCCGTCGTCGTGGCGCTCGGAGCGATCGCGCTGGTGACGTCGCTCCTCGCCGCCTGGGCGTGGCGCTCCACGCCGACGGCGACGGTGGAGCAGCGCGAAGTGCGGTTCGCCATTCCGTCGGCGCGCAATGGCAGCGGCGCAACGCTCGGGCTGTCGGACCTGGCGGTCTCGCACGACGGACGGTTGCTCGTGTACATCGCCCGGAACGCCAACGGCCGCGACGCCCTGATCATCCGGCCGATGGACGACATCCGCGCGCGGGAGCTGCCGGGGACCGAGGGCGCCGACAACCCGATCTTCTCTCCCGACGACAGATGGGTCGCGTACATCAGAGGGAATCAGATCTACAAGACGGCCGTCGAAGGAGGCGTGCCGCAACTCCTCGCCACCGCGCCGGGCACGTTCACGGGGGCGGGCTGGTCGTCGAGCGGATCGATCCTCGTCTCGGGAAATCTCGGACTCTGGCTGATCCCCGAAGCGGGCGGCGCGCCGCGCGCGCTGACGAAGGCAGACCGTAGCAAGGGTGAGTACTTCCAGGACACGCCGGTGATGTTGGACGATGGAAAGACCGCGCTCTATTCGGCCTGGCCGAGCAGCAGTCCGGCGACGGCGAAAATGGCGTTCGTGTCACTCGAGTCGGGCGAGACGACGATCACGGACCTCCTCGGTCTCTACCCCGTCGGCGTGATCGATGGGACGCTGATCTACGTCACCATTGGCGGTGGACTGATGGCCGTTCCGGTCGACGTAGCGAGGCGACGATTGACGGGAACACCCGTCCAGGTCGCGAGCGACATCGCGATCAACAGCGTGTCGGGAGTGGCGCGTGCCGCCCTGTCACGCACGGGGACGCTGTTCTACGAGAATGGCTCACATGCGTCGCAGGTCGTCGTCGCGGACATGCACGGTGCGACGCGGTTGGCTCTGGCCGAGCCGCGCGAGTACTCATTTCCACGGTACTCGCCCGACGGCTCACAACTCGCGATGGCCGTGGGAAGCGCCGACCAGCGCGACATCTGGCTGTACGAGCTCTCCACCGGCGCATCGACTCGACTGACGACGCAGAGCGCAGTGAACGAGCGTCCGGAGTGGACGCCCGATGGGAAGCGCGTGCTCTATCGAACGGATCGCGGCGGTCCGTCGTCGATCTGGTGGCGACCGGCCGACCTCAGCACCGATGGCCAGCCGGTGCTCACGACAGCGAACGTGCTCTACTTCGAGGCGGTCGTTTCTCCCGACGGACGCAACATCGCGTATCAGCTCGACACCGCGGGCGCCGACCTCTATTACCGCGGGCTTCAGGGCGACACCACGCAGCACGTCATCGCCACCAGCAACGCGATCGAGACGATGCCGCGCTTCTCACCGGACGGAAAGTGGATCGCCTACGTGACGGACGAATCCGGAACGAATCAGGTGGTCGTGCAGCCATTTCCGGGGCCCGGTCGGCGCATCCAGCTCTCGACCTCGGGGGGCGCCGAGCCGGTGTGGTCGCGCGATGGCACGCGCGTGTTCTACCGTGGCGAGGGGATGTTGATGGCGGCGCGACTTCGCACCGAGCCGACGCTGGGCATGATCGGCCGCGACACGCTGTTCACCGATGTGTTCGTGCCTTCCACGAATCCGCACGCGAACTTCGACGCCGCGCCCGATGGCGCTCACCTTCTGCTGCTCAAGCCCGTCGGGCGGAGCGAGATGATCGCCGTGTCGAACTGGGGCGCGTCGTTGCGGGCGCGGATGACGGGGAAGCCTGGCGGCTGACGATGCACCGACTTCCCCTCGTCGTTCACGGAACGAGTCGAGGTCAGAGTCGTTGGGGTCAGAGTCAACGGGGTCAGAGTCGTTTGACTCTGACCCCGTTGACTCTGACCCCACTTGCTGAAAAAAGGAGCCTGACCCCAGAAGCAGTCTGACCCCGATTGGGGCTCAGCGGACGACGAAGTTCCCGTGCGTGATCGGGTCGGCCGGAAGTCCAGCCGGCGGCGTGTCGGTGCAGATCTTACCCTCGGTGTCGAAGCCCCAGGACGGGCCGGAATGACCGACGTCCGCGCCGTTCGCCCCGCCGTCACGCACCCAGAATATCCCGGGATCGCCGATCGGAAACGTTCCGGGATCCGTGGCCTTGGTCACGACCAAACCGATGTACGCCGTGTTGCCGACGACGCGCATACAAGTCGGCTCTTCCCAAATCTCGGACGTGCCGGCGGGGAGGCCGAAGAGCGTCAGGTCGAGGACGCGGACATGGATCTGCCCGGAGACTTTGCCGCTCGCATCCGAGTGAACGGAGACCTCGAGCGCATACGCGAATCCTGGGGCGATGGCCTGGAGACC
>Ga0066652_100002246_pt1 | contig 10480 bp, 7 predicted proteins | sample GraSoiAngelo_101_FD_71413 | JGI IMG/M metagenome (GOLD analysis project Ga0066652, IMG submission 71413) | Grasslands soil microbial communities from the Angelo Coastal Reserve, California, USA - 14_0903_02_30cm | ecosystem: Environmental > Terrestrial > Soil > Grasslands | place: USA... | reverse complement strand
CCACCGTCCCGGATTCGTAGATCAGCTGCAGTGCGGGAGCGTGCGTCGCGCGGGCGAGATTGCACGCGAGACTCGGCAGGCCGATACCGACGAAGACGACGTCTCCGTCGTGCAGCTCGCTGGCGGCGACGCAAACCATGAGATCTCTAGTACCCATAGTTGACGCCCGCCGAGACGAATGACTTCGCCGCGAGGCGTTCGCGCAGGCGCGGCTGCGCTCGCAGGTACGCAGCGCGGTCCGCGACGCCGTGGATGTGGCGCTCGAGGTACTCACGCAGCCGAGTGGGATCGCGCGAGATGTCCTCCCATTCGACGTAGAAGGCATTGTCGCGGTCGTAGTAGCCCTGCACGTAGGACGGGTGCGCGCCCCAGGGCTCGTGCACCACCGCCGTGGTCACGAATCCCGGGATGAGCGTGCGGTTCGGATCCGAGCGAATGACGGCATCATCGACGATTTCCTCGGCGACCACGATGACGCGCTTCGCAGCGAACGCCGCTTCCTTCTGAACACCGGTGATGCCCCAGACCTGGGCGTTGCCTTCCACGTCGGACCGTTGCACGTGAACGATCGTGACGTCCGGCGTGAGCGCGGGGACCGCGGTGACGGACGTACCGGTGAACGGACAGGAGACCGTGCGGATCCGGTCGTTTGCCTGCGGAAGGTCAGTGCCCTCGTAGTTGCGCAGCGGCCAGAAGGGCAGGCCTGAGGCGCCCGCGGAAAAGCGGGCCACCATGCCGAAGTGCGAGTACTCCTCGATCTCGAGCGGCGGATCCTTCCGCTCCACTGCGCGCCGGAATGCGTGCAGCGAACCGGCGCCGGGGTTTCCCGCCCAGGAAAAGACCAGGCGCTCGAGACAGCCGGCCGCGATCATCTGATCCGCGATGAGGTCGGGAGTCAGACGGCACAGCGTGAGCCGGCGTCGCCGCTGGCGGATGATCTCGTGCGCCGCGGCAAAACAGATCAGGTGGGTGAAGCCCTCGATCGCGATTGTGTCGCCGTCGTGCACGTGCGCGGCCACAGCATCGCGCATCGTGGCGAGCTTGCCGGCACCTTCAGTCACTCAATAGCTCGCCGATGGTCGAGAGCGCGATGTCGATGTCCTGCTCGTCGATCACGAGTGGAGGCGCCAGCCGGATGGTGCTCTTGCCGGCGCCGAGGAGCAGAAGCCCTCGCTTGAACGCGGCGTTCACGACGCGCTTCACGAGTGCGGGATCCTTGAGCTCGATGCCGACCATGAGGCCTCGGCCGCGCACGTCGGAGATGGTCTTCACGTTGCTCTGCAGCTCACGCGCCTTGCTGAGCAGGATCTCTCCCATCACGCGCGCGTTCTTCATGTACTGCTTCTCGACGAGGTCGAGCGTGGCCAGCGCGGCGGCGCAGCACACGGGATTGCCACCGAACGTCGAGCCATGAGCACCCGGTTTCCACTTCATGAGATCGGCCCGAGCGATGATGGCGCCCAGCGGCATTCCGCTGGCCAGGCCCTTCGCGGTGGTCAGGATGTCCGGCACGACATTGTCGTACTGACAGGCCCACCACTTTCCGGTCCTCCCGACCCCGCTTTGCACCTCATCCATGATGAGCAGGATACCGTGCTCGTCGCACATCGCGCGGAGCTTCGACAGGAACCCCTTTGGTGGGACGAGATAGCCGCCTTCGCCCTGGATCGGCTCGACGACGATGGCGGCGACGTCGCGCGGATCGATGCGCTTGGCGAAGAGATGTTCCTCGATCCAGTCGGCGTCGCCGTAGGGCGCGTGGTACACCTCGGGCAGGAACGGCCCGAAGCCGCCGCGTTGCGTCACCTTGCTGTTGGTGAGACTCAGCGCGCCGTAGGTGCGGCCGTGAAAAGAACCCTCGAACGCGATGAAGGCGGTGCGTCGCGTGGAATGCCGCGCCAGCTTGAGCGCGCCTTCCACCGCCTCGGTGCCCGAGTTGGTGAGAAAGACTTTCTTGGGCTCCTTGCCCGGCGCGATGCGCGCGAGCTTCTCCGGCAGCGCCGCGAACGCCTCATAGTAGAAGTCGCCGCCGCAGATGTGCAGGAATTTCTCCGCGGCCTTCTGGATCGCGTCCACGACTTTCGGGTGCGAGTGGCCGGTGGATGCGACGGCGATTCCCGCCATGAAGTCGAGGTATCGATTGCCGTCGACATCCTCCACCATCGCGCCTTCCCCGCGCGCGACGACGAGCGGGTATTCCTTCAGGTAGCACGTTGCGGTGGATGCGCGGTCGCGCTCCACGATCGCCTTGGCCTTGGGGCCGGGCGGCGACGTGATGATTCGCGGATAGGACTTCGGCGCCGTGGCGTCAGGCGCGGGCGTGGGCTTCGTCGATGTGGTCATGGTTCGGCGAATAACATGGCAGATCGGGGGAGGACCGGCAAAACGAGAAAGCTCGGGAAACCCGCGCCCATATGGATCGTGACGTTCGCGGGTCGTGAACGAATGGACGACGCCTCGAGGTCGCCCGTCTGCGGGTTGCGGGAGAACTCCGGGAACCACGACGGCATGATTGCGACGCGCAGACGATGCCCTCGAAGAAAGGTGTTCGCCGTGAACAGATCCGGAAGGCTCAGGTCGTAGATGCGACGGGATCGCAGCGTTTCGCGTTTGCCCTTGTCGCGATAGCTCGCGCGGAGGACGTCGAGGCCGGGACTCATGAGATTGTACGCGGTGCCATCCGGGGCGACGTCGAAAACCTTGACCCAGATGTCCACGTCCGGTGCGTCGACAGCGATCGAGACGTGCGCGTCCATCGCGCCGACGATGGAGACGTCCTCGTCGAATGGCGCGGTCTCGAACACCGCGACGCTGGCCTGCGGGACGATCGCACGATAGTCGTGGGCGCCAGGCCGGCCTTCATACTGGTTCTCCACGGGCCGCGCGGGATCGGAGGAGATGCGCACGGTATCGGCCGCGCTCGCAGCGGCGCGCGTGAGCTCCCGCCCGTGCATCCACAGCGTCTCAGCGCGTATTCCCGGCACCGGCCACGTGTCCGCGACGATCCATCGATTGGTTCCGAGGACAAAAACGCGAACGGGCTTTTCGCGATCCACACCGTTGTCGATGCCGCGCACATACCTGTCCATCCAACGCAGCACGGTCTCGTCGTAGTCGATGCCGCCGGCCGCGCCGTACTCGCGCTCACCCACCATCGTCCGTCCCATTCGCGGGACGCCATGGGCCCACGGACCCATGATCAGCGCGGTGGCCTGATCCTTCCCGCGAGCGGTGACGAGCCCGGTGAAATTGTTGATCGCACCGTGGGGACCGTATGCGTCGTCGTACCACGCCGAGAGGTTCAGCACCGCCGCGCTCGTGCGCGCATAGCGATGCGTGAGATCGGCCCAGCTCCACCACGGATCGTAGGCGGGATGGTGCAACCATTCGTAGTACCATGGCGCGATCCGGTCCAGGCCGGGCGCTGCGCTCAAGGGAATGGCGGTGCGCATGTCACGCTTCACGCTGTCCCATGGCGCGCCAGCAGGCATGCCCAATCGATGCCACCGGTCGGGCGCGATGTTCTGCCAGATCCACGACAGCCATGACAGATCCCAGACGCCGTTCGAGTACCAGAACTGCATCGGCGAGGCAAAGGTCATCGCGGGCACCATGGCCTTCAGGTGCGGCGGACTCTCTACCGCCGCCAGCCATTGGACGGCGCCGGGGTACGACAGGCCGAACGTGCCGACGGAACCGTTGGACCACGTCTGCTGCGCCGCCCACTCGATGGTGTCGTATCCGTCCGCGCCTTCCTGCTGGTATGGCAGAAAATCACCCGCGGATGCGTAGCGTCCGCGCACGTCCTGCATGACCACGACGTAGCCGCGTTGCACGGCTTTGCGGGCGGTCACCTGTGCCGCGCCGGCGACATGCTTTCCATACGGCGTGCGGTAGACGAGCACCGGGTGTCTGGTCGCGTCAGCGGCGTGGTAGACATCGGCGCGCAACACGACGCCGTCACGCATGGGTATCGCGACGTTGGAGTCGACGACGACGGTGCTGTCCTGCGCGGAGAGCGGGGCCGCGGCGAGAAGCAGGCCTGTCACCACGTGGAGCATGCTGGCGCCCGATCGAGTCGCTCGACGCCGTTCGCTCATGCTCGCGAGGAGATCTGCGCGACCGCCGACTTGATCGATTCGGCGAGCCGGTCGACGATCTGGTCGATCTCATCCTCCGTCACCGTGAAGGGCGGCGCGAGCATCACGAGATCGCCCTCGGTGCCATCGACGTGACCCACGTTCGGCCAGATGATCAGGCCATTGTCGAGCGCCACGCGCGTGACGGTCTCGGCGACGTGCGCCGCACGGGGGAAGGGAGCCGACGTGCTTTCGTCCATCAACTCGATGCCGGCGAGCAGGCCGCGTCCCTGCACGAAGCCGACATGCGGGAGCTCGCGAACCTCCGACAGCTTGCGGTGCAGCGTGACACCGCTCTCCGCGCAGCGCTGCACCAGCCGATGTTGCGCGATGTAGCGGAGCGTCGCTGTCCCTGCTGCGCACGACACCGCGTGATGCGAGAACGTCTGCGCGTGGTTCAGCGCTCCCGACCCGTTGGCGAAAACCTCGGCGATGCGCGTGGGAGCGACGACGGCGGCGAGCGGTGCATACCCGGCCGCAATGCCTTTTCCCAGAATCTGGAGGTCCGGTACGACGTCGTCCGGCTCCAGCGCCGACCAGGTGCCGGTGCGACCGGCCCCGACGAGAATCTCGTCCGCGACGAAGAGGATCTGGTTCGCGGCGCAGAGCTCCCGCGCGCGCTCCAGATACCCTCGCGGCGGTACGCGGGCGCCAGTCGACGAGCCGCCCACCGGCTCCAGGACGAATGCCGCGATCGAGCTCGGATCGTGCGCTTCGATGGCATCCTCGAGCGCATCCGCGTCATACGCGGGCACGCGAATCATGTCCACGAGCCAGCCCTTGTATTGCGTCTTGTAGTGCTCACGCGCCGATGCCGAGAGCGCGAGCAGGGTATTGCCATGGTACGATGGCGCGAGCGCGATGATGCGCTGCTTCGACGGCTTGCCGAGCTCCGCCCAGTACTGGCGTGCGAGCTTCAGCGACGCCTCGATCGCGTCGGAGCCACTGGAGAGGGGATACACCTTGTCGAGATCTCCGGGCGCCAGCTTCGCGACCTCTTCCGCAAACTCCTCGACCGCGGTGTGGTTCAGCGTCATCCCGCTCACATAGGCCAGCCGCTTTGCCTGCGCGGCCATGGCGTCCGCGATCTCCGTGACGCCGTGCCCGAGATTGCTGACGAATGCCCCGCCGCACGCGTCGAGGTACGTATTGCCGGCGTCGTCATGCAGCCAGCTTCCCTTGCCGTGCGTGATCCGCGGGTATTCCCAATGCAGCTTGCGGAAAAACACGGAGGAATCGGGGAAGTGCGTCATCGCGCGGCGGCGGGCTGGGCCTGCACGGCGTACGCAGGCGAGGTAACACGCGCGACAACCACGGCGCTGGCCATGTGTCCCGTCACGATCGTCGCCGTCTTGAGCAGGTCGGGGATGACGTCGATCGCGATCAGGATCGCGATCCCTTCAACAGGAATGCCGAGCTCCGCGAACACGGGTGCCATCAGAAACAGCGATCCGCTCGGCACGGGTGGGACGCTGTAGCTGAGAAGAATCGACAAGACCACGAGGGACGCGACCTGCGACTGATCGATCGCCACGCCATAGAGCTTGCCGAGAAACAGTGCGCCGAGCACGAACGAGATCGGCGCAGATATGCGAAAGACCGCAACCGCGGCCGGCAGCACGAAGCTTACGATGGGCGTCGGGAGCCGCAGCTGGTCGCGGGCGGCGTCGATCATCGCGGGCAGTGCGGCCGACGAGGACCGCGATCCGAGCGCGATGACTTGCGCGGGGGCCACGGCGGCGGCAAAGCGCCGGAGCGAGACGCGGCCGATCAGGACCGCCGACAGATACGCGAGCACCAGCGCCGAAAGGATCAGGAGCGCGAAGACAGCGATGTAGTAACCGACGGCGGTCACCGCGGTGTAGCCCAGCCGGGCGCCCACCACGACCGCGAGCGCGAACACGCCGATCGGCGCGACGGCGAAGACCCAGCGGATGATCAGCAGCATGGCCTCGGCGATGCCGCGAAAGAACCTGACGACGCTCTCTCGCAGGTCGAGCGGCACGCGCGAGAGCGCCGCGCCGAAGAGTACCGTGAAGACCACGAGCGGAAGCATGGCTCCGTCGGCGGCGGCACGAACCGGATTCGCCGGCATCATCTCCACGAGACGCTGCGAGAATCCGCCCATGCCTCGCACAGTCGTCGTCACCTGCTGTGCGCTGGTCGCCGCGGTTCGGCGCAGCGACTCCGCGGCGTCCGGGTCGATGCTAAGCCCGGCGAACAGCGGTGGCGCCACCAGGAAGGTGAGTATTCCCACCACGATGAGCAGGCCGAGAAAGTAGAGTAGCGCTGCGCCCCCGAGCCGGCCCATCGATCGCAGCGTATCGCTGGATGCCACCGCCACGATGAGCAGGGAGACCACGAGCGGCACCACGGTCATGCGTACCGCGTTCACCCAGATCGCGCCGACGGGCTCGAGGATGTCGATCACCTGTTCGAGATACGCGAAGTGCGCGGATGCGAGGGCCGCGCCGGCGAGCAGGCCCGCGGCGAGCGCGCTCAGCGCAATCCACGTGACGCGCCGGGTATCAACAGTCATGCTCGAACATCGGCGGGTACATGCGCATCGGATGCAGCGAATCGAGGGAGTGCGCCGAACGTACGCGTCGCGGAACGCACGCGCAAAGTATATGATTGCGCGATGCGGAAATCCCTGCTGCTCGCGGTCGTCGTCTGCTGTTGTACGGCCTGCAGAGACCGCAGTACGTCGAGTGGCGCCGTGCAGGCGGGACGTTCCGCGACAGCGACGGCGACGGCGACGTTCGATGCGGCAGCATGGCGGCCGCCGTCGGAGTCGGAGCTGCCGCCCGTCGGCGATTCAATGGGTGTGTCCATCCGGCGCGGCCTCGCGATCATCACACATACGCCGGACAGCCTGCCGGCGTACGCGCCCGGTCACATCAGCTGCACGAACTGTCACATGAACGGCGGTCGCAGCACGGAATCGGCAACGCTCGCTGGATCGCACGCGCGATTTCCGAAGTACCTGGAGCGCGCCGGTGCCGTCATCACATTGGCCGACCGCGTCAACTATTGCTTCACGCGCAGCCTCGCCGGAAGCCGGCTGCCGGTGGACAGCCGGGAGATGCACGACATCCTCTCGTACCTGGCGTGGTTGTCTCGCGGCGCGCCCGTCGGCGAGGGAATGAAGCTCGCCGGCGCCAGCGGCCTGCCGCCGATGCCCGACCTCGAAGGTGACACGGTCCGGGGCAAGTCGGTCTACGCCGCGAAGTGCGCGTCGTGTCATCAGCCAAACGGAGCGGGAAACGTCGCGCTCACCCCCGCCATCCCGGCCTTGTGGGGTGCGAAATCGTTCAGCGTCGGCGCGTCGATGGCGCGTCGAAGCAAGGCTACATCGTTCATCTGGCACAACATGCCGCTCGGGCTCGGCAAGACGCTCACTCAGCAGGAGGCGGCGGATGTCGCGGCCTACGTGACGTCTCAGCCACGCCCCGATTCCCCGGGCAAGGAGCATGACTGGCCGATGGGCGGTACGCCGAAGGACGTTCCGTATGCGACGACCGCGCATGCCGCGTACATGCCGCCGCGCCTTCTACCGCGCCGGAATCCGCAATCGGCGCTGGTACCGGCGCCGCTGCCAGCGGCCAGGCCGCGCTGAACATCGCCTGCGCCGCTGTCGCGCAACGACGCGGCGACGGTCGATAGGGGTCTCACGGGAACAGCGTGTCTCTTCGTCGAGAGCTCAGCGCCGGGCGCGCCGAGCGGAAACCAAACGGAGACACGAATGTCACAGTTCACCACACGCCTGCTCGCGGTCAGCGCGCTGACTGCGGCGTTGACCGCGTGCTCTGACCTGAACGGCGTCAACCGAAACACGGTCGTCATGAGCGCCGCGTTCCAGACAGTGCCAGCCGGCTTCAGCGCAAACTCCAACACGTTCGACGCATCGGGTGACGACGGCATGCCGTTCCTGCCGTTCGACATCGGCGGCCCCGTCGGCTTCGAGGACGGCGGCGGCCATCGCGGTCCGGGTGGTAGCGGCGATGGCGGCCGGCACCATGGCGATCATCACGACGGCTTCGGTCCGGACAGCCTCCCCGGTACCCTCATGGGCGGAGGTCTCAGGCCGGAGTTCCTCGGCGGCATCCCGTTCGGCGGCGGTCACGGTCGCGGTCCCTTCGGCGCGTTCAGCCTTCCTGACAACTGCACGTTTAACAGCGCTTCGGGCCGAGTCAGCTGCCCGGACCGCACGGACCGCGGTTTGACGGTCAAGGCGTCCTTCGCCTTCAGCGACGAGGCCGGCACCGCGCAGGCGAAGTTCGATACGGCGACGACGAACACGGTGAACGTGAAGACCGACGTGTCGGGAACGCGTTCGCGTCACGACGGCCGGATCACGTCGACACTGAGCCACACGAGTGACCGCACGATCAGCGGGCTGGCGGCCGGCAGGAGCGAGCGCACCGTGAATGGCACAGCCACTGCGCACGAGGAAATCAGCGGAACGCGCGACAGCATCAGCTTCACTGCCGTACGTGACGCTGCCGACACGACGACTGGCCTCGTGATTCCGATTGTCGACGGTCGGCCGACGATTCCGTCGGCGGGTACCGTCATCCGCACGATGAACGTGAGCATCACGCCGACAGGCGGGACCGCCACCGGCCGATCCCGTCGTGAGGAGGTCACGTTCGACGGCAGCAACGTCGTGAGAGTGAAGGTCACGCAGGACGGCACGACGCAGAACTGCACGGTCACGCTGCCCGATCGCAGACTCGTATGTGAGTGATCGCCATCGGCGATCGAGGCAGCCAGGCGTCGCGGCGATGTACTGCCGCGGCGCCTTTTTGCTAGAAGCGCGCGCGCAGGCCGAGTGTGATCGTCCGGCCCGGGACGATCGTGATGCTGTCCGGTTCGCCGCGCTGATAGTTGAGCAGGTTGTCGCCCGCAAGCGTCAGATACGTTCCCCGCCAGACGTCGAACGCCATGGTGGCGCGAAGTCGCGTGGCGCCAGGATACGTCACCCAGTATTGACGCAGCTTGAGCCCACTGAGGTTCGTCGCATTGCCTCCTGCCGCGATCCATGCCTGCGCGAGGGCGAGCCGGTCGTAGTTCACCCAGTCCCACGCGCGCGCGAGCGTCGACGAAGCCTGGAGCGCGGCACTGCTGAAGGCGCCGGTGACGCTGAGCGTACGGCTTGGAACGCCAAGCATCCGATCGCCCGGCATCAGGTCACCGCCCGTGTAATCCCGCGCGAGGCGTCGGACGCGACTGCTCACGAGTGTCCCGGCGCTCGACACACTCCACACTCCGCTGGTCAACGTGGCCTGACCCTCCCATCCACGGTTCACGATCTCGCCGACATTCTGGAGCTGGTACCCGTACTCGGGGTACCGGCCAGGTCCACCGCTGTTCGTGGAGTCCACGACACGCAGCGTGGTCTGGATCAGCCCGGATGCGAGTTGATCGAATCGCGTGACGTGGACCCCGAGCAGGCGGCCGAGCAGGACGTCGACGCCGAATTCGGTGCCCGCCTGCTCCTCTGGTGTCAGGTTCGGGTTGGCGAAGCTGTGTCGCGACTCGCGTGTCAGGAGATGCGCCGCGGTGCGTGGCGCGCGTATGCCCCTGCCGTAGGCGCCGCGGAACTTGAGGGTGAACGGACCCGCGTCCTGAACGAAGGCGGCGCCGATCATCGGCAGGCTGGCGTTCTGCGAGACTCCGCGCGTGTCCCCGATGTGCTCACCGCGGATGCCCGCGGTGACGTACGCATGGTCGCGCAGCGATGCAGTGAGCTGGGCGCTGACCCCGGAGTTGCTGCCCCAACCGACGACCCAATGCGGTGCGTCATTCTCTGGCAGAGCGCCCGTCGACCCGCCGTGGTCGTCGCCGGACTCGCTGGGCACCAGGGGAATCTCGGCGGCGGTGCGATCCCGCAGCACGGAATGTTCGGCGGCGAGCGACAGGGTGGCGCCGGCACGCGAGGCGTCGCCGATATATGTCACGCCGCTGGCACGCATGGTGAGTCGAGTCGCCGATCCCCCTGCGTCGCGCAGTGCGGTATCCGCTGCGGACGGGATCGGAGCCAGCTCGTTGGACACGTTGGCCAGCCGGTATCCGTCCACCCCGCCCGTGAACGTGTATGTCCAACGCTCCGCGGGACTCACGGTGAGCGTCGTGCCAGCGGCGTACATGCGGAGCTGCTGCGGGCTCGAGTCCGCGGCGAACTGTCCCGGATTCAATCGCAGCAACAGGGGATTCGGTGGCACTCCTGCATTCTTGGCGTAGAAGCGCGCGGTGCTGGTGAGCGTGTAGTTCGGGCCGATGAGCCTCGTATCCCCGAGCGCGTGGATCTCGCGGCTGTACGCCTGCGGGATGTAGCC
>Ga0066652_100002245_pt1 | contig 10480 bp, 11 predicted proteins | sample GraSoiAngelo_101_FD_71413 | JGI IMG/M metagenome (GOLD analysis project Ga0066652, IMG submission 71413) | Grasslands soil microbial communities from the Angelo Coastal Reserve, California, USA - 14_0903_02_30cm | ecosystem: Environmental > Terrestrial > Soil > Grasslands | place: USA... | reverse complement strand
CTCGACATCCGGCTGCCCGGAATCGACGGATTCGACGTGGCACGGATGGTTCGAACCCGCTCGGACGTGCCCATCCTGATGCTCACAGCCCGCGACGAGGAGCCGGACCGCGTCGCAGGTCTCGAGCTCGGAGCCGACGACTACCTGACGAAACCCTTCTCGCCCCGTGAGCTCGTCGCCCGCATGAAAGCAGTGCTTCGCCGGACCGACGGGCGGGGCGCAGAGGAGGTGCTGACGCTCGACGACGTGGTGCTGAACCGGAATGCGCGCGAAGTCGTCGTCGACGGCGAAGCGGTCGAGTTGACGACGAAGGAGTTCGACTTGCTCGCAGCGCTGCTCGAGAATCCAGGGATCGTGGTCAGTCGCGACCAGCTGCTCGACCGGGTCTGGGGGATGACGTATCCCGGCGGCACGCGAACGGTCGATGTCCACGTCGCCCAGCTCCGCCGCAAGCTCGGCCGACCCGAGCTGATCCGGACCGTCCGCGGAGCCGGATACAAGACCGTCCGTCCGTGACGCCGCTCCGCGCGGGTCGCCGCTCGCTGCGGACGAACTTGTTCGTCGCGATCGTGCTCGTGGTCGTCCTCTCGATCGGCCTGATGCTTGCCGTCGGCGCAGTCCTGACGCGGCGGCAGGTCGAGCACGCGACGCTGGAAGGGCTCGCGCACCAAGCCGACGTGCTGACGGCGCGCGAGGTGCTTACGATCCTGCCGCTGGCGCATCTGAAGCCGCTGAACAGGAGCGTTCTCGCGAAGCAGCAGGAACGAGCGGTCGCGGTCAACAACCTGCGAAAGCCGTCGCCTTATCTGCCGGGCGATCGGCTGACCCGCATTCGGCACGGCGAGCACCTCGACGGCACGGTGCGGGTAGACGGCACCGACTACTTCTTCGCCGCCCGCAAGATCGGCGGTAACAACAAAGCTCTGGTGCTGCTGCGACCGAGGAGTCGCGGCAACAGCGCCTTTTATCCCTTCCTCGTCGGACTGCTGATCGCCGCCGCCGCCGGGATTGCGCTGGCGGCGCTCGCGGCCTTCCTGCTCGCGCGCCGAATAGCGAGACCGGTACGACGGGTGGTCGACGCCACTCGCCATCTCGCCGACGACCGGGATCCGGAGCCGGTGCCGATCGAAGGTGCGTACGAGATCGCCAGCCTCGCGCGCGCTTTCAACGAGATGGCGGAACAGCTCGTGCGTGCACGCGCGGCCGAGAAGCAGTTCCTGCTCTCGGTCAGCCATGAGCTGAAAACGCCGCTGACCGCGATTCGCGGCTACGCGGAGGGTGTTGCCGACGGCGCCTTCGACCTGGATGAAGCGATCGCGACGATCTCGATCGAGGCCGTGCGACTCGAACGCCTCGTCGGCGACTTGCTCGACCTGGCGCGGATGAACCGGACCGACTTCTCGATCCACCGCGAGCAGGTCGATCTGTCCGCGATTGCCGATGAGGCCGTTCGGCGCTACGAGACGCAGGCGCGAGACTTCGGCGTCACTCTCGAGGCCTTCGCACCCGCGGCCGCGCCCGCCACCGGCGACCCGGGCCGCCTGCTGCAGGTGACCTCGAACCTGGTCGAGAACGCGCTTCGCCTGACGCCGCGAGGCGGCAGCGTTCGCATCTCCGCCGAACCAGGGACGCTGGTCGTCGAGGACACCGGTCCCGGGCTGAGCCAGGAAGACTTGCCGCGGGCGTTCGAGCGCTTCTACCTCTACTCCCGCTATTCGTCCGACCGTCCCGTCGGCACGGGCCTCGGTCTTTCGATCGTCCAGGAGCTGACCCAGGGGATGGGCGGCTCGGTCGCCGCGGAGACGACACCCGGCCGCGGGACGAGATTCACGGTTCGCCTGCCGGCTGCTGAGGGCCTCCGTTTTACGGACGGCTTACGCGCGGCGAACCAGGACGTGACGCAGCCCGGGGACGATGCGAGTGCTGAATCCGACCAGGAGGTTCTCAGGTGAAGCTCAAGGTGTTTCTCCTCGCAGCACTCGCGGCGCTCACGGTCTCGGCTGTCGCCTACGCCGAGCACAGCGTGATCCGCGGTACGAACGGGAACGACACGCTGACGGGAACGCCGGCCGACGACGTCATCTACGCCCGGGCCGGGGACGATCAGGTCGCCGCGCTCGACGGCAACGATCACGTCTACGGGGGTATCGGCAACGACTCGCTCGACCTCGGCGGAGGCAACGACTTCGCACGAGGCGGTCCCGGGAACGACACCGTCGTCGGCGGTGACGGCAACGATCGTCTCCGCGGTCGTCACGGCGACGACTCCCTAGACGGCGGCGCCGGCAACGACATCATCCACGGCGGCTACGGCGTCGACACCCTGCAGGGCGGCGACGGCAACGACCGTCTGTTCATGCTCGCGCGCGACAACCAGCCGGACTCTGCGGACTGTGGCCCCGGCTACGACAGGGTCTGGGTCAACGTCAAAGAGAAGCAGGACACGTATCAGAACTGCGAAGTCGTCCTGAGGGTGCGCGTCACGCACGCCCAGGCCGCGGACGACGACAACTAGCTCACTCCTCCTCCCCTGATGACGAGGCCCGCCGCCAGGCGGGCTTCGTCATTTGAGGCCGAGCTTCCATCGTTAGCCTGGGGGTCGTGGCCGGAGCAGAGCGGCAGCACTACAACATCACGCTCGCGATCCTGACCGTCGCCGGCACGGCCTACGCGCTGCAGCAGACGTTGGTGATCCCGGCGCTGCCGACGTTGCAGCGGGAACTGCACACGACGACGACCTGGGTGACCTGGGTGCTGACGGCGCTGCTGCTCGTCGCTTCGGTGTCGACGCCGATCCTCGGCAAGCTCGGCGACCAGTACGGCAAAGAGCGGCTGCTCGTGATCTCGCTCGCGCTGTTCTTCGTCGGCTGCGCCGGGGCCGCAGCGGCTTGGAACATCTGGGTGCTGATCTTCTTCCGAGCCTTCCAGGGCCTCGGAGCGGCGGTGTTTCCGCTGAGCTTCGGGATCATCCGCGACGAGTTCCCGCCCGAGAAGGTGGGGGTTGGAATCGGCCTGATCTCGGCCGTCTTCGGCGTCGGCGGTGGCTTCGGAATCGTCTTGTCCGGCCTGATCGTCGACAACCTCTCGTGGCGCTGGCTGTTCATCTTCGGGGCGATCCCGGTGGCGATCTCCGCCGTGCTCGTCCATCGGTTCGTGCCCGAGTCGCCGATCAGGACGCCGTCGCGCGTCGACTTCATCGGCGCCGTCTTGCTCTCGGCCGGCCTCGTCTTCCTGTTGTTGGCGCTGACCGAGGGCGAGAGCTGGGGCTGGACCTCGGCACGCGTCGGCGTCCTCTTCGTCGGGGCGGCCGTGTTGCTCGCGGCGTGGGTCATCGCCGAGCTGCGGGTCCCCGAGCCGATGGTCGACATGCACGTCTTCGTCCAGCGGCAGGTGCTGTTCACGAACATCTGCGCGCTGATCACCGGCTTCGCGATGTTCGGGACGTTCGTCCTGATCCCAAACTTCGTCGAGACGCCGCGAGGCCTGCCCGCGGCGACGGCGCGGCTCGTGGACTACGGCTTCGGGGCGAGCGCTACGAAGGCAGGCCTTTACCTGCTGCCGAGCTCGGTCACGCTGCTGTTCGCCGGGCCTGCGGCGGGGGTAATCGGCCGCCGCATCGGGTCCAAGTGGCCGCTCGCTGCCGGAATGCTGCTCTCCGGCGTTTCGGCGGTGATGCTCGCCGTCTGGAACAGCGAGACCTGGGAGATCCTCCTTGCGCTGGCGGTGCTCGGCATCGGCGTCGGCTTCGCCTTCGCGGCGATGGCGACGCTGATCACGGAGGCGGTGAAGCCAACTGAGACCGGAGTCGCAACCGGCATGAACACCGTCATGCGGACGGTCGGCGGCGTCATCGGGGGCGAGGTCGGCGCGGCGATCCTGACCGCGCACTTGATCCCGGGCACGAGTGTCCCGTCACTGCGCGGTTACGAGGTCGCGTTCACGGTCGCGGCAGCCGCTGCGTTCCTTGGCGTCGTCGCAGCGGTGCTTGTGACGGCGAGGCGCGAGCGGCTCGTTGTCGCCGCTGAGACCTCGGACTGAATGCGGGTCGTCACGCAGAACCTCTGGGGGGTTCGCGGCGACTGGGAAGCACGGCGCTCCGTGCTGACCGACGGCTTCCGGGAGCTACGGCCCGACATCGTCGCCTTCATCGAGGCGATCAGGACCGACGATTACGACCAGGTCGTCGAGCTGCTCGGCCCGGAGTATCACGTCGCCCACCAGACGGCGCGCGAGGCGGATGGCCAGGGCGCCTCGATCGCGAGTCGCTGGCCGATCGGGGAGCTCCACGAGCTCGACCTCGACGTCACGCCACGAACGGCCGACTTCGCCTGCACGACACTCGTCGCCGAGATCCTGGCGCCGGAGCCGTTTGCGCCGCTCGTGGTCGCGAACCATGTTCCGAACTGGCAGGTCGACTTCGAGCGCGAGCGTGAGCTGCAGGCGCTCGTCGCGGCACGGTTCCTCGAGGAGCTTGCCGGCGCTCACGGTGCACATATCGTTCTCGCCGGCGACTTCACGTCCGACCCGCAGGCGGCGAACGTCCGCTTCGTCTCGGGTCGCCAGTCGCTCGACGGCACGAGCGTCTGCTATCGGGATGCCTGGGAGAGCCTGCATCCGGGCGAGCCTGGCGAGACGTTCACGCCGGACAATCCGCTCGTCGCCGACTGGGATTGGCCGTTTCGCCGGTTGGACTACGTGTTCGTCCGCTGCGGGGACCACGGCGGGCCGACACTCGAGATCACAGCCTGTGAGCGGATCTTCGACCAGGCCATTGATGGGGTTTGGGCGAGCGATCACTTCGGCATCTACGCGGATCTGCAGATTCCCGCCCGAAGGTAGTTGCGATGGATGGGTCCCTTCCGAATCGCCTTTTTTCGGCGGCTGGCGCAACAATCTGGCAAGCTCGGCGGGCCCGGTGGCTTCCCTTCCAGACAAGCTCGATCTTGCGCTCGTCAAGCGGCTACGCCAGGTCGTCGGCGGAAAGCCGGCGACGGAGAGCGAGTTGCGAACGCTCGCCGACCAGGCCGGCGGCTGGGCGCGCGCGACCGGGGCCCAACTCAGCGCGGCCGAGCGACGGCTGGCGAAGCTGAACGCGGACCCGGCGAGCGACTTGGCCGAGATGGCGACCGAGATCCGTCGGGTCGAGGCCTTGGGCGTTGAGCTCGAGGACGCGCGCTCGCTCCTCGCCGGCCTGGAAGAGCGGACGCGCGAACTGCGAACGGCGTGGCTCAAGTACCACGCGAAGTCAGCGCCGCCGCTCAATTCTCAGTAGCCGAGACAGCTCGCGCGATCTCGGCGGGACCTGCACACTGCACCTATGAGCAAGCTCCCAATCGCGCGGCTCGTTGCGCCCCTGATCCTGCTCGTGGTAACCGTCGCCGGCAGCGTGGCTGTCCGGAGTTGGCTGCCGTTGCTCGCCAGCCTTCCTTGGCTCGCGGCGATCGGGTGGTTCGGCTCACGAGACGCGGGCGCCGCGCGCGAGTTCCCATCGGCCGCGGAAGCCGCGCGCGAGCGCCTCTGGAACCGCTAAGCGTCCGCGCCTTAGCGAACCGCCGATCGGCTGAACACTCGGATCGAAGCCGCGGTCAGCAGCAGCGCAAACCCGCCGACGACCGCGAGGCTAAGGGCCGCCATCGCCGTCGGATCGGTCAGGCCCCAAATCGCGTGGAGGCCCGTGCCGTCCCCGCTCAGCCCGTAGCGCATCAGCGCCAGCCCGTGTGTGAGAGGTAGGAACTTCGCCACCCAGGTGAGGAAGCTCGGCAGCGCCGCGATCGGGAAGAGCGCACCGGCGAGGAACCATGGCAGGATCGCGATCGCCGGGACGCGTGCGATGTACTCCTCTTGCCTCGGCACGCGATTGGCGAGGATCTCGGCGATTCCGTACATCCCGACCGTGAACAGCGCCGCGGCGGCGACGAACCAGAGAATGCCGGTGCCGGTGGCGTGGAAGTCAATCCCGCGCGCCACGGCGACGGCGATCAGCACGCCGACCTGCAGCGCCGTGATCGCGAGCGCGACCGCGAGGTTGCCGAGCACGAGCAGGCCGCGCGGGATCGGCGCCGTCAGCAGCTCGCGCTGGGCGCCGCTGACGCGGTCGACAATGACGCCGAGCCCGGAGAACATCGTGTTCAGCGGGATCAGCAGCCCAACCGTGCCGATCGCGACGAAGGATTCGTAGCTCGCGTCGGTGTGCAGCGCCGTCTTCAGGGCCGGTGCGATCACGAGCGCGAACATGATCGGCGTCAGCAACGGGACGACGAGCTCGCGCGGGGTGCGCGCTGTGAGCTGGAAGCGGCGCCGCGCGAGTGTTGCCAGCGGGCCGAGCGACTGCGGCCGCGCCTGCGGGGCCTGGATTGCGATTTCAGCCGTGGACATTGGTTCTGCTCCTTTCGTATGACTAGGCGGCCGCGGCCAGCGAATCGCCGGTCAGCCGCAGGTAGACGTCGTCGAGGGTCGGCTGCCGAGCGGTGATCGCGCCGGCGAGCCCGAGGTCGTGGATGGCGGCGATCGCGTCGCCCGAGCTGTGGTCATGCAGCGGCACCGTCAGCCGCGAGCCGACGGCGAAGGCATCCCCGCCGGCGACGCCGCGCTCCCGTAGCGAGACGAGCGCGCCGGTCACGTCGCCGTCGACGTGCAGTTCGACCAACTCCCGCCCTAGCTGCGCGAGGAGCGCTGCGGGGGTGTCGAGCGCGACGATCCGGCCGGCGTGGATGATCGCGACCCGGTCGCACAGCCGCTCGGCCTCTTCGAGGTAGTGCGTCGTAAGCAGAACGGTCAGCTCGGTGCGGTTGCGCAGGCTCGCGATCACCTCCAGGAGCTCCGCGCGGATGCGTGGGTCGAGGCCGACGGTTGGCTCGTCGAGGAAGAGCACGCGCGGATGCGAGACGAGCGCGCGGGCGATCTCGAGCCGGCGGCGCTCGCCGCCGCTCAACGTGCCCGCGGGCCGGTCGACGAGCTCGGTCAGTCCAAGCGTTGCGGCAAGCTCGCCGATCCGCGCCTGCGCCTCGTGCGGCTCGACATCCCAGAGCCGGGCGTGGATCTCGAGGTTCCGCCGCCCCGTCAGCGATCGGTCGACGACCGGCTCCTGGAAGACGACGCTGCTCACGCGGCGCGCGGCCAGCGGCTCCGCGGTGACGTCGAAGCCGTCGAGCCGGGCACTGCCCGCGGTCGGCGCAATAGTCGTCGTCAGCATCCCGACAGTCGTCGATTTGCCGGCCCCGTTCGGCCCGAGGAGTCCGAAGACCGAGCCCGCCGCGACCTCGAAGTCGATGCCTTTCACGGCCTCGACGCCGCCCGGATAGGTCTTGCTGAGCCTGGCTACTTCGATTGCGTTCATGTCGCTCCCTTCGGGCAGTCACAACTGCCGCGTTTCGTTCGTCAGGGAGATGACGGATTCGAACGCGGAGATGTGACGTGACCCGGAGCGACTGGCAAACCGAAGAGTTCGAGCACAACCGGCAGCACCTGGAGTCGGTTGCCTACCGAATGCTCGGCTCGAGAAGCGAGGCCGAGGACGCCGTGCAGGAAGCGTGGCTGCGGCTCTCGCGCTCGGACACGGAGGCGGTCGAGAACCTTGCCGCATGGCTCACGACGGTGGTCGCGCGCGTCTCGCTGGACATGCTTCGCTCCCGCCGGGCCCGCCGCGAGGACTATGCGGGCAGCTGGCTCCCGGAGCCGATCGTCACGATCGAGAACGGCCCCGAGGACGAAGCGGTGCTGGCGGACTCGGTCGGGCTCGCCTTGTTGGTCGTGCTGGACACGCTGACGCCGGCCGAGCGCCTTGCGTTCGTCCTCCACGACATGTTCGGGATGCCATTCGACGAGATCGGCCCGATCGTCGACCGATCGGAGGCTGCGACCCGCCAGCTCGCGAGCAGGGCGCGCCGGCGAGTACGTGGCGCTGCGCCGACCACCGACCCGGATCTGGGCGAGCAGCGCCGAGTGGTCGACGCCTTCCTGGCCGCGTCCCGCGCGGGTGATTTCGAAGCATTGCTGGAGGTGCTCGACCCGGAGGTCGTCTTCCGGATCGACGTCGGCGGCGTCGCCCCGACGGCACGCCCACCCGTCGTAGGCGCGGAAGCGGTCGCAGCTCAGGTGCTACAGCGTGGAAGTCGGCTCGCTCCCCATGCACGCCCCGCAATCGTGAACGGGGCCGCGGGCGTGATCGTCGTGCCGGGCGAGAGGCCGACCGCAGTGGTCGGTTTCACGATCTCCGGTGGCAGGATCGCCGAGATCGATGTGATCGCCGACCCGGCCAAGCTACGCGCTGCGAAGATCGCTGCGAACTGATCACGCAAGCCACCCGGGCCTGGCGTCCGAGCCCAACGCTGGCACGGCCGTTTTCAGGGACTGGCACCGCAGGTGCCTGTCCCAACAACCACTGCACGCTGCGGCACCCGCCGATCGCGCTCTCTTTAGATCCGTGAGCGAGGGTCGGCGCGCTGAGCGGCAAGAATGTCACGCGCCTCGTCGATGTCCTCCGCCCGAACGACGATCTCGCGCCAGCCGCCCGACGGCCAGCCGTCGTTCGCACCGGCGGAGAAGTTGGTCGGGCGGTCGAGGCACCGGATCCCGACGTTGCGGAGGATGCCGCAGATCAGGCCGGCTTCAATCACCGTAGGCACGGTTTCGACGACTACGAGATCGTCCACGTATCCCCGCCCGCGAGAAGAGCGGCGAGCTCCCCTTGCTTTTGCTCGCGCGCCGCGTCCAGCTGCTCGACCATCAGCTCGTCGTAGACGGGGCGCTCGACATCTCTGAAGACGCCGATCGGCGTTGCACCGACGGTGTCCCGCGACAGGCGCGAGAGCGCGAACGCCGGCGAGGCTTCCGGATGGTGCGCGTCCCAGACGAGCGCGTCGCCGTCGCCGTCGAAGACCTCGGCCGAGCCGTCCCCCCGTAGGCGTACCCCACGCTCGCCGTCCGACCCGAAGCGCACCGGCTGGCCGTGCTGGAGGTAGATCCGGTTCTCCTTGCCCTCGCGCACGAAGTCGAAGGCGTGGTCATTGAAGATGTTGCAGTTCTGAAAGATCTCGACGAAGGCGCTCCCCTTGTGCGCCGCGGCTGCGCGAAGCACTTCGGTCAGCTGGGCCCGGTCGGTGTCGATCGCCCGGGCGACGAAGGTCGCCTCAGCGCCGATCGCCAGCGAGATGGGATTGAACGGCCAGTCCACCGAGCCCATCGGCGTCGACTTCGTCACCTTCCCGCGCGGGCTGGTCGGCGAATACTGGCCCTTTGTCAGCCCGTAGATCTCGTTGTTGAAGAGCAGGATCTTGATGTTGACGTTGCGCCGGAGCGCGTGGATCAGGTGATTGCCGCCGATCGACAGCGCGTCGCCGTCGCCGGTCACGACCCAGACAAACAGGTCGGGCCGAGAGACTGAGAGCCCAGTCGCGATGGCCGGGGCGCGGCCGTGGATCGAGTGGATTCCATAGGTCTCCATGTAGTACGGGAAGCGGGCCGCGCAGCCGATCCCCGACACGAAGACGATCCGTTCCTTCGGGATCTCCAGCTCCGGCATGAAGCCTTGCAGCGCGGCGAGGATCGCGTAGTCGCCGCAACCCGGGCACCAGCGGACTTCCTGGTCCGTCTTGTAGTCCTTCGCAGCCAGCTTGGGCTGCGCCCCGTTGCCGTTCGCCTTCGCCATCACGCCAGAATAGCCCCATGTCCGAGCCGACCAGCGGCACCCTGACCTTCCTCTTCAGCGACGTCGAGGGTTCCACAGGACTCGTCCGCGAGCTCGGGAAGGAGTATCCGACAGTCCAGGCGCGGCAGCGTGATCTCCAGCGGGATGCATTCGTCAATCACCAGGGCCGCATAATCGACTCTCAAGGAGACTCGTTCTTCGCCGCCTTCACACGGCCAAGCGACGCGGTGTTGGCGGCGGTGTCGGCGCAGCAGGCACTTGGCGCCGAGCGCTGGCCCAGGACCGCGGAGCTTCGCGTCCGCATGGGGATCCACACGGGGCCGGTCGAGCTCGCCGACGAGCGATACGTTGGGCTCGCGGTGCACCGCACTGCGCGGATTTGCGCGGCCGGGCACGGCGGACAGGTTCTTGTCTCGCAGACGTCGGTCGCCCTCCTGGAGGACGAGGGGCCCGCGCTCTCCGGCATCGAATTCCGCGATCTCGGTGACTCCCGGCTGAAGGACTTCCACACGCCGGTTCGGCTCTATCAGGTAGTCGCGCCACGGCTTGCTACCGAATTCCCCCTACCTCGCGCTGCCGAGCCTTCCACTCTCCTTGCTGTTCGCGCGTCTGATGCCGATCGAGAGCGGGCGGTATCGGCGCTGCGTGAGCACAGTGCGGCTGGGCGCCTGACGCTCGAGGAATTCTCGGAGCGGGCGGAGCGCGCCTACGCGGCGAAAACAGTCGAGGAGCTGGCAGCAATCGGCCGCGACCTTCCCGCAGTCGCGTCTGAGGAGCAGCGCCGCTTGCCGAAGCGCTTCACCATCGCCGTCCTCGCGAACACCGTTCGGACCG
>Ga0066652_100002244_pt1 | contig 10480 bp, 11 predicted proteins | sample GraSoiAngelo_101_FD_71413 | JGI IMG/M metagenome (GOLD analysis project Ga0066652, IMG submission 71413) | Grasslands soil microbial communities from the Angelo Coastal Reserve, California, USA - 14_0903_02_30cm | ecosystem: Environmental > Terrestrial > Soil > Grasslands | place: USA... | reverse complement strand
GCCGCGGCCTTTAACAAGTTCGAGTTCTACTCCCCGCCAGTACTAGGGACGCCGCCCCAGGCCTGACCAACTCTCGACGGGTTCGGTCGAACGCACGACGTGCATGCCCGCGGCCGCGTAGCGCTCGAACGCGGCGTCCGCCTCGTCGCTGTAGTCGACGACGCCGGGCACGACGACCGGTGACGTGCAGTCCTCGAGGAGGTAGGTGCGCTCGGCCAGCCGTTCCCGCGCATCGTCGTCCTCCAGGAGGTCGTCGATGGTCCACGCGAGGCAATGGCTCTTGGCTTGCCCGGCAACCACCACGGCATCGAACGTGAGCAGCTTGGCGATGAGCTCGCTGTTCTTCTCGCCGAGGCGGTCACCGTCCGGTCCCTCGGTCACCTCGGGACCCAGCATCGAGTAGTGCTCGGTGAGCGGGTTCTCACCCTTGACCTGAAACTCGGGCCGGCTATGCCGGGCAATGCCGTGGAAGAAGATGGCCTCCTCGACCGCCGAGACGAGGGCGTGCCCGATGCCGCCGAGCATGGCGTGGTAGGGCCAGATGGTCAGGTCGTACTTCCCTCCCTCGGCGAGCTGCTGCGTGTATCGGGCCAGGTGGCGCTCCGCGTAGTGGACGTCGATCCCGAGCGCCTCGGCAACCGCCGCGTTCACCCTCCACCGGCCCGTCGCGACGTCATCCGCCGAGACGAGCGTGTACGGCGCGGGATGGTTGCCGTGCTCGTCGACGAGCCAGATCGCGTGGAACACCTGCATCGCATGATGGGTGTCGAGGCTCGGGAAAATCTGCGTGATGGTGCCGAGGTTGCGGTAGACGAACTCGCACAGCCGGCGGTTGTCGTCAACCGCGCCCGATCCGGAGCGCCCGGCGACGAACAGCTCGAAGTCCGGGATGCAGAAGGTGTTCTGGACATCGACGGCAAGCAGGCAGAGGCGAAAGGCGTCCTCGGCGGCAGGGCCGATGCGGTGCTCGTCGGCCCATCCCCGCGCCTCGGGGGCGCGATCCTCGTACGGGACCCGCCAGACCTGCCCGACACGGCTCGGCTCGAAGTGGGCCGGGAGCGGAAGCTCATGCATCTGCGCCCGGGAGTCTCGCAATCGGGACAACCGGACAGCGCTCTGCGCCCGGTTTCGAGAAGGAATCTCCAATCCGGCGGCAATAGGAGTACGGTCAGTGACGGACGGTCGCCAACTAGTAGCCGACTCTTCGCTAGTTGACCAGCCGACGATTGGCCTCCGCCTAAGCGGTTCTCGGCTCCGAAAGCCGAAGGAAGCTCCGCTTCCAATGGAGTTTCGCCCCGGGGAACCCAGCGTTCCCCGGGGTGACTCCAAGAGGAGGTCACACACATGATCCAGGCCACACTTCACGCCTTCAGCTGGGGTCTACAGCGACTGGGTTTCGTGCTCGCGGTAACCGCGTTCGCGGCCCTCCTGACGATCACGGTCTTCGTGACGGTGCTGGTGGCCATCCAAGCCGTCGCCGCATTTGGCCAGTAGGCGCAAGGACCGAACCGCCCCGACCCGCCGCTCGCCGATCCGCGGGCCTACCGCCGGTGCTCGGCAACCTGCCGAACCTCCCCCAGCTCATCGATCGGAGATCGACATGACACTCCTCGAGACCCTTCACCTCCAGCGTTCCGCCTCCGACGTGGGCGCAACCGGTGCATCCAGCCATTGCCCGTCGCCGCTCGACGGCTATGACCGCCTCGACACGACGCAGGTTGTCGCGCAGCTCGCCCAGCGCTCACAGAGCGAGCTGGACGCTATCGAGACCCACGAGCGCGCTCACAAAGACCGCCCCGCGGTGCTCAACAAGCTCCGCTACCTACGCGGTCACGAACCGCTGCCCGACTACGACACCCTCAATCCCGAGCAGATCTCGACGGCACTCGGTGACGTCGATCTCGACACCGCCAAACGCGTTCGGGAGTACGAACGCAAGTTCAAGCGGCGCTCTGTCGTCATCGACGCGGTGATGCGCGCGACGAAGCAGACAACCGCGACATCGATCAGGACGCGCCGCGACAACCCCGCGCCGTCCGGCGACTGATTCCGCGATGCCGCACCTTCTGCGTCGCTAGGCGCGCGCCACGCTGACGTCGATCACGTGAGCTGGGTTGAAGGAGACCAGCTCGCGCCGCCCGTCCCTCGACACCACCTCGATCGGCGTTCGGTCGTCGATCCTCTGCCACACACCGGCGATGGCCTCGCCCGCATCCGGCTCGGGTTCGCGATCGATCGTGTGCGTCGCGGCGCCTCGCGTGGTTGTGATGTGGATGTCCATCGCCGGGACGCCGGCCCGGCTACCGGCGCGCGGGCGGTTTCGCCGCGTGGCGTGCCGCCTCGGCCCGAGCCAGCCACGGGTAGCGCACCAGCACCGCCTGCGCGTCCAGGACCTGCAGGCGCCGGCGTTGCGATCGCGTCAGCCACTGGTACGACCGCGCGAGCAGTCGCGTCCGTTCCGCGTCGTCGTCCGAGGCTGCTTCTCGCATGCAAACCAGACTAGCGCTTCTAGATTAGAAAGTCGTGTGTTCCCGCCGCTCGGCTGAACCGCGCGGCGGCAAGAGGACGCCTAGGAGGCTGCGGCCGGCTCGCCCGCCTCGGCCGTGGGCGCCGCCGCCGGGCGGCGGGCCCGGATCAGGTCCGCGGCCTTCTCGGCGACCATGATCGTCGGGGCGTTGGTGTTCCCGCGCACGAGCGTCGGCAGCACCGACGCGTCGACCACGCGCAGATTCTCCATCCCGAGCACGCGCAGCTCGGTGTCGACCACCGAGCCCATCGCGCACGTCCCGACGGGGTGGTACAGCGTCGTCGAATTGCGCTCAACGTGGTCGACGAGGCTGGCGTCGTCGTCGCCCGTCGGCGCGCCGTACGCCCCGCGGCTGACGTCCCGCAGCGCCGGTTGGCCGGCGATCTCGAGGCAGCGGCGCAGGCCGGCGAGCATCGTCGCCCGGTCCTCATCCGTGACGAGATAGTTGTGCAGGATCCGCGGCCGCGCCGTGGGCACGCGGGAGCGCAGCTTCACGGAACCGGTGGAGCTCGGGCGCAGCAGACACGGCGACAGTGCCCATCCGTCCTCGAGAACCTCGCCCGCGCCGGCGTCAGGGAACAGGATGGGGAGGTGATGGAGCTGGATGTCGGGCGCGTCAAGTCCGTCGCGGGTGCGCAGGAAGCCGCCGGCCTCGGCGAAGTTCGAGGTCAATGGGCCCCGCCCCTGTTCCTGGATCAACGCCAGGTTCTCCTCGCTCTCTGCGGTGAGCAGCGAGGGCTCATCGGTCGTGTAGGTGATCCAGGTAACGACGTGGTCCTGCAGGTTGAAACCGACCGGCAGGTCCAGCACGGGCGGGATCCCGGCCAGCTCGAGGTCGGCGGGCGGTCCGACCCCGCTGAGCAGCAGCACCTGCGGGCTCTGGTACGCGCCGGCGCTGAGGATGACCTCGCGCCCGGCGCGGATCTCGCGCAGCTCGTTGTGCTGGTCGATCTCGACGCCGACGGCCCGGGTGCCGTCCAGCACGACGCGGGTGACGTGGGCGTCGGTTTCGACGACGAGGTTCGGCCGCTCCATGGCCGGGTGCAGGTACCCCACGGCCGCCGAGCACCGCATGCCGTCGCGCTGCGTCACCTGATACCAGCCCACGCCGTCCTGCTCTGGCCCGTTGAAGTCCTCGTTGGAAGCCAGCCCGGCCTGCACGCCCGCCTCGATGAACGCCTCGGAGGTCCGGTAGCGCGACCGATTGTCGGCCACGGCCAACGGCCCGCCGGCGCCGTGGAACTCGCTCGCGCCGCGCTCGTTGTCCTCGGCGCGCAGGAAGTAGGGCAGCACGTCATCCCATCCCCAGCCGTCGAAGCCCATGGCAGCCCAGCCGTCGTAGTCCGCCCGGCTGCCGCGGATGTAGACCATCGCGTTGGTTGACGAGGAGCCGCCGAGGGCCCTGCCGCGCGGCAGCACGCGCTGCCGGCCCGCGAAGCCCGGCTCGGGATCGGTGATGAACCCCCAGTCGTACTTCGACTGCGCGAGGGCGAGGCACCCCGCCGGCAAGTGGATCTCATCCGCCGCGTCGGGCGGGCCCGCCTCGAGCAGGCACACCTTCACGTCCGGATCCTCGGACAGACGCGCCGCCAGCACGCAGCCCGCGGAGCCGGCGCCGACGATCACGTAGTCGAACTCAGTCATCCTCGTCCTCCGTCCTCACAGTGATGTCCGCGATGCCGGCCCCGGCCAATCTCAACGCCGTCGCGGGCTCGATCTCCAAGCTTAGGGTGACGTAATCTCCCGTTCCCTGCACGGACAAGGAGATTCGATGGGCTTCGACCAGTACCACGAACCGCCGGAAGAGCTCTCCGCTGAGACGCGCACCTTCGCCCGCCTCTGCACATCGCTCACCGAGGAGGCCGAGGCGATCGGTTGGTACGAGCAGCGGCTGTCGATCGAGTCGGACGCCGAGGCGCGGGCTGTCATGCGCGACGCGCAGGGCGAGGAGTTCAAGCACTTCAGCATGGACCTCGAGTTCCTGCTGCGGCGCACTCCGGTGTGGCGCGAGATCGCCGAGGGGATCCTGTTCCAGGCCGGCGACATCGTCGAGCATGGGGAGGAAGCTGAGGAGGAGGCCACGGGCTCTGACGCGGACGAGCCGACCCCGGGCGATCCGTCAGGCTCGCTCGGCCTCGGCAGCCTGAGGGGGCAGGTGTGATGAACCACCTGCTCCGTTCGCTCGCGCCGATCACGGATGCCGGCTGGAGCCTGCTGGATGAGGAGGCGCGCGAGCGGCTCAGCGGTGCGCTGGCGGCGCGGAAGCTCGTCGATTTCTCCGGCCCGCACGGGTGGGATCACTCGGGTACGAATCTCGGCCGCACGGAACCGGTGGACGGCACCCCATGCGAGGGAGTTGTCGCGGCGCAGCGGCGAGTGCTCCCGCTCGTCGAGCTGCGCAGCGAATTCACGCTCTCTCGCGACGAGCTGAGCGCCGGCGACCGGGGCGCCGAGGACGTCGACCTCGAGACCCTCGACGAGTCCGCGCGGCTGATTGCGCGCGCGGAGAACGTGGCCGTGTTCCACGGATTCGAGCCGGCCGGGGTGGTCGGCATCACCGAGGCCTCGACGCAGGACTCGATCCAGCTGAGCGAGGACTACGATGCCTATCCGGGGCACGTGGCCAAGGCCGTCGAGCTCCTGCGGCGCGTCGGCGTGGCCGGACCGTACGGGCTGGCGCTGGGGACGGAGGGCTACACGGGCGTGATCGAGTCCACCGAGCACGGCGGCTACCTGGTCTTCGACCACCTCGGCAAGATCCTCGACGGCCCGATCGTCTGGGCGCCCGGGGTGAGGGGGGCGGTCGTGCTCAGCCTGCGCGGGGGAGACTTCCTGTTCGAGTCGGGGCAGGACCTATCCGTCGGCTACGACGGCCATGACGCCGACGGGGTCCGGCTGTATCTGGAGGAGAGCTTCAGCTTCCGCGTCGCGACGCCGGAGGCCGCCGTCGCGCTGATCGCCTGAGGGCTTGGCGCGGGCGCCAGGTCGCGGCGCGCCGTGCGTATTTGTGCGTCTTCGCACACGAATTGTGTGTGTGGCGAGCCGTTGCCCGGGTAGGCGTTCCGGGAACCCAACCAGAGGAAAGAGACACGACACATGGCAACGCAAACTGCAACGCAGCGACAGGCCGCAGCCAAGAAGGCGGCCGCCACCCGCAAGCGCAACAGCGCGAAGCAGAGCGGGCGCCGCGCGTCCGCCTCTGCGCGCCGGACCCAGAGCTCGGCGCGCAGCACGGCGCGTTCCGCGCAGCGGACCGCCAAGACGACGGCGCGCAGCACAGCGCGCCGCGTCGACGCCGAGGCGACGCGCCTCGAGGCGCTGGGCCGGCAGGCCGAGCGCACAGTCCTGATTCCGATCGGAGCGGCCCTCGAAGCGTGGGACCGCGTGACCGACACGGTTCGGATCTATTCGAACGGACGTCGCGCCACCCAGCGGCTGAACCGGTTCGAGCGTCGCGGCGCCACCGCGGTGCGGCGCGGCCGGCGCACGGTCAAGCGCGAGGCCAAGGGGATTGGACGCGACGTGGACCGCGGCGTCAACGGCCTGCAGTCCGAGGCCGACGACGTCGTCCAGCGCATCCGCAACGTCGCCTGACGCGTCGCATATCTCGAGACGGCCAACGGGCCCGGCAATCCGCCGGGCCCGTTCGCGTTCGATGTAGCATCAGCGGCGTCCCCGCAGCGATCACGGAGGTTTCGGTGGCATCGGTCGGCAGCGATCTCGACAACCTGTTGGTGAGCGAGCGCGAGTACTGGCAGGACGGCCCGCCCCACGAGCTCTTCGCGCGGCTGCGCGGCGAATGTCCGGTGCACTGGACCTCGCAGATCACCGAGTACCCGGACGAGGCCGGCTACTGGTCGCTCACGACCGCCGACGACGTCCACACCGTCAGCCGCGACTGGCGCACCTACTCGTCGGAGCGCGGAGGCATCACCGCGCTCACGCACTCCGTGTTCCCGCTCGAGCTCACCCGGGCGATGTTCATCGGGATGGACCCGCCCAAGCACGACCGCCTCAAGGCCCTGTTTCAGGCCGGCTTCACGCCGCGGAGGATCGCCACCCACGAGGAGCCGATCCGGGCGATCGTGCTCGACGTCCTCGGCCGGCTCGAGGGGCGCGAGACCTGTGATCTCGTTCCCGACGTCGCCCAGCCGGTGGTCTCGCGCGTCATCGGCAGCTTCATGGGTCTCCCGGAGGAGGACGACGCGATCTGGGCGGAGCTCATGAACTCGGCCCTCGGCGCCGGCGATCCGGATCTGAATCCCGAGGGCATGCAGAGCGTCATGGCGAAGGTGGTCCCGGAGATCTTCGAGCGCTGCCGGGCGCTGATCGCCGAGCGGCGCCAGAACCCGAGCGACGACCTCACGAGCGTGCTCGTCCATGCCGAGGTCGACGGGGAGAGGCTCGAGGAGCACGAGATCGTCATGGGCTTCTTCCTGCTCATGGCGGCGGGCAACGACAGCACCAAGGCGACGTACTGCAGCGGGATGCGCGCGCTGATGGAGCACCCGGAGGAGCGCCGGCGGCTGCTCGACGACCCGTCGCTGATCCCCAGCGCCGTCGAGGAGTCGTTGCGGATGTTCCCGGCCTTCGCCCACTTCCGCCGCACGGCGATGGGCGACACCGAGCTCCACGGACAGCAGATCCGCGACGGGGAAAAGCTGGTCATGTGGTACGTGTCCTCGAACCGCGACGAGTCGCGCTACGAAGACCCCGACCGCTTCGACGTCGCCCGCAACCCCGACCACCAGGCCTTCGGCGCCGGGGGCCGGCACTTCTGCCTGGGGGCGGCGCTCGCCCGTCTCGAGCTCAAGATCCTGTTCGAGGAGACACTCCGGCGCTATCCCGCGATGGAAATCGACGGCATCCCGGCGATGGCCGAGTCGCCGTTCGTCAACCAGCTCAAGACGCTGCCCGTGCGGCTCTCGTAGCTCTAGCGAGCGGCATTTCGAACGGCCGACATGCGCCAGCTCACAGCCCTCGATGCGCAGTTCCTCGCGCTGGAGACTCCGCGCCAGTACGGGCACGTCGCCGGCGTGGCCGTGGTCGACCCGTCGACGTCGCCGACGGGCTCGCTTGCGCTCGTCGACCTCGAGGACCTGCTGCTGGAGCGGATGCCGCTCCTGCCGCCGCTGCGGTGGCGGCTCGCGGAGGTCCCGCTCAGGCTCGATTACGGCTACTGGATCGACGACCCCGACTTCGACCTCGAATACCACGTGCGCGAGCTGGCCCTTCCTCCCCCGGGCACCGACGAACAGCTCGCCGAACAGGTCGCGCGGATCGTGTCCCGGCCGCTCGACCGCGCCCGCCCGCTGTGGGAGCTGTACCTGATCCACGGCCTGAAGGGTGGGCACAAAGCCGTGATGACGAAGATCCACCATTCGGTGATCGACGGCATGTCGGGGGCGGAGATCATGGGCGCATTGTTGGATCTCTCCCCCGAAGGCCGCGAGGTCTCCGAGGACGTGCACTTCTCCGACGAGGGCGACCCGGGCGAGCTCGAGATGCTCGGGCGCGGGCTGCTCGGGCTGCCGCGGTACCCGCTGCGCGTGCTGCGCGCACTGCCGGCGACGCTGCCCAACCTCGACGAGACGCCGCTCGCCACACTGCCTGGCGCGGGAATGCTCGGGCGCATCGCTTCGTCCGTGCAGCGCGCGGTCGGAGGTGGGGGCGACGAGATCGTCGACCGCCACAAGCTGGTGGCCCCCAAGACGTCGTTCAACGGCCGCGTCTCGCCGCACCGGCGCGTCGTGTTCGGGCAGCTCTCCCTCGACGACGTCAAGGCGGCCAAGAACGAGCACGGCACCACGGTCAACGACGTGATCGTGTCGATATGCGCCGGCGCCGTCCGCCGCTGGATGGTCGAGCACGACGAGCTGCTCGACGAGCCGCTCGTCACCCAGATCCCGGTGTCGGTGCGCACCGATGACCAGGTCGGCACGTACGGCAACCGCATCCAGCTCATGAGCGCGCCGCTGTTCACCAACGTCGCGGACCCGATCGACCGCCTGCTCCGCACCCACGACGCGATGGGGGACATGAAGGCCCGGCACCGGGCGCTGCCGGCCAAGATCCTCCAGGACGCCAACGAGTTCATCCCGCCCGCCGTGTTCGCGCGCGCGGCGCGCGTCACCTTCGCGCTGTCCACCAGCCGGGCCGGACGCCCGGCCTGGAACCTCGTGATCTCCAACGTGCCCGGCCCGCAGTTCCCGCTGTACCTGGCCGGAGCCGAGCTGAAGGCGAACTACCCGGTATCGGTGGTCACGGACGGGATGGGGCTGAACATCACCGTCATGAGCTACCGCGGCCACCTCGACTTCGGGATCGTGGCCGACCGTGAGCAGATGCCCGACGTGGCGCGGCTCATGGACTGGCTCGGCGAGGAGCTTGCCGCGCTCGAGCCGAGCGGGCGAGCCAAGCGCACGCCCGCCCAGTCGGCGCCGGCGTCGAGCACCAGCTAGGAGGGCCCGGCAGGCATCGCGGGTACCGTGATCGTTTCATGGATACGAGCGAGGTCTCCTGGCGGCGGCCGCCGCTGGTCTCCTCGGCGTGGGAGCTGCGCTGCTTCGGCCGCACGTGGGCCGCGGTCGCCGTTGCCGCCGCGGTCGGCGTCGTGATCGTCGGAGGCGCCAACGACCTCTCCGCGATCGAGGTCTGGGCCTGTGTGCTGCTGTTCTTCCTCACCGTGGGGGGCGCGCTGGCGCGGGCCTTCCTCGGCCTGCGTACGCAGCCGGACATGGAGTACGCGCGGGTCTTCGACCGCTCGCCCGCGCCGCCGGCCGGGCTGCGTCTCGAGGCGGCGCGGAGCACCGCGTCACGCGCGGCCTGGGCCGCGACCGGCATCGCGGTCCTGCTCGTCGTGGGCGCGGCCGCCGTGCTGGTCGTGATGTTCATCCTGATGGGCACGCCGCGCGAGCACGTGCTCGACCATCTGGCCGGCGCGGCCGTGTTGCTCGCCGCGGGCTGGACGCTCGTGTTCGCCCTGGCGTCGTTTCGCCTCTCCGTGTGGTTTCGCCGCTGGGAGGCGCGGCGGGGGCGGACCGTTCTCTGCTCGCCACTGACCTCTGGCCGGCTGGGCTACGTGTACTACGTGGCGGAGGTGTTGCCCGAGGCTTGAACGGCGGTCATCGAGGGTGCCCGGCAGGGGGTGGCGGAGTCGGATGCGCAACGAGGCACGAGAAGTCCTTCTATACGAAGGGTTTCTCGTGCCTCGACGTCCATCGAGGGGCCGCGCTCGTTCGCGCTCTCCGCGGCGCCTCGACGGCCGCCCCGAGCAGGAAGTCCTTGGACAGCGGCGGGCGGTCGTAGGGCCGGTGAGCTCGGCGGAGATCATGCGAATCGGCCCGTCATAGCCGCCGCGGCGCAGCGCCTCGGCGCAACGCTGCCCGGCGAGGCCACCGCCGACGATCAGCGCGCCGGCGCTCACGACTGCGCCTCCAACATCGCCCGCGACGGCTGGGCCCGGCCGGGCGTATGCCGTTGGCCGAGGCCGCTCATCCGCCACAGCAGGAGCACCATCGCCGGGACGGCGACGATGCCGGTCATCACGAGGAACCACGTCTGCCCGGCGTCGGTGCCCTCACCGAGTGAGTGGCCCAGGCCCATCAGCCAGGCCAGCGCGGTGAGCCGGTGCAGCGACCGCCAGCGATCCTGGCCGATGCGCGCACGCGCGTAGTAGGAAAGTCCCAGTGCGGCCAGCGCCCAGCCGCTCACGATGCCGAGGGTGGTCCACCCGGTCTTGTATCCGCTGACGAACGGCAGGCTGATGTCGGCGAGGGAGGGGTTCAGGAAGTGGTCGCCGAGTAGGGCAAGTCCGTGGACCGCGATCGCCACCAGCGTCGCCAGGGACAGCGCTTCGTGGGCGACCCGCAGGTCGGGCCCGCCGAAGCGCTTCAGCACTCGGGTGCTCATCAGCAGGCCGAGGCACATGGCCAGGCTGGCCAGCAGGAGCGC
>Ga0066652_100002243_pt1 | contig 10481 bp, 10 predicted proteins | sample GraSoiAngelo_101_FD_71413 | JGI IMG/M metagenome (GOLD analysis project Ga0066652, IMG submission 71413) | Grasslands soil microbial communities from the Angelo Coastal Reserve, California, USA - 14_0903_02_30cm | ecosystem: Environmental > Terrestrial > Soil > Grasslands | place: USA... | reverse complement strand
CGGCGGAACGTCAGCACGCAGACGATGAAGATGCAGCCCTGGACGATCGTCAGCCACGAGCCGAGCTGAGCCAGGTAGTGCTCGAGCGAGATGACGAGGAACGCGCCGGCGACGGGCCCGAAGACGGTGCCCATGCCACCCAGCAGCGTCATCAGCACGACCTCGCCCGACATCGTCCAGTGCACGTCGGTGAGCGAGGCGAGCTGGAACACGATCGCCTTCGTGGCGCCGGCGGTGCCGGACAGCGTCGCCGAGAGGACGAACGCGATCAGCTTGTAGTGCTCCGGCTGGTAGCCGAGCGACGTGGCGCGCGGCTCGTTCTCGCGGATGGCCTTGAGCACCTGACCGAACGGCGAGTGGATGGCGCGGTAGACGACGAGGAATCCCAGCAGGAACACCGCGAGCACGACGAAGTACATCGTGTACGTGTGACGCAGATCCAGCACGCCGAGCAGCGTCCCGCGCGGCACGGCCTGGATGCCGTCCTCGCCGCCGGTGAACTTCGCCTGCAGCGAGAAGAAGAAGATCATCTGCGCGAAGGCCAGCGTGATGTTGGCGAAGTAGATGCCGCGCGAGCGGATCGTGAGCGCGCCGATGACGATGCCGAGCGCGCCCGCCATCACCGTGCCGAACAGGATGGCCAGCTCCGGCGGCCATCCCCACACCTTCGCCGCGTGCGCCGACGCGTAGCCCGCGGAGCCCAGAAACGCCGCGTGGCCGAACGAGAGGAGGCCGACGTAGCCGAGGAGCAGGTTGAAGGCGCAGGCGAACAGCGCGAAGCAGAGCGCTTTCATGAGAAACACCGGATAGACGAAGAACGGCGCGCTCACGAGCAGGGCGACCATGACGACGAACGCGGCCACCTGGTGCGTGGCCAGCGCGGGCCCGGTCGCCACGCGCGCCGGCGGCGCGGCGACGGCCGGTTTGGCGGTGACGCTCACGTCGTGCGTCCGAACAGCCCGGTCGGTCGCACCAGCAGGACGAGCGCCATGATGACGAAGATCACCGTGTTCGACGCCTCGGGATAGAAGACCTTGGTGAAGCCCTCGACGACGCCGAGGCCGAAGCCGGTCACGATCGAGCCCATGATCGAGCCGAGGCCGCCGATGACGACCACCGCGAACACGACGATGATGAGGTCGGCCCCCATGAGCGGATTGACCTGGTAGATGGGCGCCGCCAGCACGCCGGCCAGCGCGGCGAGGCCGACGCCGAATCCGTAGGTCAGTGTGATCATCCGCGGCACGTTGATGCCGAAGGCCTGCACGAGCGTCGGGTTCTCGGTGGCCGCCCGCAGGTAGGCGCCGAGTCTCGTACGCTCGATCACGTACCAGGTGGTCAGGCACACGACGAGCGAGCAGACGACCACCCAGCCCCGATACGTCGGCAGGAACATGAAGCCGAGGTTGTAGCCGCCCGTGAGCTGCGGCGGGGCGGCGTACGGCAACCCGGATGAGCCGAACTCGTTGCGGAAGAGCCCCTGGACGACGAGCGCCACGCCGAACGTCAGCAGCAACCCGTAGAGGTGATCGAGGTGGTAGAGCCGCTTGAGCATCGTGCGCTCGAGCACCACCCCGAACAGGCCGACCACGACCGGCGCGATCAGCAGCGACGGCCAGTAGCCGAGGCCGGCCCACTGCAACGCGAAGTACGCGACGAAGGCGCCCATCATGTACTGCGCGCCGTGCGCGAAGTTGATGATGTTGAGCAGGCCGAAGATGACCGACAGCCCCAGGCTCAGCATCGCGTAGAAGGCGCCGTTGATCAGCCCGATGAGGAGCTGACCGAACAGCGCCTGCGTCGGAATCATGGTATCGGAGCGCCAGCCCGGCTAGCGCCGTGGGTGGCCTGTTCTAGAAGGCTCACGGCTCCGTTATTTCTTCACGAGCGGACAGTTGCCCTGGTCCATCGGCCGGAACGCCTGCTCGGCGGGAATCGTCGCGCGGACCTTGTAGTAGTCCCACGGGCCCCTGGACTCCGACGGCTTCTTCACCTCGAAGAGGTACATGGGATGGATCTTGCGGCCGTCGGCGCGGACCATGCCTTTGCCGAAGACCGGATCGTCGGTGGGCAGCTCCTTCATCTTCGCGATGACCTTCGGACCGTCGTCGCTCTTGAGTGCCTCCACCGCCTTGAGATAGTGCAGCACCGCCGAGTAGACGCCGGCCTGCGCCATGGTCGGCTTGGCCTGACGATGGCGCTCGGCGAACCGGGTCGAGAATGCGCGCGTGCGATCGTTGAGGTCCCAGTAGAACGACTCGGTCAGCAGCAGCCCCTGCGCCTTCTCGAGGCCCAGCGCGTGGACGTCCGTGAGGAAGACGAGCAGGCCGGCGAACTGCTGGCCGCCCCGCACGATGCCGAACTCGGCGCCCTGCTTGATCGCATTGGTCGTGTCGGCGCCGGCGTTGGCGAGCCCGATCACCTTGGCCTTCGAGGCCTGCGCCTGCAGCAGGAACGACGAGAAGTCCGCGTTTGGGAACGGATGGCGGACCTTGCCGATCACCTTGCCGCCGTTCTTGATCACCACGGCTTCGGTGTCGCGCTCGAGGTCGTGGCCGAACTTGTAGTCGGCGGTGAGGAAGAACCACGTGTCGCCGCCGGTCTTCACGACGGCCGAGCCGGTGCCGTTGGCCAGCGACCACGTGTCGTACGTCCAGTGGATCGCGTTCGGCGAGCACTGCGGGCCCGTCAGATCGGACGTGGCGCCGGTGGACACGATGAGCGCCTTGTTCTTCTCGCGCGCGATCTGGTTGACCGCGAGCACGACCGAGGAGGTCGGCACGTCGACGATGACGTCGACCTTGTCGGCATCGAACCATTGCCGCGCGATGGAGGAGCCGACGTCGGGCTTGTTCTGATGGTCGGCGACCAGCACCTCCACCTTCAGGCTCTTCTTCGCGGCGCCGAAGTCCTCGATGGCCATCTTCGCGGCCACCACCGAGCCGGGACCGGCGAGGTCGGCGTAGGTCCCGGACTGGTCGTTCATGATCCCGATCTTGATCACGCCGTCGGAGATCTCGGCGTGCACGGGGACGGCGGCGGCGAGGAGCGCCGTGGCCAGGACGAGGACGCGCGTAACGGTCATGATCGAGGCTCCTTTCATACGAGTGCCATCCTAGACTCCGAGATACTCGTGCAGCTTGCCCATGTTGGCGTCGAGCTCGGCGTTGGCGATCGCGTCGACGACGCGGCCGTGCTCCATGACGTAGTGACGGTCCGCGACGGTGGCCGCGAACCGGAAGTTCTGCTCGACGAGCAGGATCGTGAAGCCGTCCGCCTTGAGCCGGCGGATGGTGACGCCGATCTGCTGCACGATCACCGGGGCCAGCCCCTCCGTGGGCTCGTCCAGCAGCAACAGACGCGCGCCCGTTCGCAGGATGCGGGCGATCGCGAGCATCTGCTGCTCGCCGCCGGAGAGCTTGGTGCCCTGGCTGCGCCGCCGCTCGTGCAGGTTGGGAAAGAGCGCGTGGATCGCCGCCACCGAGAGTCCGCCCGGCCGCACCTGCGGCGGCAACATTAGATTTTCCTCGACGTTGAGGCTGGCGAAAATGCCGCGCTCCTCCGGGCAGAAGGCGATGCCGAGCCGCGCGATGTGATTGGACGTCCGACCGACGAGCTCCCGGCCCTCGAAGGTGATCGAGCCTCGGCGTCGGGCGACGATGCCCATCACCGATTTCAGCGTGGTCGTCTTGCCGGCGCCGTTGCGGCCGAGCAGCGTCACCACCTCGCCTGCGTGCACGTCGAAGCTCACGCCGTGCAGGACATGCGACTCGCCGTACCAGGCGTGCAGATCGCGGACGGCCAGCAGCGGCGGGCGCTCACGCATGGCCGGCGCCCATGTACGCCTCGATGACCTGGGCGTTGCGCGCCACGCCCGCATAGTCGCCTTCCGCCAGCACCTCGCCGCGTGCCAGGACGGTGATCGTGTTCGACAGCGTCTCGACCACGCTCAGATTGTGCTCGACCATGAGCACCGTCCGATTCGCCGCCACGCGCTTGATCAGCGCCGTGATGCGGTCCACGTCCTCGTGGGTCATGCCGGCGGTGGGCTCGTCGAGCAGCATCATCTCGGGATCGAGCGCGAGCGTGGTGGCGATCTCCAGCGCGCGCTTGCGGCCATAGGGCAGCTCGACCGCGGGCGTCGCCGCGAACTCGACGAGTCCCACCGCGTCGATCAGCTCGAGCGCGCGCGCGTTGAGCGCGTCCAGCACGCGGTCGCTGCGCCAGAAGTCGAAGGACGACCCGCGCCGGCGCTGCAGCGCGATGCGGACGTTCTCGAGCACGGTGAGGTGGGGGAAGACCGCCGAGATCTGAAACGACCGCACCAGCCCCATGCGCGCGATGGTCGCGGGCCGGCTGCCGGTGATGTCGCGGCCGTTGAAGCGGATGCGTCCCGCCGTGGGGGTGAGGAAGTGCGTGAGGAGGTTGAAGCACGTCGTCTTGCCCGCCCCGTTGGGGCCGATGAGCGCGTGGATCGTGCCGCGCCGCACGCGCAGATCCACGTTCCTCACGGCCACGAAGCCGCGAAACTCCTTGGTGAGGCCTTCCGTCTCGAGGATGACGTCGGAGGTCACGGGGCGGACTTGGGATGGAAAACCGGCTCCCGCTTCTCCTCCCACGCCTGGTTGGCCTCGCGCGTTTCCCACGAGCGCATGCAGTCGTCCTGCGCGCGCACCACGTCCTCGATGAGCGCGCGAGGGTCTTCGTGAAACGACGCCTGCATCAGCCGCTTGATGTGACCGTTCGCCGTCGGCGCCTGGTGGCGGAGCCGCTCGAGCAGCTCGGTCAGCGCCGCGTCGACGTCGCCGGGCGCGCACACGCGCGTCACGAGGCCGATGGCCCGCGCGGCCTCGGCGGAGATCTCGTCGTTGAGCAGTGACAGCTCCTTCGCACGCGCGAGCCCGATCAGCCGCGCCAGGCGCAGCACCGAGCCGTCGGGAATGATGCCGTGCCGCGAGGCGCCGAGCCCGACGACGGCGTCGCTCGTCGCCAGTCGCAGATCGCACGCCACCGCGAGCTGCAGTCCGCCGCCGATCGCGTGGCCGTGCAGCACGGCGAGAGCCACCTTGGACATGTCCTCGAGGCGATTGAGCGCGCGGATCCAGTGGCGATAGAACGGCTCGCCGATCGTGCCGTGCGCCAGGGCGGTGCGGTCCATGCCGGAGCAGAACGCGCGGCCGGCGCCGCGGACCACCAGCGCGAACGTCGAGGCGTCGTCGGCCGCGCGCTCGACGCAGTCCGCGAGGGTGGCGGCGAGCGCGGTGTCGAGCGCATTGAGCACGGCCGGGCGGTTGAGCGTGATCCAGCTCACACCGTCGCGCGCCTCGTAAGTGACGGGAGCGGACGTGCTACGATCTGACTTCGCAGCCGCGGATTCAGCCATGGAGCGTGCGGCCTAACGTATGGAAAGACCGCGATCGTGTCAAGGAGACGAGCTATGGCGCGTGTGAGCAGACGCCACTTCCTCGCGACGTCGGCGGGCGCGCTGCTCGCCGTCGGCGCGCCGCGCATCGGTCACGGTCAGACGGCCATCAAGGTCGGCACCGCCGTGCTCGCCGATTACGCGCTGGCGGGCCCGTTCATCGTCGCCGTCGAGAAAGGATTCTTCCGCACGGAAGGCCTTGCCGCCGAGTTCGTGCCCTTCCGCGGGGGCCCGGATCTCGTGAAGGCCGTCATCGCGGGCGATGTGCTGCTCGGCGCGGCCGGCAGCACGGACATCTTCGTCGCGCGCGAGGCGGGACAGCCGTTGAAGATGGTGGCGACGCACACCGAGGGCAATCACTTCACGCTCAACGTCGCGCCCGAGATCCAGGCGCCGATCGAGCTCAAGGGCAAGACGATCGGCGTCACGCGCGTCGGCGCCACCACGTGGGTGTTCGCGCGGATGTTCGCCAAGGCGCAGGGCTGGGATCCCGATCACGACATCAAGATCGCCGGCCTCGGCGGGCTCGACGCGCAGCTGGCCGCGCTCGCGCGCAAGGAGATTCACGCGTTCGTGTGGGGCGACGGCGGCGCCGTCACGCAGCTCGAGGGCAAGAGCCGGGTGCTGATGCGCCTGGACGCCGTGACGCCGAAGTGGATCAGTCAGATCCAGTACGTGTCCGAGGACGCCATCAAGAAGAACGCGGAGCAGATCCGCAAGGCCATGAAGGCGGTGTTCGGCGGCGTGCGCTTCATGAGGGACCAGACCGCCGACGCCGCGGAGATCATCGCGAAAAAGATCAACTGGAAGCCCGAGGCCGTCCTGGCCGCGCACAAAATCTCCAGCCCGCTCTTCTCGCTCGACGGTCAGGTCAGCATGGAGGTCCTGCGCACGATGCAGGACATCCTCATCGAGTACGGCATGATCAAGAAGAAGCTGCCGATCGAGGAGCACGTCGCGCGGGAGTTCTTCCCCGTCCGGATGTGAGACCCTTCCGACTCGCGCTGACCGGCGTCCTCTTGCTCGCGGCGGTGCCCGCGGTCGCGCACGCGCAGGTCTTTCTCGCCAGCAAGCCGCATCCAGGCTTCGAGATCGGCCCGCTCTTCGTGCGCGCGACGGTGACGCCCGAGCTCGGCGTCGTGCCGATCGACGTGACGTGGAGCGTCTCGGTGCCCGCGAACCGCACGGTCGGCGATCTCGAGCAGGACGTCACGCTGCTCTGGCCCGGCGGGCTCGTGCACGACGGAAAGGCGCCGCGTGACCCCGCGCTGGCGAAGTACATCAGCGACCACGGGTTCAAGGTGGTCGACGGTGGGCGCGTCGACATGTTCGCGATCGATCAATTCGGCCCGCCCGGCCACCGTCGCCAGCCGATCGCGAGCGGCGCCGCCTTCGTGACGTTCGTTCGCGAGTCGGAAACGCTCGGGCCGAGCGCGCCGGGCACGCTCATCCGCATTCCGTGGGATCACCGTGTCGTGAACCGCGCGTTCCTGATGCGCATCTCGATGAAGGTCAAGGACATCATCAAGCCGAAATCGGGCACGTGGCTCGAGCACACGCTGTGGGGCAATCGCTATCGGCTCACGCTGTCGTTCGGCGAGGTCCGCCAGCGGGCGATCTTCCCCTTGTATCTCGAGAACCGCGACCGCGTGATCCGGCTCTCCGAAGATCCCGCGCAGATGATGGTCGACTTCGCCGAGAACGAGCGGCTGAAGATCGACGAGATGGCGCCGGGCTCGGCCCGCCGCGTCCCGAGCGAGACGCGGAAGAAGACGGACACCGTCTCGGTCTTCCTGGATCGCTCGGAGGGGCTGACGCCGCAGACGCTCGCCGTGCAGTTCGGGTATTTCTCCGGGCTGCAGTCCTGGGCGCCGGTGCTGATTCCGCTCGCCATCTTCGCGGCGGGCAATGTCGGCGGCGTCCTGCTGCGCACGCTCGCCGAGCGGCTCAGCAAGCGCTGGGCCGGGCGCGTCGGCTTCTGGCGGCGGCGCGAGGAGGAGGTCGCGCGCGAGACGGGCGTGGTGCTCGACCGCGAGACACTCGCGCGGATCATCCCGGGAACGACGACCTACCAGCAGGTGCTCGACCTGTGCGGCCGAACCGTCGAGGAGCGCCAGACGCTCAACGAGCCCGAGCGCCGCACGCTGATCTATCGCGGCAAGCGCATCGTGCCGGGGCGGCGGCGCGTGGCCGGCCTGCTGGCGACGGTCACGCACTGGGACGTCGAGGACCACGAGACCGAGATCATCGTGGAGCGCGACATCGTGCGTGACGTCCAGGCTCACGTGCGGCGGGCGCGGCTGCTGGAGCCGGCCGCGGCCGTGTCGTAAGGACTCTGAAACTAGAGGAGCGCCCCGGCGAAGCCGTGGCGCTCCGAACGTTGGCCGGGGAGACCGAGGGGGCGTAGCCCCCTCGCTTAAAAATGTGGGGGGCCATTTCGGCGCCCCCCATCTCGCTAGACGGTCGCCGGCTCGCCGACTGGCACGCGGGAGAGCGAGTATTCGGGCATCGTGACGTGCTCGTGGCAAACGCGGCAGTGGAAGTCGAGCTCCAGACCCTGCCGTTTCCTCAGGAAGGCCATCGGCTGACCGCATCGCGCATGGTGCAGCCCGTCCTCGCCGAGGAACACCGTCGTGATGGTCGGCATTTCGTTGGCTGCGGGTCTGGCGGTCGCGACTGCCATGGATGGTTGCCTCCTGCCCTTTGATCCGGCGAGGTGCCGGCCAACGGCTGGTTTCTAAGGCAAGGCCTATTCCATGGCTGACCCGGGCTCAACTGCTCGTTTTCCCTAGCCTCGTGCGGCAGCCGTTGCGTCAAACGGACAAGAACCACCCAGGGCCTCCGTGGAGTATTTGGCCGACGGCTGACGAAATGCGGCACGGGTCAGACCGTGTACCGCTTGAGCGCCGCCTGGGACAGCTCCACGCCGAGTCCCGGCTTCTCGCTCAGAACGACGCAGCCGGCCTCGATCGTGGGCGGCTCGGTGAAGAGCGGCTCCCACCACCCCATGTGCTCGAGGATCAGCGCGTTCGGGGTCGCGGCCAGCAGATGCGCGGACGTCTCGGTGAACAGGTGTGACGAGACCGGTTGCTGCCAGGCATTGCAGAGCGCGGCCGCGCGCAGGAACTCCGTCGGACCGCCCATGCGCTGCAGATCGGGCATGAGCACGTCGGCCGCGCGCGCCTCGAGATGGCGCTTCATGCCCGCGCTCCCGTAATCCGTCTCGCCGGTGGCGATCCGCATGTCGAGGGCCGCCGCGACGCGGGCGCAGCCCGCGAGATCGTCGTACGGCAGCGGCTCCTCCAGCCAGTAGAGATCGTGCGGCTCGAGTCGCCGGCCGATCCGGATGGCGGTCGGCTCGTCCCAGCCCTGGTTCGCATCCGCCAGCAGCGCGGCGTCGCCACCGAGCGCGTCGCGCAGGATGCGCACACGCTCGACGTCTTCCTCGGGATCGGCGCGACCCACGCGGATCTTCATCGCGCGATGGCCCGCGGCGCGGAACGCCTCGGCCTCCTGCAGCAACTCGTCCACGCTCTGGTCGATCCACAACCCGCTCGAGGCGTACGTCGGCACGCGCGTACGATCGCCGCCGAGGAAGCGGAACAGCGGCAGGTTCGCGGCGCGCGCCGCGAGATCCCAGCACGCCGTATCGAGCGGCGTCAGCGCCATGAGCGAGAGCCCGGCGTGGCCGATGAAGTTGAGCGCGCGCCAGGCCTCGGCGTGCCGGGCCTGGGGCGCGGGCGGGCGGCCGACATAAATCTCGGCCAGATCCTCCACGAGCGCGGCGAGCGCACGGGCGCGCCGAGCCCCGAACGCGAAGCAGTACCCGATGCCGACGGGACCGGCATCGGTGCGCATCTCGACGGCCACGGTATCGATGTGGCTGTGGTCGTGACGCGCCGTCCGCACGGGACGCGGAAGCGGGATCGAAAGCCGGTGGACACGAACGTCGGTGATCTCGAGCTTCATCGCAGATCTCCTCGCCATTGCGAGAGGCGATCGTTCAACGCGTCGAGCGATAGCACGATGACGATGGACGCCGCCGACACCAGCGCGGTGGCGGCAAACAGCTCGGGGGCCTGGAAGCCGTTGGCGAGCGAGGACAGCACGTACCCCATGCCGCGAAGGCCGGCGAACATCTCCACCACGAGCACCCCGAGCAGGCAGAACACGACCCCCAGCCGCATGCCGGCGAGCACGGTCGGCACGATGGCGGGCAGCACGACCTTCCAGTAGAGCTGCCAGCGGCGCGCGCCGAACGCCCGCGCGACGGTGACGAGCGTGGCATCGACGTCGCGCACCGCACCCGTGACCAGCACGAGAATCGGGAACACGCCATGGATGGTCGCGTAGACCACCGCCGGCGTGGCGCCAAATCCCAGGAACAACATGATCCACGGCAGCACCAGGATCTTCGGCATCCCGTAGAGCGCGATCACGAACGGATTGACGGCCTGGCGCAGGGGCCGGACGGAGCCGAGCAGGATGCCGCCGCCCACACCGATCACCACCGCCAGCACGTACGCGATGGCCGCCTTGAGCAGCGTCTCGCCGAGACCCGCGAGCGCGGCGGCGCCGATGCGCCCCAAGGCGCGTGCGACGGCGCTGGGGGCCGGCACGAACAGCGGATCGACCCAGCCCGCGCGTGCGACCGCCTCCCAGGCGACGAGCAGCGCGGCCACGCTGAGGAGTTGCACCACCCGCACGCGGACGGTCTCGTTCACTGTAGCGGGGTCCGCGAGCCCGCCGCATCCCGTGGGTGGCCTGCTGCAGGCGCGAGTGGCTGCGTCACTCGGTCCATCGCTGCGCGCGCCGCTCGAGCAGAGCGGCGACGGCATCGGAGCCGACGATCAGTATGAGGGTCACGACGACGAGCGCGATGTAATCGGGTGTCCGAAACAGTCCGTAGGCGTGGTTGATCAGCGAGCCCATGCCCGACTTGCTGCCGAGCACCTCGCCGACGATCACGCCGATGACCGCCAGCGCCAGTCCCGTACGCAGCCCACCCACGAGCGTGAACAGCATGGCGGGCAGCGTCACCTTGCGGAAGGCGGTCACG
>Ga0066652_100002242_pt1 | contig 10486 bp, 7 predicted proteins | sample GraSoiAngelo_101_FD_71413 | JGI IMG/M metagenome (GOLD analysis project Ga0066652, IMG submission 71413) | Grasslands soil microbial communities from the Angelo Coastal Reserve, California, USA - 14_0903_02_30cm | ecosystem: Environmental > Terrestrial > Soil > Grasslands | place: USA... | reverse complement strand
ATGAGTTTCACCGACGATCCGCTGGACCCCCAAAAATGGATCGCCCCGCCGGGCACGATCGTTCCTGCGTCAGGCTATTTGGTTCTGGAGTTTGATGCGGACAAGCCACCGTCCGCGATCAATACCGGCTTTGGCCTGAGCAGCGATGGGGACCAGTTGTTCCTGCTCAATGCGCAATTTGACGTGGTGGACTGGATCGAATTTGGAATGCAGCCGGAGGATTATTCCCTTGGCCGGGTTCCGAGCGGCTCGACCAATTGGGTGTTGACCTTGCCGACCATCGGCATCGCCAACGCCGCGGCGCCCTTGGGTAACTTCCGCAACGTGAAAATCAATGAATGGATGCCCGCTCCCGCCAGTGGCGATGATTGGTTCGAGCTTTATAATCCCGAAACGCTCCCGATTCGGCTGAGCGGATGTTATTTTAGCGACGTTGTGGGTGAACCCACGAAGTACCTGCCCGTCGCGAATCATTCGTACATGGGAGCCGGGACGAATGCATGGAAAAAAATCGTCGCTGACAATAATGTGAGCGCGGGCGCCAATCATGCGGCGTTTCGCCTGAATAACACCGCGGAGGGCGTTGTGATCGCCGACCCGAACGGCGGGCCGATCCACTCGATTACTTACAATTATGTCGTTCCGCAGGTTGGTGTTTCCGAGGGATTTCTGCCCGATGGAAGCGGTACGCGCGTGTTCTTCACCAGCACCGCTTCGCCGAACGAGTCCAATTATCTGCCGCTTCCCGACCTCGTGATCAACGAAGTGCTCACCCATACCGATTTGCCGTTCGAAGACGCGGTCGAATTGTATAACCGCGGCGGTTCATCAGTGAACCTCGGCGGATGGTGGCTGAGCGATTCGCGCCGGCAGCTCCGTAAATATCAACTTCCGCTGAACACGATCGTTCCCGCCGGCGGATATGCGGTGCTTTACGAATATCGCTTCAATGATCGGGACCTCGCGGCGGAACCCTTCGCGCTCAGCTCGACGGGCGACGAGGTGTATCTCTCGCAAATTGTTTCCGGCAACGGCGCGCTCACCGGCTACCGCGCCAGCGCTGATTTCGGCGCGGCGGCCAATGGTGTCAGTTTCGGCCGCTACGAAAACACCGCCGGTCGCATCGATTATCCCGCGTTGACGCGGCGCACTTTCGGCCGTGACAACGCCCTCACGGTCCAGGATTTCCGCAACGGAACCGGTGCGAGCAACGCCTATCCGATCGTCGGCCCGGTTGTGATCACGGAAGTCATGTATCATCCGCCTGACATTGGCGGTGTGCAGGACAATATCGGCCACGAATTCATCGAGCTTTATAATCTCACCGCCGGCCCGGTCGCGCTTTACGATCCGGCTCATCCGACCAATACATGGCGCTTGCGCGACGCGGTGGATTTCGATTTTCCGCAAGACACGGTGATTCCGCCCGGCGGCTACGTGCTGGTAGTGAGTTTTGATCCGGCCACGAATACAGCCGCGCTGAACTCGTTCCAGGCGGTGTACGGAACCAACTCCATCCTTTACGGCCCCTATTCGGGCAAATTGGATAACAGCGACGACAGCGTGGAGTTGCGCCGTCCGGACGCGCCGAACGATACGAAGATCCCCTACATTCTGGTGGACCGCGTCAGGTACTCCGATCGCGCGCCGTGGGATCCGGCTGCGGACGGCACCGGGCAATCGCTCCAGCGCCGCTCCTTCTACGCTTACGGCAATGAGCCAACGAATTGGGTCGCCGCGATACCGACCCCTGGACCGTCCGCCAGCTCTGATACGGACGGTGATGGAATGCCCGACTCGTGGGAACTTGCCAATGGCTTTAATCCAAACAGTTCGGCCGATGCTGGCCTGGATGCTGATGGCGACGGTTTCACCAACTTGCAGGAATACATCGCCGGAACTGATCCGCACAGCGCCCAGAGCTACTTGCGACTGGACCGGATTGCCCGCGGTCCGGGCGAGATGCTGATCGACTTCCAGGCCGCAGCGGGCGTGACCTACTCAGTCCAGTACCGTACCTTGGTGCACACCGGCGATTGGACCAAACTGGTCGATATCCCTGCGCAATCCATAGCCCAATGGATCCGCGTCTTCGATCCCGCGCCCCCGGCCCCAACCCGTTTCTATCGCCTGGTGGCTCCAAGCGTCCCGTAACGTTTGGGTGTCATTGATATTCGGGGAGTGTTCGCACGGTTGGTTCCCAGAGCCTGCGGCTGCGAAATCCTTGCTAATCAGGAGGCGTTTGATGCGTTACTCGAAAGTGGGATTGGCCAAATATTTCCAACCGCTCCCCGCAATTCTGTGAAGGACCTTTTATTTTTGCATGTTCGAAGTGCGCCCTATCACCTGTCCGAAAGTGCTATCTCCGTGGGCTTTATGCTGTGGCGATGCAGTCAGGAAATCTGTTAGGGTCAGAGGCATGAGAACTCCCCGTTTTGCGGTTGGCGTTGCGCTGTTGATTGGCGTAGTGGCTGCGCGAGGCTCAAGCGATCCGGGCCTCAGCCTGACGATCGGGCGGGTGAATCAGAATGTTGTGCTGGAATGGTTCGCCTTGAATGGCGTGTCCTACCAGTTGGAGACGAGCGGCAATGTAACGACGTGGGCGAATTCGGGTCCGGTCAGGACTGGCGCAGGGGCATCTGTGTTTGTGACAAATGTCATCGGCGTGGCTGGCCGGGTTTTTTATCGCGTCCGCCGGGTTGCGCCGGGCGGAAACAACTCCGCAGTGTTCAATCCAGTGGCTGGTGTCCTGACGATTGTCGGGGATGATTTGGACAATCTCATCAGCGTTGGTCGCGATGGGGCGGGGACCATCCTGGTGAACGGTGGGGCGATGCCGATCACCGGCGGCGTGCCCAATGTGACAAACACGTTCCTCATCGAAGTATTCGGGCGTGACGGGCACGACCAATTAACGATCGATCAATCGGGCGGCGTCATGCCGCCGGCGCACCTTTTCGGCGAAGCGGGCAACGACACGCTTACCGGCTCGTCGGCGGCGGACATGCTGGTGGGTGGTTCCGGGAACGACACGCTGATCGGACGCGGTGGCGCGGACGCAATGTATGGCGAGGAGGACGACGATTCGTTCATATGGAATCCAGGTGACGGGAGCGATTTGATCGAGGGCGGGACGGGCCTGGACACGCTGGTATTCAACGGCGCAAACATCAGCGAGAACTTCGATCTCAGTGCCATCGGCGGGCGCCTGCGCTTCTTTCGGAACGTGGCGAACATCTTTATGGATCTGGATGGCGTGGAACGTGTGAATCTCCAGGCGCTGGGCGGCACCGACAACATCGTGGTCAATAGTCTTTATGGCACGGCGGTGAAAGAAGTGAACGTCGACCTTGCTGCGAGCGGCGGCGGCAGCGATAGCTCGGCGGACACGATCACGGTCAACGGCACTGCGGACGCGGACAAATTCACCATCAATGCCGGCATTGGCGGCGCGGTGGAGTGCAGTGTGTTGGGCACTTTCATTCGCATGCTGCACGCGGAAACAACGAACGACGCCCTCATCATCAACGGCGTCGGCGGGGACGTGGTGACCATAAATGGATCGGCCGGCGCGGACACGATGAAAGTTACTGCCGACGGAACCCTTGCGCGCGTGGACGTGACCGGCTTTTCGGGGCCTGTGAAAGTTAGCGGCGCGTTGACGCTGGTGATCAATGGTTTGGACGGGCCGGATACGATCAGTTGCTCGGGCAATCTAGCCGCCATTGTTCCGCTTGTGCTCGACGGGGGGCCGGGGAACGACACGATTCTCGGCAGCAACGGCCCTGACACCATTTACGGCGGCGACGGCAACGATTTCATCGACGGCAACCAGGGGAACGACACCGTGTTCATGGGCGCGGATGACGACACGTTCCAATGGGACCCGGGCGACGGCAGCGATACCGTCGAAGGCCAGGCGGGGACCGATACGCTGATATTCAATGGCGCCAACATCAGTGAAAATATCGACCTGTCCGCGAATGGCGGGCGATTGCGTTTCACGCGCAATGTCGCGAATATCGTGATGGACGTAAACGGCGTGGAGCGGATCAATCATCAGGCCTTGGGGGGTGCGGATAATATCGTCATCAACAGCCTGGTCGGAACGAGCGTCACGCAAGTGAACATTGATCTGGCTGCGAGCGGCGGAGCCCTCGGCGATGGACAACCGGATACTGTCACGGTGAATGGGACAAGTGGGTTCGACATCATCCATGTAATGGAAAACGCGGGCGCGCTCGATATCGCGGGCTTATCTGCGTTCATCCATATCACCCACGCCGAACTGACGAATGATTTGGTTGTCGTCAATGCGCGCGCCGGCGATGACCTCGTGAACATAAATGGCTCGAATGCGGCTGAGGCGATGACGCTCGCAGCGAGCACGAATGCCGCGTTCGCGCGCGTGACGGCGAGTGGGTTCCCGGCCATTGTGGATGTGAGCGGCGCTGAGACGGTGGGGCTGAATGTTTTCGGCGGCGCGGACAACGTAACCATGGACAATATGGCGGGCACAGGCGTCTCGCGGGTGGATGTGGACCTTGCGCCGGTGCATGGGACTGCCGATGATTTGCAGCCGGACGTGGTTACGGTGAACGGCACCGCATCCGCTGATGCGATCAACATCACCGCTAATGGCAGCGCAATTGACGTTTCCGGCTTGTCTGCCTTTCTCCATATCACCGGTTCCCAAAAAGTGAATGACTTGCTTGTGGTTAATGGCGCCGGGGCGAACGATGTCTTAACTGTGAACGGATCAGAAGCGACGGACACCATCGGAATCACGGCCAATGGCTCGGCAGTGCGAGTGGATTCAAGCGCGCTGCCTGCCGCGCTGGATGTGCTCAGCGTACCAAAATTGATCGTGAACGCCCTCGGCGGGCCGGACACGATCAGTTGCGCGGGCAATCTCGCCGCGTTGACTTCTCTCCAATTGGACGGCGGCGAAGGCGACGACACGATCCTCGGGAGCAACGGAGCGGACGTGATCATTGGCGGGCCAGGCAAAGACTTCATCGATGGCAATCAGGGGAACGACACCGTGTTCATGGGCGAGGGTGACGACACGTTCAATTGGGACCCCGGCGACGGCAGCGATACCGTCGAAGGGCAGGGCGGCTTCGATACGCTCATTTTCAACGGCGCCAACATCTCTGAGGCGTTCGATTTTTCCGCGAACGGCGGACGGCTGCGCTTCACACGAAACGTGGCCGCAATCGTCATGGACGTGAACGATGTGGAGCGGGTCAACTTGCGCGCGCTGGGTGGCGCGGATACCGTGGCAGTGAACAGTCTGCTGGCAACCGCCGTGACGGAAGTGAACCTGGACCTCGCGGCGACCGGCGGTGGTGGCGATGCGCTGGTGGATACAATCACCATCAATGGCACGCCGGGTGCGGACACATTCAACATCAACGCCAACGCGGGTTCGGTCGAGGTATCCGGCCTCGGCACGCTGGTGCGAGTCACCAACGGAGAACTCACCAATGACGCGATCAACATCACCGGTGTCGGCGGCGATCGCGTGAACGTGAACGGCTCTTCGGGCGCGGATACAATGACCGTGACCGCAAACGGGACGAACTGGGCGCGCGTGGACGCCACCAGCTACACAATTCCCGTCCAGGTGAGCGGCGCGTTGACGCTGATCGTGAACGGCCTCGACGGCCCGGACACGATCAGTTGCGTCGGCAACCTGGCAGCGATCGTTCCACTTCAACTCGACGGCGGCGACGGAGATGATACGATTCTTGGCAGCAACGGCGCGGACATCATCATTGGCGGGAATGGCAAAGACTTCATTGACGGTAATCAGGGGAACGACACCGTATTCATGGGGGCGGACGACGACACGTTCCAATGGGACCCGGGCGACGGCAGCGATACGGTCGAAGGGCAGGGTGGCGTCGACACGCTACTCTTCAACGGCGCGAACATCAGTGAGGCATTCGATTTGTCGGCCAACGGCACGCGCCTGCGCTTCACGCGCAATGTCGCCGCGATTGTGATGGACGCGAACGAGGTCGAGCGCGTCAGCCTGCAGACACTTGGCGGCGCGGATACTGTTGTCGTTAACAGCCTCGCCGGAACAGCCGTGACGCAAGTAAGTATTGACCTGGCGGCGACTGGCGGCGGTGGTGACGCGCTCCCCGGCACCGTGACTGTCAACGGCACAGCCGCGCCGGATTCCATTAACATCAGCGCCAATGCGGGAGTCGTGGAGGTGTCCGGTCTTTCGGCGCTTGTGCGAATCCTGCGGCCGGAACCCGCCAACGATTCGCTGATCGTGAACGGCCTCGGCGGCGTCGATGTGTTCAATGTTGCTCCCGGAGTGACCGCCTTAATCATGGTTACAACGAATCAGTGAGAGACCCCGGTAGCGCGCATTGGACATTTGGCGTCAAGTCGCCTATAATAACTGCCCTTTTTGCATGGTTATGAATCGTAGTCCACATGTGGCGGTAGTCGGAGCGACGGGCGCCGTCGGTATCGAGATGATCAAAACGCTGGAGCGGCGCAACTTTCCGGTGGGCAAGCTCACTTTGCTCGCTTCGGCGCGTTCGGCAGGCAAGAAACTCAAGGCCGGGCCGCGCGAGATCACTGTGCAGGAGTTGACGCCGAAGTCATTCGAAGGCGTGGACATTGCCCTTTTCAGTGCCGGCGGCAGCATCTCCAGGGGATTCGCGCCGATGGCGGCAGAAGCCGGCTGTGTGGTAGTGGACAATTCCAGCGCGTTCCGGATGGACGATTCGGTCCCGCTCGTGATTCCCGAAATCAATCCCGCCGATTTGAAATCGCACAAAGGGATCATCGCGAATCCAAATTGCACCACCGCGGTCACCTTGATGGCGCTATATCCGTTGCACCAGGCGTTTCATGTTCGGCGCATTTTCGCGTCGAGTTATCAGGCGGTCTCGGGAACAGGGGCGAAAGCGATCGATGAATTGCAGCGGCAGGTTTTCCAGGTCGTGCACGGCAAGCCGATCACTCGCGAAGTATATCCCCACCAGATTGCCTTCAACGTGTTGCCGCACGTGGATTCGTTTCTGCCGAATGGCTATACGAAAGAAGAAATGAAGATGCAGAACGAGGGGCGCAAGATCATGCATCATCCGACTTTCCGCGCCAGCGTGACTTGCGTGCGCGTGCCGGTGTACCGCGCACATTCCGTGGCCGTGTCCGCGGAATTCGAGAAGCCTGTGAGCGTGGAAGCCGCGCGCGAAGTGCTGAAGAAAGCGCCCGGCCTGGATGTCGTGGACGATCCGGCGAACAATCAATATCCGCTGCCGCTTTACGCCGCGGAAAAGGACAACTGCGAAGTCGGCCGCCTGCGATTGGATTGCGCGATGGAAAATGGACTGGCGTTTTGGGTGTCTGGCGATCAACTGCTCAAGGGCGCTGCGCTAAACGCAGTGCAGATTGCGGAGCAGCTACTGAAGTCCTGAAGTTATTAGCGCGCTTTCTCCGTGATCGCATCAATCGATGCCACTTTCGCGATTTTCCCGGCGTCGATAACTTTCAGGAATTCGCCGGTGGGCGATGCTTTGTCGGCGCGGATTTTTAGCGCGAGTTGCGGATTCTTCTCAACCGCCGCCGCCAGCTCCCGTTGCAACTGGTCGAAGTTCACCGGCTTTTCGCCGATGTAAAAATAGGGAAAGTTCGTCGAGACCGACACGATGAAGGGTTCCTTTTGATCCGAGGTCCCGGGCTGCGCCACTTTCGATTCCGGCAGCGCGAGTTTCAGCGCCGGTTGCTCCTTTTTGAAGGTTGTTGACACCATCAGAAAAATCAGCACCACCAGCAGCACGTCGATCAGTGATACGATGATCACGGATGGGACTTTGCGCTTCTTGCTCTTGACGAAATTCATAGTCCGCGTCCACCGGCTTCGGCGAGCGAGGCGACTGTCTCCTGCGTGCGATAATGTTTGCGCAGGAATTCCTCGCAGAGGCTGGCCATTTCGATCCCGAGGTTCTCGACTTTTTTGTTGTAATAGCTCCAGCCGACCAGCGACGGAATCGCGATCAGCAATCCCAGCAAAGTCGCATTCAAGGCCAGGCTGATACCGGCAGAGAATTTCGCGGTGTCGGCACCCGTCGCAGTGCTGGTCATGCTGCTAAACAACGTGATCAGCCCGTAGATCGTCCCGACCAGCCCAAGGAGCGGCGCGATGCCAACGATGATTTCCAGCACCACCAAACCGCGTTCGAGGAGCGTCATCTCGTGCCGCGCGCGCGTTTCAATCAATTCGCGGTTCTCGCTCCGTGGCCATTCCAGATGATCGGACGCGAACAGCAGCAGCCGCGAAAGCGCGGATGGGTTCGCTTCCGCCACGCCGCGCAGGCGGGGCAGATCGCTGTCCGTCTGGTAATTCTCGACGGCGTGTGCCACGGCGGGAGGGATCACTTTGTGCCAGCGCAACGCGAGACCGCGTTCGACAAGGAAGGCCACCGTGACAATCGAGGTGACCACTAGTGCGATGATGAAAAATATGTCCATGAGTCAGTCTGCTGTCTGAGTTTACCGCATTTAATTGTAATAAAAAGTAAAAGTCACTTCGCGAAAGTTGGACCCGATCATGCGGCGCATGTCGTCCGGCCAGCGCGCGTACGGCGCCGGATCGAGAATCGCCCGCTGACAGAGCAGCGAAAGTATTTCGCCGACTTCATTGTCGCTGGCTTTCAAATCGCTGATTCGCCCATCGTACGTGAGCTTGAATTCGAGCACCACTTTGCCGGAGCGCTGCGAAAACTGGCTTGAATCTAACAAATCATACCAACGCTGTTGCACAGCGGCGATGAAGGCCGCGTCGTAAGACGAGAAGGGCGTGACCTTCACGTCAAGCGAAACACGCCCGCGCACTTTGGCGGCTCCGTCGACCTTTGCTTTTTCGCCGACGAGTTGGTTGCGCGCCATCGCTTCCGCAACCGTACGGGGGCGTTGTCGCTTTTGCTCTTCGCCAGTGCCGAGGTTCACGCCATCGGTAATGGGCTTGGCCTTCGCCAGATCACCCGGCGGGTTTTCCGACTTCGGTTTGGGTTCCTCCTGCCGGTCATCCTTGGCCGGCTCGATGGCGGGCTGGAGCGGAAACGGCTTGCTCGGCTTGGGCACGTCTTCGGTGCGCATCACTTTGTTCTGAGTCCCGTCGATCTTGGGCAATTCGGTGCTCAGGGTGTCGTCCGGATTCGCGGCGCGGGTAGCTTTGGTTCCGTAAAATTTCGCGTCTTTCGGCGCCTCGTGCGTCGGCGTGGAGGGATCCACTTCCACGAAGGTCAGGCGCACCTCAGGCTGCCGGGGAGTGGCCTCTGGATATTTAAGGAACCGGCGCGGCGTTTGGGCCATTTTCTTCTTGTGCCAATTCAGGAGCCAGGTGGCCTGATGCTGCCACCAGCCCAATTGCTTGCCCACTCGCCAAAACCCGAAAAAGCATGCATGCAGGATCAAAGAAATGGCAAACGCGGTGGCCAGCGGGTGCCGGACCGCCAAAGCGCGCCAATCTCTCGGATCCACAGTTGTCATCTCCATGAGCATGCCGCAGGCGGCATGCAGGAGCAATCACCGATTGCTTCCATTTGCTGCTGTGACAGCAGGGATCAGGCCGGGAAAGCGTCAGATCAGGACGATTTCGGCGTCGGCGTCCGCTGCGGGAGTGAGGTCGGAATCACTGTGCTCAAGCGCCTCGGATTGGATGAGGGAATCAGTGTCGTTGGGCCTCCGCCGACATTCGGAGCCCGTAACAATTTGGTCGTCGTTCCGGACGTCCTGGCGACACTTCGACCTCCTCGCGATCACGAATGTGCTTTCCATGCGCAGAAGATTGTCCATTACCCAGCCACGTGACATAGGGTGGACCCTGCATTCGGAGCAGGGCGAACACTGATTTGGCCCGCAAAAAGTAGGACAACTAGGCTTGTTCCCGACGCCTTGCGACCGCGATGTTCCCCACAAAGTGCAGGAAACGTTCGAATACCTGCGGGTCCGCGATATCGGGCTCGAAGAGATCGGGCTGGAGTTGTTCGGCCAGTTTCCGGTTATCCGTTTGGTTCTGGGTTGAAAAGACCGCCAGCACTGGCCGAAACGTACGCCGCTGGGCCCATTGCAGAAATTCAAGGTGCTCGCAATTGGCCGCTCTCAAGTCGAGCAGCACGATGTCAGGCCGCGGGAAGCGCTCGCGATGGGCCGACTCGTGGTACCCCCGAACATAAGCGACAGCCGCAAGAGCATCAGGAACATGGGCCACCTGAAAGCCATTGTTGCGCGCGAGGACGTCTTTGACGAGCGTGGAGAGCCCATTCGAGTCTTGCACCAACAGAACATTGTAACCGTCGGACGCCATTTGCTGCGCCGAAATTCTTAGAAAAAAATCGGGAGTATGTCAAAGAGTGGACCCGCCCAAAAAACACTTAAGTAATTTCACAACTGTGCGTCCTGTTTTGGGTTGAATCGTGCATTGCTTGACTCGAATCTGCGCCCGTGAGTGTTC
>Ga0066652_100002240_pt1 | contig 10487 bp, 6 predicted proteins | sample GraSoiAngelo_101_FD_71413 | JGI IMG/M metagenome (GOLD analysis project Ga0066652, IMG submission 71413) | Grasslands soil microbial communities from the Angelo Coastal Reserve, California, USA - 14_0903_02_30cm | ecosystem: Environmental > Terrestrial > Soil > Grasslands | place: USA... | reverse complement strand
CTCGAGGGTCGGCCAAGTATAGGCAGCGATTCCGGTGGAGCCGGAAGGCCGGGGCGGGAGCGTCAGCGCCCGCTCGCCTGGACGACGGCCCCGTGGTTGACGATGCCGTGCACGATCAGCGAGATGCCGAAGAAGTGGAGGAGGGGGCTCGCCGATCAGCGCAAACCCGACGAGCGTGCTGGCAACGACGATGACGACGGTGCGGATCACGCCCACCCGCTGTGCTTCGGAGAGCCCGCGCGTCAGGGCGACGAACGTCGGAGCGTTGCCGATCGGGTCCACGAGCGGAAAGAGCACGGCGAACGTCTCGCCGGCTGTGACCGCGAAGGTCTTCACGGCCCGGAGTTCGCTCCCATTCCGGGGGCATCGCCGTCCGGAGTCACCCCGCCCCGACGGCGCACCAAACCCCGGGCGAGGCCAGCCCGCGATCCCGCGTCGGTGACGCCGATCGTGCGTTCCAGCCAGCCGGCGTAGCATAGGCTTGCGGGCGTGAGTGGGCACGTCGCGCGAGGTGCGCCCAGATGACCCAGATGATCCCCGCCCCGCCCGGTGGGTCGGGTGGCTTTCCGCCGATCGCCGACTATGCGTACCTGTCCGACTGCGAGACCGCGGCGCTGATCGCGCCCAGTGGCAACGTCGAGTGGATGTGCGCGCCGCGCATGGACTCGCCGAGCCTGTTCGCGGCGATCCTCGACCGCGACGCCGGGGGCTTCCGCCTCGGACCGGCGGACGTGATGGTCCCGGCCGGGCGGCGCTACGTGCCCGGCACCATGGTCGTCGAGACCAGCTGGGAGACCCGCATGGGCTGGGTGATCATCCGCGACGTCCTGTGCATCGGGCCCTGGCATCATGAGCATGAGCGCTCAGACAGGCACCGGCGGTCACCGACCGACTACGAGGCCGAGCACGTGCTCCTGCGCACGGCCAAGTGCGTCCAGGGATCGGCCGAGGTCCACCTCGACTGTGAGCCGGCCTTCGACTACGGCGGCCTGGCGGCGGAGTGGCGATACACCGAGGCCGGGTATCACGCGGCCGCCGCCAGCTCCGAGGGCATGGAGATCGAGCTGCGGCTCGTCACCGACATGCGCCTCGGCCTCGAGGGGCCGCGCGCGAAGGCGCGCACGATCCTCCAGGAGGGCGATGTCGCCTTTGCCGCGCTGGGCTGGGCCGACTACCCGCTGCCGCAGACCTACGAGGAGGCGTCCGACCGGCTCGAGCGGACCGCGCACTACTGGCAGGAATGGCTCAAGCACGGATCGTTCCCGGACCATCCCTGGCGCACGTACCTGCAGCGCAGTGCCTTGACGCTGAAGGGCCTGACCTATGCGCCGACCGGGGCGATGATCGCCGCCCCGACGACGTCGCTGCCCGAGACCCCCGGCGGCGAGCGCAACTGGGACTACCGCTACAGCTGGATCCGCGACTCGACGTTCATGCTGTGGGCCCTGTACACGCTCGGCTTCGACTGGGAGGCGAATGACTTCTTCTATTTCGTGGCCGATGTGACCGAGGCGGAGGAGCGCCAGCTCCAGATCATGTACGGCATCGGCGGGGAGAGCCAGCTAACCGAGCAGACGCTCGACCACCTGTCGGGCTATGACGGGGCCCGTCCCGTCCGCGTGGGGAACGAGGCCTACAAACAGAACCAGCACGACGTCTGGGGCGCGGTCCTGGACTCGATCTACCTCCACACCAAGACCCGCGATCAGCTGCCGGAGCGGCTCTGGCCGATCATCAAACGCCAGGTCAACATGGCGCTCGAGAAGTGGCGCGAGCCCGACCGCGGCATCTGGGAGGTGCGCGGCGACCCCAAGCACTTCACCTCCTCCAAGTTCATGTGCTGGGTCGCCGTCGACCGGGGCGCCCGCCTCGCCCAGATCCGTGAGGACCACGAGACGGCGGCGCGCTGGCAGGCGGCGGCGGACGAGATCCACGCCGACATCTGCGAGAACGGCGTCGACGCGCGCGGCGTCTTCACCCAGCACTACGAGACCGACGCCCTCGACGCATCCGTCCTGATGATGCCGCTCATCCGCTTCCTGCCCGCCGAGGATCCCCGCATTCGGGACACGGTGCTGGCGATCGCGGAGGAGTTGACCGAGGAGGGTCTCGTCCTCCGCTACCGCGTGGAGGAGACCGACGACGGCCTCGCGGGCGATGAGGGCACGTTCACGATCTGCTCGTTCTGGCTGGTGTCGGCGCTGTGCGAGATCGGTGAGATCGGCCGCGCCCGCCGGTTGTGCGAGAAGCTCCTCTCCTACGCCAGCCCGCTCCTGCTTTACGCCGAGGAGATCGATCCGCACACGGGCCGCCATCTCGGCAACTTCCCGCAGGCGTTCACCCACCTCGCGCTGATCAACGCCGTGATGCACGTGATCCGCGCCGATCAGCACCTGGAGATGGGGGAGTTCTCCCTCGGGCGCGAGCTCGAGCGGCTGCGCATGGGCCGCTGAGGTGCCGGCGGGTGACCAGGCGGTGATCGGCGGTTCCGACCGCTTGCAACGGGCGGCGCCTCCAGAGTAGGTTTCCCCACGCCCGCTCCATCACCCGGGAGGCCCCGTTGTCGACCAGTCAAGCGCCGTCCTCCAACGCCGTTGAGCAACTCGGCCTCTATCGCCGCGCGTCGAACTACATCGCCGCGGCGATGATCTACCTTCAGGACAACGCCCTCCTCAAGGAGCCGCTGGCGCACGAGCACATCAAGCACCGGCTGCTCGGGCACTGGGGCACGGTTCCCGGGATCAACCTGGTCTACGCCGGGTTGAACCGCCTGATCCTCAACACCCAGGCCAGCATCCTGCTCGTCACCGGCCCCGGCCACGGCGCACCCGCCAACCTCGCGAACCTCTGGATCGACGGTTGCCTCGAGGACGTCTACCCCGAGCTCACGCGCGACCGCGCCGGCCTCAGCAAGCTGATTCGGGACTTCTCGTGGCCGGGAGGCTTTCCGAGCCATGTCGCCCCGATCGTGCCCGGCACGATCCACGAGGGCGGCGAGCTCGGCTACGCGCTCGCCACGGCCTTCGGTGCCGCCCTCGACAATCCCGACCTGATCGTCGCGGCGATCATCGGCGACGGAGAGGCCGAGACGGGCCCGACCGCCACCGCCTGGCACTCCAACAAGTTCCTCGACCCCGGGACGTCGGGCGCCGTGCTCCCCATCCTCCATCTGAACGGCTACAAGATCGCCAACCCGACGATCTTCAAGTCGATGAGCGACGAGGAGCTGACGAAGCTCTTCGAGGGCTACGGCTGGCACCCCCTGATCGTGAGTGGCCCGACCGACCAGCTCGACACCGAGCTCGCCGCCGCGATGGACACCGCGTACGGCGAGATCCGCGGGCTCCAGGAAGGGGTCCGCGGCGGCGGCAGCCGGCCGGAGCGGCCGCGCTGGCCGATGATCGTTCTGAAGTCACCCAAGGGTTGGACCGGCCCGAAGGAAGTCGACGGAATCCAGGTCGAAGGGACCTCGAAGGCGCACCAGGTGCCGGCGATGAAGGCGAAGACGGATCCCGGGCACCTGAAGATCCTCGAGGAGTGGCTACGCTCGTACCGTCCCGAGGAACTGTTCGACGAGCGCGGCGCTCCGATCCCCGAGATCGTGGACCTCTGCCCCAAGGGCGAGCTGCGCATGGGAGCGAACCCCAACGTCAACGGCGGGAAGCTGCGCAAGGACCTCAAGCTCCCCGACCTCAACGAGCACGCCATCGACGTGCAGAGCCCCGGGGAGGCGGTCGGCAGCTCGCTGATGCAGCTCGGCGAGTGGTATGCCGACGTCTTCCGGTTCAGCGCCGACGATCGGAACTTCCGCATGATGTGCCCCGACGAGGTGGCGTCCAACCGCCTCGGTGCGGTCTTCGAGGCGACCGACCACGCGTGGGAGTGGCCGCTCGATCCCGAGATCGACACGGGCCACAGCCCCGACGGTCGCATCATGGAGGTGCTCTCCGAGCACAACTGCCAAGGCTGGCTGCAGGGCTACGTCCTGACCGGCCGGCATGGCGTGTTTCCGTGCTATGAGGCGTTCATCCCGATCATCGACGGGATGGTCAACCAGTACTCGAAGTTCCTGAAGATGTCCAAGGAGGAGGCCCCGTGGCGCGAGCCGCCGGCAGGTCTCAACTTCCTGCTCACGTCGGTGGGCTGGCGCCAGGACCACAATGGCTACTCGCACCAGATGCCGGGCTTCATCAACTCCATGCTCAATCGCCGGGAGGACACCGCGCGGGTGTACCTGCCTCCGGACGCGAACACGCTGCTGGCCACGATGGAGCGGGTGCACCAGTCCACGCGCACCATCAACCTCGTGATCGCGTCCAAGCACCCGCTGCCCCAGTGGCTGTCGATGGACGAGGCGCGCGAGCATGTCGAGAAGGGCGCGACCGTCTGGGAGTGGGCGGGCAGCGAGATCGGCGATCCGGACATCGTGCTCGCCGGCTGCGGCACCGTCCCGGTACTCGAGCTGCTGGCCGCGGCCGACCTGCTGGGCCAGCACGTGCCGGAGCTGCGCGTGCGCTTCGTGTGCGTGACCGACCTGTTCACGCTGGCGCGACCCGAGGCGCACCCGCACGGCATGGACGAGGCGGCGTTCGCCGAGCTCTACACCGAGGACAAGCCCGTGTTGTTCAACTTCCACGGCTACGCCTCGGCGGTCCACCAGCTGATCCACCGTCGGCCGGCGCAGGAGCGGTTCAGCGTCCGGGGCTACGCGGAGGAGGGAACCACGACGACGCCGTTCGAGCTGCTGGCGACGAACGGAGTGGACCGCTACCAGCTCGCGATCGACGCTCTCCTGCGGGTCGACATCGAGGCCTCCGAGGCGGTGCGCGGCATGTCGGGGGCATTCGCGACGCGGACGCTTGGGAATGCACAGGAGGCCATCACGAAGCTGATGAAGCGGCGCGAGGAGCTTCGCGCGTACGTGGCTGAGGAGGGAAACGACCCACCCGAGGTCCGCGAGTGGACCTGGTCGCGCGGCCGGTAATTCGCGTTTGACCCGTAGCGTCTACGTCACCTCGCTCGAGCCCCAAAGCGGCAAGTCCATCGTCGCGCTGGGCCTCGTGGAGATGCTGTCTGCACGGTCGGAGCGGGTCGGCTTCTTCCGTCCCATCGTGTCCTCGGAACACAAGAGCGATCCCCAGATCGAGCTGGTCCGCGAGCGCTACGGGGCCGAGGCCGGGCGCGCCCTCTCGGACGCCGAGGCCCAGTCGATGATCGCCGCGGGCTCGGCCGGCGATGTGGAAAAGCGCGTCGTGGAGGCCTACCGAGCGCTCGCCGACCGCTCCGAGGTTGTGGTCTGCGAGGGCAGCGACTTCGCCGGCTCGGCGCCGGGGCTGGACTTCGACCTGAACGCCAGGCTGGCCAACGCGCTCGGCTGCCCCGTCCTCGCGGTGGTGAAGGCGGCATCCGCGAGCGACGCGGCGCCGGCGGTCCAGGTGGCGCGAGAGTCGCTCGAGGCCAGAGGTTGTGAGCTCTTCGGGCTGATCGTGAGCCGGGTGCCCGTCGAGGCGACCGAGGACGTGGTGGACGCCCTGGGGCGGCAGGACGGCGAGCGACCGGTGTACGTCCTGTCCGAGCAGCCGGAGCTGGCGAACCCGAGCGTCGGCGATGTTGCCTCCGAGCTCGGAGCCGAGACCCGGTTCGGCGCCCCTGCAGGGCTGCAACGCGAGGTTCGCGACGTGCGCGTGGCCGCCATGAGCGTCGAGCACTTCATCGCCGACCTCGTGGACGGCACGCTCGTGCTCGTGCCGGGAGACCGGGCCGACATCCTGGTGGCCTGCCTGGCCGCGAATCTGATCCCGGACGTGCCCGTGGTGGCCGGCATCATCATCACCGCCGGCTACGAGCCCGACCCCATGGTCCGGAGGCTCCTCGAGCGCGCCCCGTTTCCGGTGCTGGCGGTTCCGGACCGCACCTATGCGGTGGCCGCTCGGGTCCACGCGGTGAAGCCGCAGCTGGCTCCCGGGGACGAGCGCAAGATCGCCAGTGCGCTGGGGGTGTTCAGCTCGGGCGTCGATCCACGTGAGCTCGAACATCGCATGGCCCTTGATCGCCCGGCGCGAATGACGCCCGCGATGTTCGAGTACGAGCTGATCGAGCGCGCCAAGGAAAGCGCGCAGCACATCGTGCTGCCCGAGGGCGACGACGATCGGATGCTCCAGGCCGCGGACATCCTGCTGCGCCGCGGGGTCGTCGAGCTCACGATCCTGGGGGACCCCGACGAGGTGGCGACCCGGGCCGGCAGCCTCGGCCTGGACCTCGACGGGGCGCGCCTCGTGGACCCGCTGCAGTCGCCCCTGCGACAGGGCTTCGCCGAGCGCTATTACGAGCTTCGCAAGCACAAGGGGGTCACCGAGGACCTCGCGCTCGAGACCGTCGGCGACGTGACCTATTTCGGCACGCTGATGGTGCTCGCCGGGGAGGCCGGCGGCATGGTCTCGGGCGCGGCGCATACCACCGGCGAGACGATTCGGCCGGCCTTCGAGGTCATCAAGGCCCGCAAGGGCGTATCGGTCGTGTCGAGCGTGTTCCTCATGTGCCTGCCCGATCGGGTGCTCGTGTACGGGGACTGTGCGGTCAATCCCAAGCCGGATGTCGAGCAGCTGGCGGACATCGCGATCAGCTCGGCCGAGACCGCCTTCTCGTTCGGCGTCGAGCCGCGCATCGCCATGCTGTCCTACTCCACCGGCGCGTCCGGGAAGGGAGAGGACGTCGATGCCGTGCGGGCGGCGACGGAGATCGTGCGCGGGCGTCGGGCCGACCTGAAGGTGGAGGGCCCGATCCAGTACGACGCCGCGATCGATCCGACCGTGGCCGAGAAGAAACTGCCGGGGAGTGAGGTTGCCGGCCAGGCGACGGTGTTCGTCTTCCCCGACCTGGAGACCGGCAACATCGCCTACAAGGCGGTACAGCGCTCCTCGGGTGCCGTGGCCATCGGACCGGTGCTGCAGGGCCTCAACCATCCCGTCAACGACCTCAGCCGGGGTTGCCTCGTGCAGGACATCGTGAGCACCGTGGTGATCACGGCGATCCAGGCGCAGGAGGTCAGCGGCCGGAGCACCTCGCGCCTCCAGGCCATCCCGAGCGGGAGTTGACTCTGCCGCTGCGCATGAACGAAGATGCCGCCGATGGGACACCCAGCCGATCTAGGGGAAAGGTGACGGCTCTGGAGGAGGCCCGGGCGCGCTTCGAAGCGGGCGAGTACCGGGAGGCGCGCGACGCCGCGGTGGCGGAACTCGCCGCGCGGCCCGAGGACGTCGAGCTGCTCCGCCTCGCCGGAAAGGCCGGCGTGGAGGTGGGCGCGGAGGACGCCGTCGAGCAGCTGCGCAAGGTCACCGAGCTGCGGCCCGACGACGCGGCCGGCTGGAGTGACCTGGGCGACGCGCTGGCCACCGAGGGCCGCGATGAGGAGGCGGCCGAGGCGTTCCGAAAGACGCTGGAGCTCAAGCCGGACGACGAGCTGGCCCTGACCCACCTGGGGCACGCGGCCCACGCCAGTGGCAAGGAGGGCGACGCCGTGGCCTACCTCTCGCAGGCGGCGGAGGGTACGGCCGGCGCATCGACCGCCGCCATCTCGCTGGTCGACATGTATCGCACGCTCGGCCAGTACGACGAGGCGCTCGCCGCAGCACGCAAGGTCGCCGATGCCGAGCCGGGCGATGTCGCCGCCGCGCTGGACGTGGCGGACCTCAGCCTGACCGTCGGTGAGCTGGACGAAGCGGCCAAGGCCTTTCAGCGTGTGCGCGACATCGAAGACCTACCCGACCATGAGGTCCATGCCCTGCACGGCATGATCGCGGTGGAGGTGCAGCGGGAGAACTGGCGCCGAGCGCTCGATCTTGCCAATGAAGCCTTGGCGCTCGATCGCCACGGCCGCACGAGCGACGTGTGCGCGTTCCTCGAGGCGCAGCTCGGGGAGGGTGAGCGCGAGGAGGCTCCGCCGAGGCGTGAGGAGATCGACGCCGCCCTGTCGACGTCGCAGACGGACCATCGACGCCTGCACGGCGAGGACCGACGCCTGGAAGTCGGGGACCTCGGTGGCTGAGGTGGCCACGCCGAGCCGGGCCGTGTCGGCCGAGTGGCGCCGCTGCCCGTCCTGCGAGGCGTTCGTCTACCACAAGCGACTGAAGCGGACGCTCGGGGTCTGCCCCGAGTGCAGCCATCATTTCCGCCTGCGGCTCTCCGAGCGCCTGGCACAGCTCCTCGACCCCGGAAGCTACGAGGATCGCAGCGACGAGCTCGCGCCGGTCGACGCGCTGTCCTTCGCGGACAGCAAGCCGTATCCCGAGCGCATTTCCCAGGCCCAGCGCAAGACCGGCTCCACCTCCGGTGCGTCCTACGGAGCCGGGACGATCGACGGCCACGAGATCGTCGTCGCCGGCATCGACTTCGACTTCGTCGGCGGCAGCATGGGCGGGGCGGCCGGCGAGGCCATCACGCGGGCGGCCGAGCTGGCACTCGATTCCCGGACCCCGCTCCTGGTCATCTCGGCCTCGGGCGGCGCCCGCATGCAGGAGGGCTGCGTCTCGCTCATGCAGATGGCCAAGACCAGCCAGGCCATCGGACGGCTCAACGAGGAGGGGGTGCTCTACATCTCGCTCCTCACCGACCCGACCTACGGCGGCGTGAGCGCGTCCTTCGCCACGCTCGGGGACATCCTCATCTCCGAGCCCGGCGCCCACATCGGGTTCGCGGGGCCCTCCGTGATCGAGCAGACCATCCGCCAGACCCTTCCGGACGGCTTCCAGACGGCGGGCTTCCTGCTCGAGCACGGCATGCTCGACCTGGTCGAGCCGCGCGAGAACCTCCGGCGCATGATCCGCAACCTGCTCGAGCTCCATGAGCGGATCGAGGCGGTGCGCGGTTCCCCCGGCGAGACCGCCCGCGAGAAGCTCCCCGAGACCTCGGGCGAACCGCCGGTGTCCGATCCCGACGCTCTCGTCCAGCGCGATCCCTGGGAGGTCGTGCAGCGCGCCCGCCTCATCGACCGGCCGCGGACGCTCGACTACATCGGCATGGTGTTTGACGAGTTCCAGGAGCTCCAGGGCGACCGCACATTCAAGGAGGACGCGGCGATCGTCGCCGGTCTCGCGCGGCTCGGCGAGCTCACGGTCATGCTGATCGGTCACCAGAAGGGGCACACGACCAGCGAGCTGATGGAGCGCAACTTCGGGATGCCCGAGCCGGACGGCTACCGCAAGGGCATGCGGATCATGCGCTACGCGGCGAAGTTCGGCGTGCCGATCGTCACGCTGGTGGACACGCCGGGGGCCTACCCGGGGCTCGGCGCCGAGGAGCGCGGGCAGTCCAACGCGATCGCCGAGTCGATCATGCTGATGTCGCGGCTGCCCGTCCCCGTGGTGACGGTGGTCACCGGCGAGGGCGGAAGCGGTGGGGCGCTCGCCCTGGCGGCGGCCGACCGTGTCCTCATGATGGAGAACTCGTACTACTCGGTGATCAGCCCCGAGGGGTGCGCCACGATCCTCTTCAAGGACGCCGCGGCCGCCCCCCGCGCCGCCGCCGCGCTGCGGATCACGGGGCCCGACCTGCTGCGCCTGCGCGTGATGGATGCCGTCGTCACGGAACCGGAGGCCGGGGCGCAGGAGGATCCGGTGGCGGCAGCGGCCAACCTGAAGACGGCGATCGTCGCGAGCCTGCACGAGCTCCTGCCGCTCGCCGCCGACGAGCTGCTGGCCAAGCGCTACGACCGCTTCCGCATGTTCGGCGCCCCGGACCGCCAGCCAGTACTCCCGCCGATCCAGGAGAGCACATGACCGACCCCGACTCGCAGTCGATCCCCGACGAGAACCTGCTCAAGTCCGTGTGGGCGGAGGCCCGCGACCTCGTGAAGCGCCTCGAGGGCAGCAGCGTGCAGCGTCTGGCCGTGGCGGCCGGCAACTGCAAGATCGAGATCGAACGCGGCTCTCCTGCGGCGATCGCCCCCGGACCGGCCTCCGCGGCCGACGACGTGCCGCAGATCAGCGGACCCGTGGCCACGGGCGCGGGCCCGGGCCTCGGCGTCGCGCCGGGGGCGCGCGGAGCCTCGGGGGCGTTCACCGTGAACCTGGAGGAGCTCGACAACCGGGTTCCGGTGCTCGCGCCCCTGGTCGGGACGTTCTATCGCGCGAGCAATCCCGGCGAGAAGGCGTTCGTGGAGCAGGGTGACGTCGTCGACATCGGTCAGACCGTGTGCATCGTCGAGGCCATGAAGCTGATGAACGAGGTGGCGGCCGGCGAAGGGGGTCGCGTGGCCGAGATCGTGGTGGAGAACGGCGAGCCGGTCGAGTTCGAGCAGGTGCTGATGTACCTCGAGCCCGCCGAGGAGTAGCGCCCGCGTGTTCGAGAAGGTCCTCATTGCCAACCGCGGCGAGATCGCACTGCGGGTGGCGCGCGCGTGCCGAGAGCTGGGGGTGAAGTCGGTCGCCGTCTACTCGACCGTGGACAAGGAGTCCGCAGTCGTCCGCTTCGCCGACGAGGCCGTCTGTGTC
>Ga0066652_100002238_pt1 | contig 10490 bp, 9 predicted proteins | sample GraSoiAngelo_101_FD_71413 | JGI IMG/M metagenome (GOLD analysis project Ga0066652, IMG submission 71413) | Grasslands soil microbial communities from the Angelo Coastal Reserve, California, USA - 14_0903_02_30cm | ecosystem: Environmental > Terrestrial > Soil > Grasslands | place: USA... | reverse complement strand
CATCCCGCCGACGAAGCCAGCCGTCAGCAGACGTTTCTGGCGCCGTCGCCCGCGTCCTCCACCCATGCGTGCACGCCGTCGCAGCCGCATCACATCTGCCTCCGCGCGGCCAGCGCCTGCGCAATCGACGCGCCGTCGGCGTATTCGAGATCGCCACCTACGGGCAGCCCGCGCGCGATGCGCGTCACGGAGACGGTGGCGTGCCCGTTCTCGCCGACCACGCGCGCCAGCTCGCGCTGGATATAGACCGCCGTGGCCTCGCCCTCGAGGCTCGGATTCGTTGCGACGATCACCTCGCGCACCCCTCCCTCGGTCACGCGTTGTACCAGCGTCACGACATTGAGCTGCTCGGGACCCACACCGTCCAGCGGGGCCAGCCGGCCCCCGAGGACGTGGTAGACGCCGCGGAATTCTCCGGCGCGCTCGATGGCTCCGATGTCCGACGCCTCTTCCACGACACAGACCAGCGACTGATCGCGACGCGGATCACGACAGATCGGGCACACCGCGTCTTCAGTCAGGTTGCTGCACCGCTCGCACGCACGAATCCGGTCGCTCAGCGTGAGCAGCGTCTCCGCCAGTCGGCGGCTCTGGTCCCGCGACTGCTTGAGCAGGTGATACGTCAGACGCAATGCCGTCTTGCGTCCTATCCCCGGCAACTTCGACAGCTCTGTCGCGAGGTCGTCGATCGCCGACATTAGAACGGCAGCTTGAAGGGCAGATTGAGGCCGCCCGCGAGCTTGCTCACCTGTGCCTGCGCCTGCTCCTGTGCCTTCCGCTGTGCATCGGAGACCGCGACCGTGATCAGGTCCTCCAGCATCTCCGTGTCAGATGGATTGATGACCGACGGATCGATCTTCACGCGCTTCAGCATCCCCTGCCCATTCACTTCGGCGTTCACCATTCCGCCGCCCGCGGTTCCGGTCAGGGTCATCTGCTGCAGCTCTTCCTGGATTTTCTGATACTGTCCCTGCATCTCCTGAGCCTGCTGCAGGAGCTTCATGATATCGCGCATTCAGCCATCCTGAGAGTTCGTAAGTTATGGTGCGCGTGGAGTTTATGGTAGATGCCAGGTCGTCGGTCGAAGGTCGTGGATCGTCGAGTGCAAGGCCCAAGGTCCTTTCCGACGACCCGCCGCCTCGCCACCCGCGAACCGCCACCCTACTCCACGATTTCCAGGTCCAGCACGTCAATCGCTGTATCGAGCAGCGAGTCCTTGCGACGCAGCGTGTTCAGACGCTCGGACTTCACCATCTCGTCGGTCACGCGTTTGGGTTTCTCGGCGGTTTCGCGCGGCGCGGCGCGGAACACCGCGACAGATGCCACGTCCAAAAACCACTCGCCGAGGACTTCGAGGATCTCGCCCTTTGCCTGCTCGATGGCGCGGGCGTGAAAGTCATTGGGCTCGTCGAGCTTTATGGTGACGTCGCCTTTCGCGGTGATGGCACCTGGCGCCGATGCTTCGAGCGCGGCCGCGACCAGCGCTTTGCCTGACGTGCGGAATCGCGCAACCAACTCGTCCCAGCGTCCCGTCAGCGCCGCCACGTCGAGGGCGCGGCGCGCACGCGATTCCGGGGCCGGCGCGGCGATCGCCGCTGCGACGGGCGCCGCCACCGCTGCCTCGCTTCTCACCGGGCTTTTGGGCGCCGCGGTGCCGCGTTGAACGCTGTCTCGCGCGTCTCTCTGCGCACCGCGCGGCAAACTTCCGCCGTCGCTGCCGCCGCCACCGCCACCGCCACCGCCACCTGAGGGCTTCCCCCCGCCCAGCGCCGTGAGCACGTCCTCTAGCTCCACCGTGTGGTCGAGCAGCGCGAAGCGCACCAGCAACGTCTCCACCAGCAGCTGTTGCTGTCCGCTGCGCTTGAAGCGGATCTCCATCTCGCCCATGACGTTCAGCATGCGCAACAGGTCGGCCGTGCCCAACCGGTCGCGCCGTGCTTCGAGCTGCTGTTTCGCGTGATCCGACACGTCGGGTGCGCCACCTCCAAGGGTGACACTGAGCTGCGCACGGAGAATCTCGCCGAGGCCGGCCATGAACTGCCCGAAGTCGACGCCGGAATCGGCAAGTCGGCTCACGAATGGGAATACCTCGCCCGCGCGGCGGCCGGCGATGATGTCCAGGACGGCGAGATACTCGTCTTCGGGCACGAGGCCGAGCGCCTCGCGGGTGCGCGCCGTGGTGAGCGCTCCTTCACCCATCGCGAGGACCTGGTCCGTGAGACTCAGCGCGTCCCGCATCGACCCGTCTGCGGCGCGCGCGATCATTGCGAGCGCGTCCGGCTCGGCTTTCACGTTCTCCTGTTGCAGCACCGTCTCGAGGCGTACCCGGATGTCGGCGGGACCGATGCGCTTGAAGTCGAAGCGCTGGAGCCGACTCAGGACGGGCGCCGCGGTCTGGGCGATCTTCTGTGGCTCCGTGGTTGCGAAGACGAACACGACGCGTGGCGGCGGCTCCTCGAGGATCTTGAGGAGCGCGTTCCACGCTTCGCGCGTGAGCATGTGCGCCTCGTCCACGATGTACACCTTGTACCGCTCTTCGCCGGACGGCGCGTACATCGCGCGCTCCCGAAGGTCCCGGGCGTCGTCCACGCCGCGGTTGGACGCCGCGTCGATCTCGACGACGTCGAGCGACGCCGAGCCGCTCCAGATGCGGCGGCAGGAATCGCACTCCCCGCACGGCTCGCCGCCCGGCGCGCCGCGCTCGCAGTTGAGCGCCATCGCGAGGACACGCGCCAGCGTCGTTTTGCCCACGCCGCGCGGCCCCGACAGGAGATATCCGTGCGCGATGCGCTTCGCGGCGATGGCGCCCTTCAGCGTGTTCGACACGTGTGACTGCACCGCCACGTCGGCGAACTTCCTGGGACGGTACTTCCGGGCGAGCGCGATCATGGGGACGGACAATGTACCAAAGAAACAGCCCTCTCGGTTAGAGAGGGCTGGAGTACCCCAGGCCTTCGAAGCGACGAAAGACATCTCATGCCGCTGCTACCTTTCGGTCCTGACGGAGTTAGAGAGCTGACGCCCTCCGGGACCTGGGGCACAGGGAATATAACCGCTGTCCCCGCGTGGGACGAAGCGTTACGGCGCGTTATGGCGCGTTATGGCGCGTTACGGCTTGCGATTCACGTCCATCGTGGGTCGCTTCACTTCGACGGGTTTGCGTCCGGTAATCACCGGTTTGTCGACGATGATCGTGTCCTTCTTCATCCCCACCGTCGGCACGTTCACCGTATCCGTCTTCATTCCCACGTCGATGTTGGGAATGCCGCGGCCGGTGGTGCTGTCGTGCGCGGAGTCGACTTCGCCGCGTGAATCGTAGGTCTCTCCCTTCGAGCACGCCGCGAGCGCCGCGAGCGCCGCGAGCGCGCAAATGAGCGCTGCCTTGGTCATAGAACCGCCTCTGAGTCCTGTTGGGTTCGCATGACACGACGTCATGCGCCGAACAGATGGGCAACCGGGATGCCAGCCACGGCTGACTGCGCCGGGAACAGCGCCGGGCCGAGCGGGCGCGACCACTGTCGATCGCGTTGCGACGCGCAGGCCGTGGCGACCCTGGCGATCAGGCGGTCGCGGACGGTCCGGCCTTCCGAATGCGGTAGATTGTATGGTCTCCCACGCATTCCGAATTGGCCCCTTCCACTCATGTCCGGACCCCTGACGAGTACGCACCGGTCGACGGTCGTACTGTCGTCGTCGCGGCGTTCGCCATCGTGCTCGCCATCGCGGCCGGTCTCGCCGCCGAGCTGCTGACGCACCTCATCGGGCTCGTCACCAACCTCGCGTTCTACCACCGTATTTCCCTGCAGTTCGTGTCCCCCGGCGGCGCGCATCGCGATCCTGCGACGATCCTGCTCGTTCCGATCCTGGGCGCTCTCATCATCGGCGTCATGGCGCGCTACGGGTCCGCCGCCATTCGCGGGCATGGCATCCCCGAGGTCATGGAAAAGGTGCTCTTCGGGGAGAGCCGCATCCCGGCGCGCGTGCTGTTCCTCAAGCCGCTGTCCGCCGCGGTGGCGATCGGCACGGGTGGACCGTTCGGCGCGGAAGGACCGATCATCGCGACCGGGGGCGCGCTGGGCTCGCTCGCGGGTCAGGTGCTCAAGGTGACCACGGACGAGCGCAAGACGCTGCTCGCGGCCGGAGCGGCGGCTGGAATGGCGGCGACATTCGGCACGCCGGTGAGTGCGGTGCTGCTCGCGGTCGAGCTGCTCCTGTTCGAGTACCGCGCCCGTTCACTCATCCCTGTTGCCATGGCGGCTGCAACGGCCGCCGCGGTCCGCATTGCGTTTCACGGCACCGCGCCGGTTTTCGGCATCCCCGAGCTGCAGCAGCCGAGCGGCAGCGCCCTCGCCGCCTACGCGCTGATCGGGGGGATCGTGGGCCTGCTTGCCGCGGGCATCACAAGGCTCAACTACTGGCTCGAGGACGCGTTCGAGTCGCTCGGCCACCGCTTCCACATCCATTGGATGTGGTGGCCGGCTATCGGCGCGCTGGTTGTCGGCATCGTGGGACTGATCGAGCCGCGCACGCTTGGCGTTGGGTACGAGAACATCACCGGCGTCATCGGCGGCACCATCGTCGGACGCGCGCTCGTGGTGCTTGCCCTGCTCAAGCTCGTGTCCTGGGTGGTGTACCTCAGCAGCGGCACGTCCGGCGGCACGATGGCGCCCCTCTTCACGATCGGCGCGTCGGCCGGCGCGTCACTCGGGGCCGGAGCCGCGCTCCTGCTCCCGGGTCTCGGGTTGAACGGCCCTGTCGCGGGGCTCGTAGGCATGGCTGCAATGTTCGCCGGGGCGTCGCACGCGCTGCTGGCATCCGTCGTGATGGCATTCGAGACGACGCGCCAGCCCCTCGGCTTGCTGCCGCTCCTGTCCGGATGCACGGCGGCATACCTGGTGTCGATGTTTCTCAACCGTCATTCGATCATGACCGAGAAGCTGGCGCGGCGCGGCACCCGCGTGCACACGGAGTATTCGGTGGACTATCTCTCGCAGGTGTTCGTGCGCGATGAGATGACCGCTGACGTCGTGACGCTGTCCGCGACGCAAACGCTCGCGGACGCGCAGGCGTTCCTGGCATTGCGGCGGGGCGATGCCGCGCGGCACCAGGGATTCCCGCTCGTCGACGAGGACGGACTGCTCGTCGGCGTGCTCACGCGCCGCGACCTGCTGGACGTGCCGGCGGATTCCGCATGTCGACTCGGTGAGCTCGTGCGCCGCACACCCATCGTCGTCTTCGACGACAGCACGCTGCGGGACGCGGCAGACCAGATGGTCGTGGAGCAGGTCGGTCGTCTGCCGGTGGTCACGCGCGACGAGCCGCGACGCGTGGTCGGCATCGTCTCGCGCAGCGATCTCCTCGCCGCGCACGCGCCGCGGCTCAAGGCAATGCGTCACGTGCGACGCGTTCGGACGCGGCTGTGGGCGAGTGCCGCCCGCATGTAATGACGTCCGCACGCCGGCGCGCGAGCTGGTGCTGCGTCACGGTGAGCCGGGAACTCCGCGCCTTCACACGCCGCGTCATCAGGTAAAGACTTCTCTCTGCATCCTCCGCGTCCGTCGCAGCTCGTATACCTGCCCCACCTCGCCGCCGATGAGAAAGATCAGCGCGGCGTAGTACACCCACACCACGATGATCACGAGCGCGGCGATCGTCCCCGTGTAGAGTGTAGACGGGTTCATCGACGCGATCACCAGCCGGAAGACCTGCTTGGCGCCCTCGAACAGGAGACCTGACAGTGCGGCCGCCAGCCACGCCGTTTTCGTGCGCACCTTCCGCACGGGCAGGTATTTGTAGAGGGCGAAGAACATCAGCGTGATGAAGACATAGGCGAGTCCACGACCGATCCAGTATTCGACGTCGCCCATCAGCTCCTTCCGCAGCCCGAGGGTCGTGAGCACGCTCAGGCCTCGTGTGGTCGCCAGCGTCATGTACGTGCTCACCAGCGTGCTGAGGACGAACAGGATCGTGCCGACGAGGGTGATCTGGAAATCGAAGATCTTGCCGCGGATGATGCTGCGCTCGTTCTCGATGTCGAAGACCTCCGCGAGCGCGGTGCGCAGTGATCCGAACAACCGGGTGGACAGCCAGGCGAACAAGATGGCGCTGTAGAGCGTCACGGATCCGCGCGTGCGCAGCACGTCCGTGATCATGGTGTGAATCAGGCCGCCGCTCGTCTCGGCGTGCATCGGCAGCAGCTGATCGATGAAGGCGTCCACGGCGGTCGTCGGGTCGACATCCGACACCGCCGGGACGAGATAGGTGAGACCGGTGATCAGCAGAAGCACAAACGGGATCGCGGCCAACAGAATGTTGAACGCGATCCCGCCGGCGAGGAACAGCACGTTGTCTTCCGCGCTGTTGTCCCAGATCCGCTTCAGGTAGTCACGGACGGCCCAATAGAGATTGAGATACCACGGGCGTTGCGCCACGCGTTACGCGTCTGGCGCTACGTCCCTGGCTCTGCGCGCGTCGCGGGCAACCTGCGCGCCCGCCTGATACGCGGCTTTCGTCTCGGCGAGACGCCGCTCCAGATCCGCGCGAGCCTGTAGCGCGGCCTCGCGCCCAGCGTCCACCGCCCGCTGCACCTGGTCCCGTTTCATCTCGATCGCGCCGCGCGCCGCGTCGATCTTCTCCTCCACGCGCTGGCGCGCCGTCTCGAAGGTGTCCTGGACCTTCACACGGACGTCGCCCACGGCGTCCGTTGCAGCCTGTCGTACCCGTCGAGCGCTGCGCTTGATGGATTGCCGCGTGTCTTCGCCCGACTGGGGTGCGAGCAGCAGCGCCAGGCCGGCGCCGACCGCCAAACCGACGAGAAATGTGCCCATACCGCCGGAGCGTTTCTCGATGATCACGTACGGCTCATCGTCGTCGAAATCGTAGTCGCGCATGGGACTAACCTACTTCTTCTTGGCGGGTTTTGCCTTGGGTGCCTCGGCGGCAGCCGCGCTGGCGACTGGAGCCCGACGCACCGCGCGGCCATTGTCCTCTACAACGGAGGAAGTGCCGCCGTCGAGGAGTGCTCTCAGCTCGCGCCGAACATCATCGGCGGACATGCCCAGCACCTTTGCCGCGCGCTCGGCGTCGCCGTTGGAGTTCGCAAAGGTGCGCAGCACGAGTTGCCGCTGTGCGTCGGCCATCGACGAGCCCACCGGGATGGTGACGCTGACCGGCGCATCGGCGACCTGCCGCAGAAACCGCGGCATCAGATCGGAGAGCTGGATCTTGTCGGCGCGTGACATGATGACACCGCGCTCCACGGTGTTCTTCAGCTCACGTACGTTGCCCGGCCAGTGATACGTGAGAATCCACTGGCGCGCGTCATCCGAGAATCCGGTGACCTTCTTGCCGTTCTGCTCGGCGAAGCGCGCGAGGAACTCGGTTGCGAGGAGCTGCACGTCGTCCATGCGCTCGCGCAGCGGCGGGAGCACGAGCTCCACGACGGCCAGACGATAATACAGGTCTTCGCGCATCTCGGCGTCGGCGAGCGCCTTTTCGAGATTCTTGTTCGTCGCCGCCACGACACGGATGTCGACGTCGATCTCTTTCTTGCCGCCGAGGCGGCGCACCTGCCGGCTTTCCAGCGCGCGCAGCAGCTTCACCTGGATGTCCGGTGACATCTCGGCGACTTCGTCCAGGAAGATCGTGCCTCCCGACGCCAGTTCGAACGCCCCCTGCTTCTCGTTGGTGCTGCCCGTGAAGGCTCCCTTCTCATGGCCGAACAGCTCGTTCTCGAGAATCTCCTTTGGCAGGGCGGCGCAGTTCAGCGCGAAGAAGGGTCCTTTCGCGCGATCGCTCTTCGCGTGCAATGCGCGCGCGACGAGCTCCTTGCCGGTGCCGGACTCGCCGAGGATCAGCACGCTGGCGTTCGACGGCGCGACCGCGTCGATCACCTGGTAGACCTGGCGCATCTCCTCCGACTGTCCCGTGAGCTCGCCGTAGTGCGTGAGGCCTTCGAGCTTCGCGGACAGCTGCTGATTCTGCACCTGCGTGTTGAACTGCTGCAGCAGCTTCGGGATCTGGACTTTGAGCTTGTTGAGGCGCTCCGCGTTCAGCGGCTTCTCGATGTAATCCGCAGCGCCTTCCTTCATCGCTTCGATGGCGAGCTCGGTGCTGCCCTGGCCGGTGATCATGACGAACTCGGTCGGAATCTCGCGCTCGCGGATGGACTTGAGCAGGGCGATCCCGTCCAGCTTCGGCATCTTGAGATCGGCGAGGACGACGCCGAAGCGTTCGTTGGAGAGGCGCTCCAGCGCCTTCTGTCCGTCCGCAGCGACTTCCACCTCGTACCCTTCGTCTGCCAGGATGGCGCTCAGGCCATTGGCGATTGCCGCTTCGTCGTCGGCGACGAGGATCCGGCCCTGGGGCTTGCTCTCGGTCCGTGATGCCATTGCTCGAGAATCAGGAGGTTCGGGGGAAGCGAAGGATCAGGTCGGAACCCGACCTGTCGATCCGGATACTGTGCGCTTCGATTGCCGCGGAGACCGCGGGTTGCAGGCTGCAGGTGCCAGCGGACTCGTGCGAAAAGCGGACCACTGTTTCCCCGTTGTTTTCGAGGGTGCACCGCCCGGGAGCGCCGTCCCGGATGAGACTCAGAAGCCCCGCAGCCAGGGCAAACCTGGTCGCCTGCGCTGTCGCCGATGTGGGCGTAGACCGCCCATAACCGTCTACCAGCAGCCGCTTTCCGTCAGCCTTGGCCGCGGGTGTCAGCAGCGCCGCAAGGTGCTGTAACGCCAGGGCGACGTCGGCCGGCTCCCGTGGAGGCCTGGCCAGGAACAGCACTGCCTCCGCCCTTGTTGAAAGGAGCTCCAGTTGTTCGGCCGCGGACGTCGCGAAGGCGGACAGACCGTCTGCCGTCGCGCCCGCCCGGCCAGCCCTGGACCGGAGCACTTCCACGTTCAGCGACACGCCGTTGAGCGAATCCTTTATCTCATGCGCTGCCCGATTCACCACCTCTTCGAGCGTACGCAGCCACAGCGTGTCGATGTCCATTGCTGTCATCCTGAGCGTAGCGCCTGCCCTCGAGCGCAGCGAAGGAAGAATCTACTCTGATCAAAGCAGATCCTTCCCTTCGCTGCGCTCAAGGGCAGGCGCTTCGCTCGGGATGACTGCTCAATCGCTCAACGTCGTATCATCAGGCGCCGCCGCAACGGTTACATGCCCTTCAGCTGGCTGCGGTTTGTGCAGTGGCGCCGGCTTCACGTACTTCTGCACGTATTTGGCCGTGTCACCGATGGCGAGCTGCTTGAACAGAAACCCGAATTTCTCGTCGTACGCCTTGCCGAGCTTGTCACGAACGTCCTGCGGCAGGTCCCAGAACTTTCGCTTGAAGGGTCCGATCGCCTTTTTGCGCGTCTTGTAGAAGAACTGCTCGTCGGAATCTGTCGCTTTACGCTCGTCTTTCGCGTTCTCGCGCAGCCACCCATACACCTCGTCGCGCAGTTTGTTGGGGAGCGCGTCGAAGAGCATCGTCTGGAAGTTCGTTGCGAGGTGGATCTCGGAGGTCTCCCGCCTGGGAAAGCTTCCAAACGCATCATCGGGGAGCGTCGACGCGCCGTGCTGCACCGCTCCGGCGAGGCCGTATTGGTCGCGCGCCACCTTCGACAGCCGCTCCAGCGTATCGAGATCGAGCTTGACGTCCGCGATCGAGCCGTCGGGAAGCACCACGCCACCGTGCGACGTGCCTGACTGGACACTGATTTTCGAAAGCCCGGCCATGTTCTTCGGCAGCGTGCGATTGAACCCATCCATGAACGCGCGCAACTCGGGCTCGGTGCTGTTCTCGGTGCCGACCTCGCCGATCTCGCCACCGGCCGAAATCGTGACATCCTTCGGCTCCGCGGCTCGCACGGCCCTGAGGATGTCGATGCCGACTTCGTAGTTGGGTCGCTGCTGCTCATCGAGCGACGACTTGCTCAGATCGACGAGCGTGGACGTGTCGATGTCGATGTTGTAGAAGCCGGCCGCCACCGCTTCCTTCACGAGCATCTTCACCGCGTCGACTTCGGTCCTGGGATCGGTCTTCCACTTTTTCGCATTGACCTGGAAGTGGTCGCCCTGGATGAACACGGGACCACGGAAGCCTTCGCGCATTGCCGCCGCGAGCATCACCGACACGTATTCCGCGGGTCGCTGTTCCGTGTAACCGATCTCGGAGCGCGCGATCTCCAGGATGAAGGCCCCGCCTTTCATCTTCCTGGCGGTGCGAAAGATCGACCGGCCCGTGTCGTATGTCAGGCCGCGCACGTTCATCGCCGGCACCGTGAAGCCGGCGATCTCCCCTCGCCCGCGCGCCATGTACAGATCGTGGATCGACGCTGCCTGCACACCGACGGCCTGCCCGAGCTCCCAGATCAGCCACCGCGCGTATTCCCGCTCGTCCTGGTCGCCAAAGACCGCTGAGCGCACCAGCTGATCCATTTTCGGCGACTGCAGCGCCGCCTCGTTGGTGACGTTCACCCTGCCGTCGAGAACGGAGACGTCCTTTCCGA
>Ga0066652_100002237_pt1 | contig 10490 bp, 1 predicted proteins | sample GraSoiAngelo_101_FD_71413 | JGI IMG/M metagenome (GOLD analysis project Ga0066652, IMG submission 71413) | Grasslands soil microbial communities from the Angelo Coastal Reserve, California, USA - 14_0903_02_30cm | ecosystem: Environmental > Terrestrial > Soil > Grasslands | place: USA... | reverse complement strand
AGTAACATCGTTATGAACATTCACAACCACAGCAGAAGATGTGGTGGTATTGCCTGCAGCATCACGGGCCCTTGCCGTCAATGTGTGATTACCATCGGCAATAGTCGTTGTATTCCATGATATGCTATACGGAGCAACAAGGTCTTCAGTTCCGAGATTAGTTCCGTCCAGCAGGAATTGTACACCCACAACTCCGGTATTATCGGCGGCATTTGCATCCACGTTAATAGTTCCTGCTACCAGTCCTGCCGCAGGAGCTGTAATGCTCACCGTGGGGGCCTGCGTATCATTGTTGACCGAAACAATAACGCCTGCTGAGATAGTAATATTTCCAGCGGCGTCACGGGCACGGGCTGTCAATGTATGATTGGCGTTGGTTGCTGTAGCGGTATTCCATGATATGCTATATGGAAAGCTGATATCTTCTGTTCCCAGGTTCACTCCATCGAGTTGAAATTGAACACCGGCAACCCCGATATTATCGGTTGCATCGGCTGTAACGTTTATTGTTCCAGAAAAATTCCCCGCCGCCGGAGCTGTGAGGATGACTGCTGGTGGTATTCCGTCGTTGCTTACCGTAACGATTACTCCGGCAGATGTGGTTGTATTACCTGCAGCATCGCGGGCTCTCGCGGTCAGTGTATGATTACCATCGGTGGTCGTAGTTGTATTCCACGAGATAGAATAGGGAGCAGAAATGTCTTCCACACCCAGATTGACTCCATCCAGTAAGAATTGTACGCCTGCGACGCCAACATTATCCGATGCACTGGCATCAACATTGGTCGTTCCTAAAATAACTCCCGCCGCTGGTGCGGTGAGGTTTACAGCAGGCGCCGTTAGATCATTATTAACTGTAACAACCACTCCGGCAGATGTGGTGATATTGCCGGCAGCATCACGGGCTTTTGCCGTCAATGTATGATTACCGTTTGTAGCGGTAACCGTATTCCATGACACGCTATAAGGTGCCGCGATATCTTCTGCACCGAGATTGACACCATCAAGTAAGAACTGAACTCCTGATACAATTATATTATCCGCAGCATTGGCAGTTACATTGATAGTTCCGCTAACATTTCCAGCCGCCGGTGCAGTAAGTGCTACTGTCGGTGGAATGGCGTCTAGCGCCAACGGCGTATTCATGTCGGTTTGTACTTCTGCGGCCGACAATGATCTCTTATAAAATCTCGCTTCATCCACTGATCCGTTGAGGAATTCGCCAAAAGGTGCATTAGAGCCGATGCGGATATTGGTGGGATTGATAGCTGCCAGTGTACCGGTTGAACTTACATCGGTCCTTACCGTCACATCCACTCCGTTTACATAAATGGTAAACCGGTTATTCTGCGGCTGGGTTGCATCGTAAGTTACTGCGACATAGCTCCAGGTGCCAGCTGTCAATACGTTATTAGCACTATGGGCACCCAGTTTGACGGTGTTGCTATTCCACCAATATACGGAAATGCCATTTGTCACAGGTCCCCCATCGACATCAGTGGTTGTATGAGCATAGAAATAGAAGAACGTGCTGTTGCTTGCCGTCTGGCTCCAAACAGTACTCCATTCATTGAAGTTTGTATTTTTTAACCAGAGACTCCAGGTGTAGCTCTGTGCAGGGTCTAATGAAAAGTCGTTGTGATCGGCAATGTTTACATAATTGTTTGCGCCGTTTAATGTCAGGCCCTGCCCATATTTACCTGCTCCCCATGCCGGGTTGTTGGTCAACGTGCCAGGATGACTCTTTCCAGAAACGTCGGCTGTCGTTGTTCCTGAGCCTTCATCCATCGGAAGGGCTGTAAATAATGTAAGGGAATTATTTACCGTAACAATTACACCGGCCGATGTTGTTATATTTCCTGCAAAATCGCGTGCACGTGCCGTTAAAGTATAACTGCCGTTGGCTGTTGTCAGTGTGTTCCATGAAACACTGTAAGGAGAGCTAAGACTTTCAGCGCCGAGGTTCACACCATTCAAAAGGAATTGAACCCCTGCTACCCCGATATTATCGCTCGCACTAGCAGTTACATTGACTGTTCCGATAACATTTCCTGCCGCCGGAGCGGTGATACTTACCACAGGCGGTGTAACATCGGGTGTATTGGTTACTGTAATAGCAACCGCCGCCGATGTTGTTGTATTCCCTGCTGCATCACGTGCGATGGCTGTTATGATATGGCTGCCATTGGTAGTGGTGGCTGAGTTCCAGGATATGCTATAAGGCGAAGTAATGTCTTCTGAGCTCAAATTTGCCCCATCCAGTAAAAATTGTACACCCGCTACGGCTACATTGTCGGCTGCGGTCGCCGTTACGCTTATTGTACCCGTGACGTTGCCGGCAACAGGTGCCGTTACACTAACAGTTGGGGCTGTAAGATCATTATTGGTAGTGACCACTACACCGACCGACGTTGTTGTGTTCCCTGCTGCATCGCGGGCACGGGCAGTCAGAGTATGACTCCCATTTGTAGTAGTTGCTGAATTCCATGATGTGCTGTAAGGCGAGGTGAGGTCTTCCGCTCCTAAATTGACACCATCCAGTAAAAACTGAACTCCTGTTACACCGAAATTATCACTTGCATTTGCCGTTACGTTGACGGTGCCGGAAACATTGCCTGCTGCTGGTGCCGTAAGGCTCACTGTTGGTGCAGTTAAATCCGGTCCTATTGATGTCACGTACAACACGTCCACCCAGTAGTTGGCCGATTGAAAAGTATTGTTGGGAAAAGCAGAAGTCGCAGCATATGTATATACTCCATTCCCGCCATCAGTGCCATTGGCTAATGCGGTAAGCGGGGTGTTGGTTGTGGCAGTAGTAAAATAAGGATTGGTATAGCCATAATAACCTGCACTGCTAAAGTAGGATGCAACATAAGTTGTGTTTGCAACAATAGCAACTGGTGTGGTGAACAACATTTGTTGCCAGCCAGAAGCTGATTCACCGGTGAAAGTGATTTCAGCCAGCTTAGTACCCGTGCTGCTCCATAAATGTCCTATGTGTGTACCGGTATTGGTCGCACCTTTATAATAACGTACGCCGGTGATAAAGCCCGCCTGTGATGAGCGGAATTTAACCCCTACCTCTATCGGCTGCCCATCGTTATCCGCTGGAACTGCTGGAGTAGAGGTTGCGGGGAAAATACTTGTCTGCGAAAATGAAAAGAAACTACTCGTCAATCCAATCAACACCAATCCCAAATGCTTCTTCCAATTTGAATAAAAAAACTTCCGTGCCATGGCTAAAAACCGGTGGTTTAGTAACAATAAATAAATAAATAACGAACGGAGTTTTTTATAAGGATATTAAAGATGTTCTATGTTTCACGAGTATTGAAATCCCTCGGCACGGTTTCTTACATTAAAAACAGTTATCGTTTTATCTTAACGACTTTCACTACTTTCTTTTGATTTCCCTGTATCACTTCGATGAAATAAGTACCGGCATTCCACGATTGACCCAACCTTACGAAACTGTTAGGCGAAATCTTCTGCTCACCTCCTACCGATCTTCCGGACAAATCAGCGATCTTAAGAACTACAGGACTCTTATTTGAACTGGTAACAATCAAATCGAAATGCGAAGAAGCTGGGTTAGGCGTTACTTTCACTTCAAACCCTGCTGCCTGCGTTTCATTTGTTTGTTGCGGCTGCGAAGCCTGGACTATTGTGCCACCTATCCTTCCTCCCACCGGCGCCAACGGCGTGTTCATATCATTTACCACTTCAGTCGAAGAAAGTAATCTTTTATAAAACCTGACCTCATCCACCGATCCAACCAGGTATTCACCAAAAGGTTGATTAGATCCCACCCGTATATTGGTAGGATTGATCGATGCCAGTGTACCGGTTGAGCCAATATCTGTTCTATCGGTAACATCAACCCCATTTACATAAATAGTAAAACGGTTACTCTGTGGCTGGCTGGCATCATACGTTACTGCAACATAGCTCCATTGACCCAATGTCAAAACGTTATTCAAACTATGTGCACCCAGTTTATTGGTACCACCACCGGTCCACCAGTATGCTGATATTCCATTTGTGACCGGGCCGCCGTCAGGGTCGGTTGATGTATGTGCATAGAAATAGAAGAAATTCGATGAGTTGAGTGTCTGGCTCCAGACAGTACTCCATTCTTTAAAGCTATTATTCTTCACCCATGCGCTCCATGTATAGTTTTGCGTGGGGTCAAGTGTAAAGTCCGCATGATCTGCGATATTAATATAGTCGTTGGTGCCATCCAGGTTTGTGCCGTTACTGTATTTTCCAGCTCCCCATGTAGGACCATTGGTCAACGTACCCGGGTGATTGCTTCCGGATATATCCGAAGCGGCTGTACCGGTAGTTTCATTTAACGGGAGAGCAACGATGAGGTTAGCCGAATTATTAACATTGACAATGACCGGCGATGAAGTACCTATATTACCAGCAGCATCTCTTGCACGGGCTGTCAGTGTATGGCTGCCATTTGCAGTGGTGAATGTATTCCACGAAACAGAATACGGCGCAGCAACATCTTCTACACCCAGGTTGACACCATCTAGCAGGAACTGCACGCCCACTACGCCTATGTTATCGCTCGCGTTGGCTGTTACATTAATAGTTAACGAAACATTTCCTGCCGCAGGCGCAGTAATAGTAGCAACTGGCGATTGTGAATCTGGCACAACATTAACAACGACTACAGCCGAGGTGCCAAGATTGCCGGCAGCGTCACGGGCTATTGCCGTCAAATTATGAGTACCATTGGATGCTGTTGACGTATTCCATGTTATCGAATAAGGAGCTATAAGGTCTTCAGTCCCCAAGTTGACGCCGTCCAGCCGGAACTGTACACCTACAACACCTATGTTGTCAGTTGCGTTGGCGTTTACATTAATTGTTCCTGAAACATCACCTGCGGCCGGAGCGGTGATGGTTGCCACTGGCAATTCGGTGTCAGCCACATTATTTACATTGACGATCACGCCAGCTGATGTAGTGATATTACCGGCTGCATCGCGAGCCCTGGCAGTCAACGTATGGTTACCGTTTGTTGCCGTGGTCGTATTCCATGATACACTGTAGGGAGACGTAAGGTCTTCTGTTCCGAGATTAACCCCATCCAACAGGAATTGCACTCCAACCACTCCAACATTATCACTGGCGTTGGCCGTTACATTGACCGTGCCAGAAACATTTCCTGCTACAGGCGCAGTAACACTAACCGCAGGAGCCGTAAGATCAGGAGCCAACGGTGAATTCATATCTGTTTGAACTTCCGATTGTGAAAGAGCTCTTCTATAATACCTGAATTCATCCACTGATCCGTTGAGGTATTCACCAAAAGGTGCATTAGATCCAATGCGGATATTCGCAGGGTTGATCGCCGCCAGTGTACCAGTTGAACTGATATCGGTCCTGTTTGTAACATCAACCGCATTTACATAAATAGTAAACCGGTTATTCTGCGGTTGGGTAGCATCATATGTTATTGCAACATGACTCCAGGTGCCCGCTGTAAGAACATTATTATTACTATGGACGCCTACTTTATCCGTTCCACCGTTTGTCCACCAATATGCCGAGATACCATTTGTTACCGGTCCGCCATCAGGATCTGTCGATGTATGCGCATAAAAGTAGAAGAAGTTGTTGCCATCTAAAGTCTGGCTCCAAACTGTGCTCCATTCTTTAAAGCTGGCATTTTTTATCCAACCACTCCATGTATAGCTTTGAGCGGGGTCAAGGCTAAAGTCGGCGTGATCGGGAATATTTACATAATTATTCGTTCCATTCAATGTTAATCCCTGCCCGTACTTGCCCGCTGCCCAGGTTGGGCTATTGGTCAAAGTACCGGGGTGATTATTCCCGGATATATCTCCTGCAGTCGTACCGGACCCTTCATTCAAAGGATAGGCTGCGGTAAGAAGGCTGCTGTTATTTACATTAACGATCACGCCTGCTGATGTAGTCGTATTACCGGCGCCGTCACGGGCTCGGGCTGTCAACGTATGATTACCATTGGCAACACTAAACGTATTCCATGATACACTGTATGGTGAACTAAGATCTTCAGCACCCAGACTGACACCATCCAGTAAGAATTGTACTCCTACTACCCCAACGTTATCTGATGCGTTTGCAGTTACATTGATTGCACCTGAAACTGCACCTGCAGCTGGAGACGTAATACTTACAGTTGGAGCTTGCGCGTCAGGTACATTATTAACTGTTACCGCCACACCTGTTGAAGTCGTTGTGTTACCGGCAGCATCACGGGCACGGGCTGTTAATGTATAATTGCCGTTAGCGACCGAAGTTGTGTTCCATGCATATGTATAAGGAGCAGTTGTAATTTCTGCGCCGAGATTTGCTCCGTTTAATAAGAACTGAACTCCTACCACTCCGACATTATCCGATGCAGTTGCGGTTACGTTTACGTTACCGGACACATTACCTGCTGCGGGTGCAGTCATGCTAACTGTCGGTGCTTGTGTATCGGGCGCTACGCTGGTAGTAAAAATAACATCCACCCAGTTATTTTGTGACTGGAATCCATTGATGGGGAAACCGCCGGTTGCCGTATACAGGTAGACTCCATTTGATCCATCTGTTCCGTTCGCAAGGGCTGTGAGATAACCATTGGTTGTTGCCGTACTAAAATAAGGATTGGTACTTGCGTAATAACCAGATGGGCTAAAGTAAGATGCTACATAAGTTGTGTTAGCACTGATGGCTACAGGCGATGAGAACGTTACTGTTTGCCAGCCTGAAGAGGTTTCACTGCCGAAATTTGCCTCAGCGAGTTTAGTACCTGTGCTACTCCATAAATGACCAATATGCGTTGGCGTATTGGATGCGCTTCCTTTCCAGAAACGGACTCCTGTTATGTATCCTGCCTGTGAAGTCCTGAACTTAACGCCTAATTCTATCGGCTGATTATCCTGGTCATTTGGTAGTGTTGGGCTTACTGTCGCAGGGAAAATGCTGCAGGGACAGGTAGGTATTGAACCGCTGATCGTCACATTAATATTGCTTGATGATCCTGAAGCACCGGGTACACCCATGTTGCCGCTGTCGTCGAAGCCACGAACTTTGATAGTGCCAGGTCCGGGCAAGGTAGGTGTCCATGAGTAAGTCCAGCTCGATGTTCCATTGACTAACTGCCAGGTCGTTCCGCCATCAACAGAAATTTCTACTCCTATAAGCTGTCCACCAACATCGCTGGCATTGCCGCTGATAGTTACAGGACTATTATTTGTCAGAGTCGCTCCATTTGCCGGCGAAGTAATATTAACAGCAGGTGCAGTAAAATCAGTAGAGGCGCTTGCTATTGTAAGACCCGCCATTATGGACGCGGGTTGAACACCCATATCTGCAAACAGGTTTACTGTGGCCTGTTGCATGGCCGTCGTTGCAGCCGCACTACCACGATCATGTATATTGTCCAAACCCCATGACCATTGCACCGTACCAGATCCAAATACCAATGCACCACTCGGTGCCCGGTAAAGTGAAAGTTGGTGAACCTTTCCACTTACCGTTTGACTGGATAACGGAATTTGCCCGTGAGGATTTGCTTCAGGGTATTGTTGAAAATCCCATTCGTAGCCTAATGTGCCAGCGGTAAAAGTTACTGAGCCATTGGCTGCGAGGCTTGACACACTTGTGCCACGCCAGAAACGAAGATTTTTAAATGCCCCGGTCACTGTTATTGCACCGATCACATCGCTCCAGCTGATCTGCCCTGTTAAGTTGTTTTCCGGTCTACCAGCATCATAAGCTGCACCATCTCTCCACAAACCGGTCCATGCCGAGGTAGGATCACATTTATTACCGCATACATTCTCCCCCAGTGTTCCTTCCTTATAACAAACCAGAGTCCTGTTATTATTTTCCCATCGCACTTTCCAGTAAACTTCGTTCCCACTGAAAAAAGCAAGATGAACGCCTGCATTGCGAGCTGCTTCCACTTTATTTCTTTCGTTGAGTGACCAATATTCATCATGCCCGGATGATATGATTAACTTATGATTGGCCGGTGTTATCGGTGCTGCGTCACGATCCATATCGACATCGGTGGTGTAGACCATATTATACCCGTTTCTTTCGAGGAAACGGATCATGGGATACTCGGCATTCATGAACCAGTCTTCCATAACTCCGCCGCCACCACCTCCATTACGGGTAATATAAGGACGGTTGAGACTTACTTTAGCAGCATGCCCGTTGGGGTAAGAAGTAGAACCCACATAGAGGCTATTTCCGCCGTAAGCGTTATAGGCCTGCCATGTATTGTCGGAAGTTTTAAGAAGTATGTCAGCTGTAGACGCATCATCGCGGACAATAAATGGTATATGACTGGACCCGCCCCCGCTTGTTTTAGTAAGCTTTGCAATATATAAACCGGAAACAGCTGTAGATGGAACAGCCCAGCTTGCTGATTCGGACCAATTGGAACAATCGAGTAAACCTGTGCTTGCATTATAATTTCCATCGGGCTGATCTGTACCGGCGATAGTACCCAGGCTCGCGATCTGCCTGGCACCGTTTCCCTGGTAATACCCGAGACGATAAATAGTAATTGTATATGAGGCTACAGGTTCCGTTTCAATTTTGAAATGTACTGTCTGGCCTTTATTAACACTTATGTCGGTAGCAAAACCTTGAATGGTTAAATCACCAGCGCCGCTGATATCCCAGGTCGATTTGGGAGTACCTGTTAGTGCGTTTTCGGTAACAATGGGATTTTGGGCATAGGTGATGCTCAATAACGACAAGGCAGAAAAAAAAGTAACCATTTTTTTTCTGCAATCAGAAAATGAAAGGGTGCGTACCATTATGAATGCATGGTTTAATAAATAAATGAACAATCAATCAGAGGTGCTTCCCAGGAGTAGTTCTTTAGAAAGGATATTATGCTTCGAGGCTTAAGAAGGATATTATTTATCGGAGTTTTCGCAGTCCGGCAAGCTCAAGAGGATTCCGGTTACAAGGGTGAAAATTACGTAATTAAAGGATATAAATCGCTGTTGTGTTGAAAAATAAATATACCATTTTCCGGTATAGTAGTTCTTCTACCTTCTTGTTCATCAACCCAAAGAAAGCCCTTTGCCAGGGCTTTCCGGGTTAATGAGATGTAAACGACCTATCAATTAGTTTTAATAACTTTTAGTGTTTTTCTTTCGGTTCCCTGCACCACTTCGATGACGTAAATGCCGCCTCTCCATTTGTCACCCATCCTCAGCACAGTTCCGGGTATTACTTTCTGGAAGTTCTCGATCGCCACACCCGAACCATCGTATACTCTAACGGTCATTGGTGTTTTGTCGTTGCTCTTGGTACTAAGATTAATATAAGAGGTTGTCGGATTAGGCATCGCTGTCAGTTCTATGTTCACCTTGGCGACAACGGGCTCCGTTGGAACAATAATAACCCTGCCTCCCGGAGTTGTAATGACATCCACCGTTTTGGTTACAGTCGTTGTACCGCATGTGTTAGTCACTACATACCGTATTGTCGCTGTTCCCGCGGCAACTCCCGTCACAACACCGTTTGCATCTACTGTTGCAAAGGCCGGCTGATTCGAGACCCAGGTCCCGCCAGTCGTCGCGTCAGCCAATTGAATGGTCAATCCTATCTCAACTGTAGCTGGTCCTGTTATCGGTGCGACCACTGGTGGAGTATTTACGGTAACCGTGAGCACATTGGATTGCAGAGATTCGCAACCGTTAGGACCGGTATATGTTACAGTATAATCACCAGCTGTAATAGCTGTATAGTTTCCGTCGTTCCCGCCATCGTCAACTCCTATTGCTGCCAGATTCCTATACCATTGGTTTCCTTCTACCGAATCAGAATGTAGGGTAGCAGAACCCTGACCTTGACAGAAGGTTAATAATCCTTCACCTAAACTAATCGTCGGAGCTGCTGGTCTCGGATTAATTGTCAAATGTAGGGTTACAACCGAATCACAACCTCCCGCATTCGTAGTAGTATAAGTATACGTACCGGAAGTGTTATAGGTATTACCATGCCATACGAAACTGGAGCAGGCCGCAGCTGTAGTATCTGAACTGGAAGGATGGCTGATCGTCAGGTGTAATGTCACCATGGAATCACATCCGGCTGCATTAGTCGTCGTATAGGTGTAGTTACCCGAAGCAGTATAATCATTACCATGCCAGCTGAACGTGTTACATGCAACTGCTGTTGTATCAGAAACAGTGGAATGGTTGATCGTCAGGTGTAGGGTTACCACTGAATCACATCCGGCAACATTAGTCGTCGTATAGGTGTAATTGCCCGAGCTTGTATAGTCGTTACCATGCCAGTTGAACGTGTTACATGCAACTGCTGTTGTATCGGAAGCAGTAGCATGGTTAATTGTCAGGTGCAAGGTTACCACAGAATCACATCCGGCAACATTAGTCGTCGTATAGGTGTAATTGCCCGAGCTTGTATAGTCGTTACCATGCCAGTTGAACGTGTTACAGACAACTGCTGTA